>SXGT01739172.1_pt1 | contig 45051 bp, 40 predicted proteins | sample 3176221 | NCBI WGS metagenome assembly SXGT01 (sample SAMN11356862, study PRJNA531348) | freshwater metagenome | isolation source: freshwater sample F1-120 | place: China: Fuxian Lake, Yuxi | collected 2017-12-25 | reverse complement strand
GCTTCCGTGTGGCCATGATCGGGTCCTTCGACTCTTCGATTAGTGCTCGCCTGGCGCCGGGCGAGCGCTAAACGAATGCACCGTTGTTGCAACCGGTTTACAGCTTCGTTGTGCAAGTGTCCAGCGCGATGCAAAAACCGCCCCTGTTCGCCGGTCCACTTCTGCGTACCATTATGTAAGGTGAGTCAAGGACCCTTTGGCGTTGCGGTGGAACAATTACCACGCCGGCGGCCAATGCATTATAGGCAGCATCTTGCTGTTTGCGGGTTGGCGTTCTTCAGACGCCCCGCAGGCGGCAAACCAATATCGGCATTCAACGTCCAAACTCGAGGGATCGTATGGCGTTCAACCTCATGGGCACCTTTCAGAAGAATCGGCGCTTCTGGATGGCAAGCATTCTGATGATCTGCATGGTCAGCTTCGTCTTCTGCACCGGCATGAAAGGCGATATGTCCGACCGGCTCATCGCCATGTTCAGCTCGCGCAGCGGACCCGCGATCGTCACCATCGATGGCCGCAACATCAGCAGCAAGGACTTGCACGATTTGCGCGCCCAGCGCAACCTCGCGGATGCGATGATGCGGATCTGCGCCGACATCGCCTCCAAGCGCGTCACCAAAGAACTTTTCGAAATGGGCAAGAAGGTCGACCAGAATCAGGACCTGGCGAAACTTCAGCAAACGAAGGTCCAGCTCGAAGCCATCCGCGCCACGCTCGATCTGCGCAAGACCCGGCAACGCTACTTTGACATCGGCGTGTCGAAACTCGACGAGCTGATTGAATTCAAACTTTGGCAGGCCGAGGCCGACCGCCTGGGCATCTACATCGACGATAGCCACTTGCGGATCTTGTTCCGCGAAGAGTTCTTTCAGGTGATCAGCCGCGAGGAAGTGGCCATGGCGCAGCGTGAAGCCATGATGCGCAACTTCCGCGAGGCTAACGATGCCTTTGTGCGCCGCGCCGTGGCCGAGGAATTCCGCGTCCGCATCGCCCAGTTGGCAGTCACGAGCGCGCAGCCTTACTCGTTCTTTTTCCGTCGGCCCCGGCAAGGGGACCCTGGGGTGCCTTTGAAATTCGACGACCCCGACATGCCGAACGAGATCCGCGCGCCGCTGACGCTGGCGCAGCTGTGGGACTTCTACAAGGACAAGCGAGCGGAATTCGATGTCAAGCTCATCCCGGTCCACGTCCAGGACGGCCTGGCCAAGATCGGCGATCCCAACGATGTGCAGAAACGCAAAGTTTTCGACGACAACAAGAACAAGCCGAACGACCCAAGCTCGGAAGACTTTGGCCTGGAGAAGCCGGGCCATGTGCAGATCGAGTTTGTGTACGCCGACCCGATGTCGGCCGAGTATCTGGGCAAGGCGAAAGCGGTCGCGCAGTTGAAGGTAATGAACCCCATTGCCCACGATCTCATGCAGTCGCCGCTGGTGACCGCGGCACGATACATGGCGGTTGCCCAAAAGGAGCAGGCCGAATTGAATCGCTATTATGAAGCGATGGTCAGCAAGCCGCTCTACCATGGTGCCGCGTTGTTTGGCGAAAAGAGCACCTCGGTGCCCATCCTCGCGAGAATGGCTTCTCAGCATGCCCAGGGGGTCGCGAGCCTGATCGGCGCTGCGGCGTTCGCGCCGTACACCCCGCTGGATACCCACCACGCCACGGCCGGCTTCCTCGCCTGGGGCGCCATGGGCGCACCTGCCTTGGATAAGTCTCGTCTGGATGAATTCCGCCAGCGCCGTGAACTGGAGGTGCAAGCCGCGGTCCAGTCCGAAATACGCCGACGTATTCCGACGTACATGCGTCTCTTCGCCGGCGGCAGCTCGCTCTTCCCGCTTGATATGGCAGGCCCCTACCTCGGCATGGACGACGCCGGGTATGACGAGAGCAAGAAAGAGTACGTCCAGCTTCGCCCACTCTACACCCCCGAGACCGTCGCGGGGGAAATCAAGGACATGCTCGCCCAGCGCGCCGCCCGCGAACGGGCTCAGGAGAGCATGGTCGTCGTCCGCAAGGAGCTGGAGAAGGCCGCCGGCGATGCCGAGAAGTTTCGACGTGCCCTCAACAAGCTCGTGCCGGAGCACAGGCTCACCTACGGCCCTGCCGCGGACAAGAAGGGGACCTTCTACAGTCGATTCACGATCAACGACGCCCCGGAATTCGAGATCCTGCGTAACCAGTTCGCGAAGTACACCGATCGAATCAACATGTACGAAGGGCGCGACGTGACGCCGGCGCGAGTCCTTAAGCCGGCCGACTTCTGGAAGATGTTCTTCGACGGGACCGAATCGTTCGCGGCCAGTTCGCCGCACCGCGCCGTTCCCTGGCCGCCCGAAGTCCGCCCCGATGCCGCCCGGGCATGGAAGATGGCCGATCGATTCCTGGTCAATCGGCTCAAGATCACCGAAGAAGACCAGCGGGTGTTGCACCAGCACCTGGCGCAGCACGACCCGAACTTGAAGGCGCCGCCGCTGGACTTGTTCCCCAGCGCCGATTTGCCGATCCTGTTCTGGCGCTCCGCCGAGCTCCCCCCCAATCGTCCTGCGGATTTCGACAAGGTCGCCAGGGATTTGCAGAAAACCACGGAGGAGCTCAAGAAGATTGCCGCGGACCTCCAGGGCGCCAAGGACATCGACAAGACGAATGCGCTGAAAAAGAAACAAGCCGAGCTCACGGCAACGGAGGCCGACCTCCAGGAGATCGTCACACGCGTCACCGTCGGCTGGAAATTCGAGGAAGCGCGCAGAACCGTCGCTCTGCCCCAGGCAAATAGTGTCGCCAAGAAACTCATCAGCAACACACGCAACGTGCAAATCGCCGAGGAAGAGGCACGCCTCTTGAAAAAGGACATCATCCTGCTGCCGCGATTGAGCCAGATGCATCCCGACAAGGTGTACGAGATTCCCGAGGGGGGTAAACGCGTCGAGTATACGCTGCCGCCGCTTCCCAAGGATACCGTCCCATATCCTCGCGAGGATATGATGAAGGAAGTCCTGAGTCTGTTCGACATGAAAAACCCAATTACCACGGGCAACAAAGACCTGGACGACGTCAACAAGGAATTGTTTGATTTGGTCACCAAGAACGATCCGGACAGGAAGAGGCCCGATTCCTTCGTTCAGATTCTGACCAACAAGCCACGCTCGATCTACTATGTCGCCTGGATTTCAGCCGCCCCGGACGCACGGCAGGAGGATTTCAAGGAGACCATGCTGCGGGCCACCTACAAAAACATGAGCCTGCGTGATCTTTTCGCGGAGCGTGCCCAGGACGAGACAGCAAAAATGCACCGCGCCAACGTGCTCGCCTGGCTACAGGATTCGCACAAGTTCACGCCTCCCAGCGACGAGGCGCGTAAACAATTCGACGACCGCGGCGTGGGCGATTGATGCCCCGCAAGGTCCTTGGCCCGAAGCGCTAGCCAGGGATGGCGTAAACCCTCGCTGGCGCTTCGGGCTAAGACTTTCCTACGCCCGCGTCTGGCCATTGCTCTGCCGCGAGAATTCCACCCGGCCAGGTCCCAGGATCGTTTCCAGATCGGACTTGTTCACCGTCGTCGGATTGATGCGCAAATCGTCGCTCGCCTTCATGCGCAGCCATTTCCCCGCTCCGTCACGAATGTGCAGGAACACCGGCAGGTTGCCACGGGCCCGCTGGAGCACCGTTCGGATCGATTCCATGGTGCGCACGTCCTCGGCTTCGTTATCGGTCAAATCCATCAGCAGCACGAGGCCGGTGGTCCGTTCGAGCTGGCCGGCTTCCATGGTCACAATGCGCGTCACCTGAAGGATCGGCTCATCGGTCTTGCGTTCGACCACGGCCGTCACGAAGCAGATCCTGTCCTCCTCGACCAGGTCCTTGTACTTCGCGTAATCATCGGGCCACATGACGCACTCCGCAGAGCCGGAGAAATCTTCGAGCTTGAAGCGCGCATAGCGTGAGTTGCCATTGCGCGCTTTCTTGGTGTTCATGAATCGCACCACCGTGAGCATGCCGCCCATGAATACTTCCTGGTTGGGCTCGCACTGCTTGAGGTTGGCGACCGCCTGTCCGGAGAAGCGGCGAAGCGAATCTTCGTACTGCCCCAGCGGGTGGCTGGAGATATAGAAGTCGAGCGATTCCTTCTCGTACTTTAATTTCTCCAGAGGCTGCCATTCGGGGACATTGCGCAGTCCGTCATTGGCCGCTTTCACCGTATCGCCGCCCACGCTTTCGACGCTGTCAAACAGGTTCATCTGCCCGTGTTTGCGATCGTCCTGGGCCTGCGTGGCAGCTTGCAAGGCGCCGGAGATGGCATCCCAGAGCTGGGCACGCTTGGCCCCGGTGCAGTCAAACGCGCCGACCTTTACGAGGCGCTCGATCGCCGCCTTCGGCACTGCCTTCTGATCGATGCGTTCGCAGAAGTCAAAGAAATCCTTGAACGGGCCCCCTTCCTTGCGCGCTCGCACGATTTCCTCCGCGGCGCCGCGTCCGAGCCCCTTGATGGCGAGCAGGCCGAAGACGATCTTGCCTTCCTTGACCGTGAATTCCGCTTCCCCCTCTTGAATGTTGGGCGGCAGCACCGGGCAACCGAGCCGGCGGGCGTCGTCGATGTGCTCGACCATGATGTCGCGCTTGTTCGAGTCCTCGATTTCGCTTGTCAAGAGCGCGGCCATGAACTCCGCGGAGTAATGCGTCTTGAGATACGCCGTTTGATAGCCGAGCTTGGCGTACGCGGCCGAGTGGGACTTATTGAAGCCGTAGCCGCCGAAGTGACAGATGAGGTCGAAGATTTCGGTCGCCGTCTCCGAGGGGATTTTCTGCTGCGCCGTTCCGCACATAAAATCAACGCGGCGGGCGTTGATGATGTCTTCCTTCTTCTTGGAGATCGCCTTGATGCACGCATACGCGCTCGCGAGCTCGATCCCGCCGAGCTTGTTCAGGATCCGCATGCACTGTTCTTGGTAAACAAGGATGCCGAACGTCTCGGAAAGAATCTCCTCCATGATGGGATGGACGTAGGTAGGCTTCTCCCGGCCATGCTTGCGGTTGACGTAGGCATCGACCATGCCGCCCGAGAGCGGGCCGGGGCGATAGAGCGCATTGGTAGCGATGAGGTCGCGGATGTTGTCGGGCTTCATTCGCTTGAGCAGTTCGCGGATGCCGTCCGATTCGAGCTGAAACACGCCTCGCGCGTCGCCGCGCTGCAGGAGTTCGTACGTCTTCTTGTCATTCAGGGGCATCGCGTTGAGGCCAACCTTGAGCAGTTCATAGGTGCGGGGATCGCGATCCTTGATGGCTTCCAAGCCACAGGATGAGCCCAGCGATTCCTGCGGGTCCGACCCCCGCGTATCGCGGGGCTTGAGGCGGGTTTTTTTGATAAGTTTGAGCGCGTTCTCGATGACGGTGAGGGTGCGCAGGCCGAGAAAGTCCATCTTGAGCATGCCGACTTTTTCGAGATCTCCCATGACCCACTGCGTGGTGATGACGACCCCTTCCTTGCCGTCCTTGCGATTGATGCGCTGCACGGGCACATAGTCGGTGATCGGCCCGTTGGCGATGACGACGCCGGCGGCATGCGTCCCGGCGTTGCGGTTGGTCCCTTCGAGCTTCATGGCAATGTCGATCAGCCGGCGGATCTCCTGATCGCTGTCGTACTCTTTTTTCAGCTCCGGGCTCTGCTTGAGCGAATCCTCCAGGGAGATGTTGAGCACCTTCGGGACCATGGCGGTAAGACGATTGACGCGGTCGAGGGGGATGTCGAGCACACGGCCGACATCCTTGATCGCCGCCTTGGCCGCCATGGTGCCGAACGTACCAATCTGGGCGACCGACGCCTCACCGTAGCGTTCGCGCACATACTGAATAACGTCTTCGCGCTGGTCCTGGCAGAAGTCGATGTCGATATCGGGCGCCTCCGACCGATTTGGATCGAGAAAACGCTCGAAGAGCAAATCGTATTCCAGCGGGCACACATGGCTCAGCTTGAGCACATAGCTGACGATGGCCCCGCACGCGGAGCCGCGCGCGCCGGCGGGGATGTTCTTCGAGATTGCGAAGCGGACAAAGTCCCACACGATCAGGAAGTAGCTGGCGAAGCCCATCTTACAGATGATGGCAAGCTCATGTTCGAGCCTCTGCTTGGCGATTTCGTAGCGCGCCTGTGCCTCGGGCGACGCTTCTGGCCCATAGCGTTCGATCAGGCCGGCCTCGCAGAGTTCGCGCAGATATTTCTCGGGCGTCCATTTCTCCCCTCGCCCCTTGGGTGAGGGGTTGGGTGTGAGGGCGATCGGCGTGAAGACGGGGAAGTGGCGCTTCTTGAAATCGAGCTGAATGTCCACCTTGTCGGCGATTTCCTGGCTGCGCTTGACCGCCTCCTCCTGACCAGGAAACAGCCGATACATCTCCTCCGGCGGCCGCACGTAGAACTGGTCGCTGCCGTAGCGCATGCGATTCTCGTCCTTGAGCAGCCGCTGCGTATTGATGCACAACAGCACATCATGCGCGCCGTGATCTTCTTGCCGCAAGTAATGTGCATCGCACGTTGCCACCAGTGGCAGGCCAAGATCGTTGGCGATATCGATCGCCCCCTCGGCACAGCGTTTCTGAATATCGAGGCCGTTGTTCTGGATTTCGACGTAGAAGTTGTCGCCGAAGACCTTGGAGAACCAGATCGCCGTGTCGCGGGCCTTGTCCATCTGATCGAGCAGGATGTGATCGCTGAACTCACTCGACGCGCAGCCGGACAGGCAGATGAGCCCCTTGCTGTATTGTTCGAGCACTTCCTTGTCGATGCGCGGGATATAGTGGTAGCCCTCCAAATAGGCAATCGACGCCAGCTTGACGAGGTTCTTGAAGCCGATGAGGTTCTGGGCCAGCAGCGTGAGGTGGTAGCCCGACTCGCCGCGTTTCTTCATGGTGCGATCGGTGCGATGCGTCGGCGCAACATAGGCCTCGTAGCCGACGATCGGCTTGATGCCGGCCTCGCTGCATTCCTTGTAGAATTCGATAGCGCCGAAGAGATTGCCGTGATCGGTCATGGCAATCGCGTTCATGCCAAGCCCCTTGGCAAGCTGCACGAGCTCCGGCACGCGACTGGCGCCGTCGAGGAGGCTGTAATGGGTATGGCAATGCAGATGAACGAAGGGGCGGTCAGCCATGGCGCGGGCCCGTCCTTGAGTAGTGCAATGAATCGATGGATTTATTTTCGCGGTTGCAGAGCGGGTGGAAAGAGGGAGATTTTCTTACCAGCCCCATGCGCAAGCGTGGGGATCACGCTCGGGAATCCCGATCCCCACGCTTGCGCGTGGGGCTGGTCTGGATGGCCGCCGCCCCACGCACGCATACAACGATTGCCAAAGGAGGCCCGCCATGGAATACCTGATCATCTTCCCGATTGTATTCGTCTACACTGCCATATTGTGGGTCGTGGTGCTGGTCCTTTACAACCTGCTCTTCGAGGCATTTGACTTTGGCGCCCTGGGTACGTTCGCGGGCAAGTCGGCCATCCTCATCGCGATTGTATCGCTGGTGCTCACCTTGGTGCCGTTCGGCGGGCTGGCGTCTTTGATCGTCTGGTGGATCGGGTTGATGATGGTCTTCAACAAGGATTTCTGGGAATGCCGAATCCTGGTCATCTTGATCTGGGGCATCAACTTTTTGTTCGGATTGCTGATTCAAGGCCTGGTGCTCTCGCTGGCCCGCTCGCCGACGTCGACGGTATGATCCGGTGCGGCACGAATCGGCTCGTGTTCGTAGTAATGATGCGGTCGTCCTCGCGAATCCCAAGGCCGCAGGCGAAGCCGTTTACCATCCAACTGCCCAGCACGATCGTTCGGCCGTCGAACTTGGGCGTTTCGTGGAATTGCTGATAGATGAATTCGCCGTCGCCGTAGTCGCCGGTGGTGGCCTCGACGCGCTGGCCATACTCGAGAATGGTAATATTGGCCCCCTCGCGGCCCAATACCGGCTTCTTGACGCATTTCCCCGGTAGCGACTGCCATGATGCGGGCAGCAAATTCGGATGATCGGGAAACAGTTTCCACAACAAGGGCAGCAGCGCCTTGTTGCTCAACAGCGCCTTCCAGGCCGGCTCGAACCAGCGGGTCAGCGCGCCGGGAATATGCGCGCCGAACTTCTCGTCCATCAGCCATTCCCACGGGTACAGCTTGAACACGCAACCGAGTGCGCGTTCACGCAGATCCACGAAGGTGTTCCGGCCCGCGTTCCATCCCATCGACGTGATCGGGATGTGCTGGGTCTTCAGCCCGCCTTGCTGGGCCGTATCGACCAGGTAGGTCACGGTCATGAAATCTTCGACATGATTATCAATGCACACAAATGTGACCGGTACGCCGACTTCCGCCTTGATGCGCTTCCAGACTTCAATCAGCCGCTCGTGGAGCGAGTTGAATTGATCGTGATCGGGCGCCGTGTCTTGCAACCAGAACCATTGCACCACGGCTGCTTCGAGCAAAGCGGTCGGCGTGTCGGCGTTGTACTCGGCCAGCTTCGGCGGCCCGACGCCATCGTAAAGCAAATCGAAGCGCCCGACGATGCTGATCTCCTCCTCGTCCCAGCTCTTCTTGATGAATTCGACAAACTCGTCAGGGATTTCGAACTGGTCCCACAGGCCTTGCTTCAGGATATGTTCGACGGCTTTCAGACAGAGGTCGTTGAGCGCGTAAGTGGCCTTCTCGATTTCGTCGATCTCGGCGGTCGAGAAGTCGTAGCAGGCGGATTCGTCCCAGTAGGGTTTGCCTTCGTCGGTGGTGTGAAAGGTGAGTCCGACCGACTCGACTTTTTTTTGCCAATCAGGGCGTGGCGTGAGGGGAATGCGTTGCATGAATTAGGCTCCCACGCCTCCGCCGCCATGCGAGCCGGTGGACCCAAAGCCGCCGCGGGAGGTGCCTGTGGAGGTCCCGCCGCCAGTGTGTGTGGGGCCAGGCCCGGGCCCGCGCGCCACGCCTCCACCACCTCCGCCACCGAAGAAGAAGATCGGGAACCAGCGCGTGGAGCGGCCGGTGCCTCGCCCGCCTCCTCCCCGACCGCCGCCGTCCTTCTTGTCCTTGTCCTCGGCGTTCTGGGCCTGCTCCTCCTGCGGGTCCGGCTGGGCGAGGCAGCAGCAACTGCAGGCGCCGATCGCGACCGCGCTCAGAATCCCCAGGGTGACCAGGGTCGATTTGCGTGACATGGATTCAGCCCCTATTAACCATGAATCGCCGCAGCCACGATGATGCAAATACCTAGAACGAAGGAGCCCGCCAGAATCGCGGCGGCGATGTTTTGCTTCTGCAAGATTTCTTCATCGAGCTTACCGGGCGTCAATTTGTCGAACAGCTTGAACCCGACGATTGCAAGCACTACGCCGATCGCCCCGAACACGAGCGTCGAGAGGATTGCCATGCCGAAAGTTTGAGGGTCCGTCCAGATCTGTTGCTGGGCGAATAGGTTTGACGCAAAGTTGAACATAATGACTCCTTGACAGCGAGGATTGGCAGGCCTGAGACGGCGAGGAGGATTATTAGCCCCAGGTTACGAAAAAGCAAGCTTATTCTAAGGTGCTCAGGACCGGTCGCAGGGCTCGCTTGGCGGTTTTGCGCACGGGCCGCTGGCTTTCGCAATTTGCATTCCGACTTGCTTCTTTGCGCGAAACCGCCAAGCGAACGCGTCTACCGGTCGGAAGAACACACCTCTAAGAAAATCGGAAGTGTCTTCGAAAGAGCCTCAGCCCCCCGCCTTCGGCGCACGCCCGGCAAATATCAGCAGATAGACTAGAGCGCCGAACGCGATGAAGCTGACCGCGATCAGCGATTCCGTCGGTTGGCTCTGGAACATGTTCAGCAGCACCGCGCCCACCACCAGCACATAGATAATCGGCAGCCATGGATAACCCCAGCAGCGGTAGGGCAACTGCACCGTGCCCACGGGATACTGGCGTCGGCACATGAAGATCGATGCCACCGCCAGCGTCTCGAACGAGAGCGCGCCGAACATCGCGTAATCGGTCAGCACATCGAAGAGCGCTTTGTCCGTGACCTGGAAATGCTGCGAGAGCTCCGTCCAGGAGATGGCCTCGCCGAGATTGTGGAGTTGCCCATTGATCGCGTCCTTGAAATGACGCAGTAATCCGCCGCCGACCACCAGCAAGACCGCCCACCCCGCCATCAGACCGATCGCACGCGCGGGCGTTCCCCATATTCGATGGATTTGGCATAAGGGGTGCGGCGCGAGGCCGTCCTGTCCCATGGCGTAGAGCAAGCGAGGCCCCACCAGCAAGTTGCCGTTGAGGGAACCGAACACCGACGTCATCAGCGCCAGCGAAGCAAGCAGAAGGCCCACTGAGCCAAACAGGTTTTCGGTGAAGATGGTCGCGACGGGGCTGCTGCCACCCAGCATCACCATCTCCGTGCGGGTCACGACAAGGTGATAGGCGACATTGACGGAACAATAGAGGACGATCACCGCCAGGGTTCCGAGGAGGAAAGCGAGCGGGAGATTCCGGTTCGGTTCCTTGACCTCCTCGGCGACCGGCGCGAGGTTCATCCAGCCGTGGTAGGCCCAGAAGATACCGATGAGAGCGCCGCCGAATTTGCTCCAGGTAAAGGTGGTTTCCTCCGTGGGCCAGATCGGCGCGAGATTGTCGACCGACACCTTCGACTCGGTCGAGAACGCCAGGAACACGAACGGCGCCAGGGCGATGGCGAGCAGCGAGCCGACCTTGACGGTGGTGACGACGACCTGAAGCCCACCGCCGAGGACGGTGCCCCGGGCGTTGACGAATGCAAGCACCGCGATCACGGTGACGGTGACCCCCTGCTGCGCCCAGAACTTGAGCACGTCGTCCCGGTTGCCGGGGTCGTTGAAGGCGTAGCGCAGGATGTCGTGAAAGGCTTCCGCGAAAACGCTTGCCAGGGCCGCGATGGAGCCGGTGCGGATGATCCAGAACTCGACCCAGCCCCACAAAAATCCAGCCCAGCGGCCATAGCCTTCGCGCAAGAAAACGTAGTTGCCTCCTGCCTTGGGATGGATGATCGCGATCTCGGCAAGAATGAGCGAGCCGATAAAGCTCAAAGCCCCCACGAGAATCCAGGCGAGCATGATGAGGCCGAACTCGGTCAAATCCTTGGCGACCGCGTGCGGCTTCTTGAAGACGCCGGAGCCGATGACGGTACCGATGACGATTGCAGTCGCCATCCAGGGACCGAGCACGCGGGGGAGCTGCGACGAACGAGGGGTTTCCATTAGGGAATCCTGCAAATTAAGCGGTTTTCGCATAGGCGCACAAAAAGCCATCGGGTAGAATACTATAGTTGCGAGATTGCTCTCTTAGACGACTTTGTCATCTTAACCGAAAGGAGTTTCATCATGGACCGATCTGATTTGAGTCGCTAAGATTTGGATCTAACACTCAAGGCGGAGGATTTCGTATTTCGCGATCAACCGCCGCAGAATGAGCAGGAGCAGCAACTCATGACCGAGATAAGCACGCTGTATCGAAAGCATGATTTCTTCGGACTGCTCATCCGCGAACGCCGGGGTGTCGCTACCTATGACTCTAACCAGCAAATTGTTGCGGCGATTGTCTCCAAGAGGGCTTTCTAACAAACCCAAATCCGACCGGTTCACTCCTAAAGTACCGGTGGCTTATCTACCAATCTAACGGTAGGTCTGTAGCGTGCGTCTGCCCGACTTAGATCAGCAATCCTCTGCTCCAAGCGTCGCTGGGTGATCTGAAATTCTGTCAAATCACGGCGTCATCGAGCACGATCGCGCCGCGCGGGATGACGACGATGCCGTCGCGGATGACGAAGTTCGGGCCCTCGCCGTTCTTGATCTTGTCCTTGTTGCAAAGGCGGACGTTGGCGCCGACGCGAGCATCCTTGTCGAGGATGGCATTATCGATGACGGCGTTGTCGCCGATGCCTATGTTGGGAAGGCCTCGCCGGGCATTCTCGGATTTCTCCTTGAGAGTCTCGTAGCCGTCGGCGCCGATGATGACGCTGTTTTTCAGGACGACATTCTTGCCGATCTGCGTGCGCACGCCGACGACGCTGTGGGTGATCTGGGTCCCCGAGCCGATGACGCAGCCGTCGCTGACGAGGGCGTGATCGAGGACGGCATGGTTGACGCGCGATGCCGGCAGATAGCGCATACGCGTGTAGATGAGCCCTTCGGGAGCGTGAAAGACGAATGACGGATCGTCAGCCGTCAAGGCGACGTTCGCTTCGTGGTACGACTTCACCGTGCCCACATCCTCCCAGTAGCCGTCGAAGAGGTGAGCATTCACTCGGCGGTTGTTCAAGCTGCGCGGGAAGATCTCTTTGCCGAAGTCGGTGGCCAGCGGCGGATCGTTGAGCAAGCTGAACAGGGCGTCGCGCTGGAAGAGGTAGATGCCCATGCTGGCGAGGTACGGCCGGCCCTTGCACTCGACGCCGCGCTTGCTCATCCACTCCTCGTTCATGCGGACCGATTCCAGCTTGTCGGGCGTTTGCGGCTTCTCGATGAAACTGGTCACCCGGCCGGTTTCGTCCGCCCGGAGGATGCCGAGCTGCGACGATTGGTCCTCGCGCACTGGCATGACGGCAATGGTCACCTCGGCATTCGATTCGCGGTGCGTCTTCAACAGGTGGCGGTAATCCATGCGATAGAGTTGATCGCCCGACAGGATCAGTACATCGGTCGACGGGTCTTCATGGACATAGCGAATGTTCTGTCTCACGGCGTCGGCAGTTCCCTGGTACCAGTCCGAAGCCTCGTTGGTCTGCTGTGCGGCAAGGATTTCGACGAAGCCCTTGCTGAAAGGGTCAAATTTGTAGGTATTGGAAATATGGCGATGCAGGCTGACCGAGAGAAACTGGGTCAGCACGTAGATGCGATTGCAATCGCTGTTGATGCAGTTGCTGATCGGAATATCGATGAGGCGATACTTGCCGCCGATTGGCACGGCAGGCTTGCTCCGCAGCATGGTCAAAGGATAAAGGCGGGTGCCACGCCCGCCGCCCAGAATGATACTCAAAACGTCCCGAAGCATACGGTGTTCCTATCTTGCCGAGATGATGTGGATCGCTGATTCTTTTTCAGACCCGTCAATACCACCACAAAGTGCGAGCGAAGAGAGTCCTCGCTTACGCTTCGGCGTTGGTATCGAGACGGTATCCAAGACGGATATGCTATCATGCCACCCGGGTGTGAGGAAAAAGAAATCAAGAAGATTTCTGTTGTTTCGTTCACGCGCCTACCAAGACCGGCAAGCCCAGGGACGTGGTGCGCCGAGTCTCTGGGCTTTTGCATACCTCGTCCGCGGGGCGTCCACTGTTTACGGCAGTCGACGGCGCGTGTAGCACAGGCATCTTGCCTGTGCTCGCCACTGATAAGCTGCCAGGTCTTCCCAGCACAGGCAAGATGTCTGTGCTACACCAATGGCTGGCTGCCGGACCTCCGCGGGCAGACCCTACTCGTCCCCCCGCAGCAACTCGGTCTTGACATTTCATTCTTGCCGGCTATCGTCCCCACGCTCAATTATCAGAAACTTGAATGAAAATGTATTTCTTCAGGTTGGCCGCTGGTCGACAGGAACGCCTTGGGGAAGGCGGGCCCGTTCGACACGGTGTGTTGGTTTCGCGGGACGCTCGAGTCCAACGGAAAAGGAGGCCCGGGGTGGCTGGTAACAAGTTCATTTTGACGCGGTCGGGGATCGTTCGGCACGGCGCCTGGGTGGCGGTGGTGCTGGGAGTTAGCATTCTCTCGGTCCTCGGCGTGCAAGCGCAGAACGAGCCGATCAGCCCCGTACGGGCCCGCCAGGCGCTCCAGCAGGGCATCGATCATTACAAGAAGCAGGACTACGAGCGCGCTGCTGACTTTTTCGCTGACGCCCAGGCTGGCCAGTCCGGGCTCTCCGCGCCGCAAATGGAGGACCTCGCCAAGTTCGGCGCGCAGAATACCATCGCGCTGAAAAATCGCCAGGACGGCGGCGCCCAGCTTCAGCTGGCCGAGGATGCGCTCAAGGAAGGGCGCACGAAAGAGGTGGGCAACCTGCTCAAATCCTTGCAAGCGAACCAATACCTGAACGCAGCCGAACGCGACCAGCTCGCCGACTTGAGTCGCCGCGCCAAGGAGCAACCGAAAGCAGGAACGCCGAACCAGGCGACCAAGGGGGACGCCAAGTCGCTCCTGGCCTCCGGCCGTGCTGCTCTGCAAGCGGGTGACTATGCCGGCGCCGAGTCGATGGCCGACAAGGCCGACAAGGCCAGCTCGATGCTCCCGAACTGGGTGCAGCCGTGGAACGATTCGCCCGCCAAGCTGCGGCGCGATATCCAGGCTGCCAAGGAAAAACAGAAGCCGCTCACGCTCCCCAAGCCCCTGGAGACGGCCTCCAACGACCCGGCGACGAAGACTTCCACTTCGCGCCTTTTGCCGTTTTGGCCCTTCGGCAGCGGTTCCGCCGACCCTGCCAAGAAGGACGAGCCGTCGATCGAGCGCAAGATCGACGAGAAGATCGGTCGGCAGGCCCTCAAGGACGGTTTCATTTTCCTCGAAGCCAACGATCTCGAGAAAGCTCGCTTCGTCGCCATGAAGGTCAAGGACATGAACATCAAGTTCAGCCCCGGCGAACCGACGCCCGAGACACTGCTCAATGAGATTCAACGCCGTAGCGGCGGGGCGCCGCTGGTCGCCGATCCAAAGTTCGATCCGAAAACCGTGCCGGGGAAAAAGTCTCCGGACATGCCGGCGAGCAATGATCCGCGCATCCTCTTGAAGCACGGCCGCACGTTGCTGGCGCAGAAAAAGTACGATGACGCCGACAAGGCATGCAATCTGGCGCTTGCCGCCAAGGGGAAGTGGGGCCTCTTCGAGGACACCCCCGAGAAACTGCGTCGCGATCTCGTCAGCGCGCGTGCGTCCTACGATCGCGATCAATCGGTCAAACTGATGGTGGACGCCCGCAAGCTCTTCGCCCAGGGTAGCTACGACGACGCCGAGAGGAACGCCTTCAAGGCCAAGCAACTGCATGGCCCCTACGGCGTCTTCGACTTCGGCGACCGCCCGGACAAGCTGCTGGAAGAAATCGACCGCACCCGCCAGGCCAAGGGGCTGCAAAAGGGGACCGACAAGACGATCGTTTCGAAGGATAGCCCGAATCCTTTTAAGGACACGCCATTCGTCCCGGCCGGCATTCAGAATGCGAACAAGAACCGCGCCATCGTGATGATCCGCGAGGCCGGCGAGCTGGAACGGCGCGGCATGCTGCTCGAAGCGCGCCAGAAGGCCATCGAGGCCCGGGCCCTCCGCGCCAGCTTCACTCCGGACGAGGAATCGCCCGACGCCTTCCTGTCGCGCCTCTATGCGACCTGCGATCGGAACGTGCAAACGCATCTGCAAAAGGCCGCGGCCGCGGCCAATCAGGCGGGCGATGCCCAGCGCTTTGAGAAAGCAAACGCGGAGATCACGCTGGCCCGCAAGCTCGCGCAATCGTTCGAGCTGGACGCAGGGCGGATTGATCAGGCCGCTAGCTACGTGCAACAACTCGCCTCCGGCAGCCAGCCGCTGACGCCTTACCCCATTGATACCGCCACCGCCCAGAACGACACGCCGACGGGCGATCCCAAGAAGGACGCCGCCCGCAAGCTGGCCCGCGAAAAATTGCAGCAGGCCCAGCTCGAGCTGGCGCATGGCAAGACCGCCCAGGCTCGCGCCATGGCCATGCAGCTCTACAATCCCGAGTTCGGCATCCAGACGGAAGTGCTGGCCTTGATCCGTTCGATCAGTGCCGAGGAGTACAATCAGCAAGTCCTCGAAGCCAAGCGCACCTTCGACGCCGGGCTCGATGCCTTCTTGCACAAGGATTTCCGCAAGGCGATGTTCGTCTTCCAGTCGATCGACACCCAGATGCTCCCCGATCAATATCAGGCACGCCTGCGCGACATCATGTCCACGCGCGACATGCAGCCGGACAAGCTGACCCTGGTCCAGTACGACCGCCTGCCAGGCACCAAGATCGATCCCAAGGTCGGCCCGGAAACGCTGGTCGGCCCCGACCGCGAGAACCTGATGGACACCGTCAAGGCACGTGAATCGATCCAGTACCAGGCCCTGCGGCAGCGCGGCCAGGAAGCGATGCGCGTTTCCGCCGACCTATTCAAGAGCCCGCAGAAGGACCAGAAGGATCAGGCCATCCTGACCCTCAAAAACTACATCGCCCAGGTCGAGGCGGCCCCGCTCGATCCGAAAATGACCAACGACCTCCGCCGCCTCCCCGAAGGCCGTATCCAGCAATACAAGGCCTTCCTCGCCGACGAGAAACTTGCGGAACTCGGCAAGAAATCGCGCTACACCTCGTACCACGATGACAACAAGCGCCAGCGCGACATCAAGGACCATCAGACCGAGATCGTTGAAAAGATGAAGCAAGTCGCCGAGTTGATGAGACAGAACAAGCTCAAGGAAGCCGACGCCGAGGTCATGAGGGTTCTGGAAATCGATCGTGAGAACGTGGCCGCCGTGGCCGCCAAACGCATCATCACGACTCGCATCAACCAGGAAGAGTACGACCGCCAGGTCCATGGCAATGAGAAGCTCTTCCTGGACCAGCTCAAGGTGGGCATCGGCCCGAACCTGAGCATGGAGCGCCCCATTGAATTCGGTACCGTCAGCAAACACCGCAGCAAAGGTAGCGACGCGATTCCGCACGAGCTGCGCGATCCCAAGGAACGGGCCATCGAATATCGTCTGCGCCAGCCGATCAGCCTGCACTTCAAGGATGTGCCGCTCGACCAGGCGATCAAGGACTTGACCGTCACCAGCGGCATCCAGGTCGTACCCGACTATGCCGCCATGGATGAGGCACGTATCAACCTTTCCTCGCCGCTGACGATCTCGGTGGACAACATCGACATGAAGTCGGCGCTCAAGCTGATGCTCAATCGGCTCAAGCTGACCTACACGATCCAGAACCAGGTGCTGATGATCACCACCTCGGACCGCACCGACGGCCGACTGGTGCGCGTCACCTACCCGATCGCCGACTTGATCGTCGCCGTCGAGGATCATCCGTTGCCGGATGTCTTCAAGATGGAGGAAGCGATCAAGCGTTCGATGATGAACCAGGGAGGCTTCAACAACTTCCTGACAGCGGCACCTTACAACAACAACATGGGCACCCCGGTCAGCTCGCACGGCGACGCCGGTCTCGGCGGCGCCTTCGGCGGCCAGGGCGCACGCGGCCCCGCCGGCTCGCCTGGAGCGCCTCCCAAGGACCGTTCCAAGGACGCCATGGCCGAGGTCCTCAAGGATCTCATCGTCAAAACCATCAAGCGCAATACCTGGGAAGACATGGGGGGCACCGGCAGCATTCAGTATTTCCCGATGGGTATGGCCCTCGTCATCAATCAACCGCAGGAGGTTCAGGAAGAAGTCCAGCTCCTTCTCAATACGCTGCGCCGCTTGCAGGACTTGCAAGTCTCAGTTGAGCTGCGAGCCGTGCTCGTGTCGGAAACGTTCTTCGAGCGCATCGGCGTGGACTTCAACATGAATATCTCGACGCCGATCAACCGCGGCGAGCCGAGCCTGGTCAACGGTACCTTCGTCCCTGCGCCGTTCGTCAACCGGACGGGCCGGGGCTTGCAGAATCTGGTTTCGGGCATGACCTCGGCCGGCGCCTTGACTCCGGACCTGGGCATTCCGATTCGCAACCGCACTTTCAACTTCACGACGCCGCAGTTCGGTGGCTACCAGCCGGAAGCAGGCCTGTCGCTGGGTCTGGCATTCTTGAGCGACATCCAGGTGTTCATGTTCCTGGAAGCCGTCCAGGGGGATCGCCGGGCGCACATCATGCAGGCGCCGAAGATCACCGTGTACAACGGCCAAATTGCGACCATCGGCGGTTTGATGGTTCGCCCGACCGTGAGCGGTCTCTTCCCCGCGGCCCTGGCGAATGGGGCCATGATCATGATCCCGCAGATCAACGCGATGCCGTTCGGCTTGACGATGACGGTGCAGCCGGTGGTATCGCCGGATCGCCGCTTCATTCGCTTGAACGTGACGCCGCAGCTATCGCAGGGCATTCAGGATCCGGCAGGCGCCATCGTCGTGGCGGTGCCGGGATTCAGCGGCGCCACATTTGACGGTGGGGCGGCCCAGCCCAACTTCGTGAACGCTCCGCTGAACGTCAGCATCAACCCGACCATCGCCAACTTGCTCATCGCCAACACCACCGTGAACGTCCCCGACGGCGGCACGGTGCTTTTGGGCGGGTTCAAGTTCCTGGCCGAGGAACGGTCCGAGTACGGCCCACCGATCTTGAGCAAGATCCCGTACCTGAGCCGACTCTTCCGCAACGTCGGCTGGTCGCGCGACGGCTCGACCTTGATCTACCTGGTGACGGCTCGCGTCATCATGGTCGAAGAAGAAGAACGCCTCTTCACGGGCGAGCTGGCCCCGATTCCGGGACGGTAGTGCAGACAGGGAGAAGGGGAGAATAGGAGATGGGCTTGCCGCTTGTTCTCCCCTTCTCCCCTTCTCTTTTGTTCCCTCCACGCCTGGCCGCGGCGGGTGTAGGTGCCGGCATTCACAGGTTTACCCGTCGAAAATCGCACTGGACTCGGCGCGCAGCACACGCTATATCCCGCACGTTGAATCGTACCGGTAGAGTTCTTGGAGGCGTCTCTCATGAAACGCTGGCTCTGGATGGCGGCGATATTTGCGGTGGCGGTAGGCGCCCTCGCGCACAACACGGGGCATGGCCAATTCCCGGCGCCCAAGGCTGGGCCAGGCGAGGGGGGTGCGACCCTGAAGTTGCCGGGCCTGGATCCGGTGCCGACGCCTCCGGTTCCTGGCGCCGTCCGTACGGCGTTGCCCGACTACGTGCCGAAATCGAACGGCACGCCAGGTTCGGCGTATCCGTCGCTGCAACCGGGCGGCACCAAGGTGGCGCTGCCGCCGTCGGTTCAATTCGACATCAATCGCGACATTGAGATCACTCCGGAAGCAGGACCGTGGGCCGTCTTCGTGATGGCGTACACCGGTCCGAAGTCGCCGATGATGGCCCGTAAGTTCGTCACGGAACTTCGTGCCACCTACAAGTATCCCGGCTACGTTTTCAATTACGGTGCGGAAGAGAAACGCAAGGAATACGAGCGTGTGCAAAAAGCTCGCCAGGTGCAAATCGATGCCTTGCAGAAGGCCGGCTTGAAGGCCGACGTGCCGATCCGCGTGCCGGCCATCCGCATCGACGAGCAGACCGGCGTTCTCATCGGCGGCTTCCGCACCCGCGACGAGGCCGCGTCGTTCGTCGAAAAGCTTCGCCGACAGAATCCGCCCGACCCCGATAAGGTCGATCTCGACACCAAGTTTGCTGCCGAGGTCAAACAGGGGCCGGGCGGCACCAGCGTCATCAAGGGAGAGCGGATCTACCTGAATCCGTTCCTGAAGGCCCTTCCCGTACACAATCCGACCGCGGCCAAGGAGCAATCCCCCAACGTGCTGGCTGACGAAATGAAGTTGCTGCGCAAGCTCAATTCGGATGACGATGAGCCCTACAACCTGTTCAAATGCAAAAAACCGGTCACGCTGGCCATCGCCCAGTACGGCACCCAGCACAAGGCCTTCCATGACGCCCGTGAGGCGAAAGGATCGATTACGCAGTTCGGCATCACCGGGGGCCGATGGATGGATCAATCCGCTCAGAACGCCCACAACCTGGCCGAGGGCCTCCGCAAGAAAGGCATGCCGGAGACTTACGTCCTGCACACGCGGTTTTCTAGTTACGTGACCGTGGGGGGCTATGACAGCGAGAAGGACCAGCAGCTGGTCGCGATGCAAAACTTCCTGGAGAACCACTTCCGCGCCCCGGCTTACGCGCCGCTGAAGCTGTTCGACCGCCCGGTGCCAATGCAGGTACCGCGCTGACTCGTCATCAAACCGTTGGACGCCCAGGGGTAAAGTACTCCGAACCTCTCGGATTCGGAGTACCTCATCCCTCGCTGGCGCTTCGGGCTAACGTCGTTACCCACTCCACGCACGCCGTGAACAGTTCGTTGTCCTCGTTGCCATGGCAGCCGTGCGCGAACAGCATCGAAGCGAGCACCCACGCGGCGAGCAGGTACTTGGCGAGCGTCGTCATCACGGCGGGACGAGAGTGTTGGCCGGTTGGTTTCACGTGGCACCCTGTTTCTGCTACGCCGCAAGCGGCTTAGCGCAATCCCGTCGCCTTGTACACCTTCTCCATCGTCCGCTGCGTTTCGATGCGTGCCTTGCGGGCGCCTTCGCGCAGGATATCCTCGACCGTGTCCGGTTTTGCCGCCAGCTCTTTGCGTTTCGCACGAAACGGTGCGAAATAGGCGTCGATCTTCTCCTTGAGCGCTTTCTTGGCGCCGCCGAATCCTATCGTGCCCGTTTGGTATGCAGTTGCCAGCTCGTCTTTCTCGGCAGGGGTTGCAAACAGGCAGTAGAGCGCGAACACATTGCACGGCTCCGGGTTCAACGGCTGCCCCATGGGAGTCGAATCGGTCTTGATGCTCATCACGGTCTTTTCCAGCGCCTTCCCCTCGGCAAAGATGTCGATGGTGTTGCCATAGGACTTGCTCATTTTCTGCCCGTCCGTGCCGGGGACCTTCGATTCCTTGTCGAGGCGATAGTTGGGAATCGGGAAGATGTCCTTCTCGAACGCCCGGTTGAACTTGCCTGCAATGTCGGCGGTCATTTCGAGATGCTGCACCTGATCCTTGCCAACCGGGACGATGTTGGAGCGCACGATAAGGATGTCGGCAGCCATCAAAATTGGATAAGTGAAAAGACCTACGCTGGCCTCGATGCCCTTCTCCACCTTTTCCTTGTACGAGACTGCGCGTTCCAATAGGCCCATGTTCGTGACGGTACCAAGGATCCACGCCAGCTCGGCAACCTCCGGCACGTCGGATTGCCGATAGAAGACCGCCTTGGAAGGATCGAGTCCCAGCGCCAGGTAATCGAGGGCGACATCGAGCGTGTGCTGCCGTAGCAGGTCGGCGGCCTTCAGCTTGCGGCTCTGCTCGACGGACATCCGTTCGGCGAGATCGCGCATCGTCGTCTGGGCATGGTAGTTGGCAATGAAGTAGAAGCACTCGCCCTGCTCTTGCAGCTCGATGTGCTGTTTGATGGCGCCGAAGTAGTTTCCCAGGTGCAGCTTGCCGGACGGCTGTACGCCGGAGAGGTAACGCGGGCGTTTCGGGGTCGGTTCCATGCAGACACGCTCCACGGTGAATACTGAGGTTCACGCGAATCTCATTTCACTGTACACTGTGAGGCAAACGCTGGCCATGGAGTTCGCAATGGACAAACGCAAACACGTGCTGCTGGATGCGCTCAAAATCGGCGCGCTGGACCGGAGCGAGATGCGACTGTACCGGCGCGGCAAGTTGCCGGGGCTGTTCGCGCAGCGAACCCGCGTGAATGCCGAGATCGCCGATCAAGCTGTCAAGGACGGGTTACTGGAAGTAACGCGCATCGAGACGACCGGCAAGGCGACGGTGGAATGGGTGCGGGTGACGCCGCAGGGGGTAAACCTGCTCGTCGAGAGTGAATCGCCGGCGCGGGCCCTTGAGGAACTGCGCGCGACTCTGGCTGTCCACCAGCAAAGCCTCCCCGCCTGGATGGCCCAGGTCCACGCACGCATGGATGAGCTGGCCAAGAACTTTGAAAACGAGATTTCCGGCGTGCGCCAGCAACTCGATCAACTGACGCAGCGGGTTGTTGCCGCCATCGAACGGCTGGAATCGGCCCCTGCCGTCCCGACACCCCCTGAGACACCATGGGCCGACGCGACCAGGGCGTACCTGGAGCAGCGCCGCCAGGTCGGGCTCGGCACGCGCTGTCCGCTGGCGGATCTCTTCGTTGCGCTAAAAGAAAAACACGCGGAGCTGACGGTCAAGGAATTCCACGCATGCCTGAGACGGATGCACGAAACGAATACGATCACCCTTCTGCCCAGTACAGGCAATGGCGACGCCCCAGGCCCGGAATACGCCCTCCTCGACGGCCCGGCGCTCTACTACTACGTGACGACCGGGGTCACCAAGTCCCGTGATCCCGTCCACGACTAACGGAAATCTGAAGTCATTTATCGAGAGTTACCGCGGCGGTACGTGGCGGGCGCGCTGCCTGCAGGTCGGATTGTCATTTCGGCAACGCACGGGCGAGGAGTTGACGGACCTCGGCCACACGATCGCTACGAGGCTCCAGCGTTTCCAGACGCATGATCAACTGTTTGGCTTCATCCAGATCGTCCATGCGAATGAGCAGGCGGGCCAGGCGGACCAGAGTGCGCGGCGTGTTGGGGTAGGCGCTATCAAGCTCGGCAAGCTGTCTGCGCGCCTCGCCGAGACGGGTGGCGGACTCGAACATGTCGGCAAGCAGCAGGCGTTCGTCGGTGCTTAACACCTGGGCGCGGCGGGTGTCCTGAAATTGCGTGATCGCGGCCGCGCACTTCGCCGGCGTCAGGCACTGCAAGTACAGGCGGACGCGCTGATCGGCGACGTTGTCGCCGTGATCCTTGTGGTTTTCGTCGAGTAGCGTCACTGCCCGCGCGGCCGAGCCGCGCTGGCCGAGCACGATGGCCAGATGACGGCGGGCCTTTGCGGCGGTGTTTCCTGGAACCGCCAGGGCCGGGTCGAGAAGCCGTTCATAACACCGCTGGGCCTGATCGAGGTGATCCATCTCGCGATAGTAGTCGGCGGCGTAGGCAAGCACGCTGAAATCGTCCGGCGCCAGGCGCAATGCATCCTCATAGGCTTTGCTGGCCTCGGCAACGAGATGCAGCGATTCGAAGCAGCGCGCCAGGGTCAATGGCAGCCGTCCCGGTGCGACCTCTTTTTTCAGACGCTCGAGCTGGCTCAAAGCTTCCGGGCGACGATCCTGCGACTCCAAAAACTCCATCCACGCGATCCAAACATCGGGAGCGTGGCCTGCCTGATCGAGGCTGGTGCGCAGAAGCGCCTCCGCCTCGGCAATTTCGCCGGCCGTGTGGTAGATCCTGGCAAGCCAAAGGGCCTCGCGGAAATCCCGCGCGGGCAGCGTCACTGCCTGCCTTGCACGCTGCAGGGCAATCTTGCCGTACGCTTTCTCGCGCAAGGCCAGCGCAACCTCGGCTCCCAGGCGTGCCAGCTCCTTGGTCAGTGGTTGTTTCTGTTCGTACTGTGCGAATTCGTTTTCCGCTTTCTGGAATTCGCCGCGATGCAACAGCAGGCCGACGACACTCGCCAACACGCGTGGCTGCGTGGCGCCGAGTTGTAGCGCGCGGGAATACTCTTTGATGGCATCCACATGGTTTCCGTCCAGTTCATGGAGAGTGCCCCACAGGGCGACAACGTTGGGCCACAGTTTTTGCGACGGATCCAGTTGGTTAAGCGCTCGGCGTGCCTCCTCGCGCCGGCGCGGGCGGCTGCGGGCTTCGAGGACGAGGAGGGCCGCCTCGCCATAGCGAGCTAGTTTGCCCTGGTCTCCCTCGATGCCGTGGATCTCGTTGAGCCAATCGCGCGCCGGTGCGAGCTGGTTCCGTTGCAAGGCCAGCTCGAAGAGCCAGCCGCGGCTGACCAGGTCGAGTGGCAACGCCTGGGCAACATCGCGAACCAGTTTCTCGGCACGGCCCGGGTCCCCTTGTCTTGCCAGGATGTCGGCCAAGGCGATCTGGAGTGCTGCCCGTTCGGGCAGAGGGACGCGGCCGATGCCGGTCTCCAGCAGCTGAATCGCTCGCTTCCAGTCGCCGCGAGCAAAGGCCGCTTCGACCATGGCGAGAATGACTTCGGGCTGATCTTTGCCGAGCTGGTACGCCTGTTCGAGATCCTTCCATGCCGCCTTCTCGTCCCCCCGGCGACGGTAGAACTGCGCTCGCGCCAGGTAGGCGCCGTAGGCGTCGGCGTTGTTGCGCACCATGCTTTCGATTACTTTTTGCGCCTCGTCCGGCTGGCCCACGCGATCCTGGTAGATCTCCATCAGCAAGGGATAGGTTTTCAATTGCTGCGGCTTGAGACGAATCGCCTCCTCATAGGTCCGCAGCGCCTGCGTATAGTCTTTCTTGGCGTCCTGGCACCAGCCGATCATGTGCAAGAGCTCCGCCCGGTCCTGCCAGTGGCCTTCCAGGCGGCGCAGATGCTCCATCGCATCGGTGATCCGGTCATGGGCAATGAGGTTATGTACCAGGCGGAATCGAAATGCATGTTCCTGCGGCTTGACGCGCAGTACTTGCTCCATCAACTTGACGAGTTGGACCCGGTCCGCGCCCGGCTGGGCGAGACGGTCAAGTACCTCGGCGTATTTCTGGACGGTGTCCGGGTCATTGGGCACAAACGTCAAATAGTGGGCGTAGAACGTCTGCGCCTTCTCGTACTCCTTGGCCTCACGGGCGAGATCGCCGCGTTCCAGAAGGCGATAGGCATTGCGGCCCAGCTGATACCCGTGCAGAAAATGAACGCTGACCGCAGTGAGCAACAGGCCGCCGAGAAGTCCGAACACGAGCTTGACGTTGAGTTTTCGTCGCATGGGGGAGTTCTTTGGGGAGTTCGGGGTGCCCGCCAAAACGCAATCCAAATCCACGCATCGGCGTGGTCACAGCACCGCGCGCAATTCCGATACCCAAGTGTAGGTCACAAACGCCCAACGGGCTGGAGTGTGCCGATTCGTGCGAGTTTTCGTTTAATGAACAAATTTACATTCAATCCTTGATTTCGGGTTTTAGCGGGCCTAGAATAGATACAGACGTACATTTCGGAGGGACCTGCCATGGATAATCGCACCATAGCTCATCGGCTGATCGAGGTTGCCCATTCGCTGGAGGCGAAACACGCCAGTCTGTATCGCATTCAGGCCTACCGGCGGGCCGCCCAGACCGTTTTGGGGCTTGAGCGGCCGCTCGAAGAGATGGTGGCCGCCGATGGCCATAAGACGCTCAAGCACCTGCCTGGGATCGGCGCACGGCTATCGGTGAAGATCGAAAAGCTGGTCCGCACGGGCGAGATCGCTAATCTAGTGGTTAGTGGCTAGTGTCCTGTGGCTAGTGGGCGGCCACGCGTCTTCATTCCCGATATTGGCCTGCATTCAACCAGCTAGCCACTAGCCACTAGCCACTAACTTGATGCAAACGCTGCGGCGATTTCTGGAGATGATTCGCTTCAGCCACACGCTATTCGCCCTCCCTTTCGCGCTTTTCAGCGCCATTCTCGCCTGGTATAGCAAGAACGCTTTTTCCATCGTGGAACTGGTGGGCATTCTTTTGTGCATGGTCTTCGCCCGAAGCGCAGCCATGGCGTTCAATCGTTTGGCCGACCGTGATGTAGACGCGCGCAACCCGCGCACGGCGATTCGCCACCTGCCGAGCGGTCAGTTGAGCGTTCGCAGCGTTTGGCTTTTTACGCTCGTTTGCTGCGCTGGCTTTGTTGGTAGTACGGCTCTTTTTCTGCTTGAGGGCAACGACTGGCCAATCTACCTCGCGGTGCCCGTGTTGTTGTTCGTGCTGGCGTATTCCTATACCAAACGCTTCACGGCTCTGGCGCATTTTTGGCTCGGCGCGTCGCTCCTATTGGCGCCGATGGCAGCCTGGATCGCGATCCGCGGCTTCGACGATTGGCTTACGCCATTGGTGCTAGGCCTGGCCGTGCTTTTCTGGGTTGCCGGCTTCGACATCATCTACGCCTGCCAGGACGCCGACTTCGACCGCGCAGCGAAGCTGCACAGTATCCCCGCGGCCCTTGGAGTTCCCGCCGCGTTGCGCCTCGCACGATGGAGCCATCGTATTATGGTCGCGATGCTGATCTTGCTCTACCTGCTCGCGTCACCGCCGAGCGGGCCTTTGGGCTGGGTTTTCCTCTCAGCGTTGGGGGGGGTGACCGCTCTCTTGACTTACGAACATGCGCTGGTCCGGCCCGATGACCTGACGCGCGTCAACCAGGCGTTCTTCAACGTCAATATCATCATCAGCGTTGGCCTACTCTTGGTGCTGCTCATTGAGGTCGCGCGGAACTGAACAGTCTCGTAGGATTTTCTCTGTGGACGGTGTTTCCTGTGCGGAGAATTGAACCATGTATCTGATCCCAGTCTCCTTGTTGATGCTATCGTTTGCCGGCGAACCGACCGGTTCGTGGTCGCAATTTCGGGGCGCCGGCGGCGCCGCGATTGCCGTCGGCAATGCAGTGCTCCCCACCGAGATTGGGCCCAAGCAGTATGTCGTCTGGAAAACTCCGTTGCCCGCCGGCCTCTCGTCTCCGGTGATCCACGGCGAACGCATCTACTTGACCGGGGTCAAGGACAAGCAGCTCTTCACCCTCGGCCTCGATCGCAAATCGGGTAAAGAAGTCTGGCGCACCGAAGTGCCCCACAAAGGACTCGAAAAGGTCCACAAGATCGGCAACCAGGCCCAGGCCAGCGCCGCGACGGATGGCACTCACGTGGTCGCCTTCTTCGGCTCCGCCGGTTTGTTCTGCTACGATCGAGACGGTAAAGAGATCTGGCGCGTTGTGATGGGACCCTTCAAGACCGACTTCGGCGCTGCCGCCTCGCCTCTGATTGTCGACGGGCGGGTTGTTCTCAATCAAGACTACGACAGCGAATCGGTCCTCGCCGTCTACAACGTCAAGACCGGGAAACAATTCTGGAAGGTCGATCGCTCCGACTTTGGCGTCGGCTACGCCTCCCCCGTCATCTGGGTTGTCGATGGCAAGAAGCAGATCGTCCAGAGCGGCACTCTCCGCGTCGTCGGCTATGATTTCGATACCGGCAAGGAAATCTGGAGTGTCGCCGGCATGTCGCGCATCGGCAACATGACCCCCACCATCGGACCTGATAACGTCCTCTACGTCGCCGGCTGGGGCGCCGGCGCTGATCCCGGCGACATCATCGTTGTCCCCCCCTTCGATGAAATGCTCAAGAAACACGACGCCAACAAAAATGGCATCCTCGAAGCGGAAGAAGTACCCAAAGGGCCCATCAAGGATCGCTTGCCGCAGTTCGATCGCAATCGCGACAACGCGGTGGACCGCGCCGAGTGGGAGAGCATGAGGCAAATCTTCGCCGCCGCCAAGAATCGCATGGTCGCCATCCGCCCCGGCGGCAAGGGGGACGTCACCAAGACCCACGTCCTCTGGGAACAAACCAAGCAGCTCCCCTACGTCCCCTCCCCCTTGCTCTACAACGGCGTCCTCTTCCTCGCCAAGAATGGCGGCCTGATTTCCTCGCTCGATCCCAAGACAGGCAAATCATTGAAGTACGACCGCATCCCCGGCCGCGGCAACTACTACAGCTCCCCGGTCGGCGGCGACGGCAAGGTCTATCTCGTCAATCAGCAAGGTGAACTCACCGTCATCAGCGCCCGCGCCGACTGGGAAGTGCTGCATACTGTCGACTTCGGCGAAGACATCCTCGCCACCCCCGCCATCGTCGATGGCCGAATCTACCTGCGCACCGCCGGGCACCTGTACTGCTTCGGCAGCAAGTGAGTGACCGCGGCTCAGGAGCCGACACGGTGGTTCGTTGCAATTGGGCAGGGATCCGCGTGATTGTGCGGAAGGAGAGGACGCTGCCGCAACTTCTCATTCATTCGAGCCGAAGCTCGTCGTAGATGTGGGCGAGTTGGCCTTCGACGAGGACCATCTGGGCGTAGAAGACCGCCACGGCTCGTTCCTTGACCTCCGCGGAGGTGCCGGTCATGCTGGGAAGCTTGCACATGAATTGAATGTAGCCTTCCATGCGCTTGCCCATGGCCTCGATGCGATGCAAGCGCTCTTCGAGGGTCATGGGCGGGGCCGTCGCGGGCGGACGCGCCGGCGCCTTGATCTGGGCAACAGGAGCGACGGCTTTTGCGGAGGCCTTTGCTTTGACGGCCATGGAAGTCGTGCGCCTCGGGGGGCCAAGGAAGAAGGACGCCAAGCCAGGCTCGGCGTGCGTGATCGGGCGAAGGGCGCTCACCGAGCCTTACCAGTACGACGGCCCGGTGCGGACTTTGGTAATCTTGCCCTTGCGAATGTTGTTTTTCTTGCGAATTTCGGCCCGGCGTCGCAGCTCGCAGGGTTTCTCGTAGTGCTTGCGTTTGCGCAGTTCTTTGGTGAGACCGCTGCGTTCCAGCAGCTTCTTGAAGCGGCGCAAAGCTGCGCCAATCGGTTCACGATCATGCACTCGCATACGTAAAGACATGCGTTCTCCTTGTGTTTTGTTGAGCCGACGAGCTTGCCCGCCGCGGACCGCAAGTGACCTCGTCGTGCAAGCTTGCCGGCCAAACAAATCTTGCCGTTGATTAGTAACGTCGACCGCCGCCGCCACCACCGCCGCCACCGTAACCGCCGCGGCCACCGCCGGACCCGCCACGCCCACCGCCTTCGGTCTTGGGCCGGGCTTCATTCACGGTCAAGGCGCGGCCATTGACTTCTTTGCCGTTCAGGGCGCCGATCGCAGCCTGAGCTTCCTGATCGGATCCCATTTCCACGAAGCCGAAGCCCTTGGAACGGCCGGTGTCGCGATCCATGATGACCTGCGCCGACTGCACGGACCCGTGGGCCGAGAACATCGACGAGAGATCACTGTCGGAAGTCTCGTAACTCAGATTGCCGACGTACAACTTCTTACCCATTACTAGCTCCTAAGAAAAGACCACTCTAGAGGTAGAAAAAGACTACCTCAGTTCTTCAGACTGTTTTTGCAAGGAATGAATGTGGGCGGTAGTGAACGACACGGGGGCGCCCGCGCCCAGACTTTTCAGCCCGCTGGTGTGGGGCGTCTTGACTAGCTTGCCACGAAACGCCGAGCCACGGATGCTGGTGATGCGGACCAGCATGGTCTCGAAGGCGCCCGAACCAGCGACCAACGTCACCTTCACGAAGTCGCCGGACTTGAGCGCGCGAATCTCCATGCGTAGTTCAAAATCATCGATGCCTTCCTGGCGGCGCATTTCCTCGATGTTCTCGAGTTCGACGATGTTCGGCACAATGGTTCCTTTCGACACCCGGATCTTCAAGGTTGTTTCCGAATCACAGGGCTGGCCGTGAGGATGGTCCCCTCGGCGTCGGTTACAAGAAAATAGCTATGGGCGACAATTGCGGAGGTAATGTCCGGGCCACTGAAAACATTGACCCGATAGCGATTGTCCCAAAGTTTCCGCACCTGAACGCGGTGAAAGCCAGCTGGCTGCCCGAGCACGTTGATGACCTGATCCCCAATGACCGTGTGAATCCGCTGGCTCAGAGACTTCTCGCCATCCACACGCTGCTCTGCTTGCTGTTTTGTTTCCATTGGCTTTCCTGACGGTTAACCGTGTAACGCGAATCGATCCTCGCCTGAGCGCCCCTTGTTTTGCACCCTGACGGACCGATCAGCAGTCCATGTACACGCGGTTGCGAAAAGGAAATTTGCCTTTGGCCAACATCATCGTGCCCGCATGGACGACCGACTCCGCACGCTTGATGTCCGCCAGATCCGAAAAAATGATTCTGGGGAGGAGGTAGGCATCAGGAATGTAGAGGAACAAGTTCATTCTACGTATTTTTTTGGCAATTGGCCAAAACACAGAGGATTTTCTTGAAGTCGAGGAGTAACAGCAGGGACCACCGCGCACCATGTCGTTTCCGCTCGCCAGTTGTGCGTGTCGTGCTTCGGCGCCAACATCCTGCACGCCGTTGAATCTGCTTGGCTTCTCTTGCGGCGAGGTCGGATTGGGCTTATAGTTGAGGCGTTGTTCCTCCTTCGGTCGTTCGACAAATACTGAGCGCGGGACAATACCAGTCGCGTGACGTTTCCTTGCTGGATCCCACATCATGAATCTTCCAGGTTCACCATCGCGCTCACCGACATTGCCCAAGCGGCCCGCGACAGCTGGCGATCCAAACCCTTCCAAGAAGCAAACTACCGAAGGCTGCAATCGCCTGGGCAGATACCTGGTCACCGGTCGGCTCGGCCAGGGAGGCATGGGAGTCGTTTATGAGGCCGAGGACACACTGCTCAAACGCAAGGTGGCCATCAAGCTCTTGCCCAAGGAGTTTTCCGCGAACCCCGAATCTCTCAAGCGGTTTCTGCGCGAAGCGCAAGCGGCCGCGAAGCTCAACCATGCCAACGTGGTGGCAATTTACGACATCGGGGAAGCCGATGGCAGCTACTACATCGTCATGGAATTGATCACCGGCGGAAACGCCCAGGAGCATCTACGCAGCCGAGGACCCTTTCCTTGGAACGAGGCAACAAGCATACTCACGGAGGTTTGCCGCGGGGTCGCGGCCGCGCACCAGGCGGGATTGATTCATCGGGACATCAAGCCTGCGAACATCCTGCGGTCTACGAAAGGAGTCGTGAAGCTTGGTGACTTCGGCCTCGTCAAGCCCACGAGTCGTACCGGAACGGTCGTCACCGCGCTGGGCGAAGTAGTCGGCACGCCGCACTACATGAGCCCCGAGCAAATTCAAAGCACTTCGGTGGATGAACGGAGTGATATCTACGCATTGGGCGCGACCTATTTTGCATTGCTGACAGGCCGGCCGCCGTATCTGGCCACGGATTCTGTGCAGGTCCTGTTTGCCCATTGTTCACAGCCGATTCCCGATCCTCGGGACATCGTGGCTGACGTCCCCGAATCATGTGTAGCGATCATCCGCAAGGCGATGGCGAAAAACCGAGCCAAACGTTACGCCAATGCCGGCGAGTTGCTGGCCGATCTCGAACGAGTTGCAGCGCTGAATCGCGGTGCGATGCCAGCAACGGCAAGGCCGCCAGCGTCCGTTTGGAGCACGCCATCGTCTGCCGATGCTGTCAACCCATTGAGCCTCGCGGATGCTTATCCGGGCGAGCACACGGAGCGAATGGCTGATTCAGGCGGACGCCGTTGGAAGTTCATCGGCCTCGGATTTCTGGGCCTCCTCGTTTTGTGCGTCCTGGCAGGTTTCTTTTTCCTGAGTCGGAATGGCCCGACGCCGGGCGTCGTTCAAGACGATTGGCCCAGCCTTGCTGCCGCGGCCGACAAGGCCATGCGCACGCGCAATGCGGCAACCATGAGGACCGCCATCGAGAAGATCACGGTGTTACAAAACCGCTCGCGGGGGGAAAAGCCGGACCAGCACGAGGCAATGCAGAAAACGTTGGTCCAGCTCGAAAAAGCGCTCGCCTTTCGCGAAAGGATTACCGAGAAGGGCATGGTCATTGGCGTGCTCGGCATCGTGACCTGCGTGGTCTTTTCACGCGACGATAACCTCGTGGGTGTCGGTCAAGGAAGCGGCGGAGCGGGCGCAGTGGTCTACGATAGCCGTACCGGAGAAAAACGTGCCACGCTTTGGCCCGCGGATCCCAAGGTGACGGTGAAAGTGCAAAGCCTCGACTTTTCCCATGATAGCAAGGTGTTGGCGGCTGCGTGTGCGGACAGCAAAGGCGTACGGGCCTGGAATCTTGCCCAGGGCAAGGAGACAATCCTTCTGGTCGGTCCGGGCGTTAGTCGAACGCTGAGCGTGAAGTTCTCGCCAACGTCCAGAACTCTGGTGGCCGGGCTGGAGCCGTTTGGGGAAGGCCGAGGCAGACCGTATCTCAAGACCTGGAACCTGGACACCGGCCTGGAGCCGTTCGCCTTCAAAGCCGAACATTCAGCCAAGATTTGGTCCGTTGATTTTTGCGCCGGCGGCGAACAGGTCGCGACCGGCAGCGAGGATAAGCGCGTCGTTCTGTGGAATGCCGAGACGGGCCGAATCTGGCGTGAGTTACGCACAGGCATCACCATACACGCCATCGCCTGCGGCCCCCAGGGACGAACGATGGCGGTCGCCGGCCTGGGCTTGGAAGGGTCCGTTCTGCAATTCTGGGATTACGCCGGCAGCAAGCTACTTGCGAGCAAGCCCAGTCTCCACGGGCCGTGCCGTTGCGTGGCGTACTCCCGCGACGGTGCGCTCGTGGCAAGTGGCAGCGGCGCCAAGGTTCTGCTCTGGAATGCCGAAACGCATGAGCTAGTGGCAACGTTGACGGGCCACAGCCAGCAGGTGACCTCGCTTGCCTTCTCTGCCGAAGGAGGTATCCTTGCGACAGGAAGCGACGACCAAACGCTTCGGCTCTGGGATGTGACCCGCTTCCTGCCTCCTCGCCCCGAATCGTAATTCATCATGAGCGACACGCCAAACAGCCGGCCTCGAACGGGGATCGACCAGATTTCCACGCGCTGGACGCAGATCAACGATCCGGTCCAGTTCGTGATGCGTTACGCCCCGGCGATCCAGGGGTACCTTGGCGTCTTCCTCAAGAATCCCCACGACGTCGAGGACGTCTGCCAGGCATTCCTGGTCCGCGTCATCGAACGCGGCGTGGTGGACGAAAATCAACTGCGTGGCCGGTTTCGCGATTACTTGATCGCCGCGGTGCGCAATGCCGCCCTCGCTCACCTGCGCCGGCGGCCCCTCCCGGGGCAGGGGAGCATGCCACTCGAGGAGATTCCGGCGCGCGCGTCGTTCGAGTTCCCCGCGGACGACGAATGGGTGTCCCGCTGGCGCCGCGTCGTCCTCGCAAGCGCCTGGGAGGCCCTTGAGAATCACCAGCGCGACCACCCCGGCAACCTCGCCCATACTGTGCTCCGCACACGGGCCGACTACCCGCAGGACGATTTCGACCAGCTAGCAGCACGCATCACCAGCATTTGCGGACGTACGATTCAACCCGACGCCTGTCGCAAACAAGTCAGCCGAGCACGCCGGCTTTTTGCCGAACTCGTGGTCGCCGAGATTGCACGAACCCTGGAAGACCCGACGCCGCTCAAGGTGGAAGAAGAACTCATCGAGATCGACGTCATGAAATACGTTCAGCGTTTTCTGCCACCGGACTGGCGGACGAGCGGCAAGTTCATCGACGCGGATTGAGTTTCCCTGCCGCGATCTTTTTTTTCAAAAAACACTTCCCGGCGCCGGTCACATTTTCAACCTCCGCGCATCTTCTCCTACAGCGGGGGGAGGCGATGCCCCTTCCTGCAATTCAGCGGAACGGTTCGCGATCATTGTCCGGTACTCGCCGGTGCGCTGGCCGTTCGGCACTACATTTCTTTTTTTCGAAAGGGTGATTGTCATGGTCCGATTCCTCGTTCTGTCGTTGACCGTTCTGCTCACGGCACTGGCTGCCCCGGCGTTCGCTCAAGCGGCCTCGATCAACGTCAACGGCAAACTCGCCAACGGCGCCTACGTCCAAGCCGTCTGTTCGGTCGGCGCCGACGGCACGATCAGCGGCACAGGGGTGCTCTTCGGCACCAACCCCAGCAACGGGTACAAGTACAGCTACGCGTTCGTCATCAAATCGGGCTCGACCGCTTCAGGCAAGCTTGTCCTCAGCGGGAATTTCGCGTTCGCAGGCGGCTACCCTGTGACCCTCAGCGCCAGCATTCCGAACGGACCTTTGACGTTTACCTATATCGTCAACGGCTCAAGCTACACCACGAACGGTGTGGGAATTGTGTCGGTGAAATGAGCGACCCAGGCAGCATGAGGCCGGGCTTCGGTGCAGGTAAAAAAACCCACAACGAAGCCCGGCCGTGCTGCAGCGCCGTTTTCTAGTAATCGTCGTCATCGCGATTGCCGACGACCTTTTGCAGCAATTTGACGAGTTCGGCGATGACGGCCTTGTCGAGCTCCATCTCGACCTTGCGTTCGTCGCGGACCAGCAAGCCGATTTCACATCCGGGGGAAGCGGTGAGCGTCTTCTTGAGTTCCGCAAGCGATTCGATGCGGAGTTTGCCCTGCCTGGCCATCGTTGATTCTCCAAAAGAGGGATCCATTCGGCGTCGTTCAACCACTTCGTTATACGATCCGCCGGGGCGATGATGAAAAAACTTTCCGCAATTGTCGGCGATGCCATGGGGGTTTGGCCGCCGCCGGACTACATTAGGACCAGCAAGCAATGGAGCTTGCACTACTTTTTCAGGAAGGACACGATCATGGCCAAGGGTAACAACTCTCAGGGGAAAGACAAGAAAAAGAAGAAGGCCAAGGCCACTGTGAAGGCCGGCGGAAAGAAGAAATGATCCGCACGCAAACCGCGAGGCTTCGCATCCCATGCATCGCCTCCCGTCCCGGGATGCATGGGATGAGCCGCATTGAGCCGATGGGATTACACGCGTGTCGTAGCCATCGTGAAATCGACCGGCTTCGATCTCACCGAATGCGTGATCTCCTCCACCCCCGAGCCCGAAGGGGTCGTCCTGGGCCGGGGGCTCGATGAATCCGGTTTGGTATCCACACCCTGCTCATGGCGCATCGTTGGCCCCATACACGGTGCATTCCGTGCTAGCGTGCCAGGCCCGCCGTTGACGACGGGTATGCAGCGATCACATTTTCTGTTGAGCCCCGTGAATGGGGCTCATGCAGTCGGGCCGCTATTGAAGTAGTCGAACGTTGCTCACTGACCGAATGATGATCGTGTCCTTCGATGTCCACGAGTCGCAAAACCTCTGGAGTCGCGGTGATTTCGTTCGATTACTCCGCACAAGTGACCTGGCCCAGCGACAGGCCGAATGGGCTCCGCCACACGCTGACCGAATGCAAAGCTCCCCGTTCGTTCTTGCGATCATCTCCGATGGGCAAATCTCGGACAAATGAATCGGGTTGTTCACGACGATATTCGTGGCAGCACCCAAGGGATTCCCCGTTCTCACTCCCAATAATCTTCCCAGTTTTCTGCGAACGCCTTCTTCAGCCTTTCGAGGTAGGCGTAGGTCTTGATCTTGAACATCCAAAGATCAGCCCCGCCCGTGCCTCCCTTGCAAACCACGCCTTCGCTCACTTCGTATTTTCCCTGGCGAACGTCGTCGGAAAACTTCCCGGTCAGCTTGCCTCGGTAAACGACCTTCGCCGTGGGCAAATGACCGAAATCGGCCACGAACTGTTCAGATCCAACCAGGCCGAACGGTTCCGGCAGAACATCAAAGATCATCAACTGTTTCGGTTCACCGGACTTGTGCAGACCAGCGAAGGAGTTTAGCCCGAAGAACTCGGTGAAAACCTTGATGCTCGTGAACTCCCGGTAGCAGGCATGGTCGATGAACACCTTCTCGATTCCGCCAGCGAGTTGATCCTGAAAGACATCGACGCATTCCGCAAGATGAGCGTGGGCCTGGACGAACTGCTCGACGCCGATCTTGGTGAGAGTGAACTCATCACGTCGAGTCCCAAAGCTGTGCCAGCCAAATTCCCGATCCCAACCCCAGTGCAGATTCGTGCCGTCGTATTTCTCGAAAGCAATGCATCGCCCGTCAGGACAATGGCGACTGCCGGCGATTTTCGGATAATGGAGCATGAGACACCAAGGGTTAGATTTCCCTGTCGACACACCGATGTCCCCTCTGGTTCGGGCTCGAACAAGCATGGAGAAGAAATGAATCTCGCCGTTGACGTGATTAGCGACGTGATCTGCCCATGGTGCTGGATCGGCAAGCGACGGCTCGAAAAGGCCAGCGCCGCCTTTGGTCAGCAGGTAGTGGTACGCTGGCTCCCCTTTCAACTAAACCCGACGATGCCGAAAGAAGGCATCCTTTGCAGGGACTACCGCGTCAAGAAATTCGGAAGCTGGGAGCGCTCGCTTGAACTCGACGCACAGGTAGCCGCCGCCGGGGAGGCAGAAGGAATTCATTTCGCCTTCGCCAAAATGGAGCGAACTCCGAACACCGTGGACGCCCATCGGCTAATCTGGCTCGCTGACCATCAAGGCGTTCAGGATGCAGTCGTTGAGGCGCTGTTCCTGGCCTACTTCACCGCTGGCCGGGATATCAGTAATCGCCCAACGCTCATCGACGTGGTTGCCGAGGCTGGGCTGGATCGGCACAAGGCAGAGGCGGTGCTGGACAGTCGCGAGGGGATGGAATCGATTCGTGAGGCAGAAGAACTTGGCCAACGCTTTCGGTTTGACAGCGTGCCCTTCTTTATCGTCAACGGCAGGATCACGTTGTCAGGGGCGCAGACGCCGGATGCGTTCCTTGATGCGTTCAGACAGGCGGTCGCAACCAAGTAGCTTGGCTCCTTTTTCCGCTTGTACCGTCTTCCACGCCATCACTTGTAGCAGTTCCGCCGGGGCGTCCGGCAACTTGCCCATGCTGCCGAAAAGTCCCTCAGGGCTCTTTCCGTAGCTCTTCGCATAGATGACACACGCTGCCTGGAATGTGCCCGTCGCGCTTTCGTTACCCGCACTCGTCGATGGCGAGAAGGAGCTTAGAGATTCTGTGCAGGTTTCGACATGAAATAGAGAGAATATCAAGACCAGTGCGATCGGCCGCACTGCCACCCGTCCGATTTGCGGTCATCGCAATGATACGCGGAATCGCACGGCGATGGAAGTCTGTCAGGTTGACATGGCTGCATTAAAATTCGTTCGCGCGGGTTGCCGTTTTTGGCCTACTTTCCAATGCTATCCCTCAGAGGAACTACTGGGGCAAAGTGACCAGTCCGTGCGAATTCCCCGACCGCTTCACGCAGCAAACGTCCGAAACGAGGTAATCCCATGGCAAACACTCCCCCGATCCGCCGGCTTGGCCTGGTCGTTGGCGGCGGGCCCGCACCGGGCATCAATGGCGTCATCAGTGCTGTCTCCATCGAGGCGCTCAATCGCGGCATTGACGTCATCGGCATCGAGGACGGCTACAAATGGCTCGCCAACGGCACTACGATCAAAGCGATTAATGATGGCGTCGCCAATTTCGCGGTGCGCAACGAGAGCCATCTATTCCACCTTTCCGTCAACGACGTCAAGCAGATTTATAGCCGCGGCGGGTCTATACTGGGGACCTCGCGCACCAATCCGGCCAAGAATCCCGAGGACATGGCCCGCGTCCTCGAAGTCATCCAGCGCTTGCAACTCGACGCCCTCGTCAGCATCGGCGGCGACGATACGGCCTACTCTGCGAGCCAGGTCTACCAGCATGTCAAAAACGCCGGCGGATATCTGCGCGTCGCTCACGTGCCAAAAACGATTGATAACGACCTCCCACTGCCCGGTTCGACGCCGACATTCGGCTTCGAGACGGCCCGGCATTATGGCGTCACCTCGGTGCGCAACCTGGCGGAGGACGCACGGACGACGTCGCGCTGGTACATCGTCGTTTGCATGGGACGTGCTGCCGGGCATCTGGCCCTGGGCATCGGCAAGGCGGCGGCGGCCACGCTTACCGTCATCCCCGAAGAGTTTGGCCTCGATGCCGAGGGGAAGCCCAACAAGATTTCTTTCAAGCTCCTCTGCGATATCATCGTCGGCTCAATCATCAAGCGCGAAGCCAACGACAAACGCTACGGCGTGATCGTGCTAGCAGAGGGGCTTATCGAATCGGTCAAGGATGAGCTCAAGATCATCCTCGAAAAGACCCATGGCCGCTACGGCACCTACGAGACGGACGCCTTCGGCCACCTGCGGCTTGGCGAGATCGAGTTCGGCAAGCTGATCCGCGAACTCTTGACCGAGCGGTTGGCGAAACCCAAGGAGTCCACCGAGGAGACCTCCGACCAGCCACGGCTGCATGACTTGCTCAAAGTTCCCCATCAGCCTTATGGATTGAAGGTGACCTTCATCGACATGGACCTCGGCTATGTGCTGCGTTGCGCCGATCCGATTCCATTCGATGCGGAATACACGCGTGACCTGGGCTATAGCGCCGTGAAGTTCCTCCTCTCCGACGCTGCGACCCAGTACGGTGCTGTCATCGGCTTCAATCAGGGCGTGATGGAGCCGACGCCTTTCGAGAAAATGATCAATCCGAAAACGAAGCGAATGAAGACGCGGCTCGTGAACGTCGCCGGCGAAGGCTACGAGGTGGCAAAGCGTTACATGATCCGGCTTGAGAAGCGGGACTTCCGTGATGCGGAGACGGTAAGAGAACTGGCCGAGGCCGCCCATCGGAGGCCGGAGGAGTTTCGCGCGGAGTTCGAGTATTTGGTCTGATCATGCCCTCGTGTCCGCGTGGGAATAATGGACCCGAGTGAGCGAGGAGCCGCGATCGTGTGTTTTTCTGCCGGAGCGAGTTTTACCGTCGGGGCCGCGCTGGTTCCCGCTGGGATTTATTGCATCTGGTCGGCGGCTCTCAAGAAGCCGAGTTACCTCGGGCTGGCGTCGGCGCCCCTCTTCTTCGGCATCCAGCAAATTGGCGAAGGGTTCGTTTGGCACGCGCTGAATCACGGTACGGACCCGCGGGCAGCCTCGCTGTTCTTCCTTTTTTTCGCCCTGGCGTTCTGGCCATTCTGGTTCCCGGTCTTGACGACCATGATGGAGCCGCAACCTGGGCGGAAAACGCTCTTCGCGGTCTTGAGCCTGCTGGCGACGGCGTGGTTCTGGATCCTATTCTACCCACTCGTCGTTGGGCCGGAATCTCTGTTGAAGACCGAAGTCGACCATCATTCTCTGGCGTATCGCTACGAAGATCTGACTATCTATCAATACATCTCCAAGACAACGTTGCGTGTTTTTTATTTCCTGTCGGTCGCGTTGCCGCCGCTGCTGGGATCGGAAACCTGGGGGCGGTTGCCTGGATTGGTGCTGGCCGCGTCGGCCCTCGTGGCGGCGGTGGTCTATCACTATGCATTCGTCTCGGTGTGGTGCTTTTTCGCCGCGGTGCTGGCGAGCTACCTAGTCTACGTCTTCTACCGCCTCCCAATGCCGCACGCCGCGAGGCTTGGATCAGCGCAGTCGCCCGCGCCATCCCGTTGATCAACCAAATCTCTTGGCCACGAATGAAACACGGATAAAGGCAAGAAACAGGAAGAATACCGACCCTGAATTTATCCGTGTTTCATCCGTGGCTTTCTTCTTCCTTGCGATAGCGGCGAACTATAACTTGCCGCCTGTGGATCGCATTCTGGCCCGAGGCAACTTGATCTTGTAATCTCCATCGACTTCGTTACCATTCCGACCCGAAACCTTGAGCACAGCTTGGGCAAGCGGAGAGCGTTATGCGCATTCGTGTGATCGATCTCGATGGAAGTATCACCGCCCAGGAGCGCGTGCTGCGTACGTTCCAGCCCGATGTCTACGACCTCAGCTCGCATGGGCCGCGCTTGCGGCTCGCCTGCCGTTGGAATCGCTTCTACCGCTTCGAACGGCGCCTGGATCGGCTCTTTGGCGCCCGGGAGTCCGTCGATCCGTGCATCTCTATGCTGGGTTCCGGCGATTTCCATCACCTTTCGCTCGCGCTCTTGCGCCGGCTACGGCAACCATTCAATTTATTGGTGCTCGACAAGCATGCAGACTGGGCACGCGGCGTGCCAGTACTTCATTGCGGTACCTGGCTTCACCATGCGGCCCAGCTTCCCAACGTGCGGCGTATATTCCACCTTGGCGGCGACGCCGACTTCGACAACGCCTTCCGTTGGCTAGCCCCGAAGGCTGATTTACGCTCCGGAAAGATTGTCGCGCTCCCCGCGGCCCAGCGCTGGCGCAAGGGCTTTTGGAGAACACACCCCCACCAGCCGCTGCGTTCCCATCCGGAGACGCTGATCGAACGCGAAAGGCTGGAAGATGTTTTGTGGCCTTTCCTCGACGATCTGGATCGCTGGCCGTTGTATATTTCGCTGGATAAGGACGTGATGTGGCTGCCCGAATCGGTGGCGAACTGGAAGTCGGGACTGCTGGATTTGACGGAGGTACAGGAGATCCTGCAATTCTTTCTGAAAGCGGCCGGGAATGACCTGATAGGCATGGACATCGTCGGCGATTGGTCGCCGGTTCGCACGCGCGGGCTCGTCCGCCGTTTGCTTCATCGCCTGGAGCACCCGCGACAATCAATCGATGCCGAGCAGGCACGGCTGAGCAATGAACGCACGAATGTGATGTTACTCAGGTTTCTGAAACATGATCCGGTGGCCGAAAGCGTGACGTTTCGGTCGCATTCGAAAAGTGTATGACACAGCAGTTTGCGGTTGGCGATCCTCGCGGACGGTTCAGTACCTGAATACCAACCCGAAGCGTCTGCGAGGAAAGGCCTCGCTGACACTTCGGGTTGGTATGAAAATCAGCGATTAGCATTTCCGCAGCACACCCACCAACACGCCCAGAATCCGGGCATCCTGACTTGGTTCGACGATGATCGGGTCCATCAGATCGTTGGCAGGCTCCAGGCGGATGCGGTCTTTCTCCTTGTAGAACCGCTTGAGCGTCACTTCGTTGTCAATCATGGCGACCACGCGCGTGCCATTTGCGGCCGCCTCTTGTTGCTGGATGACGACAAAATCGCCATCCTGAATCTGGTTGTTAATCATGGAATTGCCGTGAACCTGCAAGACGAAGCGGCCCGGCCCGTGAAACATGCCGTCCACGTCGAGGCGTTCGTTAACGTCGGACGCCTCGATTGGCTTGCCGGCAGCGACGGCGCCAAGGAAAGGGAGCCCCTGCGCCGGCCGACGATGATCAACGAGCTGGATGGCGCGTGCCGAATGTTCCTCGCGCGTGATCAGCCCCTTTTTCTCCAGGGCCTTCAAATGGCACATGACGCCGTTGGGGGACTTGATGTCGAAGGCCTCGCCGATTTCGCGAACCGTGGGGCCATAGCCTCTGTTTTCGATTTTCAGGCGCAGGAATTCATAGATTTCCTTCTGGCGCTCCGTGAGCTGGCTGAAGTCCGCCATGGCAACCCCTTTCGCATGGTAGGCGTGGATGGAACAGAGACTTTAACCTAATCGACAGCTATACATTCTGTACCCCAGTATATTATACGCTCGTACACAAGAAAAGAGCAATTTCCACGAATTGCCTAAAAAACAGGATGTTTTCTGGTCGCCGCCATTGATAATGACCCCAGTGCCTGGTGCACCGTCAATCGTCGGGTGAGGGGTCCGGCCATCGTAGGCGGCACACACCCTGTGCGGAGTCCGGCCCACCGAGTGTGCCGCCAACATACTCAATCCATCATTCCACTCGTGACAGCGCACGAGTTCGCGCCGGGTATTGAAGGCATTCGCGTGGCGCCTGGCGCTCGGGTTCGGACACGCGAATTACAATGTCGGGCCGGCACTCCGTGTCGGTGCATACCTGAACACGCGTTATTCCCTGCCCCGAGTCCGATTACCTTGTTGGAGTTGCCTCACGTCACCACCATGGGTCCTGAAATTCCTATCGCTGAGATCCTCCAGGCGCTCGTCGCACGGCGTGAGCTCACCGAGCGGCAGGTTCGCTCGGTTTTCACGGAGATGATGGCCGGCCGCTGCGGCGAGGCCGAGGCTGCCGCCTTTCTGGTCGGGCTGCGGATGAAAGGTGAAACCGCCAACGAAATCGCTGCCGCGGCACGCGTGTTGCGTGAACACATGCTGGCCTGGGATTCTGGCCGTGACGACATTCTGGATACCTGCGGCACCGGCGGCGATGGTTCGGGGACGTTTAACATCAGCACGGCGACGGCGTTCGTTGTGGCGGGGGCGGGGGGCGTCATCGTCAAGCATGGCAACCGTTCGGTTTCAAGCCGAACGGGCAGCGCGGACGTCCTGAGCGCCCTGGAGGTGAAGATCGACGGCGATGCCGACTTCGCGCGACTTTGTTTGCGCGAAGCCAACTTTGCGTTTTGCTTCGCACCGCTGTTTCACCCTGCCCTCAAGCATGTTGCTGGGGTACGGCGCAAGCTGGGTGTACCGACGGTCTTCAACTGTCTTGGTCCGCTCGCCAACCCGGCGGGGGCAAAGCGGCAGCTGCTGGGCGTTGGGCGTGCGGAACTTCTCGATCTGATGGCCGGCGCGTTGGCGCAACTCGGCACGCAGCATACGTTCGTCCTGTGCGGCAACGACGGGCTGGACGAGGTCAGCCTGGCGGGACCGACGATGGTCCGTGAGGTACGTGGCGCCGAGGTCCTGGCCCACGAGTGGACGCCTGACGATTTCGGCCTGGAGAGTTGCACGCTCGCGGAGATTTTGGCCCCCCATCCGGAGGCGAGCGCGGGTATGATAAAGGAAGTCCTAGCGGGCAAGGGAGGCGCCGCCGAGCGCATGGTGCTGGCAAACGCCGCCGCCGCCCTGCTCGCTGCCGAGAAGGTAACCACGCTTCGTGACGGCGTCGAGCGCGCCCGGGAAGCGATCGCGTCGGGGCGTGCACGGGATGTGCTGGCAGCTCTGCAACGGCTGGGCAGGTCATAATAACCTTGCGGCGAATGCCAAGCCGCTAGCGGTCTGGAGGACCTCATCATGTCACAGAAGGTCGTCCTTATCAGCGATCCGGGAATCGACGGTGCATTTGCCATCGCCCTGGCGCTGAACGATCCGGAACTTGAAGTCGTCGGCATGCTTGCCAGCCCGGGCAATGTGTCGGCCGAACAGGCAACCAAGAATCTGCGCATCGTGCTGGATCAAGTCGATCCGCCGCGCTGGCCGCGCCTGGGGGCGGCGCCGGACGTCGATTACGGCATCGACGGCAGGAAACTGCACGGCTCCCTTGGGCTGGGGCACACGGACTTTCCCTGTGCTTCCCTGGTGCATCTCCCGCCGAGTGAGAAGCTGCTCGCGGAACTCGTTCGGCAATACCCGGATGAATTGACGGTCGTCTGCATGGGCCCGCTTACCGTGCTGGCCCGCGCCTTTGACCTGCACCCCGATCTCCCGCTGCAAATCAAGCGTATCGTCGTGGTCGGCGGCTCCTTGCAGGAACCGGGCAACGCCGGGCCGGTCAGCGAATTCCATTTCTACTGCGACCCCAAGGCCGCCCGCCGGGTGCTGAATTGCCATGCCGCCATCACGTTGATCCCGCTCGACATGATGCGCAGGGTTCTGTACGCACCGACGGACCTCCTCGGCGAAGCGACCGAGCTTTCGTCCGCGTTTCATTTCCTGCGGCAAGTCGTTCCGTTTGGCATCGCGGCCACCTCACACCTATACGGGATCGAAGGGTTTCATCTCAAGGACGTGCTCGGCGTCGTCGCTGTCGCACAGCCGGACTCAATGCATCCCAAGCTCATGCACGTGGACGTGGAAACGCATGGCGAGTTGACGCGTGGCATGAGCGTCTTCGATCGCCGGTCGTGGGAGAACGCGACGCCCAACGTGAACGTGGTCCTCGAGGTCGACGCGGACGACGTGCGCAGCTACATTCGGCGGATCATCGGATATTAGTGCCGTTCGAGTTGCTTCGCCGCATCCCCATGTGTGTTGTCGAAGAAGGTGTCGCGATCGCGGATGATTGCTTGCGGGATCAGCAGCGGCGATTGCGGTGTGATGCCGTCCATTTTCTTGATGGCGGTGCCAATGGCCATCACCTCGACGAAAGCGCCGCCGATCTCGTAGATGTACACCTTGGTGCCGATGACTGCATCCGCGCCGATTGCCTTCGCTTCTTTCTGAATGTGCTCCAGGCAATTGCCTCGCGCTTCGTAGATGAGCTGGGTGACGCTATCGACTTCACCGCGTGAGAGTCCCTTGAAGAAGGCGCCGATGCCTTGCGCCAATCCGAGCGAGTAGACGGAGGTGCCCAGAAGTAGCCGCATTGGGGCATAACCCATGCGGGCGAGGTTCCAGAGTTCTTCACCCGTCAATTCCGAGGTGATCGGCCGCTCCGGTTTGCCGAAGGCCGGTTGATAGGATGCGGTCCCGACCATGAGCATTTCACGCGCCCCGGCGCCGAGCGGGATGATATGCGTGTGGATATCCACCACCGAGTTGGCGCCGCGTTCCAGGGCTTCTTTCTCCAATCTCTCCAGAGCCAGGTGGCGCGTGTGGTTGTACATGTCGGAGAATTCCTTCACTTCCCCGCCGGCGAACCCTCGCAGGAATCCAAAGATCCCACGGCTGACGCCGAGGGCGTAAGCAACATTTCCGATGACGAAATGGCGTGGCTCATAACCGGCATCGAGCTGGCAGTAAAGGTCCTGGCCGCTGCAGGCGGTGGTGAAGAAGGGCCCGACGTAATTATTCCCTTTGAGCGATGAACCGATGGCGATGAATTCCCGCAGGCCACTCAGTTCACGCAGGTCGGAGGTGACGCCAGTGACGCCGTGGGCGCCGTGGTTGAGCGCTTCCTTTTCGAGCCGTTGAATGGCAGCATGGCGGCCTTCGGTGATGAGCTCGGTGAGGTTCTGGATCTCGCCGCCGGCGATGGTCCGCAACCCGCTGGCGATGCCGCCGATAAACCCGAGCGACTGCACGCTATTGCCGACGACGATGCTGCCGGGGGACCAGCCCTTTTCGGCCAGACAGAACATCTCATTGCCGGAAAATCCGCTGACGATCACGGTGTGCCCCTTGCTTCAGAATTTACATGGAAAGGCGAAAGGATCGGAGCGAGTCTATCAGGCAGCCGACAAACCGCAAGCGAATTCGGCTTCCTCGCGGCGACAATCTCCAATACCAACCCGAAGGGTAAGCAAGGGGGACCTCGCTAAAGCTTCGAGTTGGTATCGAGAGTCATGAAAAAAACTATTGGTGCAAGTTGCAGGAAATTGCTTCTCAATTGTGGGTAGTGTCCTAGTTTTGCGTTGCAGTCCTACTGCATCACGAATTTCGCGCCCAACGATCTGAGCATCTCAAAAGGCTTCGCGCATTTTACCTTCAGGCCGTTGCATGCGTCCGGTATCTTGATTTTGGCCTGGCTGTTGCTTGCCACTTCGTGAGTAACGACGGTGCAGTCGTGCGCCAGCGCGTAAGCAATGAGATAATAGTCGGCGCACGCTAGGAATGTAGCCACTGCACCGGCTTTATAGCGCTGAGTCTTCGCCCACTGCGCCACAATTGGCATCTTGTCGATCATCGGCTGGTCGTGCGATTGGAACAGGTCGCTCCCGTCTGCTTTGACCCATTTTGACAGGTCATCTTCTTCCTCTTCATCATCGTCTGGGTCGGTTGGCTGTATCAGTTCATCCCGAACTGCTCGAATACTAAGCACGGTTCCGCTTTTATTCGCAGCGATCAACCATTCCCAAAACCCAGGACAAAAATCCATCGCGTAGTGGTCGTTCTTGGCACGAATAAAGATGTCGGCATCCAGAAGGAACTTGCTTGTCACAATGCACCAACCTTTTGGCCAATGCCACGGAATGTTTTGGTGCTGCGAATGCCTAGCATCTGGAATGCGTCTGCGTAAAGAGTATTCCCTTCAAGCGTGCTCGCCACAAGTGCCTTCACAAACCTAGTGCTGGCTCGAAGCGGCAACGTATTGTAAAAGTCTCCGCCT
>SXGT01455740.1_pt1 | contig 45072 bp, 47 predicted proteins | sample 3176221 | NCBI WGS metagenome assembly SXGT01 (sample SAMN11356862, study PRJNA531348) | freshwater metagenome | isolation source: freshwater sample F1-120 | place: China: Fuxian Lake, Yuxi | collected 2017-12-25 | reverse complement strand
CGGCATCAACCTGCTGCGCGAGGGTTTGGACCTGCCGGAAGTGTCACTGGTGGCCATTCTTGACGCTGACAAGGAAGGGTTTCTTCGCTCGGCCGGCGCCCTGATTCAGACCTCGGGACGCGCCGCACGGAACCTCAACGGCCGTGTGATTATGTATGCGGACCGTCACACCGACTCGATGCGCGCCGCGATTAGCGAGACGGCACGCCGGCGCACCAGGCAAGCGGCCTACAACCAGGAACATGGCATTACGCCGACCAGTATCGTCAAGGCCATCGACGATGTCTTATCCAGTGTTTATGACCGTGACTACTCGTCCATTGTCGATCCCCGCGAAAAGCAGGTCTTCCGCACCCAGGGTGAACTCGATGCCCACCTCGCCACCCTGGACGAACAGATGAAAGGCGCGGCGGCAAACTTGGACTTCGAGAAGGCGGCGGCACTGCGCGACCAGATCCGCGGGCTGCGGACGCGCGAACTCGGCCTCGGCGCGGCCCTTCGACCAGGCTCAGAGCCGGCGGGCAGGCGATGAGCAGGCCGCGACAGGACTGGGCCATCGAGTGGCTGAAACAGGCGCTCCTCGAAGTGCAGGAGTACGTGAAGTTGTGCGTGGCGGCGGTCAAGGGATCGGTCTCGCGGCCGTTCTATGCCCGCGACGTCATGGAGCAGATTGATATTATCGGCCTCGGGTCACTGACGGTGGTCATCCTGACGGGCTTCTTCACCGGCGCGGTGCTGGCGCTGCAGTCCGGCATGACGCTGGACCAGTTCGGCGCGCGGCCGTTTGTCGGCCGGCTGATCAGCGCATCAATGATCAAAGAACTTGGCCCGGTGCTGACCGCGCTGATGCTGGCGGGCCGGGTCGGCTCGGGCATAGCCGCGGAGCTGGGCTCGATGATGGTGACCGAGCAGATTAGCGCCTTGCGCGCGCTCGGGACCGACCCCATTCGCAAACTGGTGGTGCCGCGGGTGCTGGCCGGTTTCATCATGTGTCCGATCCTGACGGTGGTGGCCAACGCGGTCGGCCTGACCGGCGGATGGATGATCGCCCTGACCCAGTTGCGCGTGCCCTCCGGGATCTACTGGAGTTCGGTGGTGCAGGGTCTCTATATTCAGGACGTATGGATGGGGCTGATCAAGCCCTTCTTCTTGGGCTTTGTAATCGTCACCATCGGCTGCCACGTCGGCTTGCGGACCACTGGCGGCACGCAGGGGGTCGGCCGCGCCACCACCAACGCGGTGGTCGCCGCTTCCGTCGTGGTGCTGGTGGTCGACTTTTTTGTGACCCGGTTGCTGATTTCGATTTTCTTCTGATGCGGCATAAGAGCCTCGCCGAATTCGGCCTGCCCGTAGAACTTGCCCAGCCCCACGCGCCCGTGGTGCTGTTCGACAAGGTGTGCCTGGCGTTTGATGAGAAGGTCATTCTCAGGGACGTCACGTTCGAGGTGCGCGCCGGCCACACCAAGATCTTCCTGGGCGCCAGCGGTGCCGGCAAGTCCACCGTCCTCAAGCTGATGCTCGGCCTGCTCAAGCCGGACTCGGGCACCATCTGGGTGCTCGGTCACCGGGTCGATCAGATGAACGAAGTGCAACTGATGGGTGTGCGCCACCACATGGGCATGGTGTTCCAGGAAGGGGCGCTGTTTGACTCGTTCACGGTCGGCGAAAACGTCGGTTACAAGCTCTACGAGGAGACCACCCAGCCGCTGCACGAGGTGCGGCAGCGGGTCGAAGAGGTGCTGGGCTTCGTCGGCCTGAGTGAACACATCGACAAGCAGCCCTCGGAGTTGTCGGGCGGCCAGCGACGCCGCGTCGCGATCGCCCGCGCCATGGCGACCAAGCCAACTTTGCTCCTCTACGACGAGCCGACCACCGGCCTGGACCCGATCACCTCGCTCACTATCGACGCCGAGATCATCAAGTTGCGCGATCTCGAGGCGGTCACGTCGGTGATCGTCACGCACCAGTTGCGCGATGCCTTCTACATGTCGACCCACCAGGCCTCGCGGGGTCCCGACGGCGAACCGCTGATCTCGGCCGCAGCCGAGGCCAAGGTCAGCCAGGCTGACTTCGTCATGCTGAAGGACGGGTCGATTCACTTCGAGGGGTCGGCCGACGATCTGCGCGCCTCGCCCGATCCGTATCTGCAAACGTTTCTTTCGTAAGAGGATTCTAGGACCATGCCTCGCACCCACTCCCTTGCCTGGGCCGAACTCAAGTTCGGCATCATTTCGATCTTCGCGCTGGTCATGGCGGGCCTGCTGATTTTTGCCGTCGGCGGCGGTGGCGGTATGCCGTGGCAGAACTACACCCTGAAAGTGCGCTTCGGCAACGTCGCCGGCTTGATGGCGGGGTCGCCCGTCCGCGTCGCCGGTGTCCAGGTCGGCACCGTCGACCAGGTGGTCCTTTCTGAAACCGGCGTCGAAGTGTGGTTCAACGTCAAGGACACGTTTCGGCCACTGGTGACCGATCGGTCCAAAGCGGTGCTCGGCACCATCTCGCTGCTCGGTGAGGGTGCGGTCGACGTCACGGCCGGCACCGGCGGCACACCAATCCCGGAATGGGGCTACGTCAGCCCTGGCATTGCCGAGGGCAGCATCGCGCAGGTGGCCACGGAAGCCACGGCCAGCCTCACTCAGGCCAAGCAGGTCGTGGCGGACATCAGGGCGGGGAAGGGCACCATCGGCAAGTTGTTCACCGACGACTCGGTCTATCGCGAGTTCGATGGCTTGGTACGGGCGGCCGAACGCGTCGCGCGCTCGGTGTCGGACGGCAAGGGCACGATGGGCCGGCTGGCCAACGACCCCAAGATGTACAACGAGCTGGAGGCCTCGCTCGCTAATCTCAACGCGATTACCAGCGGCCTGCGCAAGGGCGAGGGCAGCCTCGGACAGTTGATCAACGACCCGGCCTTCGCCAAGACCTTGAATCAGGCCACTTCAAATCTCGAGACGATGACAGCGAAGCTCAACCGCGGCGAGGGGACCGCCGGCAAGCTGCTTAACGATGATGCGCTATACAAGACAATCGACGGGATGGCTGCGCGCCTCGACACGATTCTGCAACAACTGAACGACGGCCAGGGCACGGCTGGCCAGCTGCTGCACGATAAACAGTTATATGAGAACATGAACGAGATGGTGTCCGAAGTGCAGGCGTTAATCGCCGAGATCAAGAAGGACCCGAAAAAGTATTTGAACGTAAAGGTTAGTATCTGGTGAGGAACATTATGTCCAAGGACAGCAGTGGCAGCAGCGTGATCATGGCCTTCGTGGTTGGCGCCCTGACCGGCGCGGCCGTCGCCCTCCTGTTTGCCCCGGCGTCGGGCGAAGAGACGCGTGAATACCTCGGCAAGAAGGCGCGTGAAGGCAAGGATAAGGCCCGCGAGGCGGTGGATCAGGGGCGTGAATACTACGATCGCCAGCGCGACAACCTCGTGACCGCGGTTGATCGTGGTCGCGACGCGTTCCAGCAGGCCCGCGAGCGGGGCGACCAAGAGTGAGCGAGACCGGCGAGCTGTTTCTGGGCCTCATCGCGTTTGGGGTGCTCCTGATGGCGCTAATCCAGGTCGGCGCTATCGTCGCCGGGATCCGCCTCGCCAGGCGTGTCGACCAGATCGCCACCCAGCTTGACCAGGACATCAAGCCCCTGCTGGCCAACCTCACCGCGTTGACCAACGAAGCCGCCCGCACCGCCGCGCTCGCGGCCAAGCAGGTGGAGCGCTTCGATCGAGTGTTCGCTGAGCTCACCGTCCGGGTGGATGAGACGCTGGCCGCGGTCCAGTCGTTCGTAACCGGGCCCGCCGAACAGGGCATCGCCATCTTCGCCGGGGTGTCCGCGCTCATTGATTCGTTCCGCGGCCTGCGGGAAGCCTCGCGTCGCCGGCAGACCAGTCGCCCTGCGGTGGACGAGGAAGAATCGCTTTTCATCGGCTGAATCCGCCTTCGCCCTAGCCTTCGGCGCAACAAGTGTGTTAAATGGGGGACATGAAATTCCTGTCCCCACTGTCTCTCCCCACCATTCTCGTGCCCGTTTTGCTGGCCACGGCCGTTCCGTCGGTCGCGGTGGCACAAGAGCCGCAATCCGCCGCCCCCGTAAAAGAGCTGGCGCAGCTGCTGGCGAGCAAGAAGCTCGACAGCATTGCCGCGCGCATGTCCGACAACCGGGAGGAGTTTGTCGGCGCGCTCAGTTTTCCTGGCCAGTTGATCGTGGTCTGGGCGCGGACAACGGCGCCGGCGGTGGTCAACGAAAAGTTGATTCGCAAGGACTACCGGGAGGTCTATATGGACCTCAATGCCGCCTCAGTGATCGAAACCAGGCATTTCGTGACCGATCTTGGTCCCGACGGCCTCAAGTCCAAGCCGGCGACCAAGCAGGGGCCCTCCGACTCTCATGATCTCGGCGCGAAGAGCATGCGATTTGACGGCAACTGGCGTGAAGACAAGATGTCGGAAGCCGATTACATGAAAGCTTATGCCGAAGCAGACGCCGCGTATGCCAAGGCGATCCAAGCCTTGATCGATGAGGTCAAGAAGATCGGCTAGATAAACCCTGTGAGAAAATGAGCCGCCACATCATCTTGTCCCTTACTACTGCTCGTCGATGACGACCCGCAGATCCGTATTCTGCTGAGCAAGATCGACACCCGTGAGGGCCTTGAGATGCTGCATCGGCGTCACATCGACCTGGTGCTGCTCGACCTGCACATGCTGCGCGTGAACGGCCTCGACGTGCTGTGCCAGGTCTGCGCGGCGGTCGGCGCTCACGTGGCTCGGCGGCGCGGTGCGACACGCACGTAACCTGACGGTTCAATGTGGTTTAAAGTGTTTGAAAAGCGTCAGAAGTAGACGCTGGCAGACCAGGCGGCGTCGATTAGAAGTGCCGCCATCAATCCCCAAGCCAGCCACCGCCATCCAGCGTGCTCGCCCACCAGCCAGTTCGCAACGCCACCGGCGGCGACGGCTGTCACCAGGGGAACGACAACCAGGGCATCGCCAATCGAGTGGGCTCCGCCGAAGGTCGAGGCTGCCAGCGGCGCGACCGTCACGCCTCCGAGCAGGATCAGTGTCATGGGCAGAAACCCGGCACGCAGTCGCTGCGAAACACCGGCGACGAGCGCCACCACCGTGGCGAACAAAAATGGCGAAGCACCACGAAGGGGGGACGCCGTCGGGTCGGGACCGTCGAAGAAGAGCCACGAGGGATCGAAGAATCCCCAGTAGAGCGATAGGCGCGTGCCCAAGGTGTTCCAGTTCACGAACGCCCTGATGCCTTCGATGGGCGAGCGCAGGTGTGCGGCGTGAATAGCCCACCGACCGAACGTGTCAGGGTAGGCAGTGGGGTTGGCCGCGAACCACACGGCCGCGAGCAGTAGAGGCGCAAGAAAGGCCGCGGCCGGGGCCGCCACGTGCGCGGCACTGCGCCGTCCTGAAAGGTAAATGGCCGCCATCGTGACCACCAGTAGAAGCCCCATGGTCACCGGCGCTGATGGATGTGAGTAGACACCGATGCCCAACGCGAAGCCACTAGCTGCGGCCAGGCGCCGATCGCCCATCTCAAAGTACGCCGCCAACGCGATCAGCCACATCAGGACAATGGGCAGCGGGTAGATCGCATCCACGCCGGTTCGCGCGAAGACGATGTGGGCCGGGGTAGCCATCAATAGCAGCGCCGCCCCGGCGGCAACTGATGACGAGGCCAGCAACTGCCGGCAAAGCAGGAACATCAAGGCGACGTCCAGGGCGCCAATCACCGCAGCGGCCAGGCGGCCGGGGCTCGTTGACGCCGTAAGAAGGCTGACGAGTGAGGTGAAGTAGACCGCTACGGGCTGCAACCAACGTTCGTCAGCAACGTGGAAGAACAGCGGAAAGCCATCGGCGCCAGATCCGATGCGGTTCAACTGCAGCAAGAGATCGGATTCAGCAGTGGACAGCGGCGGTGTGCCGATGTGGATGGCATACAGGCCAAACGCCACACTGGCCAACAGTCCCGCGGTGGCAATCGACTGGAGGCGAGTACTCAGCATGAAGGTGGCGTAAGTGGTGCGCGCTGGAGGATTCGAACCTCCGACCCCCGCCGTGTGAAGGCGGTGCTCTACCGCTGAGCCAAGCGCGCGGCCAGGTCACCGAGCATAGCATAGGCCGCGCAGACCTTAGACCGTCCCGAACAGCCGATCGCCGAAGTCGCCCAGCCCCGGCACGATGAACTTGTGGGCGTTCAACTCGCGGTCCACCACGGGCGTAAAAATCGGCACGTTGGGGTAGGCCTTCTCGACCACGGCGACACCCTCGGGAGCCGCCACGATGCAGACCAGCCGCAGGTGCCGGGCTCCGGCTTTGGTGAGCATGTCGAGTGCCGCCACGGCGCTGCCACCAGTGGCCAGCATGGGATCTATCAGCAAGACATAGCTGTCCTGGATGTTGGGCGGCAACCTAGCGTAATACTGCGAGGCCACGGCCGTGCGTTCGTCGCGCTGCAGTCCGAGGTGGCCGACCCGCGCGTTCGGCACCAGTTCCAGCAGGCCCGGCAACATGCCGAGTCCGGCCCTCAGTACCGGCGCCATCACCACATCGGCGGCAAGGCGGCGACACGGCGAGGGCCCCAGTGGTGTCTCGACGGTGCCCTCGGCCATGGGCACGTCGCGCAGGGCTTCGGCGCCGAGCAGTACGCTGATGCGGTTGGCGAGCACGCGGAATCGCTCCGGTGGCGTGCAGGCATCGCGCAGTTCGGCCAGGCAGTCGTGAACAAGTGGGTGAGTAACCAAGTGCAGCACGGGGGAGAGGGTAGCAGGAGATCAGAAGTTCAGGAGTACAATTCCGGGCGATGGGTTTCCGGATCCCGGCCACTGTAATAGCGCTACTGGCGGCGGCTCCACTCGCCTGGTCGGCGGTGGCGGTCCGTCAAGCCAGCACCGTTTCATTGATCGTTGCCAACGGCATCGTCATCACTGTGGACGGAACCCAGCGCGTCATGAATCCGGGGTCGGTGGCCATCAACGGCACCGAGATCGTGGCCGTCGACACGCCGGCTGTAATTACCGCGCGCTATCGCAGCGCCGACACTATTGACGCGACGAGCAAGGTGGTCATGCCCGGGCTGATCAACACGCACACCCACGCCGCGATGGTGATGTATCGCGGGCTAGGCAACGACCTGAACTTGATGGACTGGCTGCAGAAATACATCTTCCCGGCCGAAGCCAGGACGGTGTCGCCGGAGTTCGTGCGGGTTGGCACGCGGCTGGCGTTGCTCGAGATGATTCAATCGGGTACGACCACCTTCGCCGACATGTATTACTTTGAAGAAGAGGTCGCCAAGGTGACCAAGGCCGCCGGCATGCGCGGCGTTCTGGGCCAGACCGTGATCGAGTTTCCGGTGCCCGACGCCAAGACGCCTGCTGACGCGCTGGTCCGGGCCGAAGCGTTCGCCAGGCAGTTTGCCCATGACGAATTGATCACGCCTTCGATTGCCCCGCACTCCGTCTACACGCTCGACGCGAAAACACTCACCGCCGTCAGCCAATTAGCCAAGCGGCTGATGATGCCGATTCAAATCCACCTGGCCGAGACGCAGGTTGAGCTTGACCTGTCGCAGAAACGGCACCAGATGCGGCCCGTGGCTATTCTCGACAACCTGAACTTTTGGGCACCGACCACCCTCGCCGCACACGGGGTGTGGATCAACGACGATGAGATTGCGCTGCTCAAGCGGCGCGACGTCGGCGTCTCAAACAACCCCGAAAGCAACATGAAGCTGGCCAGCGGCACTGCGCCGGTGATGAAGTACCTGAAGGCCGGCGGCAGTGTCGGCATCGGCACTGACGGCGCCGCCCGCAACCACGATCTCGACATGTTCGAGGCCATGCGGCAGGCCGCTTTCCAGCAGAAGCTGGTGGCGATGGATCCCACCGCGGTCAGTGCCGCGGAGGCGCTGGAGATGGCCACGCTCGGCGGCGCCCGCGCGCTCGGCCGTGGCCAGCGCCTCGGCTCACTCGAACCAGGCAAGCTGGCCGACCTCATTATTGTCGGCATGTCGAAAGCACGGCAGCAGCCGCTCTACGACCCGATCTCGCAAGTCGTCTACGCGTCGCGCGGCGACGACGTCGAGACGACGATCGTGAACGGGAGAGTACTGATGCGTGATCGCAAGGTGCTGACCATGGATGAAGCCACTGTGTTACGCGAGGCGCGCGTCGCCGCGGATCTTGTGAGGAAGGCTATTCAGTAACCGATGCGAGGACGCCGATGTACGGCAGGTTGCGATATTGCTCGTCGTAGTCGAGCCCGTAGCCGACGACGAAGCGGTCTTCGATGGTGAAGCCGACGTAGTCGACCGTGACGTCGATCTTGCGGCGCGAGGGTTTGCTGAGCAGACAAGCAGTTCGCAACGAGCGTGGACTGCGTGCCAGGAGAATCTCCTGGAGGTAATGCAGGGTCAGACCGGTATCGACGATGTCCTCGACGATGATCACGTCGCGGCCTTCGAGGCCGGAGTCGAGATCCTTGGAGAGGCGCACCTCGCCGCTCGAGGTGGTGCCGGCTCCGTAACTGGAGCAGGCCATGAAGTCGATGGTGACATGGCCCTCCATGGCGCGGATCAGGTCGCCCAGGAACAGAAAGGCGCCCTTGAGGACGCAGATAAAGTGCAACTGGCCCGACGGAGAATCCTGGCGAATCTCCCGGGCGAGGTCGGCAATACGGGCGGCGAGTTCTTCCTGATCGATCAACACGGCAGGCTGGGCAGTCGACATGGCGAAAAGGCTAACACGAACGGGAATGCATGAAGGCGTTTGACATCATCACTGAGGCGGATGCGAGAAGCCTGGAGATCGGCTCCAGCGTTACGCTCAGGACCGGCGGGCACGTGACACCGCTGGCTGCCGATACCTTGAGGGCCCGGCGCATTACGGTGCATAGCGCCGTCGCTGAGGCCAGCCTCGACGGTCTCGCGCCGGTTGCGGCGGTGCGCGCCGTCGCGATTGGCAGCGATCACGGCGGCGTCGCGCTCAAGGCGGCGCTGCGGGATTACCTGCGTCAGAAGGGCCTGAGCGTGCTCGATGTCGGCACGGACGGTCCCGACGCGGTCGACTACCCGGACATCGCGGCCCGGGCGGCCAGGCTGGTCGCGCGCAAGGAAGTGGATGCGGCCATTGTCATTGACGGTGCCGGCATTGGCTCGGCGATCGCTGCCAACAAGATCGACGGCGTCCGTGCCGCGATGTGCAACGACCAGACCCTGGCGCGCTATGCGCGCGAACACAATGGCGCCAACGTGCTGACGCTGGGCACGACGCTGGTCTCGACCGACGAGGCGAAAGCGATTGTCGACACCTGGCTGGCGACGCCGATGAGCGAGGCCCGCTATCTTCGTCGCCTGGCCAAGATTCGCGCGTTGGAGCAGACGCAGTGACCGACTATCGGCGCGTGGTCGAATTGATTCTCGAGGAGTTGGCCCGGGCCGGCGCGGTGGCGCCCACTCGATGCGCCTGCCATGGCTTCACGTTTGACTGTTGCCCGGACCGCGTCCAGCACGTCCTCGAAGCCGGCGCCACCCGCCTGGGGCTGCACGCGACCGACGGCAGCGCCCAGGGCCTGCCTGGATTGATCGACCACACGCTGCTGAAGCCAGACGCCACGGCGACCGAGATCATGCAGTTATGCAAGGAGGCTGCGGACTGGAAGTTCGCGACCGTGTGCGTCAACCCCACCTGGGTGGCACTGTCGACACAGCAGCTGCGGGGCTCTGGCGTGGCCGTGTGTTCCGTAGTTGGTTTTCCCCTCGGCGCTACGACTCCCGACGTGAAGCAGTTCGAGGCGCGGCGGGCGATCGTCGATGGTGCAGCCGAGATCGACATGGTGATCAACGTCGGTGCCCTCAAGTCGGGCGATGTCCGGCTGGTGTTGGATGACATCCGCGGGGTGGTCTCGGCCTGTCAGGCAGGCGGCGCGGGCTGCAAAGTGATCATCGAAACGGCGCTGCTCACCGACGAAGAGAAAATCACTGCGTGCACTCTGTCAAAAGCGGCGGGCGCGGACTTCGTCAAAACCTCGACGGGCTTCGGGCCCGGCGGCGCCACTGCCGCCGACGTGGCGTTGATGCGCCGCATTGTCGGCGACGAGATGGGTGTGAAGGCCTCTGGCGGCGTGCGCGACCTGGAGCAAATGAAAGCACTGGTCGCGGCCGGGGCCACGCGCATCGGCGCGAGCGCTGGCGTCAGGATCGTGAAGGAATCGCGTGGCGAAACGGCAACGGGGAAGGCGAGCGGCTCCTGATGTGTCGTGCGTGGTTCGTTCTATTGGTGCTGGCCGCGGCGGTACCGGCGTCGGCGCAGACCGTCGAGCGCTTGCCGTGGTTCGCAGCCGACCTGCAGGGTGCGTGGGTGGGCATGCCCACGGCGGAAGGCTGGGTGCCCACCGTGAGCGCCACCACGCCGCTGCCGGGGCGCGCCTGGGGATTTGCCGGCGGCCTGACGGCCTATCCGCTGAAGCTCGGCGTCATGACGCTCGGATTGGGGCTCTCGATGCATCGCGGCAAGAGCACGAGCGCCCCGCTGATGTCGACGGCCACCAAGACCGCTGTCCCCAGCACCACGGCTGTGACCACGCAGATCACGAGCTTGTTGCCCCAGGTGTCGTTCAACTTCGGGCACAGACTCGGATGGAGTTACCTGAGCGCGGGCGTTGGGCGTTCGAAAGTCGTCAGTAGTTCAGAGGCCTTCGGCACGTTGCCGGCGCAAGAAGTCCCCGAGGCATGGAACAGCGCCCTAAATTTTGGCGGGGGCGCGCGTTGGTTTATGAAACCGCATCTGGGAGCTGGCTTCGACGTGCGCTTTACGAAACTCGGCTCGCGCGCGGCGGCCGACGGGCTACCGGCGGCCAAGCGGACACAGATGCTGACGATCAGCGTGGGGATTTCTATCCAGTAGGGTGGCACTTCAGTGCGGCCGGAACGTCTGCTAGAATGATTTTGCTGAGCGGGAGTAGTTCAGCGGTAGAACGCGAGCTTCCCAAGCTCGATGTCGCGGGTTCGATCCCCGTCTCCCGCTCCAACCTTAACCGCGAATAATCCCCAGAATCTCGTCCCGGCGCTTCTCCATGATCTCCGGCGTCAGGCCCTCGAGATTCAGGCGGAGCAGCGGTTCTGTATTCGACTGGCGAACATTGAAGTGCCAGTCGTCGAACTCCACCGAGACGCCGTCGAGCATGTAGACATTGCCCGTGGCGTAGCGCCTGGCGAGTTCCTGGATCTTCTGGTCGGCGATCCCCATGTTGGCGACCTTGGTGTTGATTTCGCCGGAGATGAAGTACTTCTCTCGCAGCGGCTTCAGTAGGTCGCGCAGCGACATGCCCTTCTTTGACATCAGGTCCAGAATCATCAGCACCGGAATAAAACCGTTGTCGGCGTAGAAGTTGTCGCGGAAGTAGTAATGACCGGTGACCTCGCCGCCGAACACCGCGTTGTCTTCGCGCATGCGGCGCTTGATAAAGGCGTGACCGACGCGGTTCATCAGGGCCGTACCTTGATACTTCGCGACGATGTCCTTAACGGCGTAACTGGCGCGGACGTCGTAGATGATCGTCTGGCCAGGCGTCTGCAGCAGGAACGCTTCGGCCAATAACGCGGTGATGAAGTCGCCGGCGATGAACTCGCCGCTGCCATCGATGAAAAAGCAGCGGTCCGCATCGCCATCCCAGGCAATCCCGATGTCGGCATTCTGGGCGATCACGGCGGCGGTGATGTCCCGGCGGTTCTCTTCGATCAGCGGATTGGCTTCATGATTCGGGAAGGAGCCGTCCACCTCGAAGCACAGGCGCGTGGTCTTGCAGGGCAGAAGGTCGAACAGGCGCGGCGCCACCAGGCCGGCGACACCGCTCCCGGCGTCGAGCACCACGCGGAAGGGGGTGATCGAGGACGCGTCGATGAACGACATCACGTGCGCGACGTAGCGATCCATGATCTGGCGCGTCTCAACCGTGCCGCGCACAGCCGGCGACGCCGGAATCGCGCCGGCCACGATCATCTCCTTGATCTCCTTGATGCCGGCTTCACCACTGAGCGGGAATGCCTCGGCGCGCACCAGCTTGCAACCGTTGTACTCGCCGGGATTATGCGACGCCGTGATCTGCGCGCCGCCGTCAAGCGTGTCGGCTGCGACGGCGAAGTACATCTGGTCGGTGCCGAGCAGGCCGTAGTCGACGATGGTTCCACCCTGTCGCGTCGCGCCGTCGATGAATGCCGCCGTCAGCGACGGTGACGACAGGCGCATGTCGCGGGTCACCGCGTACTGGCCGGGCCCGAGGTAGGCGACGAAAGCCCGGCCGAGCAGATGGAACAACTCTTCGGTGATCTCGGACGGGTAGAGGCCGCGGACGTCGTAGGCCTTGAAGACAGCGGGGTTAATCATAGGGTCGTGTAGTCGGTCAGTTGGGTCTTGTCGCCAATCACCGCCGTCGATTTCAGGACGGCGTTGCGACCGAGGTGGCAGTTGCGGCCGATGATCGGCCCGTGCACCACCGCGCTCTGGCCGATTCGGGTGTTCGGCCACACGATCGTGTTCTCGACATCGGCGGCCTCCTCGACCAGCACCGAACGGCCGAGCACCGAGTACGGGCCGATTCGCGCGCCAGTCTTGATGTGCGCGCCGGCGTCAATGAAGCAGGGGGCCACCAGGGTCACGCCATCCTCAATCCGAGCCTCGGGCGAGACGATCGGCTTGGTCCGGTCAGCAGTCGCGAACATGCCACCGGCGAACTTGCCGTCGAACATGTCATGGTGCACCTGGATGTACTTCTCGGGTGTGCCGATATCGATCCAGTAGCCGCGGTCGATGTAGGCGACAAACATTTCCTGCTTGTCGATCAGTGATGGGAAGTAGGCGCGCTCAATTGAGTACGAGACATCTGTCGGGATGCGGGCGAAGGTATCGGGCTCGAGCACATAGATGCCGGCGTTGATCGTGTTGCCGGTGATCTCCTCCGAGTTGGGCTTTTCCACGAATCGCCGGACCCGTCCGTCGCTCTCAGTTTCAACCAGGCCGTAGGCCGTCGGATTGTCGACCGGGGTCAGGACGATCGTGGCCTTGGCCTTCCGCTCGCGATGTAACGTGAGCACCGCGTTGACATCGACGTTCGTCATTACGTCGCCGTTAAAGACGACGATCGTATCGGTGACGTTTTGCGCGGCGTAGCGAATAGCGCCGCCGGTGCCGAGCGGTGCCGGTTCCACGACGTAGCGCAAGCGAACGCCAATGCCGGTGCCATCGCCAAACACATCTTCGATCCGGCGCGGCTGGTAGTTCAGGCTGAGGATGACTTCGTCAATCTCCGCGACCTGCTTGAGCTGGTCAATCTGGTAGTGGAGAAACGCGCGGTCGAAGATCGGAACGACAGGTTTCGGGGTGTGGAGGGTCAACGGGCGCAGTCGCGTGCCTTTGCCCCCAGCAAGAAGGATGGCTTTCATGACAAAGTTTCATCTTACCCTACCGAAGGGTAGAATAGCTGCGGTCGACATGAACCTGCCGAACAGCCTGACCATCGCGCGCATCTTCCTGGTGCCAGTGCTGGTGTCGGTGTTGCTGACCAAGTTCGAAGGGCGGCTGGTTCTGGGCCTGCCGGTCGAGTTGGTCGCGGCAGCCATTTTCGGCCTCGCCTCCCTCACCGACTGGCTCGACGGGTACCTCGCTCGACGCCGCAATCAGGTCACCGCCCTCGGTCAGGTTCTCGATCCGCTCGCCGACAAGCTGCTGATCTCGGCCACGTTGATTTCATTGGTCCAACTCGGCTTGGCCCCGGCCTGGATGGTGGGCGTGATCATCGGCCGCGAGATTGCGGTGACCGGCCTGCGTAACCTGGCGTACGCTCGCGGGCTCGCCATGCCGGCCTCGGGCATGGGCAAGTTGAAGATGGCCGCGCAGGTCACGGCGATCCTGCTGTTGATTCTGGGTTGGGAGCGGGTGCCGGCGTTGCTGGTGTTGGGACAGGCCGCGCTCTGGTTGGTGCTGCTGACGGCGATGGTCTCGGCGGTCGATTACTACCGGGGTTTCCAGCGCGCCATGACCGACCGCGCCGCGAAGGTGGCCGACTTCGAAACGGCGAAGTCGGCCCGGAAACAAAAGGTCAGTTAGCCGGCGCGCTAGCGACGGGGCACGGCAAGATCCGTGATCTCGACCACGTCCGTGGTTTTGAGCAACAACACTTTCGCTGAGGTCGCCGACGGGTCGATGACGATGGCCTCGCCGATGTGCACGAGTGGCCGACCGTCCTTGCGGTCGCGGTAGATCGCGAACCGGTCACCTGCCGTCACGCCGTCGGCGGTGCCGCGCGCAATCGAGAACAGGTCACCGTCGGCGAACATCTCGCGTCCCTCGACGCCCGGCAGAATCTGCATCCGCTCGGTGAAGTCAGGCGCAGCGAGCGTGGCATCTGGCGTCTGGAGTACGGCCTCGACGTACGGCGTCAGGTAATCGTCCTGCTCGATCGCACTGCACGCAAAGTCAACGTTGGCAATGGCATTGATCTCGTCAAGGGCGGTGACCGTGACCCAGCCCATCGTCCGGACGGGCACGAAGCCGCCGTCTTTCGGCAGTTCGGCTTTCACCCCAGATGGCAGGCGGCGGACGAGGTAGCGCTGGCCGACGACCAGGCCGTCCTCGGGCTGCCGGGGCACCACGGCCGCGTCACTGCGGCTCAAGGCCAGATGTGGCAGGACGTGGTGTGGGCCGCTGATGCGGATCGTCGGGACGGGGATGGCCGGAACGAGCAGATCCGCGCACATGACGTGCGCCGGCAGAGTGGTGCGGGGCGCAAGGGCCAGCCGGGATTGGGCCCACCCAGGGGCCGCCGCCATCAGTGCGAGGGCGATAACGAGCACCGAGACGCGCATTGAGTGCCTACTTTCCGGCGGGTACTCCGCCCTTAAGCTCCGCGACGCGTTTCTGCGTCAAGTCGAGAAACTCGCTCTTCTCGAACTCCCGGAGCAAGCGTTCGTAGTAGGGGAGCGCTTCGGCTGGCTTGTCGGTTCGATAGAGACATTCCGCCAGATGGTAATAGACGGCATCGCGGTTACTGAACCCGGGGTCGGACTTGAGCAAATCCATGAAACGGTCGATAGCGCCCGGGTTCCACTTCAAGCGGTAGTAGAAAAAGCCCACATGGTATTCGGCTTCGCTCAGCCGATCCCGGGCTTCGCGCTCCATGACGCGGGCGTCTGGCATCAAGCCGCTGTTGGGGAACCGCTGCAGGAAGATTTCGATCTCCTTGATTGCGTCCCTGGTGGCTGACTGGTCGCGCTCGGGCGCCAGCATCTGCAGCATGAACGATCGCGCCAGCTGCAGTTGGGCGTAGTCCGCGCGTGGATGGGTTGGATAAAACGTGAGAAATTCCCGGAACTCGTTGGCGGCGAGCAGCAACGACTCCGTGGACTTCTCGCCAATGTAGGTATCGCCGAGCGCCAGTTTGGCGTCGGGGCGAAAGGGGCTCTGCGGGTAGTTATCCACCAGGTTACGCAGATACTCGCGCGCGTTCAGCCACTTGCGGTCCTTCGCGGCCGCGTTGCCCTTCTCGAACAGGAACTTGTCGGCGTCCGCCGTGCCGACGGGCACCGCCGGCGACTTGCCCGCACACCCACCGGCCAGCACGGCCACCAGGGCCAGCACCGCTACTCCTCGAATGCCACTCATGCGTTCGTCGCTTCCATCCAGCGCCACATGGCCCGAAGTCCTTCTTCGAGCGTCACCGACGGCGCAAACGCCAGGTCCTGCCTGGCGAGTCTTGTGTCGGCGTAGGTATCGCGCATATCGCCCTTCTGCGGGCCCTGTTGACCGATCGTGACCTTTCGGCCAGAGACGCGGGCAATCAGGTCGAAGACCTCCCGCAGGGAGACGCGCGAGCCCCCACCGATATTGTAGACGCGCCCGGGCACCCCGCGGACGGCCGCCGTCGCCGTCGCGGTGACGGCATCGGCGACGAAGGTAAAGTCCCTGGTCTGAAGTCCATCCCCGAACTGAACCAGGGGCTGCCCCGCCAGAACCGCCGAAAAGAAGCGATGAAAGCCCATGTCGGGCCGCTGCCGGGGTCCATAAACCGTGAAATAGCGCAGCGACACGGCCGGCACGCCGTAGTTCACAAAATACAGGTGGCAGAGCTGTTCGGCAGCCAATTTGGTGACCCCGTACGGCGAAATCGGCTGAGGCAGGGCCGTCTCGGTCATGGGAATCGCCACCTCGTCGCCATACACCGACGAGCTTGAGGCGTAGACGAGCCGCTCGATCGGCTTGGTCGCACAGGCTTCGAGCAGTCGCTGCGTTGAGTCGACGTTCAGCCCGGTGTAGACCTGGAACTCCTTGCCCCAGCTCCGGCGAACCCCTGCTTGCGCCGCCAGGTGAAACACGTGCGTCACGCCGTCAAGCGCCACACTGAGGTCAAGGTCGCGCAGGTCGCCCTCGATAAACTCGTAGCCGGCGCGGCCGCGCAGGTTCTCGAGATTGCGTTCCTTGAGCGGACGCGGATAAAAGTCGGTGAACGCATCGATGGCACGGACACTGGCGCCCTGCTCGAGCAATCGTTCGCTCAACGTCGACCCAATGAATCCGGCGCCACCGGTAACCAGTGCCCTCATGCGAACAAGTCCTTCATGCGATCCGGCAAGCGCGCCGGGCGCCCCGCAGGGCCGATGGTGGCGTGGACGGTGTGTCCGCTTGCCAGCGCCACGCCATCGGCGCGGCGCACCACCTCATAGTCAAACCGAATCCGGACCGGCGACACTTGCGCCGCCCTGGTCCGAATTTCCAACTCGTCGTCGTAGCGCGCGCCGTGCGTGTACTCGCAGTGCGCCTCGGTCACCGGTAACTGAAAGCCGTCGGCTTCCATTGACCGATAGGTCCAGCCCGTCTCACGCAGCCAATCGGTCCGGCCAATTTCGAACCAGATCAGGTAATTCGCGTAGTAGACGACGCCCATCTGGTCGGTTTCGGCATAGCGCACCCGAGTCGTCGAAACACTGACCCGTGCAGTCACCGCCGGCCGCCATGCGACGCGCGTTGCGCCGCGTCCTTGAGAGCCCGTGCCGCGCTCTCGGTCGCGCCGCCGCCAAAGATCGCCTGGCCGGCGACGAGCCACTCGGCGCCGGCGTCAACAACCGAGGCAACGGTATTCAGGTCGACGCCGCCATCCACTTCGATCGGCGCCGCCTGGTTGCCAACGCGATCCAGCAGGGCGCGCACGGCGCGAATCTTGGCCAGGCTCCGGGGAATGAACACCTGTCCGCCGAAGCCGGGATTGACCGACATCACCAGTACGAAGTCGACATCCGCCGCGACTTCTTCAATCGCTGACACCGGCGTCGATGGGTTCAACACGACGCCGGCCTGAGCGCCCAGTTTCTTGATCTGGGCGATCGTGCGATGCAGGTGCGGCAGCACTTCGACGTGCACCGAGATCAGGTTCGCGCCGGCGTCGATGAAGGACGCGATAAACCGATCGGGGTCGGTGATCATCAAGTGCACATCGAGCGGCAACGTGGTTGCCTTGCGCAGCGACCTGACCACAGGCACGCCAATGGTGAGGTTGGGGACGAAGTGTCCATCCATGACATCGACGTGCACCTGGTCGGCGCCACCGCGGGTGACCGCATCGACGTCGCGTCCGAGAGCGGAAAAGTCCGCCGACAGAATGGATGCTGCCAAGCGAATCGTCATCGGCTCACCTCGAGGGCGATCGGGTCACCCGGATGCACCTGGTAGCCGCCGGCGGGTGCCTGCCGGACGACGACGCCCGGCGGAACAGCCGAGGCCGTCGCCTGAGCGGTGATCGAGACGCGGAAACCGCGTGTGCGCATGACGTCAGCGGCGCGATCGCCGTTCAGCCCAATCAAGTCGGGCATGACGTAGGTCGCGCGGTCCTCGCCGCGGTTCACGAGCAGCCGAATCTGGGTGGTTTGGGCCGACGGCGGAGGGTCTTGGGCGACGACGACATCCGGCGGGTAGAGCGCCGACCGTATCTCGGTGATCGCGCCAATCGACAAGCCATCCTGTGCGACTCGAATCTCGGCTGAGCGCTGGGTTTCGCCAAGCAGGCTCGGTGCCAGAGCAACGTGCGCACCGGCACTGAGGATCACACGGACGCTGCGTTGTCGGCGAGCCGCGGAGCCCGAGGTCGGCTCCTGCACCAGCACGTGGCCCGCGGGCACCTTGGGGTCCGGTCGTTGGACTGGATCGATCCGGAGTTGCAGATCGAGGTGCGAAGCCAATGCCGTGGCGTCGGCCAGAGGCTGGCCCACCAGGTTGGGCACCGTCACTTGCCGGGCGCGGACGGCCACGCGCATGGCAAGGCCGGCGAAGACAAGAAAGGTCACGGCAAGGGTTCCCGCCAGCAACAGGACCTTGCCGAAGTCCCAGACTCTGGCTCCAATTGGCATGGACAACACACCATGGTACTACAGGGAAGCACAAACGCGCTGACGGTGCCGGTGCCTAAGTGCCACCGAACACGAAGGTTAAGCGCGGCGCGTGAGGACCGACCCGAAGAAGGCTTCCAGTCCCTCACGAAACGGCAGCGTCTGGTGCACCCGGGCTTGCGTGAACGCCGGGAAGGTCGCCAGGAAGGCTGCGACCACCTGCTCATTCTCGTCGGGTTCGCTGGAGCATGTGCTGTAGACCAGGGCGCCGCCCGGCCGCACCACGGCGGCGGCTCGTTGCAGCAGCAGCACCTGGGTGGCCGCGAGCGCCGGCAGGTCGGCTGCCGTTACCCGCCAGCGGATGTCGGGATCACGGCGGACCGTCCCCAGGCCCGAGCACGGCGCATCGACCAACACGCGATCGAAGCACCCCTCGGCGAAGGGCAGCGAACCGGCCACGGGAACCTGGACGATGCGGGCGCACGCGATGCGGCCGCGCGCGAGCGTCTCGGTGAGTATTCGCAGGCGATGGCGCCGCACGTCGCAGGCGACCACCAGGCCCGTAATACCGACGTCGGCGGCCAGCAGCACGGTCTTGCCACCTGGCGAGGCGCAGAGGTCGAGCACCTGCTCGCCACGCTGCGCCGAAACCAGTTCGCCAATCAATTGCGACGCTTCGTCCTGCACCAGGCATCGGCCTTCGCAGAAGGCGCGCGTGGCCACGGCCGGACCGGATGAGACGTGCAGCCCGTAACTCGCGTGCACGGTCGGTTGCGTCTCGACCCCGTCGGCCGCCAGTTCCTGAGCCACCGCCTCGCGCAACGCCAGCGTGCGGTTCGGTGCCAGGCACACAGCCGGCGACTGGTTGTTGAACGCGAGCCAGCGTTCGGTATCGCCGACGCCGTAGCGGCGCAGCCACCGCTCAATCAGCCATTCCGGATGAGAGTGCACGATGCCGAAGTAGCGGGTCATCGCCGCCAGGTCGGATGCCTCGCGAGGCCGCTCCGGCCAGACCAGGCGCTGCCGTTCACGATTGAGCGCGCGCAGCACGGCGTTCACCAATCCCGTCGCGCTGGTCTTGCCGCCGCGGCGCGTCAGGTTCACAGCATCGTTGATGATGGCCGACGAAGGCGTCCGCGTCAGGTAGATCAACTGGAACGCGCTCATTCGCAGGATGTCGCGGACCACCCCATCCAGGCGCGCGAGCGGGCGGGTGAGCCGCAGTGTCAACTGGTGATCGAGGGCGGCGCGCATCCGCAGCGTGCCGGACACGATCTCCAGCAGCAAGGCGCGGTCGCGTTCATCACTCAGCGGCTTGCGGACGCGCTCGACGGCCTCGCCCATGTCGAGGCGTTCGTCGTCAATCTGGCGAAGCGCATCGAGTGCGGCCAGGCGCGCCGAGGCAATCATGGCGTCACAAAGCGGGCGCCCGCCTTGAGCAGAGGACCGGACATGGCGTCACGCGCGCTCATCACGCGCTTACCTGCGAGCTGCAGGTCGAGAATCTCGATCGCGCCCGCTCCGCACGCCACATGCAGGCCGTCGGTCGCCGAGGCCACCAGGATCGTGCCGGCCGCCGCATCGGCCGATCGCGGCGACAGGCGCGAGCGGTGCAGGATGAATCGCGTGTCCGCAAGAAATGCGTAGGCCTGTGGCCACGGCCACAGGCCGCGCACCAGGTTATGCACCTCCCGCGCCGGTCGCCGCCAGTCCACCTGCCCCTCCACCTTGGTAAGTTTCGGGGCATACGTTACCAGCGTGTCATCTTGCGGGGTCTCAGTCGCGCGCTCGTGCTCGATCTCATCAAGCGTGGCGAGAAGCAGGTCCGCGCCGCGTGTCGCCAACTCCGCCTCGACCAACGTCGTCGTGTCGTCGGCGCCGATCAGCAGCCGCACCTGCGACAGCATGGGACCGGCATCAAGGGCCTTGACGACGCGCATGATGGTGATGCCGGTCTCGGCGTCACCGCCGATGAGGGCGCGATGCACCGGTGAGGCGCCACGATGGCGGGGCAGCAGCGAGGCGTGGACGTTGATCAGTCCGAGCCGCGGTGTCGCCAGCAGCCAGTCGGGCAGGATCTTCCCATAGGCCGCGACGACCCCGATGTCAGCGCGCAACGCGGTGAACGCGGCCTCGAACAGCTCGCGGGAGAGTCGCTCTGGCTGCAGGATCGGGAGACCGCGCGAGGTGGCCAACGCCTTCACCGGCGCGTCACTGACCTGCTGGCCGCGACCACGCGCGCGATCTGGCTGGCTGATGACACCGACGACTGCATGGTGTGAATGCACCAGCCGTTCGAGCGTCGGCACGGCGAAGGCCGGCGTGCCGAAGAAGGCCACCCGCAAAGCCATCAGCAGGTCACCATTTACCGGCTTTCGAGAGCTTCTTGATCTTGCGTACAATCAGCTCGCGGGAGATGCCGCGCAGCCGGTCGAGGAAGAGGCAGGACTGCAGGTGATCCATCTCGTGTTGCAGCGCCCGCGCCAGCAAGCCCGTCCCCTCCAGTTGATGCTCGTCACCGTGACGATCCCATCCCTTGACGACCACGCGCTTCGGCCGCGCCACGGTGGCGGTGAAGCCGGGTACGCTGAGGCAGCCCTCTTCTTCCAGTTGCATGCCTTCGCGTTCCATGAACTCGGGGTTGATCATCACTGACAGTCCCGCCGGGTCGCGACCAACGGAGAGGTCGACGACGAAGATGCGCAGCGACACCCCGACTTGCGGCGCCGCCAGACCGATCCCCGGCGCCGCGTACATCGTCTCGACCATGTCGTCGACGAGCGTTTCAATCTCCGGTGTAATCGCCGCGACGGGCCGAGCCGGCTCCCTGAGAATCGAGTCTCCGAGCCGCAAAATGGGACGCAGCACCAATCAGGCCCGGGCAGACGTTGGACGGATTGAGAGGCGAGCGCGAATCTTGTTACCGATACCGGTGACACGTGCAAGCAGGTCGGCCATGGAATCGGCACCGAAACGTTCGAGCACTGCATCGGCAAGCACCAGGGCAACCATCGCTTCCGCCACCACCGCGGCGGCCGGCACCGCGCAGACGTCGCTGCGTTCAATGGCGGCCGGTGCGTCCTCCATGGAGGTGAGATCGATCGAGCGCAACGGCTTCATCAACGTGGCGATCGGCTTCATGAAGCCCGTCATGCGGACCTCTTCTCCGTTGGTGACACCGCCTTCGAGGCCACCCGCGCGATTGGTCGGCCGCCGCAACACGGGCTCGCCTGCGGCTGCCGCCGGCGCATCCGCGACGATCTCGTCGTGGACCAGGGAGCCCGGCCGGCGGGCGCCGTTAACGCCATCGCCAACCGCCACGGCCTTGATGGCGGGAATCGACATCAAGGCCTGGGCCAGCCGTCCGTCAAGCTTGCGATCCCAATGCACGTAGCTGCCGAGTCCGACCGGAACATTGCGGACGATTACTTCAAACGACCCGCCCAAGGTGTCACCGGCCTCTTTGGCGGCATCAATCGAGGCCATCATCTGCTGCTCGAGCATCGGGTCCGTGCACCGCAACGGCGCCTCAAGAGGCAGCGACTGCGCGGCCGCGAAGGACACCTGCGTGCCCGCGGGTATCACGACGGGGCCGATGCCGGTGATGTGGCTGGTGAGTTCGCAGCCGATGGCTGCGAGCAACTGCCGAGCGATGGCGCCGGCGGCCACGCGGGCAGCCGTCTCGCGGGCGCTCGCCCGTTCCAGGACGTCGCGAATGTCATCGTGGTCGTATTTCAGGGCACCGGCGAGATCGGCGTGGCCGGGTCGCGGCCGGACGACGGCGGCGCGATTCGCGCCGGTGGCGCCGGCGGGGGCTTGCGGCTCCACGTGCATCGTGTTCTGCCAGTTCTCCCAGTCCTTGTTGCGGACCAGCAACGCGACCGGGGCACCGGTGGTGCGACCCCTCCGGACGCCCGACAAGATCTCGGCCCGGTCCGACTCGATGGCCATCCGGCGCCCGCGGCCGTAGCCGCCCTGCCGACGGCGTAAGTCAACCGTCATTGCGTCAAGGTCAATCGTGAGTCCGGCAGGCAGGCCTTCGAGAATGGTGACCAGGCCCTGGCCGTGTGATTCGCCAGCCGTCAAAAAACGCAGCATCCGACTGGCATTCTATCTGAAAAACTGCGATCCCTGGTCTGCTCGAACTGCGGATCTGCCCGCAAAACTGCCAATTGTGACCGGGCCTCCCGTTTGCACTGACAGGGCGCATGTTAATGCTCGATCGCTATCTTGTCTCCGGTGGCCGCGCGCTTGATCTGGCGACCGGCGCCAGCATTAGCTGGCACCTGCGCCGCAGCACCGCCGGCGCCATGCTGCCGTTATTTTCCAAACGCGCCCAGTCATGGCTGATCGACTTCGATCTGCGCGGACGCTCGCGAGTCGAGGTGTGGGAACGGCCGACCAACGAATGGGGAGGCGAGCCCGACCACGCCGGGACGGTCGAGGCCTTCCGCGCCGCGTTGGCCGACGCGCGGGATGGCCGACCCCGGGCACTCGAACTGGTGGAGCCATCGCTGGCAAACTGGGCGCGGACCCATCGACTGCTTGCGCGCGAAGCGCGGCTGGCAGGGTTCGTGCCGCTGGACGCGGATGCGCTCGGGGCGGTACTCGCGCAAGGCCGTTGGCGGTGGCCATCGTGGTTGAAGCACCGATCGATCGTCGTATTTGCCACGAATGCACGGCTGTCGCCCGACGCCATATTGGCACTGTTTCGGCTAGCGACCAAAGACGTGCGACCACACCTGGTGGTCAGGACGGCGACTGGCGATCGCGTGTGGCGCCCCCGGCTGATGCCCGTCGCATGCCAGGTCCACGAAGGCACAGAGGAGATGCTCAACGGCCCGGACGAGCTGATCGCGCGGGCGCGGGATCTGCACGCCGACGGCCGCGTCATCGATGCCGAAGCCACCGCTCGATGGAGCGTCTTGCTGACGGTTCCAGGTCCGGAACACACCGCGGCCCGCTGCGCGTTGGCACGGTGCCTGATCGCACAGCGTCGGCTCCTCGAGGCGCGGGCCGCGCTGCTCACCGCCGACAGCGACGAAGCTGCGGAGCTGCGGTCACAGATCCTGGCCGGGCCGGCCGACCCGTGCAACGAGCCGGCAATGGTCGAGACGTTCCTCGACATCCTGCGAGCCTGCCAGGATGTTGACGATGGCCAGCTGATGCTGGAGCGGATGGCGGCCTTGCTGTGTGAGCGGCTGGCGGCGTCAACAATTGCCTTCATCATCCGTGACCGCGACCAGCCGCACGTCGTCGTTCACGCCGGAGCGGCGGCGCCACCGGTCGGCCAACTTGACCTGGCCTTGCGCGCACTCGACACCGGGTTGGCGATTGGACCCGTCGACCGCGGGCCTGCGGTCGAGGCCGCGTGGCCAATTCGCTACGGCGCCACCGTCGTCGGTGCGCTGTGGTGCCATTGGACTGTGGGCGCGCCGATCGTCGCACCGGACATTGCCTTAATGCTTCGACTAGCCGCCAGTGCCTGTGCGCCGGCCGCCTACGAAGTCTCTGAGCGCTCCCGCACCCCAAGGATCGCGGCGCTGATGCCGGAGCTGGTTGGCGACAGCCAGGCCATGCAGCTGGTGCGGCAAGTGGTGCTTCGCGCCGCCGGGTCTCCTTTTCCGGTGCTCATCGAGGGCGAGAGTGGGGTCGGCAAGGAGTTGGTGGCGCGGGCAGTTCACCGGGCCAGCTCGCGACGGTCCCGGTGCTTTTGTGCCTTGAACTGCGCGGCGATCAGCGACGAACTGGTCGAGGCCGAATTGTTCGGTCACACGCGCGGCGCTTTCACGGGAGCGGTCGCCGAGCGACTGGGCCTGTTTGAAGACGCGCAGGGTGGCACACTGTTCCTCGATGAAGTCGCTGAACTGAGTACCCGTGTACAGGCCAAGCTGCTTCGGACCATTCAGGAAGGGGAGGTCCGGCGCCTCGGCGAATCCCAGACGCGCAAGGTGGATGCCCGAATTGTTGCGGCCACTAACCGTCCGCTCGAGGCTGCGGTTGCGGCCGATCGCTTTCGCGCTGACCTCCGCTATCGGCTCGATGTGCTGCGGATCACGATTCCACCGTTGCGCGAACGGCTCGAGGACATCCCGCCGCTGGCGCGGCACCTCTGGTCGGTGCTGGCGACGCGAACCGGCAGCCGGGCCGTCTTGTCACCCTCGGCGCTGACGGCGCTCGGCGCGTACGACTGGCCGGGAAATGTCCGCGAACTGCAGAATGTCCTCGCTTCCGCGATGGTGGCGGGGCCATCGCGTGGCGTGATTGGCGCCGGCGGACTCGCGGCCCACATCACACGGGCGACGGCGATTGCGGGACGCGCGACACTGGCTGAGGCGCGGCGTGCGTTCGAGCTGCATTTCGTCCAGGCCGCGCTGGCCCGTGCTGGTGGCCGGCCTGGTGTGGCGGCTCGTGAGTTGGGCGTCTCGCGTCAAGGGCTGAGCAAGCTGGTCGCTCGATTGGAAGTGTCCGGACGCGAGCGACCGCGTCTGGCTACGCAGTAGAATGAGGCCGGTGTTTCACTTTCTGGTCCGGCGTGCGTTGCTCACGATCCCGGTGCTGCTTGGAGTGGCCACGCTCGTGTTCTCCCTGATGCACCTGGTGCCCGGTGATCCGGCCCAGGCGATGCTGGGTGACGGCGCGTCACCGCAGGACATTGCCGAGTTGCGGGCGAGTCTGGGACTCGATCGCCCTCTCGCATCTCAATATGCCGCGTTTCTTCGTCAGGCGCTTGCTGGCGATCTGGGCCGGTCATTCCGCACCGGCCAGCCGGTTACGGAGATGATCGCCGAACGGGTGCCCGCCACTGCCGAGCTCGCGCTGGCCGCAATGACGGTGGCCATCCTGCTGGCGCTGCCGCTCGGCATCATTGCCGCAGTCCGCAAGAACACTTTCGTTGACCATGCGGCCATGACGTTCTCGCTGGCAGGGATCTCGATTCCAAATTTTTGGCTCGGCCCTTTGCTCGCGATCGTCTTTTCCGTGGAGTTCGGCTGGCTGCCAGTGTCGGGCCGGGGCACCGTTGCCCACCTGGTGCTGCCGGCGGTGTCGCTCGGGCTGGCCCTGTCGGCCATTCTCGCGCGCATGACCCGCGCCAGCCTGCTTGAAGAGCTCGGCGAGCTCTACGTGCGCGCGGCGCGAGCGCGCGGCGTGTCGCCAGCCGCCGCCGTACTCGGTCACGCGCTCCGCAATAGCCTGATTCCGCTTGTCACGATCGTGGCGTTGCAGTTTGGCGCCGTCCTGACCGGCGCCGTGATCACCGAAACGATCTTCGCATGGCCTGGCATTGGGCGCCTGCTGATCCAGTCGATCGGCTTCCGGGACTATCCGATGGTGCAGGGCTGCATCCTGCTGATTGCGGTGACCTACGTGTCAGTCAACCTCCTTACCGACGTCCTTTACGGCGTGCTTGACCCCCGGATCCGGCTCGAATGATGCGCCTGGGCCTGCTCATCGTCGTGGTCGTGATCGGTGGGGCGTTGTTCGCGCCGTGGCTGATGCCGTGGGACGCGAGCGTCCAGGACTTGCCGAACCGGCTGCAGGGCCCCACGTGGCAACACTGGTTCGGCCTGGATGAGCTCGGCCGCGACATCCTGGCGCGCGTGCTGCTTGGCGCGCGGGTGTCCTTGGCGGTCGGCGTGATTGTCGTCGGGGTCTCATCGCTCGTCGGGATGATTGTCGGCGCCGTGTCCGGGTACTACGGCGGTTACCTCGACCAGATCATTGGCCGCGTCATGGACGTGTTGATGGCGTTTCCGGGAATGCTGCTCGCCATTGCGTTGGTGGCCGTGCTCGGTCCGAGCGTGACCAACGTGGTGCTGGCCCTTGCGGTGATCGGGTGGGTCAGCTACGCGCGACTGGTGCGCGGTCAGGTGCTTCGTGCCAGGGAGTTCGAGTATGTGGTCGCGGCGCGCGCGCTCGGGGCCGGCACCGTGCGGTTGCTGGTTCGCCACGTGATGCCGACTGCGCTGCCACCGGTGCTGGTGCAAGCGACGCTGGGTATGGCCGGCGCCATCTTGTCCGAAGCGGCATTGAGTTTCCTGGGACTTGGTGTCCAGCCACCGACCCCGAGTTGGGGCGCCATGATCAACGGCGGGCGAGTGCACCTGCTCGACGCCCCACACCTCACGATCGTCCCTGGTCTGTTCCTGGCAGTCGTCGTGCTGGGCTTCAACTTTCTGGGCGATGGCCTTCGCGACGCGATCGATCCGAAGAAAGGGGTCTGATTCCTCCGCGCGCTACGGCAATCGCTGTTTCATCTGCATTAACTGGCGATTGCCAGGATCGGCGACGAGGGCTTCGTCCAGCACGCGACGGGCCCGGGCAGTGTCTCCACTCTTTATCGCCGCATCGGCGAGGCGAACTTGAAGGGCCATGCTCGGACCGGAGTCGTCGATCGCACGATCGAACCAGCGGACCGCCAGGGCCGGTTCGCCGAGGCGCAGTGACAGGTCGGCGATTCGGGTGCTAACGTCGGCGAGCGGCTTCTCGTCACCAACCAGCGTCGCGTATTTCAACAGGGCGTCGCGCGCGGCCTGGATTCGACCGTCTCGCATGGTAACATCGGCGAGTTGCAGGTAAACGTCCGTCGGAATTGGCAGCCGGGCGACTGCTTGCCGTAGCGCTCGCTCGGCCGCCGGCATGTCACCAGCGAGCGACCAGGCGCGGCCAAGTTCAGCAAAAGTCTCGCTGCTCGCGTCCGACCGGCTCGCGGCCTGCTGCAGCGCCTCGAGCGCCTTATTAAGGGCAATGCGATCACCGCGCCGCTGGGCGCTGGCCAGCCAGACGTGGCCAAGAGCCGCGTAGGCCTGGGGCACGTCGGGGAAGTATTCGACGGCCCGGCTGAGGGTTGTGACGGCCGCATCCTCGCGGCCGGCGCGCGCCTGCGCCAATCCGACCGCCACCAGGCGATCGGCCCGCGTCGGGTCGAGTGCCGCGAGCGTCTCCAGTTCGTTGATGGCCTTGGTGTGCTCGCCCTCCAGCGCATACATCTCGGCCAGGGCCTCGCGAGGAGCGGTTTGACCGGCCGGGAGGTGACGGGCCGACTCTTCGAGCGACCGTCGGGCCGCGGGTAGCTTGTTCTGATCGCGCAGCACCAGGCCCAACACGTAGTGCGCATCGCCCAGCGCCGGGTCGAGATTGAGTGCCTGCTGCAACGCCGTGGCCGCGGTATCGACCCGGCCGGCACGGTAGCGAGCGAGTCCCAGCTTGTAGTGCACCCGGGCATTGCGCTCGTCGAGGCTGACGTAAGTCTCGTAGCGCTCGATCGCGCGCTCGGCCCGCTGGAGCGACGTGTTGACGTCGCCCAGCAACTCGATGGCCAGCAGGGCGCCCGGGTCTAAATCTACAGCTTCGCGGAGGTCGCGGAGCGCCGCGTCGAGCTCGTTCTGGTTCTGATAAACCGCGCCACGCTTGAGGTACGCCAGCATCGAATCGGGTTTCAGTGCCACCGCGCCCGAATAGGCCTCGATCGCCTGGAAATGGCGATCGCCCGCTACGGCCTGGTCGCCCTCGGCCATCCGGCGCTCGAACTCTCGTTCGTTGGCGAGGGCGGAGTAGGCAAGGGCCCCGGCGACCCCGGCCACGGCCACCAACACCACCGCGACCACAGTTCGGCGCACGGACACGATGGTAGCAAAAGTGGGGGAACTTTCGGGGCACTCGGTTGGGCTGAGGTCGGCAATCGCGAGGCTGCGCTCATTGAGCGCTGCGCCGCCGGCAACCCGGTTGCAGTCAGCATGGTGTGGTTGGTCGCCAACACGACCGTCAAGGGCCGTCACGACGATGGTCGTGTGATGCTGAGGAAAGCGCTACGCCCGCGCCGCTCACGCTCGCGACCGCCGGCTGCGAGCCTATTTAATCTGAACCTGGCCGGCCCCGACATTTCCCAATGCGTCGGTCGCGCGAATCACGAGCGTACGCCCCTCAGCGTTAGATGCGAGCCGGATTTCAAATGATTCCTGACGCGCATCGAGAATACCGTCGCCGGGAAACGCCGGTTGCCAGCGCTGCGCGTCCACTGAATACTCCACGCGCGTGATCACTGAGTCGGTATCGCGAATTTCGGCCGACACGACAAACTGAGTGCCTTCGCGGCGAAGGGCGCCTGGCTGAACGGTCGGCGCGACGTTGTCGACGTCGAAGCTGCTGCTTTCGAGTTCACCAACCAACGCCGATTCCGGCGGGTTGGCGCGCCTGTCCGAGGCGGCGATCTTCAACACGTACGAGCCGTTCGGCACTGAGGACGTGTCCCACACCAGCAGTGTGTCGCGCAGGTCGCTCTTCAGCGGCCGCCACGTCGGCTCTCCCTCGCGACGATAAAACACCTCGTAACTGAGTTCGTCGCCGTTCTCGTCGTCGGCCTTCCAGACGAACGTCTGGAGCCCCTTTTGGTAAATGCGCCGGCCGAGCGCGGGACCCGGACCACCCCCAGCGGGAGCAGCGCCGGTGTAACGACGCTCGGCGGCATCTTCATCCAGACCGGCGACCTCGGTTTCGCCACTCGAGAAGGGCTTCTGAAAGACCACGCCCGGCGGATGCACGGTGATTGACGTCACTTGCGGACGCACGTTGCGTGGCAGGTAGGCGGACGTGAGCGACGTCAGCACCGGACTCGCCGTCACCCCGGTGAGTACCGCGCGCCATTGCAGGTAGCGGGCCTTCGGGCTGGTAATCGGCGAGCCGTCGGCCTGGCTGTAGGGCCCGGCCCATTCGCTCCACGCCTCATCGGGCGTGCGGGTGTTGCCCGAGCGGGTGAAGACTTCGACCGTCGTTCCAGCAGGCGCGACTGCCTTCCAGGCCACGACCCCCCAGGTCGAGACCAGGCGCGCGTCTTTGACTTCAGACTCAAACGAGCCGCGCGTGGCGCGCACCGACGACATGGCCATCAGCCGTCCCGGATTCGCGGTGGCGATCACGGTGCGATCGGCCAGGCGAAGCAGTTGTGTCGCCTGTTGTGCGGGTACCCGGGTGACGAGGACGGCTCGAACCGGATTTCCACTCACCCTGTACAGCTTGCCCTTGCCTCCGGTCGCCACGAGCAGGCCGCCGTCGGCCTCGATGCTGATGTCGTACGGAGCATCCTCGGCCGGCGACCAGATCTGATCCCATAGGCCATCGGGCTGGATGCGGAAGATTGCGCCGCTGCCGCTTTGCCGGTCCGGTGCTCTCGAGCCGGAGCCCTGGGTTCCGCCGGCTACGTCGATCACCGAGACCGAAGTGACCTCGGTCGAGACGTTGGGACTGGATGGCGTCACGGCAGGCGGCACCGACACCGGCTCGGACGCGCTGTCGCCGCCAGTGCCGCCCCGGCTACTCTGGGCAGCTGCGTAGATCACACCCTTGGGGTCCACCCGCAGGGCATGGACCTCCTGGAAAGTGGTATCGAGCAGGAGAAACCCCCGGCCGGCATTGTCGACCCTGAAGACCCGGCCTGGCGCGCCCGTGCCAATCAGCAACTGGTTGCCCGCATCGAATGCCAGCGACATCGCATGCGTCGCCTTGGTCGAAAAGAACTTCGCGCCCTGACCGTCGGCGGTCACGCGGTACACGGTGCCTTTGTCGCCCGTGCCGGCAAAGACGTTGCCCTGGCGATCCACCGCGAGTGACCAGATGTATTTCTCGCTGGGATCGAAGAAGGTCGTGGCCTGGCCCTTCGCGTCGACTTTGTAGATGCGGCCATCGGGCGAGGTGGCGACGTACAGGCCACCGGCCGGAGCCGGAGCGAGTGCGTGCACCGCCATCTCGCTACTGTCGAACAACACGCGGCCCTGACCGTTGCGGTCGATGCGGATGACCTTGCCATCGTTGCCGGTACCCAGAAACAACGCGCCGTCAGCACCCGGTAGCATCGTCCACACAAACGGGGTGCCGGCATCATAGACGGTGGCGAGTTCGGGGCCGAGCGTCAGTCGCCCGTGTTCATCAATCGAGAGTTGCTCAACGTCACCGCGCAAGAAGTCGGCCTGCGTCCCGGCCTGCCAGAAGCCGGGTGCGGCAGAGAGCGTGGCCACCGCGAGCATGCCAGCGGCGAGGGCCGCACCAATCCGTGTTCGACGAGTCATCAAGGTTGATCGAGGTTGAGGGTCAACTGGCGCGAACCGGTCACGGCAAACTCGAGCGGAATTTCCCACTCGCCGCGGGTCGTGGAACGCAGGGCACCGACCGTACCGCTGTTGCGGTCGGCGTCGAAGACCGACAGCACCGACGGCGGCAGCGCCGCCATGGGCTCGCCGTTGACAACGGCGCCGGAGTCGGGAGAGGTGAGACGAACGTAGAGGCGGTGGTTGCGGCGAGCGCGATTGAACGTGCGGATCAATTGCGACACGCGTTGCCGGTCGGCGCCGCGGGTGTCGCGGAAATCATCCGCCGTCGTCCGGGCCGCGTCCGCGACGACCAACTGCAGCGAGCCCGTCGCGTTGGCCGGTACTTGAATCGGCACCTGCTTAATCACTTCGCGGCCACGCGCATCGCGCATCGCGACGAAGATGACGGCCTCACGGCCGGCACGCGGACGCGTGGTGTCGAGCCAGACGCGTTCGATCCGGGCGCTGCGCTGTTGTTCGCTGGCGTCGATCACAAGATCGATCTTGTCCACCTCAATATCCTCGGCCGAGTTCTTCAGCAGCGCCGTGAGCGGACCGGCGATGTAGGCGGCGGCGCCGCCCGCCGGCTGGTCGCCGGAGAACATGTCCTCAAAAGTGATGTCTTCCTGCGCGCGGATGGCGGCCGTGCCGCGAATGGCAAACGAGGCCGGCCCGGCACCGCGTTCGTACGCCGTCAGGACATTGGCCACCGACAGATAGGTCAGCAGCGGCGTGAAGGTGAAGTCGCGAACGACGCCAAAACGGAACGACCGCGAGGGGCCGCGATCAGAGTGGAGCGTGATGGTGACGGGGATAAGCGATGGTGCCGCGCCGAGCCGTCCGGCAATGGCGGTGGAGCGATCCTGCTGAATCGTCCCGACCACGGCGCCGAAGCTGGCGAGTTTGCTCGACGCCATCAGGCTGGGCAGGACAACTTGCACTTCGGCCCGGGTCATCGGGAAGTCGGTGGGGCCGAGGTTGTAGAGCGGGTGGCCAAAGGCGTAGACCCGGTCGCCGTCCACATGGGTAACGGTCCCGGTGGCGCCCAGTTCAAAGTCGCCGGTCATCAGCGCCACGCCGACGGCATCGCCTGGCGCGAGCTTGTGGTCGTTGCCGCCGGCGGCGCTGCCGCCCGGCGACTGTGTCGCACTCGACATCGGCACGAAGCCGGCCGCGGCAAAAGCCGGGGACAGGGGGTCCATCACCGACACGTCGAAGCCCGCCGCCACCATCGGCACGGCGATCGGACGCAGCATGGCTCCCATGCGGCCCAGGTCAGTCGAGGCACCCGAGAGCACCATCACCTGCGACGGGTCGTCCACAAACGCCCGTGAGCGGCCAAGGTCGTTGGACCAGATGTCGATGAGCTGCCGTGTGGTCGCCGGCCAAATCATGGCCACGGGCCGCGATCCTCGCGCGGGTGCCGGCATCATGGTCGCGTCGATCATGTCGGCAATCGGCGTGATGCCAGCAATCGGCTCGGTCGAGAACTGCCCCAGCGAATAGGACACCGCGCCGACCAGGCGTCCGTCGATGTAGACGGGACTGCCGCTCATGCCGGCGATCACCCCGGTCTTGGCCAGCGGCCCGCCCTCGAGTTTGGCCAAAATCAGGCTCCGCTTGGGGGCAATTACGTTGCGAAGGACCCCCAGGATGTTGACCTTGAAGTCTTCGAGGGTGGTGCCTGAGAAGACCGTACGGCCTACACCGACCATCCCTGGGCGCACCTCGTCGAGCGGCATGGTGGCCAGTTGCGCGCGCGGCGAGACTGCGAGCACACCAAGCACGAGGGCGACGAGAGCGAGAACACGTGATTTCATGCAAATGTCAGATAAAAAATGATTTATCATTGTTTATACGGTGTTCCTACGGACGAAGCAAGCGCCGAACCGATGCCGGGCGGTTGCTCCTGTTTGACGCCAGTGCTTGGGGTCTGTTAGCCTTCCGACGTTCACATGCACGCACGAGTCTTGTTTACCGCGTCCCTGAGCTGGTCTTTTGACCGAATCGGGAGCGGTATGCTGACGTGGTGGTATCGGTGCCCAGCAGGAGAGGCTGACCGGTTCGTATAACCACGACGCGTTCAGACAACGCTCGACCGAAGCGCCTCTCAGCCCGAATGGGGAGAGGCGTTTTTTATTTGGTGAATTAGCGAAGTGTTGATTTGGGGATTTGGGGATGAAGACCGCAAAACTCTGCGCGACCGTGACGGCCGACACCATGGCCGATCTGCGTACGCAGCGCGACCAGGTGGGCGATGCCGACCTGGTGGAGTTGCGGCTGGATTCGGTACGCGACCCGAGCGCGGCCGCCGCGCTGGCTGGCCGAAAGAAGCCGGTCATCGTGACCTGCCGGCCAACCTCTGAGGGCGGCAGGTTCAAGGGCAGCGAAGAAGAGCGGCGGCGCATTCTCGCCGAGGCCCTGTCGCTCGGGGCCGAGTACGTGGACGTCGAGTGGCAGGGCAGTTGCGCCGACCTGGTCGCGCAGACCGGTGGACGACGAATCGTCCTGTCCCACCACGACTTCCAGGGCACCCCCGCCGACCTGCAGGACAAGGCGCAGGCCATGCTTTCGAGCGGTGCCGAGGTGGTGAAGGTGGCCATCACCGCGCACCGCCTGCAGGACTGCCTGACACTGCGCGCGCTAGGTCAACAGACGCGCGTGCCGATGGCACTGATCGCCATGGGCGACGCCGGTGCTGCCACCCGGGTGCTGGCAAGCTGGTTCGGGTCCTGTTGGACCTACGCCGGTGACCATGTGGCTCCCGGGCAGATCGATGTTCAGCGCCTGCACCACGAGTTCCGCTTCCGACAGATCGGGTCTCACACCGCCATTTACGGCGTCGTCGGCAAGCCGGTGGGCCACTCCGTGTCGCCATCAATGCACAACGCCGCCTTGCGCGCCGCCAACCTCGACGCGGTCTACCTGCCGCTCGCGGCCGCGAATTTCGACGACTTCATGATCTTTGCCGAGGCGATCAACCTCGCCGGCGCCAGCGTCACGGCGCCGTTCAAGGTGCCGGCCTTCGATCGTGCTGACGAATGCGACCCGGTCAGCCGTCGCATTCAGTCAGTCAACACCCTGAGACGAGTCGGAGCGAAATGGCTGGGGTGCAACACCGATGTGGCGGGATTCCTGTCGCCGCTGGAATCAGCCATGAGACTCACGGACAAGCGCGGCACGGTGCTCGGTGCCGGGGGTGCCGCCCGCTCAGTCGCGGTGGCCCTGGCCTCGAAGGGGGTGCGAGTGACGCTGTGCGCGCGCCGGCCCGAGCAGGCCCGGCCGCTCGCGGCACTGACCGGCGCAGCGACCGCCCCGTGGCCGCCGGCGGCAGGCAGTTGGGACCTGCTCGTGAACGCCACGCCCGCCGGCACCAGGCCGCACGACGACCAGTCGCCACTGCCGGCCGGGCACGCCTTCGATGGTGAACTCGTCTACGACCTGGTTTACAACCCGCCGCAGACGCAGCTCCTGCGGGATGCGGCCGCCGCCGGCTGCCGCACCATCGGCGGTCTCGACATGCTCGTGGCGCAAGCGCAGGCGCAATTTGAATGGTGGACTGAGCAGCGCCCCGCTGACCGCGTCATGCGCGATGCTGCGGTCGCCCGACTCGGTTTGATGGAGCAGCAATGAAGCAGACGACGTTCGAAGAGTTCGTGGATCTCGCGAAGCGGGCCACGTTCGTGCCGGTGTGCAAGGAGCTGGTCGCCGACCTGCTGACGCCGGTTTCGGCTTTCCTGAAGATTGCCGAACACTCCGACTATGCTTTCCTCCTCGAAAGCGTCGAGGGCGGCGAACATGTCGGGCGCTATTCGTTCCTCGGCAAGGATCCCTTCCTGATCCTGCGCGGCAAGAACGGCGAGACTGAGATCGCGAGGGCGGGCGTGACGAGACGGGCCGAGAGGCCATTCGTCGACACGCTGCGCGACTTGATGAACAGCTTCCAGTCGCCGTTCGTGCCCGGCCTGCCGCGCTTCACCGGCGGCGCCGTGGGCTACCTGGGGTATGACACCGCGGCCTGGTTCGAGCCAACCACCGCACGCGCGGACGCCAACCCGTCGGACCGCGACGATGCCGGGTTCATGCTGTTCGACACCGTCCTGGCCTTCGACCACGTGCAACACCGCATTCTGCTGATTGCCAACGCGCGCATCTCGGGCGACGAAGATCTCAAGTCGCTCTACCAGTTTGCCTGCGCCAAGATCGAATTTCTCGAGGGCGAGCTCGAGCGCGCGCTGTCGCTGAAGCGAACCACCGGCGGCGAGGCGTTGAAGCTGGTCTCAAACTTCTCGCAGGAAGGCTACGAATCGATCGTCAGGACGGCCAAGGATTATATCGCGGCCGGCGACGTCTACCAGGTCGTGCTGTCGCAGCGGTTCGAAGCCGAGGTGGGTGTCGATGCCTTCACCGTGTATCGCGCATTGCGCCATGTCAATCCCTCGCCGTACATGTTCTTCATTCGCATGGGCGACCGCTCAATCGTCGGGTCATCACCGGAGATGCTGGTGCGCGTCGAGGGCCGCCATGCCGTCACGCATCCCATCGCCGGCACGCGCCCGCGCGGCAAGACGGACGAGGAAGACGTGCGGCTCGCCGAAGAACTCAAGCGTAGTGAAAAAGAAAGGGCCGAGCATGTGATGCTGGTCGACCTGGGCCGCAACGATATTGGCCGGGTCTGCGACTACGGCACGGTCCGCGTGTCCAAGTTCATGGCGCTCGAACGGTACTCGCATGTCATGCACCTGGTCTCGGTCGTGGAAGGGCAACTGGCCGAGGGCCGCGACCGGCTCGACGCGCTGGTGTCGTGTTTTCCCGCCGGCACTGTCTCGGGAGCGCCCAAGGTGCGGGCCATGCAGATCATCAACGAGCTCGAGCCGGACCGCCGCGGGCTCTACGCCGGCGCCGTGGGCTATCTCGACTTCGCCGGCAATCTCGACTTCTGCATCGCCATCCGGTCAATCCTGATGGAGGGTGGCAAGGCCTACATTCAGGCGGGCGCCGGCATCGTCGCCGACTCGAATCCCACCGCGGAATACGAAGAGACGAAAGACAAGGCACGGGCAATGTTGCGGGCGCTGGAACTGGCGCAGACGGGACTGTAGACAACCATGGTTCTGGTCATCGACAACTACGATTCGTTTACCTATAACCTGGTCCAGTGCCTGGGCGAGTTGGGCGCCACCATGGTGGTTCGCCGCAACGACGAGGCACCACTCGACCAGTTGCGGGGCCTTGGCCATGATCGCGTCGTAATTTCGCCCGGTCCCGGCCGGCCTGAGCAGGCCGGCGTGTCGCTGGATGTGGTCCGCGAGTTTGGGCCGCGCATGCCAGTCCTTGGCGTGTGCCTCGGTCATCAAGCCATCGGTCTGGCCTTTGGCGGGGAGGTTATTCGCGCTCCGCAGCCTATTCACGGCAAGACCTCCACCGTCGAACACAACGGCGAGGGCGTGTTCGCGAGCATCTCCACGTCGTTTCAGGCAGGTCGCTATCACTCGCTGATCGTGTCGGAGCCAACGATGCCGGCCGATCTCGAGGTGACCGCGCGCACCAAGGAAGACAACCTCGTGATGGGCATCCGCCACAAGACGCTACCCATTCATGGCGTGCAATTCCACCCGGAATCAGTGCTCACCAACGAGGGCCGCCGAATCCTCCGCAACTTCCTCGAGATGTGACGATGTTTCCAACCCTGCTCGAGAAGTTGTGCCACCAGGAAGATCTGACCACCGCTGAAGCAGCGGCGGCGATGGCGACCATCATGCGCGGCGAAGCGTCGCCGGCGCAGATCGCCGGTCTGTTGGTGGGACTGGCCATCAAAGGCGAGCGGCCAGCCGAACTGGTCGGCCTGGCCCAGACGATGCGCGCGAATGCGCTGGCCGTGCCCGAGCAGGCTGGTCCACTCTTCGATACGTGCGGTACCGGTGGTGATCGGTCGGGCACTTTCAATATCTCAACTGCCGCCGCGATCGTTTTGGCCGCGTGCGGCACACGGGTCGCCAAGCACGGCAACCGGTCGGCCTCAAGCCAGTGCGGCAGCGCCGATGTTCTCGAAGTGCTCGGCGTCAAGATCCAGGCGTCGCCCACTGTCGCCGCGGCCTGTCTCGCTGAGGTGGGTATCGCGTTCTTCTTTGCGCCGACCTTCCACCCGGCCATGAAACATGTGGCGCAGGCCAGGAAGGACCTTGGGGTCCGAACCGCCTTCAACCTGTTGGGGCCCCTGACAAATCCCGCTCGTCCGAGCCGCCAGATTGTGGGTGTGCCTCGACCCGATCTGACCGAACTGATGGCGCGTGCGCTGGCGTTGCTCGGCTCAGAGCGCGCGTGGGTCGTGCACGGCGCCGATGGCCTCGACGAGCTGTCGACCACCGGCTACACCAAGGTCTCGGAGTGCCGGAACAACACCGTGCAGACGTTCTACGTGCATCCTGCGGATTTCGGATTGGCCAAGGCGACTTCGGAGTCCCTCAAAGGCGGCGACGCCCAGACCAATGCGGCGATTGTCAGCAGCGTGCTGTCCGGCACCAAGGGGGCGCCGCGTGATGTCGTGCTGATGAACAGCGGCGCCGCGCTCTTCATCGCCGGCCAGGCCGTCACTGTTCGCGCGGGCGTGGCGCAGGCCGAAGCGGCCATCGACAGCGGTGCCGCGTCGGCCATGCTCGAGACTCTGGTTCGCGTCTCCAACGGTGGGTCGAAGTGACCAACGCGCCGCCTGATCTGCTCGGCGCGATCGTTGCGGCCACCCAGTCGCGCGTCGAGGCGGCGATCGCCGGCGAGCCTCGCGCGGATCTCGAGCGGCGGGCGATGGCGCGGACGCCGAATGGCGCGGGGTTTACCGCGCGGCTGTCTCGGCCTGACACCGTTAACATCATCGCGGAATGCAAGCGCCGCTCGCCGTCCCGGGGTGTCTTGCGATCGGCGTATGACCCGGTGGCGATCGCGGCCGCCTACGAGCGAGCCGGCGCGGCGGCCATCTCGGTGCTGACAGAGCCCGGATTCTTCGATGGTTCGCTGCTCCAGCTGGTTGCAGTCCGGGACGCCGTGACGATCCCCGTGTTGCGCAAGGACTTCATGGTCCACGAGTATCAACTGCTCGAAGCGCGCGCCGCAGGCGCCGACGCGATTCTGTTGATCGTGTCCGCCCTGAGCGATGCCGACCTGCGCCGGCTTCTGGATGACGCCCGCTCGCTGGGGCTGGCTGCTCTGGTGGAAGTGCACGATCTCGAAGAGTGCGATCGGGCGCTCGGTGCCGGAGCGTCGCTGATCGGGGTGAACAACCGCAACCTGCGGACTCTTCACGTCGATCTCGACGCCTCGCACGTGATCGCGGCTCGCATTCCCAAGGGCGTCATCGGCATCAGCGAAAGCGGCCTCAAGACGCCGGCCGACCTGGCAGCAATGAAGGCACTCGGCTACCAGGCCTTCCTGATGGGTGAACGATTCATGGTCGATCCAGACCCAGGCGCCGCCCTGGCCGGACTGCTCAGGTCGCTGGACACACCGTTAGCCCACCGTAGCCCTGGCGAAGGTGGGGCGTGACCGCCATCAAGGTCTGCGGCATCATCAGGCGCGAGGATGCTGAGGCCGCAGTGGCCTTCGGGGCCAACGCACTCGGCTTCGTGTTGTGGCCGGCTAGTCCGCGGCACACCACGACGGAAGCCGTCGCCGCGATCGTTCGCCACCTGCCGCCGTTCGTCACGCCCGTGGGTGTCTTCGTGAATCCGTCGGCCGACGACCTGGCCGGGGCCGCCGACTCCGGGCTGCGCCTTGCCCAGGTCCATGGCTTGGTGCCGGCGGGGGTGCTTCGACTGCCGGTGTTGAGGGCCGTTCACTTGAGCGCGACCGGCGATGCGATTGAGCCGAATGTGGACGACGACACGTTGTTGCTCGATGCGCACGACCCGGTCCGACATGGCGGCACGGGCCAGACGGTGGATTGGACGCGGGCGCGAGCGGTGGCGGCCAAGCGGCGTATCGTATTGGCGGGCGGGCTGACCCCGTTGAACGTGCGCGAGGCAATCGCGATGGTGCGTCCGTACGCAGTAGATGTCGCGTCTGGTGTTGAGGCCACACCGGGCATCAAAGATCACCTGAGGCTTCGCGCCTTTATGGACGCGGTAAAAGGCAATGGCACTTAACCCTTTGGCACCTATGGCACCTTCTTCTTGGTTTGGCCGGCGCGATCCGGTGGGCGGCTACTTCGGCACTTTCGGTGGACGATTTGTCCCCGAAACCCTGGTCGCGCCCATCCAGGCGCTGGAGGCGGAGTATCTCAGGGCGCGCTGCGATCCGCAGTTCGTCGCTGAGTTGCAGCGCCTGCTGGAGCACTACGTCGGTCGCGAAACCCCGCTGTGGGATGCGCGGCGCCTCAGCGCGGCATGCGGTGGTGGCCGCATTCTCCTGAAGCGCGAAGATCTCACGCATACCGGCGCGCACAAGATCAACAACGCCCTGGGCCAGGCCCTGTTGGCCCAGCGCATGGGCAAGCGGCGGATTGTCGCCGAGACCGGCGCCGGACAGCACGGCGTCGCCAGTGCCACGGCGTGCGCCCTACTCGGGCTTGAGTGCGTCGTCTACATGGGCACCGCGGACATGCGTCGCCAGGCCCTGAACGTGTTCCGTATGCGCCTGCTCGGCGCCACTGTCGCCGGCGTGGATTCCGGCAGTTGCACCTTGAAAGACGCCATCAACGAGGCGATGCGCGACTGGGTGGCGCGGCCTGACGACACGCACTACTTGCTGGGCTCGGCCCTCGGCCCCCACCCCTATCCCCTCATGGTCCGCGAGTTTCAATCGGTCATCGGCCGGGAGGCGCGCCGGCAATGCCTGGCGCAGGTGGGACGGCTGCCCGACGCGGTGATCGCGTGCGTCGGCGGCGGCAGCAATGCCATCGGCACCTTCGATGCCTTCATCGATGATGCGGCCGTGGTCTTGATCGGTGTCGAAGCCGGTGGTGAGGCCATTCGCTCGGGCCGGCACGCGGCAAGATTCGCCGGCGGCGCCGCCGGCGTGCTGCAGGGCACGCGAACGTATGTGCTGCAGGACGAACACGGTAACATCGAGGCGACGCATTCGGTGTCGGCCGGCCTCGACTACGCGGCCGTCGGCCCGGAGCACGCGTTTTTGCAGGAAACGGGACGCGCCGAGTATCCGTATGCCACCGACGCCGAGGCGCTCGGCGCCTTCCAGCAGTTGGCACGCCTCGAAGGCATCATCCCAGCCCTGGAATCGGCCCATGCGATTGCCTACGTCTTGAAGAGTGCCAGGCGCTTCGGTCCCGACACCGTGCTGCTGGTGAACGTATCGGGGCGCGGTGACAAGGACGTCCAGACCGTGGAGCAGATTCTGACGGAGGCCGGCCGTGCCGCGAATTAGCGAACGCTTCAAGGCGCTGCGCGCCAGGCACGAGACCGGCCTCGTGACCTACATCACGGCGGGCGACCCCGATCTGGAGCGGACCGCCGGGATCATGAAGCGGCTCGACAAAGCCGGCGCCGACGTCATCGAGCTGGGGGTCCCGTTCTCCGATCCCTTGGCCGATGGACCGGTGATCCAGCGGGCCACCGAACGGGCCCTGGCGGCCGGAACGACCCTCCCGAAGGTCCTCGCCATGCTGGCCGGGATCCGCGCAGATATTTCGGCCCCGGTCGTCATCTTTAGCTACGCCAATCCGATACTTCGGATGGGTCTGGACCGATTTGTCGAGGGGGCCAGGCAGGCCGGCGTCGATGGGGTGCTGACCCTGGATATGCCGCCCGAGGAAGGCGAACCCTTCCGCAGCGCTTTTAACGCGGCGGGGATTGAGACAATTTTTCTACTGAGTCCGACGACGACGGTCGAACGGATCCGCAAGGCGTCGGAACTAGGCAGCGGGTTTCTGTATGGCATCTCCCGACTGGGTGTGACCGGCGTTCGCGATACGGTGGACGACTCAGCCAGGGAACTGGCCGAACGGGTGAAGGCCGAAACCGCGATGCCGCTGGCACTGGGCTTCGGGTTGTCCCGGCCCGAGCATGTCAAGGCGGTCGGCCAGTGGGCCGACGCGGCGGTGGTGGGAAGCGCGTTGGTGAAAGTTATTGCCGAGCACGGACAGGCCCCGGGCCTGCTGGACGAGGTGGAGCGGTACGTGCGATGGCTGCGGAACTGAATCTCAAGTCGCTCCGGGACGAGATCGACAAGATCGATGAGGTGATTGTTCGCCTGCTCGATAGCCGCGCGCGTTGCGCCTACACGGTGGGCCGCCTGAAGCACGAACTGGGTCGACCCATCTACGAGCCGGCGCGAGAGGCCGCGGTGATTGCCCACGTGCGAAGGGTGAGTGAAGAGCTTGGTGGCCCACTCGACGGCGACGCCATCGCACGGTTGTATGAACGCATCATGGACGAGGCCCGGCGCATTCAGCGCCTGGAAGCTGAGCGGGATGCGCGCGAGAAGAAGGAAAAGGAATAGTCATGGTTGTGGTAATGAAAGAGCGGGCGAGTGATCTCGAAGTTGAAACGGTGATCGCCAGCCTCGTGGGAATGGGCATGGACGTGCACCGTTCGACTGGCGCCGCGCGCATCGTACTGGGTGTGGTCGGCGGCGGCACGGTTGACCCGCGGCTGATCGAGCTGATGGCCGGGGTGCACGAGGTGCTGCGCATCACCCAGCCGTACAAGCTGGCCAGCCGCACCTTCAAGCCCGACGACACCATCATCACCATCGGCGACCTCCGGATCGGCGGCGACGAAGTAATCGTGATTGCCGGGCCCTGTTCGGCCGAGAGCGAAGAGCAGGTCCACGCCACGGCCGCAGCCGTCAAGCGCGCCGGCGCCAAGATTCTGCGCGGCGGCGCCTTCAAGCCGCGTTCGTCGCCGTACAGCTTCCAGGGCATGGGCGAGGCCGGCCTGCAGTTGCTGCGCTCGGGCGCCAATAGCCACGACCTGAAACTGGTCACCGAGGTCATGGACGCCAGCCAGATCGAGGTGATCGGCAAGTACACCGACATCTACCAGGTCGGCGCGCGCAACATGCAGAACTTCACGCTGCTCCGCGAGCTCGGCCGTACCCGCAAGCCGATCCTGCTCAAGCGCGGCATCGCCGCGACCATGGAGGAGTGGCTGCTGTCGGCGGAGTACATCCTGGCCGGCGGCAACACCGACGTGATCTTGTGCGAACGCGGCATCCGCACCTTCGAGACCTTCACGCGCAACACGCTCGACCTGTCGGCGATCCCGATCGTGAAGGAGCTGTCCCATCTGCCGATCTTTGTGGATCCGAGCCACGGGATGGGCCGCCGTGACAAGGTGGCGCCGATGGCGCGCGCGGCGGTGGCCGCCGGTGCTGATGGCTTGATCATCGAGGTGCACAACGACCCCGATCACGCCTTGAGTGACGGCGCGCAGTCGATGTTCCCGGCGCAATTCGATCGCCTGATGGCGGAACTGCGAATCATCGCTCCGGCCATTGGCCGCAGCATCTGTCTCGAGCCCGTCGCCCGGCGTGGTTGGGCGAGGTAGAACACGGTGCCTAGTGTGCCTCGGATGCCTACGCTGCCGAGAAAAGTAAATGCCTGACACCCAGCCCCGGCTCGCCGTCGTCGGACCGGGATTGATCGGCACCTCGATCGCGCTGGCGGCGGCCCGGCGATGGCCGGGTCTCGAGGTCCGCACCGTGGACCAGGGCGAGCCGCTCGAAACCATCGGCGACTCGCTGGTGGTCGTCCTGGCGATGCCGGTGGATGTGATCATCCAGACGCTGCCGCGCCTCGGCGCGGTCATGCATCGCCAGGCGCTGGTGCTCGATACCGGAAGCACCAAGCGTGCGGTGATGGCGGCCGCCAGTGCGGCCCGCCTATCGCAGTTCGTCGGTGGTCATCCCATGGCCGGCGGCACCACCACGGGACCCTCTGAGGCACGGGCCGACCTGTTCGATGGCCGCCCGTGGTTCCTGGCCAATCCCGATGCTCCCGATGCGGTTCGCCGCGCCGTCAAGTTCGTCGCGGCGCTCGGCGCCAGGCCGGTGGTGCTCACCGATCAAGGCGAGGCACACGATCGACTGATGGCCGCGGTCAGCCACCTGCCGCAACTGGTCGCCAGTGCGCTGATGCTGACCGTCGACCGGGCGGTCGGCACCGACAATCTCACGTGGGCCGGCAGGGGCTTGCGCGACACGACGCGACTCGCCGGCAGCCAGGCCAGCGTGTGGGAGAGCATCCTGTCGACCAACAGCCAGGAGATTAAGCCGCTCTTGCGCCAGTTCGCCGCAGAGTTGGTCGTGCTGTCCGAGCAGCTCGACGATCGCGACGCCGTCCGCCGATTCTTCGCCGAAGCGGTGCGCGCTAAGTCTTCCTGCCTATAATCGGGACATGAACAAGGTCCTGGCCACTGCCGACGAGGCCGTCGCCGCGATTCCCGATGGCGCCAGCATTATGATGGGCGGTTTTGGGCTTTGCGGCATTCCCGAACATCTGATTGCCGCGCTGCATCGCCGCGGCACGAGGAACCTGACCATTATCAGCAACAACGCCGGCATCGACGGCTACGGGGTCGGATCGCTGCTCAAGTCGCGCCAGGTGCGCAAGATGGTCTCGACCTACGTCGGTGAGAACAAGGAGTTCGAGCGGCAGTTCCTGCAGAAGGAGATCGAGGTTGAGTTGGTGCCGCAGGGCACGTTTTCGGAGCGCATGCGTGCGGCCGGTGCGGGCATCGGTGGATTCTTCACACCGACCGGCGCGGGTACGCTGATTGCGGCCGGGAAAGAAAGTCGCGTCATCAACGGCCGCACCTACATTTTGGAAGCGCCGCTATCGGCCGACTTCGCCTTCATCAAGGCCTGGAAGGGCGACCGGATCGGCAACCTCGTGTATCGCAAGACCGCCCGCAACTTCAATCCCATGATGGCCACCGCCGCGCGTCACACCATCGCTGAAGTCGAAGAACTGGTTGACGCCGGCGCGCTCGAGCCCGACGGCATCCATACCTCCGGCATCTTCGTGAAGCGGCTGTTACAGGGTCCCAGCTATGTGAAACGGATCGAGAAACGGACCATCACCAATGGATAAGCGCGACCGCATTGTGCAGCGTATTGCCCGTGACCTAAAGGACGGCGATTACGTCAACCTGGGTATCGGGATGCCGACCCTGGTCGGCAACTGCGTCCCGCCCGGCGTCGAAATCACGTTGCACTCCGAGAACGGCATGCTCGGGGTTGGGCCGTATCCGCGCGAGGCCGATATCGACGCCGACTTAATCAATGCCGGCAAGGAGACCGTCACCGAGTTGCCCGGCACGTCGTACTTCAGCAGCGCCGACTCGTTCGCGATGGTCCGCGGCGGACACCTCGATGTCACGGTGCTCGGCGCCCTTGAAGTGGATGCCGAGGGCAACCTCGCCAACTGGATGATCCCCGGAAAAATGGTGACGGGCATGGGGGGCGCCATGGACCTGGTGGCCGGTGCCAAGCGCGTAGTCATTGCCATGGAGCACACCACCAAGGACGGCGGACACAAGATTCTGCCCAAGTGCACGCTGCCACTCACGGGGCTGAAGGTGGTTAACCAAATCGTGACCGAGTTGGCGGTAATCGACGTGACGCCGGACGGCCTGCTGCTGAAGGAGATCGCCAGCGACACGACGCTTGAGGCCGTGATGGCCGCCACCGGTGCCAAGCTCACAGTGGCCGACCCCCTCGGCCGCTTTTAAGGAACTTACGGCGCTTTGCTCTCGTCCGTACGAGTGGTTTCAATCCGGCTGCAGCCGGACTCGACATTAAACGGGACGAAGAGGTGATCGCCGCCGCGATGGTCGGCGGGCAGCTCCAGCGCGACGCCGACGCCCGGCACACCGGCAGCTTCAACTACATCTCGTTTGGCGACTGGTCGCGGCGAACCTTTGGCTGGCTGCCGATGTTTGAGTTCGGTGAGTTCGGCCGGTGGCTGAGTCTCGCCGGGACGCTTGCTCGAGTCTCGCTGCTCGCGATGCTGATGGCACTGACGCTGCTCGTGCCGATCGTGATTGTGATTGCGGTGTTTGCGCTCGTGCTGGGCGTCACCTCGCTGGCGTGCCGCCTGGTCGAGTGATTAAGGAACGCCTGGGGCAATGCCTTCATCGCCACGGCGATCGGTGTCTTCCTGATTATGGGACCGACGCTGGCCGCGCGCCTCATCAGGGTTGGCCCCGACGCACTTCGACCGTTGGCGTTCGTGATCCTGATGGTCGGCCTGGCGGTTGAGTTCCTGGCGTGGACGGTCGGCTTGGGCGCCAAAATTCTGACCGGCCTCGGATGGTGGCACACGGTGCTGCCACCGATCGCGACCGGTTCGGCGCCTCAGGCTGCGAGCGTGGCTACTGACCGCCCGGGTCGCCAAGACCCGGGCGCACCTGGACCAGGGTGTTCGAGCTGCCAATCACCTTGTCGCCCTTTTTCAGCGCCAGGCGAATCCGAAAGCTGCCGGGGCTCTTGTAGTGATGCTCAACCGTGTAGCGCCGGCGGATCTGGCTCTTGCCGGCTGCGTACGGCTCGCAGTCGGCTTCGGCAGTTGAGGCCGTGAAGTCACCCCACTCCCACTCGACGGTGGGGCAGTAGAACTCCTCGTTGTCGTCAGCCCCACCCTTCACCTCGG
>SXGT01932885.1_pt1 | contig 45120 bp, 41 predicted proteins | sample 3176221 | NCBI WGS metagenome assembly SXGT01 (sample SAMN11356862, study PRJNA531348) | freshwater metagenome | isolation source: freshwater sample F1-120 | place: China: Fuxian Lake, Yuxi | collected 2017-12-25 | reverse complement strand
GCCGGCGGCATCGCGCACGGTCGTGAAACCACGGCGCAGCATGCCTTCGGCAATGTGGCGAGCCTCGTTGGCGACGAGCGACATCGGTCGGTGCGCCATCGCCGAGAGTTGCATCGTGGTGATCGTGAGATGCACGTGCGCATCGATGAGTCCCGGCAGCAGCGTGCGGCGCTCGGCGTCGATGCGTTCGACCTCGTCGGGCACCGAATCAGGCGAGCCTTCCCCCACCTCGACGATCCGGTCGCCCTCGATCCGCACGAACGAGTCAGGATGCCACTCCCCCGTCGCGACATCGAGTCGGTTCGCATGTTCGACGATCAACGCAGCCATACCCACAACCTAGGTGCGTCGATAGACCCGAATTCTTGTGGTCTATCGACGCACCATGAGGTCAGGCGAAATTCATGTTGGGTTCGCCGTAAGCGTTGAGGCCGGTGCTTCGGGTGCAGGTGCCGGTGATCGGGTTGCCGTTGTTGTAGGCCTTGCGCAGGCAATTGCGCAGCGCCTTCTGGCCCCAGTAGTTCGGGTGCAGGCTTTCTTGGACCTGGTACGGGCCGAACACCGTCGACACCGTGCGGACTTGGCTCACCCATTCGGTGTTGTCGACCGCGCCGGTGCTCTGCCAGGTGTTGATGTTGCGCTCTTCGAGCAGTCCGACCGTGTTCTCACAGAGTCGCCGCCCGTTCAGCGCGCCGGAGGCGTACAGATACCGGATGTTAGTCAGGCCCGTCTGCGCGGCGCCGTTGGTGACTGCACCGTTGATCTTCACGATCGCGGTGCTGTTCGCCCAGTTCGCATCGGCGTTCCAGAAACCGCAGCCGCCCGTGCTCTGACGGGTATAACCCGACTGCGAGTACCGGAATCCGCTGCTGTTCGGGATCGGCGACGAGTAGGTCTGCACGATGATCTTGTACGAACTGTCGGCGTAGCCCGCGTTGAGCATCGCCTGACGGACGTTCAACAGCGCGTTCTTGATGTTCGTCGTTTGCGTGTTGACCGCCGAGGTCGTGAAGTACGCCTGCACGTTCGAATCGTCGTTGCAGTAGTTCGGCCACCACGACGGCGACAACAAGAAGTTCGTGATGCACGTCTGCACGATGTCGGCGAAGCCGAAGTTGTTCGCGCCGATCAACACCGTCACCGCTTTGACGTTGTGCGTCGCCGCGAACTCCTGGAGCATCAACGCCTGACCCTTGCGGCCGCTCGTGTCGCTGTAGAAGTCGAGCCCGGGTTTGAAGTCACCCGACCCCGGAGTCTGGGTGTAGGTGCGCGCACCGGAACACGCGAGGTTCGCGCTCATCACGCCGTTGCCGATGTGGGCCTCCGCCGCCTTCGAGCGGTGACAGCCGGGAATGGTCTCGGCGGTGTTCGCCGCGTTGTCGTAGTAGGCGGTCGAGCCGAGCGCGTCGGTCTTCGACGACGACTGGTTCGTGTTACCTGCCCAACGGCCGGCCTCACCCGAGATCGCGGAGTCGCCGAGCGTCACCACGTACGGAGTGCCGACGCCCGGACCGTCGGCTTGCGCCGGCGGAGCCGAGAATGCCGCGACTCCCGCCGCGACGAGAGATCCGGTCAGAACGAGCGCGCCGACGCGCCCACGGCGAAGCATCATGATTACCCCCCGGTAGCTTCGTGAACTGCGTGAGTCTGCGCCCACGCACGGCGCGATGCAAGCACCAATTCGGCCAATCCGCGACGTTCGAGCGTCTGGTTTCTACGCTGCTGCGATCATGACTGCTCGTCTCGTCCTTCCCCAGCGCGCCCGTGCGATCTCGATCGTCGTCGGGATCGCATGCGTGATCCTCGGCGTGGCCCTCATCTTCCGTCCGTTCCGCTCCCTCGGGGCGCTCGTGGTGCTCGTCGGAATCGCCGCGATCCTGTCGGCCGTCGCGGCGTGGAGCGCGGCACGCCAGACCGCGACCCGCCTCGACGACGCGCTCGCAGCGGCGTGGCTCGTCGCCGGCCTGGCGATCCTGGCGTGGCCCGATCTCACGGTGCGCGGCGTCGCCGTCATCGCCGGCCTCAGCATGCTGCTCAACGGTGTGGTGTGGCTGTTCGGCGTGGGTCGCGGCCCGCTCGACATCCGACTGGCTTCGGTGGTGCGTGGCGTCGCCCACGTCGGCTTCGGACTGTTGGCGTTGGCCTGGCCCGATGTCACCTTGCTCGTCGTCGCGATCGTCTTCGGCGCGCGAACCGCGCTGTTCGGCGTTTCGATGGTGCTGCTCGGGTTTCGCGGACTCTCCGTCGAGGTTGTGGCCGAGGCGGCCGAGGAGCCGCGCGCGCGAACGAGACCCGGCGGAATGGCGCGGTTCGTGAACCTCGGAACGAGTGTCGTCGCGCTGCTCGTCGCGATCGGACTCGGCGGAATCAGCGCCAAGCTCAACGAGGGCGAACCCGAGGTCGACGACTTCTACACCGCCCCCGACGACGTACCGGCCGAACCGGGGAAGTTGTTACGCGCCGAACCGTTCGATCGAGCGATGCCCGACGACGCCACAGCCTGGCGCATTCTGTACACGACGACTCGCGACGAAGGTGCGCCGGCCCTCGCCAGCGCGATCGTCGTGGTACCGGTCGAGCGTTCAGGTGCGCTGCCGGTGATCGCCTGGGCGCACGGCACGACAGGAGTCGACCGAACGTGCGCGCCGTCTCTGCTTGCCGATCCACTCGGTTCGGGCGCGTTCTTCGCGCTCGACGACGTGCTCGCCGAAGGCTGGGCGCTCGTCGCGACCGACTACATCGGCCTCGGAACGGAAGGGCCCCATCCGTACCTCATCGGTCAGGGCGAAGCGCGCTCGGTACTCGACGCTGTACGCGCGGCTCGCGACCTCGACGAGGTCGACCTCGCCGACAACACGGTCGTGTGGGGCCACTCCCAGGGCGGCAACGCGGCGCTCTGGACCGGGCAGGTCGCGCCGAACTACGCCGCCGACGTTCCGTTGTCGGGTGTCGCCGCGCTCGCCCCCGCCTCCGACCCCGAGGGGTTGGTCGGCAACCTCTACGAGATCCCCGGCGGGAGCATCTTCGCTTCGTACGTGCTCACCGCCTACGCCGCGACCTACGACGACGTCGAACTCGACGACTACGTCGAAGACACCGCACGCGTGACGGTCGAAGAGCTTGCCGGCCGGTGCCTCGGCGAGCCCGCGGTTCTCGCGTCGGTACTCACGTCGATCAGCACGAAGATGTCGGTGTTCTCGGGCGATCTGCGCGAGGGTGCGTTCGCGCAGCGATTGGCTGAGAACCGCCCGACCGGTCCGATCGACGCGCCGCTGCTCGTCGCCCAGGGCGAGACCGACCCGTTGGTCGTGCCGAGCGTGCAGGAGGCATTCGTCCAGAGCCTGTGCGCCTCGGGGCAGGCCGTCGAATACCGCACGTATCCCGAACGGGACCACGTCGGCGTCGTGAACGCGGACTCGCCCCTGATCCCCGATCTCATCGAGTGGACACGCGATCGCTTCGAGGGGGCGGCCCTCGACGCCGACTCGTGCGCCGCTATCGAGGAGTGAACACCCGAGCGATCGCGGCGAACGAGCAGTAGTAGAAGTCGCGGTCGAAGCCGACGGCTGGGAACAGCACAGATTGCACCGGGCTGCCGCTCGCGACACGGGCGCGCTCCGCGCCAGTTTCGATGTCGAGCACGACGATGTCGTCGGCGAAGCGATCGCGGTCGTGGTCGGTGGTGACGAGATCACCCGAGTCCGCGAACAGCAACGGGTGGCACGCATGGTTCTGGTCCCGACGCCAGCGCAGACTCAGCGATCCGTCGGCCGCGATGTCGAACGCCGCGATCACGCCGTTGCCGCTGTCGTACCCGACCGCGATCCGTCGCGCTTCGTCGACGATCGGCGGGTTCGCGACCACGCCGCCGGCCAGCCCGCAGATCTCGGTGAGCGACACGGCACTCGTCGCGAGGTCGACGCGCACGAGGTGCAGCGGCGCGACGTTGACGCCCTGGCCTCGGAACGTGCCCGCGTAGCGTTCGCTGCCGAAACCGTTGTCGAGGAACCAGGCGGCCCCGAGCGCGATCACGGGATCCCACCCGTAGGTCTGGCCTTCGATCGTACGGTAGCGAGCGGTGAACGAGTCGTCGACGGTGAGCGTGACGCCATCCCAGCGCAGGCTCCACAACGACTCGACCCCGACGAGGTAGACGTCGTCGCCATCGGCCGACAGTCGCGCGATCGACGCTTCGGGAACGACACACCGCGCCACGATCGTCAGCGAATTCGGTTCGAGCACGAGCACCTCGGTTGCTTCGTACAGGTGCGCAGCGGGATCGTGTCCGGGCAACACGCCGCCGAAATCCTTGGTGACGAGATGGCCGTCAGGCAGGATCACGAAGCTGTTGTACGGCTTCACGCGCGGCAGTCGTGCTTTCGCGACGACATCGAGGGTCGCAGCCGACAATCGGTGCGCGTGATTGCCGAACACGGTGTAGAGATCGCCGTTCACATGAGCCGCGAGTCCGCCCGGCCACACCGGGCCGGCGTCGAGATCGTCCGAGCGCGCCAGCGTCTCCAGCGTGGTCGGATCGACACGTTCGACCCACCCGACCGCGTCCGGCCCCGCAGTGTGGCGCAACGCGAACACCTCACCCGGTTCGCGCAACACGACCATCGTGGTCGCCACCGCCTCGCGATGATGCGTCGATAGACCAGAATATTTCGGGTCTATCGACGCACCTGCGGTGGTGGCGCGGCGGGTGGGGCCGTTGTCCTCGCCGGGCCAGGGGCTCGGCCAGTAGCCAGCAGGCCCGGTCATACGGGGGCCTCGACGGCAAGGCGGGGATCGTGCGCCGGCGGTTGGCGATCCCAGAGTTCTGCGACGAGGTCGGATCGCGTCGCGGCGTGGGCCCCGTCATCCCACAGATTGCGTTGCTGCAACGGGTCGTCGACCAGGTCGTACAACTCGCCCTCGGTGCCATCGTGCACGTGACCCGGCTTGTACGCCGTGCACACCCACCGACCTTGGGTGATCGTCCGCAGATACACCCCGACACCGAACAACTCACTGTCCCACTCGGTCAGCACCGGAGCCCGCCCATCGGCCGCCTGATCATCGACGGGGAGTGCGTGACCCTGCATCCAATCCTGCGGTGCCGTGCCCGCGATCGAGGCGAACGTCGGTGCGAGGTCGATGAGCCCGACCGGAGTCGTGACGACCGCGGGCGCGACCTCGGCGCTCGGCGCAGGCCGCCAGATCAACGGCAGCCGCATCAGCGCGTCGACGTGATAAGGGCCCTTGAACAACAGACCGAAGTCGCCCTGGAACTCGCCGTGGTCGGTGGTGAAGATGACGTCGAGATCGTCAGCCCAGCCGCGAGCGCCGATCGCGGCGAGCACGCGGCCCAACGCCTCGTCGATGAGTTCACACTCGATCGCGTTACGCGCGTTGATCTCGCGCACCTGATCGTCGGTGAGCGTCGCCGGTACCCAGTGCCGGGGCGCTTCGAAGTTCGACACGAGGGTGCCGTCGTACCACTGGCGCCAGTGGCGAGGCTTGGTATCGAGGATCGCCTCACGTTGTGCCCGATCGGTCGGGTAGCCCGCCGACAACGGCGCGTCGCGCCAGTCGATGCGTCCGAGTTCGGATTCGGGCGGATCCCAGGGATGATGCGGATCCGGAAAACTCAACCAGCAGAACCAGTCATCTTCGGCGTCGAGCGAACCCAGCCAGTCGATCGCCCGGTCCGCCAACCAGTCGGTGTGGTACCACTCGCGCGGACTCGGGTTCGTCTTGACCTGCGGCGCGTCCGTGTCGCCACCACCCATCGCGTTCACGTTCATGTCGCCGTCGACGACGGGGTAGTACATGCCGATCGCTTCGGGATGGTGGTTCAGCACCCAGATCGCATAGTGCAACATGCCGTTCGCACCGTGCGTTGCCAGCTCGAGGTGATCGAATCCGCGATGTCCGTTCGCCGTCGTCGCGCCCGCACGACCGAGTTGATTCTCGGTGAACCGCCCGAACGGATCCATGAACGGCTCGAAGTGCGCCTTGCCGATCAGCGCCGTCTTGTAGCCGACGTCTTGGAGTTCTGCGGCGACCGACGGCGCGTCGACCGGCAACGGAACGCCGTTCATCCACACGCCGTGGGTGGTCGGGTGTTGGCCGGTGATGATCGTGCTGCGCGACGGCATGCACACCACCGACTGCGGAACCGCGCGCTGGTAGTCGATGCCTTCGGTGGCCAACCGATCGATCACGGGGGTGCGGGCGATGCCACCGTGACATGACAACGTGTCGAAGCGCTGCTGATCGGTCGTGACGAACAAGATCTTGCGGCCCATCGCAGTCAGTGCCCTTCGAGTTGACGCTTGAGTTCCGTGAGTGCGTTGCCCGTCGCGCCGCCGACGACGAGCGCCATCGGGTCGGGCTCGCAGTCGGTCGAGTAGACGACCAGACAACGCGACGGGTCGAGTTCGATGACGTCGATCGTGCCCCGGTGAAACTTCACGACGGGGAGATCGAGGCGGTATTGGAAGCGCCGCTGGATCGGATCGTTCACGAGGATCGTCTCGGGTAACGGGAGACCTGTCGCCGTGGTGATGAGACGGGTCGAGCCGTCGACCGCGGACGCGGTCATCCCCGGGAACCATTCGTGAATCGTTCCGGGGTCGCCGACCACCGCCCAAACGTCGGCTGCGGATCGTTCGATCACCACTTCTCGGCGAACACTGGCCATCGCGAGCTACTGCCGTGCGTTCTCGGCGCGCTCAGCCGCGGCGGCGGTCGTCGCCACTTCGGCCGGGCGATCCGACACGAGTTGGATGTCGACGCGGTGCACCGTTCCCGCGAACGGAAACGAGTCCGCGTAACGGGTGCTCACCGGGGAGCCGTGGTCGTAGCCGACGCTCGGACCGATCGACGAGATGATGTTCATCACGAATGGGACGTCGAGGTGACCACACGCATCGCCATCGATCACGAGATCCGCGAAACCGTTGCGACCCGTGCGACGGAACCGCACACCCACGATCGAAGCACCCGTCGGAACCGTTCGCTTCGACTCGACGACGTGGTGCACCCCGAACTCGTTGTAGTCGAGCACGAGGTGTTCGTTCTCGACGAACAAGCTGATCCCCGAACTCGCGGTGCCCGTCGCGTACAGAACACCGTTCTCGCCGCCCGCGCGCTCGATCTGCACGTCCATGTCCCAGCTCCGTCCACCAATGCCGGGACCGACCTGCGCCGGCATCGGCGTGATCGGCGGCACGTACGTGTAGTGGCGGGAGGGAAGGTGCGGGCTGCGCTCCCGAAATCGCGCGCCGAACAGCGTGATCGTTCGCTCGTCGAGCGGAAGCACGCCATGCGCCTCGGCTTCGCGCCACCACAGACCGATCATCTCGGCAAGCTTGTCGGGCATCTCGGCCGCGAGGTCGTGGCACTCGGAGCGGTCGACCTCGACGTGGTACAGCTCCCAGGGATCGTCGTCGAACGCGACGCCGGGAATGTGACGCGTCACGGCCTTCCAGCCGTCGGCGTAGATGCCGCGATGGCCCATCATCTCGAAGTACTGCACGGTCTTCGCCGACGGAGCGTCGGGCGCCGCATCGAACGTCGCGAGCATCGATGTACCCGTCACCGGCATCTGCTCATAACCGCGATACACGGCGGGAGTGTCGACGCCGATCGCCTCGTAGATCGTCGGGGCGATGTCGTTGACGTGATGGAACTGGTGGCGCAGTCCGCCGCGGTCGCTGATGCGCGCCGGCCACTGAATGACGCACGGCACGTGCACGCCACCTTCGTGGGTGTTCTGCTTGTACCACTTGAACGGCGTGTTGCCGACCTGTGACCAACCCCACGGGTAGTTCGTGTGCGAGTTCGGACCGCCGATGTCGTCGAGTCGATTGACCGCTTCGTCAGCGTCTTCGAGAATGAAGTTGAAGAACTTCCACTCGTTGAGCACACCGAACGGACCACCCTCTTGGCTTGCGCCGTTGTCGGAGAGCAACACGATGATCGTGTTGTCGAGTTCGCCGAGACGTTCGAGGCCGGCCACGAACCGGCCGATCTGGGCGTCGGTGTGGTCGAGGAACGCCGCGAACGCTTCTTGGAGCCGCGCCGCGAGCTTGCGTTGGTTCTCCGACAGCGAGTCCCACGCTTCGACGCCGGGGTTGCGCGGCGCGAGCTCGGTCTCGGGCGGAATGACGCCGAGTTCCTTCTGGCGGGCGAACCATTCGTCGCGCGTCGCGTCCCAACCCTGATCGAACTTGCCGCGGTACTTCGCGAGGTATTCGGGTGGGGCCTGGTGCGGCGCGTGGGTCGCACCGAACGCGAGGTAGGTGAAGAACGGCTTGTCGGGCCGGATCGACTTCGTGTCGTGGATCATGCGCAGCGCTTGATCGACGAGGTCCTCCGAGAGGTGGTAACCGGGCTGGTTGGGCGGGTCGACCTCCTGCCCTCCGGGCGCGAGGTGAGCCCCCTCCGGCGAAGCCGCAGGACGGTGGGAGCCGAGCGGGGTGGATATGTGATGGTTGTCGATGACCAATTCGGGGTGGAACTGGTCGGTCTCGCCGTCGAGGAACCCGTAGAAGCGGTCGAATCCCCGTTGGCAGGGCCAGTGATCGAAGGGACCGGCCGCCGACGCGTGCTCCATCGGACACAGGTGCCACTTGCCGACGGCGAACGTGGCGTAACCCGCGTCACGGAGTACCTCACCCATCGTTGCGGCGTGATTCGAGATGCGGCCGCGCATGTGCGGGAATCCCGTGTTGAAGTTCGACACCGAACGCATGCCGACCTCGTGGTGGTTCCGGCCGGTCAACAGCGCGGCGCGGGTCGGCGAGCACACCGGCGTGACGTGAAAGTTCGTGTAGCGCAATCCGTTCGCGGCGAGACGATCGATGTTCGGCGTGTCGATCGACGATCCGTAACAGCCGAAGTGCGAGAAGCCGAGGTCGTCGAACAAGACGACGACGACGTTCGGCGCGCCGTCGCCCGGGTGAGGTTCTTCGGGCCACCAGGGCGTCGACTCGTCGAGCGTCCGCCCGATGACCCCTTCGAACGGTTCGAACTGCTTCACGAAGTGCTCCTGATGAAGTCGTCGATGCGCGCCACGAGTTCGTCGCTCGCATCTTCCTGGATGAAGTGGTTGGCGCCCTCGATCATCGCGTGGTCCAGTCCGGTCGCGCCCGGCACGACACGCTGCAACTTGCGGTGCGACCCGGGCTTCGCGGCGACGGCGTCTTCGGTGCCGAACACCGTGAGAAACGGTTTCGTCCAGGTCGCGAGGAACTCCCACGCCCGCTTGGTGTGCACCACACCGGGGTTGTCGGGTTGCAACGGAATCAGCACCGGGAACTCGAGCGGACCGGCCTGGTACCGAGGCTCGGGATGCGGCGCGCCGTATGCGGCCGCCTCGGCGTCGCTCAGGCGTCGAGTCGTTCCGCCCTGGATGAGCTTGGGGATGTCGAGCGACTCCACCGACTGGCTGTGCTGCAACCACGCCGCCATGAACTCGTTCACACCCTCACCCGCCGGCAATCCGGTGTTCGAGGCCACGACGCGGTCGACTCGATCGGCGATGCGCTCCAGCGCGCACAGACCGATGATCCCGCCCCAGTCCTGCACGTACAGCGTCAGGTGACGCAAGTCCTCGGCTTCGGCGAATTGCGCGACGAGGTCGACATGGCGCGCGACGGAGTACCAACGCCGGTCGTCGGGCTTGTCGGAGCGGCCGTGCCCGATCAGGTCGAGCGCGATCGCGCGATGCCCGCGTTCGGCGAGCCCGCGCACCATGTGACGGTGGAGATAGCTCCACGACGGGTTGCCGTGGATCATCAACACCGGAGGAGACTCGAGCGATCCGGATTGCACGAAGTGGAAGCGCACCTCGGTGCCGTCGTCGGCGACGACGGATCGATAGTGCGGTTCGTAGTCCCAGTCGGGGAGATCGACAAAACAGTCGTCGGGGGTTCGTAACACTTCCACGGGAACTCCTGGTCGAATGGTCGTTCGGGCGGTGGTTGCTCAGCCGAGCGAAGATGCGAGCGCATCGAGCGCTGGTCGCGCAAGTGCGATGCAGACGCACTCCTCCGCGTCCCCACCCGCGGCGAGCAACGCGTCGGTCGTGGCAGCGTCGGGTGCAGCATCGAACGCGACCGTCGTCCAGGTCCGGTCGTCGCCCACGATGACACCTTCGACGTCGAACGTGGCGAGTCGCGTCGCGCCGTCGACCGCAGGGAGGACGAAACCGTCGTTACCCCGGGCGACCCGCAGCACCATCGTCGCGTCACCCGTAGGAACCGGCATGGAACCGGAGGCGGGCAGACACGACATGACGATCGTGCACTCCATTCCGGCGTCCTTGTGGACGTGCTTCGACTTGAAGTCGTCGCGCTGTTGCATCTCGAGGAACGCGACTCGACTCGGGTAGCGGACGATGCCGATGCGATCCCAAATCGGATCGCTCCCCCGCTGGTCGGCAACGTCGGCGCCGAGCACGATCATCGCACCGATCGCCTTCAGTGAATCGCGGGGCACGTACTCGTCGTCGGCGTCGCGTCCGCTGCGGGTCGTCTCGCGACCGTCGGAGTACTCGGCGACCTCGCGGTACTTCATCAGGTTGAGCGCCCAGAACGGGCCGTCGTTTTCGGGCGCGCGCCCGATCCACGTCGACATCATCTCGAAGTTGATCTTGCCGTAACGGGGCTTTGCCATCGTGGTGCCTTTCTGATGGGGATCGTGCGGATCAAACGGTGCCAGGGGTCGAGCGGGGTTCAGGTGGCGGGGCGGACGTACATCGTGGGGCGTCGGGACTGCATCAGGCTGTCGTGGCGATGACGCACCCGGTCGTAGGTGATCGCGTGCGTGATCACCCAGAACTGGTCGCGCCGCACCGCGTCGAGCACCGCACTGGCGACTTCGGACGGTGCCTTGGCCTCCGACTGCATCATCGCCTCGATCGTCGACATCGGGATCTCGCGCGGCGGCCGTAGCCCGAGTTCGCTCGGCGCGTTGCGCGTCGACTCGAAGATCTTCGTATCGACGAGTTCGGGACACACGCACGACACGCCGACGCCCGTACCGTCGAGTTCCATCGCGAGCGACTCGGAGAGCCCCACCACGGCGTACTTGGTGGCGTGGTACGCGGCAAGGGTCGGGGTCGCCATCAACCCCGCTTCGGACGCCGTGTTGACGACGTGGCCGAACCCCTGCGCCACGAGCAACGGGGCGAAGGCCTCGATGCCATAGGCGACTCCGAGCAGATTCACGTCGGTGACCCAGCGCCACATTGCAGGTGAGGTCCGAAGCGCCGAGTAACCGGGCGCGACGCCCGCGTTGTTGCACAGGAGGTGGACCGCGCCGAACGCCTCGAGGGCGCGATCGCGCAGCGCACTGATCGAGTCCGGGTCGCCGACGTTGCACACCACGTCGACCACCGCACCTCCGAGATCGGAGAGGCGCGCGGCTTCAGCGGAGAGCGTGTGGGCTTCGACGTCGGCCATCACAACCGACATGCCCGCGTCGAGGCACGCCTCAGTCAGCGCCAGACCGATGCCCGACGCCGCGCCGGTGACGACAGCCGTGCGGGCATCGAGGTCCACCTACGCCTCCGCCGGGCGACACACGAATCCAATCCGCGGGTCGATCGTGGCCGAGACGAGTTCGAGCCAGGTCTGTTCGATGCCGGACGCGCCCGACCGAGTCTCGAAACGCACCCACGAGTCGGTCCAGCGCGAGTACGTCTCCCACGCCGCACCGAGACGTTCGTCCATCCCGTCGCGGCCCCACTCCTTGGTGCGCTTGGCGATCTGGTTCGGAGCGAAGAAGAACGCGGGCGTCGCGCCCCGCGACGGTGCGGCCGCCTCGGTCTCGTGATCCCAATGCGTGCTGCCCACGATCATGCTGTGGACGAGGTCGTCACCGAAGCGATCGTGCACCGCGAGGCGCACGTCGGCGTTCCCCGCGATGTCGACGTAGACCGCAGCACCATCCGCGAGGCTGGCAACGTCGTCGTATTCGACGACCTCGTCGTAGCAGCCCAGCCCGGTGACGAACTCGACGTTCGACTTCGAGGTGAGCCCGACGACGCGCAGACCCGCGCGGGCGGACAGCAGCCGGGCCGCGGCGATCGCCGTTTTGCTCGACGCACTCGACACGATGACGATCGACGCGCCGAAGCAGTCGTTGTCGCCGATGAAGTCGTCGATGAGAAACGACGTGAAGAACAACGGGAACAGCACCATGCGATGCGCTTCGCGCGCCGAGTCGTATCCGGGCTCGGTCTCGGGGAACGTGTAGCGGTTGTAGGCGCTGGCCATCGCCTGGCGGTGCGCGGCCCGGTCGCTGAAGCCGCGTTCGTCGAACCGCCCGGGCTCGACGACGAGTTCGTCGCTCATCGGGAAGTAGCCGTACACCCGCCGACCCGTCGCCAGATCGGGACACGTCGACTCGACGACGTCGGCGTAACCCCACACGGGCACCCGACCCCACTCGATGCCCTGTTGGTCGATCGACGAGGGTGCGAAGAAGTCCCAGTAGCGCAGCGCGTCACCGAAGGCCCCGTAGGTCACGTTGTTCGACGTCAACGCGAAGTGGTCGACCCGCAAACGTGCTTGGCCATCGACGAGCGCAGCGCCGGCTTCGTGCACCACGCGGGTGCGGTGCAGATCACGGCGATCGACCTCGACATCCATCTGGTCACTTCCCGAACTCCCGGCCGATGCGTCACGACACACTCGGCCACCCGAACATTTGACAGTCAGTCTGACATAAGATACGGTCGCGCGCAATGAGCAGATCGAGCGTGGCGACCCGGCGGACGATCGGCGGCGCAATCCTGGCCGTCCTGGTGCTGGCGGGGTGCGGCGGAGGGGAGCAGCCCGTGCAGACCGACGACACCGCGACACCGAGTACGTCGACACCGCAAGCAGGTCCGACAGGTACGACCGACCCGGCCAAGGCGTCGACGACGACCACACCAGTCGTGCTCGCCGACGACATCCCGGTCGCCTTCACCCCGACCGGCGGCTGGTCCGGGAGCTGGCCGGACCCGATTCTCGCCGAGTGCACCGAACCCCTCGTCGACGGCGCCCCCGACCTGCGAGGCATGTGGCGCGTCATCGACGTGACCGACGACGCCGGCGCTCCCCTGCCGGAGCACAACGCGCTCGGTCACCTCCAGCGCATCGAGCAATGCGGCAATCGCCTGGTCGTCACCGCGGGCGGGGTCATCCACGACATGCGTTGCGACGGCACCGAAGCGAACGGCGTGCACGACGTCGCCGAATTCGACAAGCAGACGCCCATCAACGTCGTCGCCAGCTACGAGGACGGCGTCCACGTACTCCGACCCGTCGGTCTGCCGATCGAAGTCACACGGTGGCGCGACGGCGAGCACGCGCTGTGGAAGTACGTGGGCTTCACGGCACGCATGGAACTCGTCGGCCCACCCGAAACCGATCCGGCCACGCTGCAGGAGGTCTGACATGACCACTGACGCGCGACGCGTCGCGATCATCGGCGACGCGAGTTTCTACGTCGGTCCGCCGCTCGCACGGTCGCTGGCCGCTCGAGGGCACGATCTCGTGCTCGGCGACCCCTCACTCGAACTCGTGCGCGAACTCGAGGCACTCGGCTCGACGATCGTCGCGGTCGAGGGCGTCCGATCGCTGGCCAAGCGCGAGCACAGCGATGCACTCGTCGGCGCGGCGATCGATCGGTTCGGTCGCATCGACACCGCCGCGATGGCCTCGGGCCGGGTCGTGACCGGTCGCTTCTTGAACTCGACGCTCGACGATCTGCATGCGGTCGTGCAAGGTTGTCTCGAACCGCCCTTTCACTTCCTCCAGGCGGTCCTGCCGACGATGGTGGAGCAACGCAGCGGCCAAGTGTTGATCATGACGAGCGCGAGCGCGGCGCGCGCCACTCCAGGCGCGCCGCTGTACTCGGCAGTGCGAGCCGGCGCGACGCACCTCGTGCGCAACGTCGCCGACGAGATGACCCGCCACCGCGTCTGTGTCAATGCGGTGGGTACGAACTTCATGGACTTTCCGGAGTTCTTGCGGGCCTCGGGCGCGACCGACCCGGAGATCCGCAAGAAGGTCGAGGGACAGGTCCCGCTCGGTCGACTCGGCACTCTCGACGAGTTCGCGTCGTTCTGCATGCCGTATCTCGATGGGACGAGTACGTTCGTCACCGGAACGTTCGTCCCCTTCGCCGGAGGTTGGGCATGACCGAAACCGATACGACGCCCGACGCGGTGCTCGCGGCCTGGCAGGACTCGCTGCTGCGGCGGATGCGCACGATGCACTCGCTCTACTACCAAGCGGTCGGCTCGATGGAGTTGCATCACGTCAACCACTTCGAGCGCGAAGGCGTGTTGCCGATCGCGTTCTCGCTGTTCCACTACACGAACATGCAAGACGTGACGTTCATGGTGTTGTCGGGCCAGATGCCGATCTGGAATGACGAGTGGCAGTCGCGCGTGCAGATGGCGATCAACGACCACGGCAAAGAGCGCACCGTCGACGAGATGATTCACCAACGCATCGGCGACTACGACGCGTTCCAGGAGTACCAACGCACGGTCTTCACCCGCACCGAAGATCACATCGCGTCGATGGATCCTCACGACTTCGAGCGAGTGCTCGTCGCGCCACCGTATCCGCCGCAGGTGGCGTCGACCTACAGCGCACGATGCGCGGGACCGCAAGGCATCACGGTGCTCGACGGCTTCGAGTGCTGGCACTACCAGCACGGGCTGCGCCACATGGGCGAGATCGAACTCGCCCGCGGCCTCGTCGGCCTCGGCGGCATGACCAGCTGACGGCCGCCGCAGGCGCGAATCACTCGTCGGTGGGGATCTTGCCGCTCGGGTAGGACTTGGCGAGTTCTTCGGGCGTCGGCGTGCGCCGAACTCTCGCCTCGGGCGGGAGCAGGTCCATGATCGCGGCCATGATCCGCTTCGTGTCGGCGTCGACGTCGTCGTAGGCGAGATCGACGGGTGGGCCGACGCGCACCGAGACGCGCGGCGGATTCAGCACGTTGAGCGCGTTCGGCACCTTGGCGCTGCGCGGCCAGACTTGTTCGGTTCCCCAGAGGCCGATCGGAATCACCGGAACCCGGGTTTGCGCGGCGAGGCGTGCGACGCCGTGACGACCTTGCAGTTCGGGTTCGAAGAATGCCGGTCCGCGCGGGATCGTGCCCTGCGGGAAGAGCGCGACGAGTTCGCCGCCTTCGAGAGCCTTCGCGGCCGCGAGCAGCGGCTCGCTCGAGCCGGTTCCGCGATCGACACGAATCGTCCCGAGCGCCTGGAACACCTGCCCGAGCACCGGCACGTCGAAGAGCTCCTTCTTGGCGAGCACGCGCACCGGGCGGCCGCGCTTCACCACCGCGGCGCCTGCGGTGATGATGTCGAAGTAGCTCCGATGGTTGAGCGCGAGGATCGCCGGCCCTGACGCCGGGACGTTCTCGACGCCGCTGATGTCGAACTTCGCGTAGCGCACGACCTCGCTGCGGAAGAACTGTTGCACCACCATTTGCGGTTCGATGCCGAGCAACTTCGGGACGCCGCTCGGCGCGTCGAGGAACCTCGTCGGCCATCGCCGCAACGTCGCCAACGCCTGGAGTCGGAGGTCGGGATTGATCGCAAACGGATTGCCGACGGCGCCGAGCAGCGGCGCGTCGAAGTAGCTGTCGGAGTACGCGTAGCTCTCGCGCAGATCGACACCGCGTTCGTCGGCCCAGGCCTTGACCGCGGCGAGTTTGCCCTTCCCCCATACGAAGCCGTCGATGAAGGTGCCGTCGAACTGGCCGTCGCGCACGCCGTAACGCGTTGCGACGACATCATCGATGCCGAGGAGATCGGCGAACGGCTTCACCAATTCGTACGGCGTCGTCGTCGCCAGCACCACGAGGCGCCCCGCGTCGTGATGTTCGTCGATGAGCGGTTTGGCGTACGGCTGCACGATGTCGAGCAGCGGTTGCGCAGCCTTGGCCGCGGCCTCGCGCACAAGAGAGAGATCCCAGCCCTTGGCGACGCGCACGAGCTGCTTGCTGGCCGCCATGAACAGTCGGTTCTCGCCGAGCACGTCGTAGATCCGATTGAACACGTCCTGGCCGGGAAGCCCGCGATCGCCGACGAGCCCGGCGGCCTTGAGGTGTTGCTGGAGGATCGGACCGCTCGCTCCTCGCAACAGAGTTCGGTCGAGATCGAAGAACGCCGCGGCATCTGCCATGTGCACAACGGTAGTGCCGCGAACCCGATCCGCCCAGGGTCGATCGCGCACCGGATGATCCGGTCCGTACGCGTCGGTTACCGTCGCCATCATGATCACCGAACTGGCGTACACCGAGCACGGCCAGGGCGAGCCCCCGCTGCTGCTCGTGCACGGATACACGGGAAGCCAACTCGACTGGGTCGATGTGATCGACGAGCTGGCCCGGCAGCGCCGCGTGATCACGGTCGATCATCGTGGTCACGGCGAAAGTCCCAACTTCGGTGACGAGTCGCAGTACTCGCTCTCGATTCTGGGAGCCGATTTCGCGGCGTTCGTCGATCGGCTCGGGCTCGATCGGTTCGATCTCCTCGGGCACTCGATGGGCGGGATGATCGCGATGCGATACGCGCTCACCAACCCGCAGCGCCTGCGTTCGCTCATCCTGATGGACACCGCGCCGGGTCCGATCGGCGGCCGCAACGACTTCATCGCGTCGGGGATTGCGCTCGCCCGCGCCGAGGGCCTCGACGCGGTGTTCGCACAGATCGAAGGCTTCATGGCGGACTTGCCCGACGGCGCGCGGATCCTCGAACGCATGCGAACGAAGTGGGGCCAGCTCGACGTCGCCGCGTTCTGCGCGCTGGGCGACGAACTCGGCAACCACGACAGCGTGCTGCAACGGCTCGGCAGTCTGACGATGCCGACGACCGTGATCGTCGGCGAGCACGATGTGCCGTTTCGCGAGCCGTCCGATCAGATGGCGACGACCATTCCGAACGCGAAACTCGAGATCATCGCCGGCGCGGCGCACTCTCCGCAGGAAGAACAGCCCGCCGCTTGGCTCTCCGCCGTCCAAGCCCACCTCGCGCGAGCAGCCGCGCGCTGACGCAGTGGACGTGGGCTCGCTCGGTTCGTACGATCCGGTGCATGCAACGGAGCGCGGGAGCGATGCTGGTCGCGACCTTGGCCTTCACACTCGCGGCGTGCGGCGACGATGACTCCCCGGCGGGTGCCCCGACCACGGCATCCACGACGAACGCCGCTCCCGAAACCGGCGGTGAGCCGACGACGACTTCGTCCCCGACCCCCGCGTGGCAGCTCGACGCGACCGACGCGAACGTCGACGAAGCACAGCGCCTCATCGCCGACACTCAAACCGTCGTGCAGCGGTACGCCACCGCGGACGATGCCACGGACGCCGGCTACATCCGCATCAACGCCAAGCACCTGATGAACCTCGACTACATGTTCGACGAGTTCATCATGAATGCCGAACACATCGAGTCGTTGGTCGTCGACGAGGCCGGCAACGTCATCGGCGGGATGTACGTGATGAACCTCGGTGACACGCTCGATGACGTACCCACCGAGGGCGGGCCGCTCGTGATCTGGCACAGTCACGGTCGGCTGTGCGTGACCGACGCGCCCGCGCTCGCCCCGAAGAACGATGCGGGCGAGTGTCCCGCCGGCACGACCGCAATCGACGATCTTCCGATGGTGCACATCTGGAACGAAGCGCAACCGAACGATGACGGTACGCCTCGCGACGCCGCGATGTGCGGCACCTTCCAGTACCTCGACCTGCCCCACGAGACCACCATCGAGGGTTGTAGCGGCCAAAGCGCCGGCGGCGGCAACGCCATCACGCACGAACATTGACGACTTCGAAGGGCAACGAGTGAGCGACCTGAACTGGATGCAGCGTTACGCCGCGAGCGAGATGCTCGAACTCGGCGAGGAAGGGCGGCTCGATCGCCGTTCGGTGTTGCGGTACCTGACGATGATCTGCGGGTCGACGGCCGCCGCGGGCGCGTTCCTCGCCGCGTGCGGATCCGACGGCAACACGTCGACCTCGTCGACGAGCGCGCCGAGCCCGTCGAACGAGAATCGATCGAGTACGAGCGACGCGTCTTCGACGACCTCGACGCCACCGACCAGCATCGTGCCGCCCGTCGAGGGCGAAGCCGGACACGTCCTGTCGGTCGCGGTCGACGACCCTGACGTTCGCGCGAGCAACATCGAGTTCGACGGACCTGCGTCGACGATGTTCGGCTACCTCGCCGAGCCTGCGGCCGCCGGGACGTATCCAGGTGTCGTCGTCATCCACGAGATCTTCGGGTTGAACGATCACATCCGCGACGTCGCACGACGGCTCGCGAAGGTCGGGTTCATCGCAATCGCACCCGACCTCGCGTCTCGCGCCGGAGGCAGCGCGACCGCGGAGAACGTTCCCGGTGTCCTCACCTCAGGACCGGTCGAGGACCGGGTCGCCGACCTCGATGCCGCGGCATCGCGCCTCGCAGCGGTCGACAGCTTCTCGGGCGCGCTCGGCGTCATCGGATTCTGCTTCGGCGGCGGCATGACGCTGTCGTTCGCCGCCGCGAATCCCGACGTCCGCGTCGCGGTCCCCTACTACGGTCCGACCCCCGACCCGGCGGCCGACATCGCCGACACGAACGCGGCGATCCTCGCCCACTACGGAGCGACAGACGACCGCGTGAACGCCGGCATCCCGACACTCGAGACCGCCATGCAGGGCAAGACGCTGGAGGTACGAGTCTGGGACGGCGCCGGCCACGCCTTCAACAACGACACCCTCCCCACCTACGTCGAGCAAACTGCGATCGACGCCTGGACCGAAACCGTCAACTGGCTCGCCACCCACCTCGCGGGTTGACCCGCGTTCGTTGAGTCGTTTGCGTGATTATTCACGCAGATCACTCAATGAATCCGCGGGTCCGCGTTCGTTGAGTCGTTTGCGTGATTATTCACGCAGATCACTCAATGAAGCTGGTGTTGGTCCGTCAGGTGGGGGATTCGATGAGTTCGATGACCTCGTGGTCGGGGCCGCGGAAGCAGACGAAGCGGAGTTCGGGGAGGCCGGGGCCCATCGACATCGCGACGGGCCGCGAGATCAGCGCGATCCCCGCCGCGTCGAGGTTCGCGACACACTCGTCGAGCGCCGACACCACGAACGCGGCGCGCCACATCCCGAGTTCGTTCGCTGCGCGCGACGTCGCGGGAATCGCCGCGGGTTGTTCGAACCCGACGAGCATGATCGACGCTTCGCTGTCGCCCGGAGGGGTCATCAAGTACTCGGTAAACACGTACGCACCATCGATGTGGAGAGCACGACCGTCGTCGCCCGCGCTCGGGAACTCGCCGACGCACACGAAACCGAGCGACTCGTACCACGCCTTCGAGCGTGCCACGTCGGCACACACCACCGACACGAAGGTGAACGCGGGGCCGCGCCCCTCGAACAGTTCGAGACCGACGCCGTCAGGATCACTCGCATGCACGAGCCGTACCTGGTAGCCATCGCCCTGGTGCACGAGTGGATCGCTCCACACCGAACCGCCCGACGAGCGCACCGCCTCGATCGTCGCATCGAGGTCGGGCACTCCGATGCCCAGCCGCTGGAAACCGGTGTCGGCGTAACCCTTCGGCGGCGAACCGGCCGGCATCGGCGTCGACCACTGCAACACGTCGAGCACGGAGCCCTCGAACCCTTTCGCACCCGTGAGGATCACCGCATCCCACTGTGCGCGTTGGAGTCCGAACGCAGTTCCGTCTTGGACCGAGTCCGGTGTCGTCCGGGTACCGAACTCGAAGCCCAGCCCGTCGCAGTAGAACGCCTGCGCTCGGGCCAGGTTCGACACGTTGACGTTGACGTGGAACAGCCGCGCGTCGCCGAGCATCGGCGCACGGTATCCCTCCCCAAATCCTCTTCCGCTCGATCTCATGCCCGCTTTCGGCTCCAGGGCCGAGGAAACGAGTTGGGGGTACGATCCGCGGCGCACCTGACATGCGTGTCAGGTAGGAACCGCCGCCGCTGGGAGGACTCATGACCGTCGCTGTGCCGAGTGCCCCGACCGATCGGTACACGATCATCTCCGCCGACTGTCACGGCGGCGGGTCGCCCGACCAATACCGCGAGTACCTGCGCGCCGACCTGCGCGAGACGTTCGACGAGTGGCGCGGCGCGTACCGCAACCCCTACCGAGATCTCCAAGGCGACGGTCGCACCCGCAACTGGGACGATGCGCGCCGCTGGGCCGACCTCGAAGCCGACGGCCAGGTCGCCGAGGTGTTCTTCCCCAACACCGTGCCGCCGTTCTTCCCGACCGGCATCGTCGTCGCGCGCCCACCGCTCGACAGCGAGTACGAGCTGCGCTGGGCCGGCATCCAAGCGCACAACCGTTGGCTCGCCGACTTCTGTTCGCTCGCACCCGACCGGCGCTTCGGCATGGCGCAGATCTTCCTGAACGACGTCGACGACGCGGTCGCCGAGATCCGCTGGGCCAAAGAAGCCGGACTGAAGGCCGGAATCCTCGTGCCGAACGTGCCGCCTGACCACCCCGACAACGACCCGATCTATCACCCGAAGTACGACCCGATCTGGCGCACCTGCGAAGAACTCGACATGGTCGTCAACTGCCATTCGGGGACGGGACTCCCCGACTACGGCGAGCACCAGTTCTCGCAAGTGCTCTGGGTGATCGAAACCCCGTTCTTCGCGCATCGACCGCTGTGGTTCATGATCATGGGCGGCGTGTTCGAACGATTCCCCGGGCTCAAGTTCGTGATGACCGAGGGCGGCGCGGCCTGGGTGCCCCAACAACTCCGCCAACTCGACGGCTTGCACATGGCGTGGCAGATGGGCCGCACCGGCGAAGTCGGCCTGAAGCCCGAAACCGCACTCCCGATGCGACCGAGCGAGTACTTCGAGCGCAACGTGTGGATCGGTGCGAGCTTCCCGAGCCCGCGCGACGGTCAGAGCAAGGACAAGATGGGGCTGCACAAGTACATGTGGGGCAGCGACTATCCCCACCACGAGGGCAGCACGCCCTTCAGCAAGGAGAGCTTGCGGCGCGCGTTCCACGACGTCGCGCCGGCCGACCTGCATCAGATCTTCGCGGTGAACGCCGCGAACGTCTACGGCTTCGATCTCGAAAAGCTCGCGCCGATCGCGGCGAAGGTCGGGCCGACCGTCGCGGAGATCGCCGAACCCTACGAAGGTGTCCCGAAGGGCGCGACCAGCCCCTGCTTCTACCAACCCTGACCCGAACTCGCGCTCTTCCCTTGCGATTTCCGCAAGTGAGCGGCGCAAGTTCGAATGGGCTAGGGCATGGGACGGGGGTCGGCGGCTTGGATCGAGGCGATCACGTCGTCGCCGATCGGCAACGGCTCGCAGCCGTGCGTTCCCTCGCACACGAAGTCGAACTTCGGATCCGCCGCGGCGTGACACGACGCGCAATTACCGCCGAAGCGGTTCACGGTTTCTTCGGCGCCACGCGTGACGATCGTCGTCCCGGCAGCACTGACGTCGAGGAAGAAGAACTCCCAATCGTTCGTCTCGGGATTCCATCCCGGCGAGCGTTTGACCATCGCCTCTTGCGGCACCAGCTGGATGATCGTGCCCACGGGGTAGACGCCGCCGTCGGGATTCTCGGCCACGGCGATCGCGTCGTCGAGGTGTCCGAGCCGGTTGTCGATGAAAAAGCCCTTCACCGGTGTCATCGAGTTGATGTTCACGAAGTCCTTGGCCGTCATGTCGAGGTCTTCGGCGATCGTGGTCGACGTCGCGGCGAGCGTCGTCGAGGTTGCTCGGATCGACGTCGACGAATCCGATGCAGGATCGGTGCTGCCACCACATGCGACGAACACCAGCCCCGATACCGCGACAACCGATCCCCAGAACGCGACTTCACGACGTGCACGAGTCAGCATCACTCGACCCTCGGCGAGATGACCCGCCGCTGTCAATTCGACGGGGAATGCCGGTGGCCGGTCACCGAAGTGACCGGCCACGGGACTGCCTTGGGATCGGGGGGCTCCCAGGCGATCGCGCAGTGCTGGACTACGACGCTGCGGCGTCCTCCGCGGCAGCGTCGGCGGGACGCTCGCCGTTGACCATCGCCGTGATGCGCTCGCGCGCGTCGTCGACCAGGGCGTCGATGAGGACGTCGACCTCGACGTTCTGGGCTTCGGCAACCTCCGCGAGCGTGGCACCACCCTGGAGTTCGGTCCGCAGCTCGTCGACCGTGAGGCCGAGTACTTCGGCAGCAGTGTCGAGGTGCATCCCCCCGCGAGGACCGTGACCTCCCGGGCCATGGCCACCCGGCCCTCCCCCGGGACCGTGATCGCCGAACTCTCCGTTCACCATTGCAGTGACTCGCTCGAGCAAACCGTCCTTGATCTCGGTCGCCCGCGCCTCGTCGATCTCGCCGGACTCGACCTTGGCATCGATGTCGGCCGTCGCGTCGGCGACGATCGCCGCGATCAGCGTGTCGACCTCGACCCCTTGTTCGGCGGCGATCTCGGCGAGTGTCGCGCCACCTTGGATCTTCGTGCGAAGCTCCTCGGTCGTCAGACCGAGCGCCTCGGCCGCGGCGTCCAGGCCCGGACCCCGCCCGTGGCGGCCCGGACCATGGTCACCGTTCGAGTCGGCATCGGTCGAGTCGGCGTCGGTCGCCGCATCGCTTGCCGACTCGGCCGCCGACGAGTTCGACGGCTGCGACAACGCCCAACTTCCGAGCGCGCCCGCGCCGACCATCGCGGCGACCGCGGTTGCCCGCAGCCAGCGTCGGCGGCCAGCCGGCGTCGCGGTGCCTCCGGCGTAGGTATCGATCACCTCGAGCGGTTCGTGATCCTGGTTCATGTTCGTCTCCTTGGTTCCGGGGGTTTCCGGTTCGAGTGCAGCATCGGGGTCGAGTCTGGGAACCGGCTGAGAACGGCCCGGGAATTACCGACCAAACGACCGGCTAGACGGGGATCCGCAAGGCGGCGCCATAACCGTCCGCCACCGATCCGGTCATCGTGGCGAGTTGTTGCGCCGCCCCGTCATCGGCGAAGACGCCATCGGACTCCAAGCTCAACTGTCCGAGGCTCGACGCGCTGTCGCCGTAACGATCATCCGAGTAGACCGACTCGCACGCAGCCTGCGGGAACGCGAGTTGCGACGTTGCGATCGGGTTCGCGGAGCCCGTCGCCGCGGCCACATCGTCGAACACTTCGAAGTGCACGTGCGGCCAACGACCGGGATAACACCCGGGGAACACGGTGGTGAATCGCACGACTCCGGAGTCGTCGGCGACGCCGATACCCCGCAGCCAGTTCTCGTCGGTCACGCCGTCGGCGTACATCGAGTAACGCCCGATTGCATCGCAGTGCCACGCGTACACGGCCGCCCCGGCGCGTGGCGCGCACGTCGCGGCATCGACGACGGTCAGCTCCAACCGGCACTCGACACCGTCGACCGACCCACTCGGCCCACCCACACTCGATCGGATGTCTTCGCGTACCGCGCCCTCGAGCGTCCGGGCGTTCGGGCCGTTGGTCCCATCGCCGGGAAACGGCCCCCCGGTCTCGGAGGGAATCGTGTCGCACGACGAGCTCGACGACCCGGTCGACTCGCTATCGGTCCCGCTGGTGGTACCCGAACCGCCAGTTGGATCGGCGGTGTCGCCCAACGTCGTCGACGACGTCTTGGTGTCGCTGCCGCACGCCGCCAGAAACGCGGCGACGCCAACGCCGCCGAGGGTTCCAAGGGCGCGACGACGAGTGATGAACTTGGTCATGACGAACCTCTCCGGGGTATGACGAACGTGATCGTTGTTCCGCCAGTCGGCGAACTGTCGAGCGTGATCGAACCTCCGTGCGCGACGACCGCGCTCTGAACGATCGCGAGCCCGAGTCCTGAGCCGCCGTTCGCACGCGTCCGCGCGGGGTCGGCCCGGAAGAATCGTTCGAAGGCCCGCTCGGCCTCTGCTGCCGTCATTCCCGGTCCGGCGTCGCTCACCACGACCGAGACGGGTTTGTCGAGGTTGGTCGGCGCGTCGACCGAAATACGAATGGGCGAACTGATCGGCGTGTGACCGAGCGCGTTGTTGACGATGTTCGCGAACACTTGCCGGAGGTGATGTTCGTCGCCCTCGACGAGGGCAGCATCGGGGGCGGTCACATCGATCGACCGCTCCGGCTGGACGACACGAGCGTCGGCCGCGGCGTCGCGCGCGAGCTGCGCGAGGTCGACTTCGGAAACCTCGACGGCTCTGGCTTGATCGAAGCGAGCCAGGGTCAACAACTCATCGACCAACGATCCCATGCGCGTCGCTTCGGCTTCGGTCCGCTGCATCGCGTCGTCGAGCTGCTCGGTCGTGCCCAGCCCGCCCATGCGGTACAGCTCGGCGTAACCGCGAATGGTTTGCACCGGCGTGCGCAGTTCGTGCGAAGCGTCACCGACGAAGCGGCGAAGGCGCGCCTCGGTCGCTTCGCGTTCGGAGAACGCACCTTCGATCCGATCGAGCATCGAGTTCAGCGTCGTCGCGAGCTGGCCGACCTCCGTCTTCGCATTCGCGTCGGGAACTCGCTGCGTGAGATCGCCGTGGTCGATGTCAGCGGCGACCCGCGTGATCCGCTGCACCGGGCGGACGCCGAGCCGAAGCACCCACCAAGCGATCAGTCCGAGACTCCCGAGGACGATCAGCGCGATCAGCCCGCTCACGCGCCCGATGTCTGCGACCGAGGCGTCGACCTGGTCCAGTGGAGCGCCGACGACGAAGGTCTGCCCGAGACGACGATCTTCACGAACGACGACGCGATAGTCGAGATCGCCGTTGATCGCCGAGGCCGTGAACGCCGCGCCCGACGAAGCGTGATCCGCGACATCCGAACCTGAAAGGTCCGGCCGGGACGCGTCCGAACCGCTGAGGTTCGGGAACAGCACGTCGACGATCTCGTCTTCGACAACGACGCCGACGTAATAGGGGTTGAAGCGCGGCGTGTCGCCCTCGGATCGGTCGCCGCGAGGACCGAACGATCGCAATCCAGGGCCAACGGTCGCCAACTGTTCGTCGATCTGGTCGACGAGTCGGTCTCGGGCAATGCGAGTCGTGATGAACGCGGTCGCGATGACCATCAACCCGATGACCCCGATCGCCGTGAGCACCCGCGTGCGCAGGGTCATGCTCGAACCCGGAGCGCGTACCCGACGCCTCGTACGGTGTGGATCAGCCGAGGCTCGACCTGGTCGATCTTCTTTCGCAAGTACCCGATGTACGTCTCGACGATTCCGCCGTCGCCGCCGAAGTCGTACTCCCACACATGATCGAGAATCTGCGCTTTCGACAGCACACGGCCCTGATTCGCCAGCAAGAACCTGAGCAGGTTGTACTCGGTCGGCGACAACGCGACTTCTTCACCGGCTCGAACGACACGGTGCGCGTCGTCGTCGAGTTCGAGATCCGCACAGCGCATCATCGCCGCCCGCCTCGCCACGCCCGATCGGCGTAGCACCGCGTCAACACGAGCAACGAGTTCTTCGAGGCTGAACGGCTTGACGAGATAGTCGTCGCCTCCGAGGGTCAGCCCGCGCACGCGATCTTCGACGGCGTCACGCGCCGTCAGCAGAATGATCGGCGTCTTCACGTATTGGTCGCGCAGCCGCTTGACCACGTCGAAACCGTCGAGTTCGGGCATCATCACGTCGAGCAGAATCAGGTCCGGCATTGCCGTGGTCGCGAGTTCGATCGCGGCGCGCCCGTCAGCGGCGGTCACGACCCGATAACCGTGATGCGACAACGCCGCGTCGAGCATGCTGCGGAGGTTGTCCTCGTCGTCGACCACCAAGAGGCACGGACCGTCGCTCACCGAACCAGTATCGCCGCGCAACCTGGGAGTTCCCTGAGTTTCGGCTGAGCGTCAGACCGGCGCGACTGGGCAAACTGGCCCGTGGGCGCCGACCGGGCATACGAAATACGCTGCCCAGACCGAGCGGAGGTAACCAATGAACGTCACGATCGAAGGTCACTGCGACGAACGATTCGCGGCGGTTCGAACCGCGATGACCGCGAACTTCGCAGAGCACGGCGACGTCGGCGCCTCCGTTGCGATCGTGCATGACGGCGAAATGGTCGTCGATCTGTGGGGTGGCTGTGCCGACGCCGAACGGGCGACACCATGGCAGCGCGACACGATCGTCAACGTGTGGTCGACGACGAAGACGATGACGGCACTCTGCGCGTTGATGCTCGCCGACCGCGGCGACATCGCATTCGATGCGCCCGTCGCGAAGTACTGGCCCGAGTTCGCGGCAAACGGCAAGGACGCGATCGAAGTGCGACACCTCATGTCGCACACGGCGGGGCTCGCCGGTTGGACTGAACCGGTGACGATCACCGACATCCTCGACTGGGATCGGGCGACCGAGTTGCTCGCGGCGCAGCCGACGTGGTGGGAACCCGGTACCGCTTCGGGTTATCACGCGCTCACGCAGGGTTACCTGGTCGGTGAGGTCGTGCGGAGGGTCACCGGCGTCTCGCTCGGAACGTTCTTTCGCGATGAACTCGCGACTCCGCTCGGTGCGGACTTCCACATCGGCACATCCGACGAGCACGTCGACCGCATCAGCAACGTGATTCCCCCGACCGATCGGCTCGGTGCCGATCAGGGTCCCGACAGCTTCGCCGCGCAGATGTTGACCAACCCTCCGCTCGACGCGACCGTCGCATGGACCCCAGAGTGGCGCCGCGCGGAGTCGCCCGCCGCCAACGGGCACGGCAACGCTCGGTCGGTTGCTCGCGTGCAGTCGGTGCTGTCGCACGGCGGGACGATCGACGGTCATGAGTACCTGTCGAGCGCGGGCTGCGACGCGGTCTTCGACGTGCAATCGTCGGGCACCGACCTCGTGCTCGGCGTACCACTCACGTTGGGCATCGGCTACGGCCTCAACTCCGAGAGCACGCCGATCGGCACCAGCCCGCGCACGTGCTTCTGGGGAGGCTGGGGTGGCTCCATCGTCGTCAACGACCTCGACCGGAGGCTCACCGTCGCCTATGTCATGAACAAGATGGGGGAAGGCACACTCGGCGACATGCGCGGCATCAACGTCGTCTTCGCCGCGCTGATGTCGGTGATGTGATCCGTCGACACAACGATCTGGACGAGTGTCTCAGGCCAGTGCCTCGGTGAGGTCGGCTCGCCATTGGTACAGGTTCGGGCCAAGGCTTGCATCGGTCCGTCCGAGACGCACGATGACAAGGTCTCGGTCGGGCACGCACGCGATCATCTGACCTTCGTACCCACTCGCCCAGAACGTGCCGTGTTCGTCGTCGACCACCCACCAGTGCGCACCGTACGGCCGCCCGTTCTCGGCATCGATCGAGCGTGGCGTCCGAGCGTGATCGACCCAGCCGACGGGCAGGATCCGTCGCGCTTCCCACACACCGTCGCGCAGGTACAACAGCCCGAACTTCGCGAAGTCGCGCGCGGTGGCGTACACGTACGACGAGCCGACGAACGTCCCCGCGGCGTCGAAGCGCGGCTCGGCGCTGCGCATCCCGATCGGGCCGAAGAGGCGATCCTGCAAAAAGTCTCGCATCGCCGTTTCGCCGCCGCCGACGACATCACCGACGACCCGGGCCACGATGTTGCTGGTTCCCGAGGAGTAGTTGAAGACGGCCCCCGGCGAGTGTCGCAATGGGCGGTCGGTCGCGTACTTGGCGACGTCGTCGGTGCCGGGGCCGAACAGCATCTCGATCACGTTCGACACACCATCATCGACGTAGTCCTCGACGAAGTCGAGACCGTCGCGCATGCACAGGAGGTCGTCGAGGGTGATCGCTCGCCGCTCGTCGTCGGCCCACGCCGCGACTGGCGCCGGCGTCGACGGATCGAGTCGCCCGTCACCGACGAGCATTCCGACGGCGGCATGGGTGATCGACTTCGCCATCGACCACGACAACAATGGAGTCTCGGCGTTGACGACCTTGTCGGGACCCGTCCAACTCGGCAGTGCGTTCGCGTAGCGCTCGTAGACGAGTTCGCCGCTGCGAATGACCACGACGGCGTAGGTGGTCGCAAAGCGCTCGACGTCGGCAAACATCGCGTCGAGCACGGCGAGTGCCCGAGCGCCAACGCCGATCCGCTCGGGCCACTCACGGGTCGGCCAGAAGACTCCGACCGGTTGGTGAGGAAGCGGAAGCAGGCTCACCCGGGGAGTTCTAGTCGAATTTCACGCGGTGTTGCCCGCCAGCTGCTCGTCTCGATCGCGCAACACCTTGGGAAGCCGCTTCGCGCAGTCATGCTTCTTCGGCGCGTTCAAACACACTTCGGTCGCTTCGGCGAGCAAGCTCGGATCCCACGCATTGAAGAAGTCCGCGTGCGCGCTCGAAAGATCACCGGAAGAGAGCGTGAGCAAGGCATCAGGATCAGGCCGTGGATAGGCGAAGAACACGCGGATCCGCGTAGTCGCGACGGGGTGGCTCGACGGACAACGTCCATCCGTGCTGTACGCCATGTGAGATCGGTGATCCGGGCTGTCGAGATCGACACCGTTCCAGCAATCGGGGAACGTGATGCCGATCGTGAACAGTCCGTCGCCGCACTCCGGGACCATGCTGCCGAGCCGAGACGGCATCCGCTCGACCACACACCCGAACCGGACCCGTTGACGATCACCGCCGGCCACGATGCGGAGTCCGAGCGGCGGTGGAACGACCCTCGCCTTCGACTTGCGCACGTAGTACGCGTGGGCCTTCACCGGAACGACGGGCACGCCGTCGGAGTACATGGTGGGGGCCCAGTAGGCCGACCGGTCGGAGCCGATCCGACATGTCGTCGACCCGGCGGTCAACGACTCGACCGTCGAGAATGCGTCGGTCGTGGTGTTCCCGAAGAAGTCGTGACTGTGCGAAGCACCCGGTTCACCGGGTTTCACGATCGGATCATCCATCGCGGTGTGCGAATACAGGCACACCGATCCCAGGGGGCGTCGCGGCCGTTGCCGTCGAGCGTCGGCCGACTCGGCCAACGGAACCGCGGCAACGAGCGCGAGTGCAGTGATCGTCACACCAATGCGCCGTCGATTGCGCGATGCCACCATGGACCCGACTTTCCTTGGCCCGCCCGATCGTTCTATCGACGAACGCAGTGCGAATCTTGAACGAGCTACCGCGCCGGGTCGAGGAGTTCCTGGAATCCGTAACGGGCGTGGGGGCCGAAGCAGATCTGCTCGAGCACGCCGATGCCCGTCTGGTCGCCGCTGGTGGCCCGCACGACCTGCTGAATGTGTTGGTTCTCGATCGCCATCGGGTCGACCTCGTCGCACTTCCACATTTCGCCCGCGTACGCGAGGTCGCCCTTCCACATGCCGTGCCCCCACTCGGGGTGCATGTATCCGATTCCCTTCATTCGGAAGCAGAGCAACGGTTCGAGGTCGACCGATTCGGTGGCGCCGCCTTCGCGGACGAGATCGATGGTCGCGCGTCGCGCTCGTCGAGTTCCGGGCAGGTATTCGAGGTGGTGTTCGACCGCGGCCAGCACTTCGGTTCCCGAATCCTCGGCTCCAGGGATCGCCTCCGGGTGGTCGTAGACCGGCAAGATGGCGCCGTCGGTGTGCCACTTGCGACCGTGCGCATTCTCGAACACGCCGAGGTGGGTGCATCGATCGTCCCAGTGCAACGGCGCCCACAAGAAGAAGGCTTGGGTTGCGTGCGGGGGTTCGGGGGCGATGGCAGCATCGGGCGCGCCGACGGGCCGGACGCCCCAGCTTCGATCCTTCGTACCGAACACCCTCGCGGCGTCGATCGGGACGACGTTGCCGTCGTAGCGAACCTCACCTTCCCAGCGGCCGAACTGCGCGAAGCGGGTGACATCCATGACGAGGCGAGGCGTGCGCGCCAACGTCTGACGTCCCTCCTCGATACACGCCGTGCGCGCCGTGAACGTGAGATCCGCACTGATCCCGGCGTCGTTCTCGTCGAGTCGGACCCGGATTCGCCGCATCGGTTCGATGACCTCGATCGCGAAGGGACCACAGCGCAAGTCGGTCGGCTCGAGTCCGGCCCGGCACGAGCCGTGAAACGCATGCTGTTCGTTGCCGCGCACGATGCTGAACCCGCAGTCGTAGATCCCCAGGTTCGGGTACCGGGCCGCACCGATTCCGAAGTAGAACTCGCCGTCGTCCTGGTAGCCGTTGAACCAGTAACGGTCGTAGTGATTGCGATCGCCACTCACCGGATGCGCGATCGGTGCGGCCGTCTGGTGGATCGGATAGTCGTCGAACTTCGAGAGCATGGACGCAGTCTGGCATGATCGGATCATGGTCGACATGTCCGCCTTCGAATCCCACCCGGCACGCGACGTCGCGGTTCGATCGATGACCGCCGTCGAGGCGGGAGATCGCGAAGCGTGGCTCGCGCTGTTCGCCGACGACGCGATCATCGAGGATCCGATCGGCCCGTCGCCGATGAACGAACCGGGCGAGCCGCGTCGTGGTCGCGCCGCGATCGCAGAGTTCTACGACACGGTCGTTGCCAACGGCGAGGTTCGTTTCACGATCCGCGATTCGTTCGCGTGCGGCCATGAGGTCGCCAACGTCGGAACGATCACGGTGACGTTCCCCGGCGGTGCTCGCTCGGTCGTCGACGGCGTCTACACCTACCGCATCGACGACCGCGGACAACTCGCCGCACTGCGCGCCTACTGGGAGTTCGCCCGCCTCACCTTCGAACCCTGAATCACTTCCGCGAGATCTGGGGCCCGCGCCGGGCTCCGAGCCTGACGGAAACGACTCAGGCGAGGTGGTAGTCGGCGGGGTCGGGTGTGCGGGTCTGTTGCCAGTACTCGAGCAACGAGTACGGCCAGTTCTGGGCGACCCGTCCGAACTCGTTCTTGTACCAACTGTTCACGCTGCTCACGCCCCAGGCCATCGACCGATTGCCGGCATCGATCCACTCGTTGTAGCGGTCGTGAACCTCCGCTCGACACTCCAACGACTGCCATCCGCCGTCGAGCAGCATGCGGATGCTCTCGACGATGTAGTTCGTTTCGCACTCCGAGAAGTAGATGATCGAACCGTTGATCACGATGTTCGTGTTCGGGCCGTACATCAAGAACAGGTTCGGGAACTCCGGTACGACGATCCCGAGGTACGCGCGCGCATCCCCACCCCAACGCTCGTGCAGATCGATGCCGTCGACGCCTTCGATCTTCATCGGGGTCAAGAACTTCGACGCGTGAAAGCCAGTGCCATAAATGATCACGTCGAATTCGTGTTCGACGCCGTCGGCGGTTCGGATCCCTCGCGGTGTGATCTCGATGATCGAATCGGTGAGGAGATCGACGTCGTCGCGCACCAGCGTTTGGAAGTAGATGCCGTTGTCGAACACGATTCGCTTCGCGATCGGCGGGTAGCTCGGCATGACCTTGGCTCGAAGGTCCGGTTCGGGAACGAAGATCTCGTACATGCTCTCGAAGAACATCCGAATCATGTCGTTGAGCGCACTGACCGAACGATCCTTCGGTTCCCACTCAGGGTCGACAGCCGCCGCGGGCAACAGACCTTCGTGGGTTCGCCAGAAGATCCAGAGTCGTTCCCAGCGCGCGTACTCGGGAACGTGGCGGAGCACCCACCTCAGACCTTCGCCGACTTCGGCCGGGTAGTTCTCGTTCGGCAGCAGCCACGGCGGTGTCCGCTGAAAGATCGTGAGGTGCGTCGCCGCGTCTGCGACATGTGGAATGAACTGCGCGGCGCTCGCGCCAGTGCCAATGACCGCGACGCGCTTGCCGGTGAGGTCGACATCGTGACTCCAACGCGCGGAGTGGAACGACTCGCCCTCGAAGGAATCGAGGCCGGCGATGTCGGGAAACTTCGGCCGGTTGAGTTGACCTACGGCACTCACGATCGCGTTCGCCGTCATCGACGTCTCGGTGCCGTCGGCTCCACGCAGCTGGACGTTCCACCGTTGCTCGACGCCGTCCCACTGCGCGCCCGCGACCTCGGTGCGGAGTCGGATGTGGGGCATGAGTCCGAACGCCTCGGCACAGCTCCGGAAGTAGTCGAACAGCACCGGTTGCGGCGCGTAGAAATTCGGCCACTCGTTCGTCTGCGCGAACGAGTAGCTGTAGAAGTGATTCGGAATGTCGACCCGACACCCCGGATATTGGTTCTCCCACCACGTCCCGCCGACTTGGTCGTTCTTGTCGACGATCACGAAGTCGATGCCCGCCTGTTGCAAGCGGTGCCCGGCGACGATGCCGGACATGCCTGCGCCGATGATGAGGACCGAGAACGTCCGGTCGGGGTCGACCTCGTCTCGACGCCAGCGAGGCGCGCGCTCGTCGCCGCTCAGTGCGAGTTCTTCGTGGAGGAGTGGCACGTAGTCGGTGGCGACCGGACCTCCGGCGACGTACTCAATGATCCGCGTCAGATCGGGGTCGCGCGGGCGAGGTGCCCGATCGGATCCACCGTCGCGAAACGCAATCAACGCGTCCGCGGCCAGCCGTTGAATCTCGGCCACCTGTTCGGGCCCGAGACCTCCGGTCGGGTCCAACATGTTCGAAGGGTCGGGCCGAAGGTCATCGCGGAGCAGGTCGACACGACCGGTGATCTGCGCCACAGCAGCCAGCAACGCTGCGGGCGTCGCCGCCGCCACCGCCGAGCGAATCGTCGCGTCGTCGTCGTCGATCGCGCGGGGATCTGGGTTCAGCCTCACGCCCGATTCTTAGCGCGCATTCCGGGGGTCGGGCGAGACGCAGCGCACCCGGACGCTCGCGGCTGTCTACGCGTAGATGTCGATCGGAGCATCGTCACCGAGGGAGGCGCGATCGACTCGACCGGTCGCGGCCATCACGAACGCGTAACCCGACGCATCGGGGGTGTCGATCACCGTGCCGGTCCAGCCCCGCTTCGCCAGTTCGAAACCGACGTGCGAGACCACGCCGGCCCAGCCCGACCCGAACTCGGCTGCAGCTCCGAGGGCAACTCGGATGTCGTCGGCGTGCATCCACGTGTCGTACCACAGCGCCTCGACGCCGTCGCCGAGCGTTCCGTCGTAACCCCCGGGAGCAGCCGCGTTCCAGGCCGCGTCGTCGAACAGTGGCAGCAGACCCGCCGTCGCCTTGGTCACCTCCGCGCATTCGTTCGCGAGTTCGTCGGGGCTGCGCCCGGCGCGCTCGGCGACCTCCCGAGCCGTGACCTCTGGGGTGCCGAGGCCGTCGAGCTGTCCGGCCGCGACGTCGGCCATGCGGCCCACGACGTGGCGGGCGACATCGCCGACCGTCCAGCCCTCGCAACGACTCGGTTGGTCCCAGACCTCGGCCGGCAAGGTCCGCAGGAGCGTCTCGAAACGCCCGAGTTCGTCGATGAGGCCGTCGGATACCTGTTCGCGGGGAAGCGCCATGTCTAGGTTGCTCCTTGATCTTGCCGATGTGAGGATCGGCTAGTTACATGCAGGCTGCCCGCATGTTGCCACGAAGGAGCGGACCCGTCAACCCCCGATCGCCACGTTCCCCATCCCGGACCCAGGCCGAGCGGCGCGCCGGCACGCGCGCCGCGCTCATCCGCGCCGCGCGCGACCTGTTTGCGGCGCGCGGTTTCGCCGGTGCCCCCCGCGAAGAGATCGTCGAGCGGGCGGGCGTGACGCGTGGTGCGATGTACCACCACTTCAGCTCGAAGGAAGCCCTCTTCCAAGCGGTCTACGAGCAGGTCGAAGCCGAACTCACCGAACGCGTGGCGATCGAAGCGATGGCCGCAGTCGGCGCCGCCGACATGCTCCGCCTGGGCGCGCGTGCATTCCTCGACGCCGCCGCGACGCCCGAGGTGCGTCGCATCGTGCTGCTCGACGCGCCGTCGGTGCTCTCGGTCGAAGTTCGTCGCGAACTTTCCGAGCGCTTCGGCCTCGGGCTGGTTCGTGAAACGCTGAGCGCCGCGCAGCGCGAAGGTGTCCTTGCGGTCGGCCCGGTCGAACCGTTGGCCCATCTGCTGCTCGCGGCGCTCCACGAAGCCGCGACCGTGATGGCCGAAGCGACCGATGACGCGACCCGTGCGGATCTGCATCGTGCCGTCGACGAGTTGATCACCGCGCTCTTGCACGCCGACAGCTGACGCAGCGAAGCGGCAGAAGTCAGATCGTCGAGAGAAAATCGACAACCGCGTCGTTGAACAGGTCGTTGCGGTCGCCCGCCACCAGGTGTCCCGCGCCGGCGACGTCGACGAACTTTGCGTGCGGCACGAGTTCCAGATAGTGCCGCGCTCCTTCTTCGCTCAGCAGGTCGCTCTGGCGCCCTCGCACGAGCAACGTCGGCAGCCGGCGCTCCGCGATCGCTCGCGCCGCGTTCGTCAGGCGATCGGGGTCGGTGATCGAACGGGTCTCATCGGGTGAACTGCGCCGCCCCGTGATGAACGCAGGATCCCAGTGCCAATACCAACGACCGTCGCGCAGTCGAAGGTTCTTCTTCAACCCTTCGAGGTTCGACGGGCGCGGACGGTGCGGGTTGTATGCCGCGATCGAGTCGGCGACTTCGTCGAGGCTCGCGAACCCTTGCATCATGTTCTCTTGCATGAATGCGCCGATGCGATCGGCGCCGTCGCGCTCGATTCGCGGTGCGACGTCGACCAGCACGACCGCGGCCGCGACGGGTTCGTCGGTTTCGCCGATCGCGGCCAACGAAGAGATCCCGCCGAGAGACGCGCCGATGAGCGCCGGAAGCCGCCCGCCCGCTTCGTTCGCCGCGTGCGCAGCGACCATACGAGTGTCGGCTGCGAACCGATCGAGGCCGTAGTCGCCGTCGGGATCCCAATCGCTGTCGCCGTGGCCGCGCAGGTCGACGTTGTGGACCCGTCGACCTTTTCCGCCGAGCACTTGCGCAGTGTGATGCCACGAATGCCGGGTCTGGCCGCCGCCGTGCAAGAGCACGATCGGCGGACCGCCCACGGGGCCGTGCACATCGGCGGCCAGCGTCAGCCCGTCGCCCGCGATCCGGACCGTCATGTTGTCCACCGCCCCATTCCATGCCCTCACCGCGAGGTTTCACGAACCGGCATCCGCGGCCACATCGTGGCTGACATCGGACCCACATCGTGGCCGACGTCGAGCTCAGGAGTAACGGGTGACGAAACCGCGTCGGCGGAACAGGCGAAGGAGCCAGGCGGCGAAACAGACTGCCAATCCGAACGCGATCAGCGATCCGACGAGCGACGCCGCGAGCGTGCCCCACGGGAGTGGTTCACCGTCGAGCAGCGCGCGCAGGGCCGTGAACGCCTTGGTGGTCGGCAATACCGACGCGACGGCCCGCAATCCGTCCGGCAGCGCGTCCGCCGGGAAGAAGACCCCCGAAAACGCCATCAGCGCGTAGTTGAAGCCCCAGATGAGAATCTCAGCGCTCTGTCCGAACCGCAGCACCATGCCAACGGTGACCATCGCGAGCGCCCAGCCGTTGATCACGAGCAACACCATGATGGGGATGACCCCCCATCCGATCTCGGAGAGATCGAATCCGAAGAAGATGATGGTCGTGATCGTCAACGTCAACAAACACGCGGCGAGCTTCAACACCCCGAACAGCGCGATTCCAACGATGTACTCGATCTCGCGAACCGGTGTCGTCAGTACGTTCAAGATGTTGCGAGTCCAAGTCTCCTCGTTGACACCCAACGCGATCGCGAACTGCGCCTGCGTGAACGTCCAGAACATGACCATGCCGGCTAGCAGGTACGGGGCACCCGCCCTCGACGCTTCGTTCTCCTGGGCGACGAACGCACCGAGCGAACCCCACAACAACACATCCATGATCGGCCAGAACGAGATCTCGAACCATCGGTGCGGCGCTCGGCGCAACACGATCCAATGTCGATGGACGATGGCCCGTAGGCGAATCGGGTTCATCGATGGAATCCTTCGTGTTCGCCGGCCAGGAAGTCGTCGGCGCCGCCCGCCCTGGCGCGTGCCGCGACCTCCAAGAACGCACCTTCCAGGTCGGCCGTGTCGAACGCCGCCGCCACTTCGGACGGTGTGCCATCGGCCGCAACCGTTCCGTGACTGAGGATGACGACTCGTTCGCAGAGGGTCTCGACCTCACGCATGTTGTGGCTCGTCACCAACAGCGCCGCATCGGTCTCGCGGTGAATGTCGAGCATCGTCTCGCGAACGCGTCCGGCGACGTCGGGGTCGAGTGAAGCCGTCGGTTCGTCGAGCACGAGCAGTCGAGGTCGATGCAGGGTCGACTTGACGATCGATACGAGCGTCCGTTGGCCGCTCGACAATTCGCGACTCTGTTGATCCGCGAGATGCGCGATACCGAAGCGATCAATCGCGGCGTCGATGATCGGACCAGGCTTTCGGATGCCGTAGAAACCGGCGAAGATCGTCAACGCCTCGCGGACCTTGAGATTCTCGGGAAGCGGGAGGTAGCCGGCCACGAAACCGACCTGGCCGAGCGCCCGCGAACGCTGGCGAGGCAGGCGGTGACCCACGAGCTCGATGACGCCCGAATCAGGGGTGATCACGCCGAGCAACATCAACAGCGTCGTGGTCTTCCCGGCACCGTTGGGACCGAGGAGCCCAACGCGTTCGCCCGTAGCCACCTCGAGATCGAGCCCGTTGACGGCGGACTTGGCACCGAACTGCTTGACGAGCGCGCGGGCACACACGACGAGTTCGTGGTTCACCGACTCATTCTGACCGTCGGAGTTCGGCGAAGTACGGAATTTCGATTGCTCAACGCGCAATCCTCACGCACCGAATCGAGCGCGGATGTGCTCACAACGCGCGACCAGCCCGAACGCGCCCGCAGCCGCAGCCAATAATTGCGCGCGATCGAGCAGCGGGCCCGCTCGATGACCCGTCGCTGCACTCGCGTCCACGTCGCGGCCGAGGTCGGCCAGCGCGTCGGCCCACTCGATCAGAGACTCAGCGACGAGCAACGGAGCTCGGACCGCACCGTGGCGTTGTGCCGCCGACTCGAACCAGTGTTCTGCGGCATCGAGGTTCCCCAGGGTCGCGGCGGTCAGACCCAGTGCATGCAACCCGCAAGCACGGACGACCGTGGTGTTCGCGAAATAGTCGGCTCGACCTTGCAACCGCTCGGCCAGCGTCGACGCCACGGCGGCGTCGCCGAATCGCCGCGCGAGGACCGCGAGGTCACGTTCGATCGCCGTCTCGGATACGCCCGCGACAATCGTCGCTCCATTGCGTACGAACTCCTCGTACGCCTTGCGGGCCGCGTCGACGGCGCCGGCCTCGTGTGCATATCGCGCGCCGAGGACGGCGAGCGACGGGTCGCCGGTGTCGGCAATCATCACGGCCATCGACGCGAATCGTTCGTATGCCCCCTGCAATCGAGCGATCTCCCAGAGTTGTTCGCCGTGCAACATCGCCGCATCCGCAGCGTCGGCCGCGACTCCGAGTGCGAACGCCTCGTCCGAGACCACGCTCGCGGCGTCGAGCGAACCCTGGACGGCCAGCGACCCGGCACGAGCAAGGCGAGCGCTGAAGATCGGCACTCGGTCGCGAAGCGCGTCGGCGAGAACCTCGGCGTCGTGCACCCGGAGCGTCGCCTCGTCCATGAGACCAATCTCCGCGGCGACGGTGGCCCGCGTGATTGCAGCCATGAATCGGACCTCGTCGTCGTCGAGTTGGTCCGCGAGCAGGAGCAGTTCGCGTGAGTTCGTATCGCGGTCCTCGACGGTGGTCGACGAAGCAATCGCAATCGGTCGGCGGTATCGCACGCGCGCGATCGTCGACAAGTGACCGCACCGCGAGGCCAAATCGAGCGCCTCGTCGGCCAACCCCACTCGACGTCGCGAATCGGGCTGCCATGTCAGCTCCGCTGCGAGGACAGCCAGCAACTCCGAACGCGCCGCATCGTCGTCTCCGACGACGAGCAACGCTCGCTCGAGCAGCTCGATCCATTCGTTGTCGACCCGAGCCGTCGCGCTGAAGAACCCGCGATGCGCAGCCAGTACTGCGGCGACGAGGGAACGAGCGTCGTCGATGTCGGCCGCGCGCCGAGCCGCGGTCAGGAGCACCCGTCGGGCCGCGGCGTCGCCTCGCCGACGCAGATTGCGACCGAGTCCGACCTGCGCGTCGACGAGTTCGCGCAGTTCGCCGACGCGACCTGCAAGGTTCACCGCTCGCTCGAACCAAGCGAATGCCGTGTCGTAGTCGCGGGTCGATTCGGCGTCGATCCCGGCGGCGAGTGCGTACTCGAGCGCCGAACCATCGATCTCAGGCGGTTCGACCGCGCCGTAGTGCCGAGCCAGTACCGCGTTGCGTTCGCGGACATCGGCGGCGTTCGCGAAGTGGCGAGCGGCTCGCCGGTGCAGTTGATTCCGGCGGTTGACCGGCAGTTCGGCGTAGATCGCGTCGCGCACCACCGCGTGACCACACTCGTACTTCGGAGGTGCCCCTGACGAACGCAGGAGCCCACTCGCGCTCGCCGCGTCGATCGCTTCGCGGATCGCGTTCGCGTCGACGCGAGCAAGGCTCGCCATTTCGGCGGCATCGAGCGGACGATCGACCACGACCGCGACCTCCACCACTTCGGGATGGGCGAGTCCTCGCATCGCCCGCGTCACCAGTTGCGACGCCAAGTCGCTGCCGCGATCTGCGACCCCACCGCTCGCAAGCGCGCTCGGTTCACGAGCCGCAAGTTCGATGAGCAGCCGTGCGACCAACGGATCGCCGAGCGCCGCCTCCGCGATGCGCGCCGCGAGTTCGGGGTCGGGTGGCACCCCCCGGCGATCGAATTCGGTGGCCGCCATGAGCTCGACCGCGGCGTTGCCGATCGGCAACAGCGGTACCCCGACGACCGAAGGGTGCCCGCCCGAAGCGAGCGCCAGCAGGTCGACGAACGCGGGCGATCCGGCCTCGGGTCGGCCGGCCAGCACCACCACGATCTCGTCGACGTCGCCCGTGTCGCTGAAGACGCGATCGGCGATCCGGCGCAGCAATGGATCCGCGACGAGGTGCGCGTCATCGACGACGACGAGGCGGGGGCGGGGGGACTTCGGCGATGGATCGACTGCCACGGACGCCTCGAACATCTCGACGAACGCCGAGTCGCGCGAGTCGAGTCGCTCGGCCGGGCCTCGGATGTCACCCCGGATCAGATCCACGAAGACGTCGAGCAACGCCGACTTGCCGATCCCTGGCCGCCCGGTGATCAGGGTGAGGCGGCTCCCCGTCCGTTCTCGTACGAGCTCGGTGAGCTGACCGAGTTCGCGACCGCGGCCGACGACTCGGCCGCTCTCGTCGTAGGTCGCCGACTCGCTCCCCGGAGACGTCAGCAACAGCGTGTGTTCACGGCGGGACTCGGTCTCGAACAGCAACTCGAGTTCGTCGATCCGCTCGATGCCGAGCACGACAGGTCGCCGGGCTCTCCCGGCCGCGATCGACCCGACCGTCGGAGCGTCGATCTGCGGCACCACGATGCGCCGGTCCGACGCCGCGTCGATCTTTGCCGCGTAGTTGTGACGACCCGTGTCGTCGACCAAGGTCGTCGCCACACCGTCGATCGAGACCGCACCGCTGAATACGAGGTCCGGCGGGATGTGCGCGCCGCTCGCGAGACCCCGAAAGGCGGCCGCGGCGGCAAGGCCACACGAACTGCCGGTGATCCACTCGACGGGGCGGCGGCTGCGCTCGTGCTCCACATGCCAACGAATCGCGAATCCTGCACGCGTTGCGTACGCAGCGGCGGCGAGCGCGGCCTCGAAGTCGGGATCGGCTCCGAGAAACGGCGCGGCAGAGCGGTCGATGGCGACGCTCGGTCTGCCGGCCACTCGCGTCACGTGCATCACCAAGAGCTCGCCCGAGTGATGACTCGAGACGGGGAAGTTCACCGAGACGGTCCGGCGGCGCGTGCTACGGATCCGACCGTGAATGATCCGCACGAGGTGTTCGATCTCGGGAAGCGACGCGGCGCTGGCTTCGCGCACCATGAGATCGACATTCGCTTCGCCGCGTATCCGCTCGAGTGCGAATTGTGCGCGATCGAAGGGATAGCCGCGTGCAACGACGTCGATCAGGTCGCGCAATTCACGCAACGGACATCGCGCGAGATCGGCGATCGCCAGCAGAGCTCGGGCCCGTTCGCTCGGCATCGGCGTGTGCGCGATCGACGCGTCGTCGAGCCAATTCCAGATTGGCTCGAGGTCACCGAGCGTGTCGGCCCGTTTCCCTCCGTCGACGAGCGATCGGGCGACGGCGAGGACACCAGTCGGACCGATCAGCCAGCGACGATCCGCTTCGGATCGCGTCCCGTCGCGCAATGACACCAAGCGGGCGGTGACGGACACGGTCTCAGCCGACGAACGGATCGATGAGGGTGCGCACCGCGGAGTCCAGCGGATTGCCGGCGAGCCACTGCCGCCACGCACGCCGAGCCGAACCCCGCCACGTGCAGGCGACCGTCGACACAACATCGGACTCGACCAAGTCGCCCGCAGCGACGATCTCGATCGGATACACGTGGACCGTCGCGGCTCCGGCGAGCGGGCCGAGGTCGTAGCCCACAACATCATCGCCATCGAATCCGAGAAGCGGCGTCACGAGCGTGCTCGTGACGTCCTCGTGGCGTCGGGTCGCGATCCAGCGGATGCGGGTCAACTCGCCGGGGCGCAGATTCCCCGAGACGGAGAGTTGTAGGTGTTCCTCGTCGTCCTCCTGCAGATTCACGCGAACGCGGCCAGCCGCGTCGCCGACGACGTATTCGAGTTCGCGCACACCGAACGCCGCCGCCAGAGGCAAGCGTCGATTGATCTCGAGGCACGGCAACGCGTCGGCACCGAACGGATGGCGGGTCACGCGCACTACCCACGGAGCGGGCCCAACTCCGGGAACAACGACCTGACCGCGGTTCGTGAACATCGCGCGTACGACGGACCCACGGCTGTCGGTGAGGACGAGCCACATGCGCTCGAACGAGCGCACGCGATCGTCGTGGACGGTGACGACCAAGTCGAGGACATCGGTCGCGCCGGGCGCGAGCGACGCCATGACGCTCAACGACCCGCTGGCCGCAAAGCGCCGATCCTCGATGCCGCGTCGTATCAGCGGGTCGAGGAGACCTTGGAGTTCGTGCGGGAGCCGATCGAAACTGTGGAGGCTCATCGACCACCTCGATCAGTGTTCGACCGGCGCACCCAGACCTGTCGTGAGGCCGGTGAGGTCCCGGGGGCGGGAATCCAGTCGCACTCGGGGCAACCCACCGGGTCTCGGATCGGAAAGATGGCCGAACACGCGCCGCACACGTATCGCCGCTCGGCCGTGTGGCTGCCTCCGGACTCGACGGGAACGACGAGGCGATTCATGAGCAGCACTCGGCGCATCTCGGCCGGGTGTCGGGTGCACCGCGCGCCGAAGCACTTCGGGGATTCGGACCGCTCACCGCAGCCGCCGCACTCGAAGCCCTCGACGTTGGCGCGTCGCAGTCGGTCGGTGCGCTTCAATTCGGCGAACAGCATCCCTTCGGCGAAGGCCGCGCCGCGGATCGTCGACTCCGCGAGACCGCGAACCGCCTGGTCGACGTAGGCCGACAGGTGCGCCAACGCCGGGTCCCAATTGGCGATCGCGTGCTGAGCGATGCAGCAACGGTGCCCACCAGGGTCGAGACAGCTTCGTCGATGACGTCCGCACCGACAGCCCCGCACGAATTCGATCGCGAACAACTCGGCCAACGAACGTTGCTCGGAGCGATCGATGTGAACGTCGCCAACGAGACGTCCGAGCAGCGAAGTCGTGAACTGGAGGCTGCGTTGGAACTCGTCGGCGACCGCAAAAACTGCACGCTCCCAGAGTCCGTCCCATTTGCCCTGCGCGGCCGGATCGAACGATCTGTGCCAGCCGACGCCCAGCGCGACCGCGACGTTCACCGGTGACTCGTGACGCGGTTCGGTGTCGCGGCTGGCTTGCTCGATCAGCGCATCGGTCGCGTGCGGGTCGGCGGGGACCGTGGTCGGTCCGAGCCACGCGACCGCTGCTCGAACCCGCTCGAGCCGCGAGTCGCCGATCAGCCCGGCGCGCGTGCACTCGTCGACGAAATCGCCGACCCTCGCGGCATGACTGGTCTGCTGCGCGACTCGCAACCGGGCCCAAACATCCATCGCACGGACATTGTGCCCGACCGAGTGCCCTAATGCCAGTGCCGGGTTGCCCCGCGGCTTCGAGGTCGACGGCGAGGCGTGCCGGAGGAGCCGACGTCGAGGTCGGCTCCTCCCCCACCGCTGCGCGCACGCCGCCCGGGGTTCAGGGGACCCCTCCCGGCGGCGGTCGGTTGGCGGACTGACCGTCGCAGGGGAGGCAGGGGTCCTCGCTGCGCCCACACTCTCACTTAGGGCATCGGGCTCGACGCCATCCCACGCGATACGTCGAACCGTGGAGGCTCGAACGCCTGCGAACACGAACCGCGCGAACGATCAGCCGTAGAAGGTCCGGGTGATCCACTCGGCGATCATCGCCGGCTTGTCGGAGCCTTCGATCTCGACCGTGAGCGTCCGCTTGGTCTGAACCGCGTCGCCCTTGAGTTCGACCTGGCTGATCTCGCTACGTCCTCGAACTCGCGACCCGACCGGCACCGGGTTGATGAACCGAACGCGGTCGAGACCTACGTTCACACCCATGACCGCGCCCGCGAATCGCTCGGGAGCCTTCGGAATCGTCTTGTCGAGGTGTACCAACAAGGACAACGTGAGGAATCCGTGGGCGATCGGACCACCGAACGGCGTCGCCTTGGCGCGTTCGGGATCGATGTGGATGAACTGATGGTCGAGCGTCGCGTCGGCGAACGCGTTCACGCGATCCTGATCGATCTCGAACCACTCGCCAACACCTTCTTCGGTGCCTTCGAGCGCCTTGTTGATCTCATACGCCTGCTGTGCGGACATCCGGGTTCCTTTCTCCACGAACGACGAACCGTACTGCGCGGCCCACTCGCGCGTCACCCGAACAGGTACTCGTACGGCTCTCGCGGCGCGTCGATCTCCGACACCGACAGCACCGTCGCAACCGGGATCTCCCCAACGCCGATCGCATCGCCGTTCGGGCTCGCGGTCGGATCGAAGCGCACCGTGACGTCGAGCCAGGTCTCGTCCGCGAACGCGGAGTCGATGTTGCCGACGAGCGCGACCTCGAGCAATGCCGCATCCCCGACGCAACAGCCGACGACGAACCGGTCGAGCACAAGTGTCCCGTCGTCGGTGTGGTTCGTGAACCCGGTGAGCCGGACGTCGGTTTCGCCGAGCAATTGCCGATCATCGACATCGGCCGCGGCCGTCACGAAGTCGAGCATCCGAATCTCGGGGATCGTTCCGGCGATGGCATGAGCCCGCAGGTAGGGGCCGAGATCGAAATCGTGCACTCCGGCGAACATCGCCCCGCGCTGGTGGTCGGCGGCCCACGCTCCCAGGGTGCCCGGGGCGACCACGACTGCGACCAAGATGGGCAACATCAGCCACCACCCGACAGCCGAAGCCCGGTGTTCGCCCGCGTCGTGAGCGTGGTCGTGGTGGTCGTGGTCGTGGTGGTCGTGATCGGTTGTCGCAGTCGGCATGGCATCGTCCGGCGCCGAGCCGACCGATCCGCGGTGCGCCGAACGACGGTCGATGAGGAGGCCGACGATGCCGACCGTCAGCAACACCGCACCGCTGACGACGAGGTACGGACGCATGTACGGACGCAAGAACGTCAGGATTCGGTCGGTGAGCCCGACGACGAGGGCGACAACTCCGGACGCGATGAGCAGACCGAGCGAGTCGCGCGGCTTCACAACATCACCCAGCCGACGACCGTGGCCGACCCGACTGCAACGACGTAGGTCAAGGGCGCAAACCGCAGGGCGAACGAGCGGCCGAACGCGCCCATCTGCATCGCGATCAGCTTGATGTCGACCATCGGCCCCACGACCAGGAACGCCAGACGCGCGGTCGGCGAGAACTGCGCCATGCCGGCGACCACGAACGCATCGGCTTCGGAGCACAGCGAAAGACAGACCGCGGCGAGCGACAGCACGACCACGGCGACGAAGCCGCGTCCGCCGAACTGTTGCAAGGTCGCGGGCGGCACCACCGTCTGCACCGTCGCCACGATCGCGGCTCCCACGACCAGGAAGCCACCCGCCTGCACGAAGTCGTGCTGGACCGTGGCGGTGAATCGCTCGAGCGCAGATCCGCCGTGCTCGTGTCCGTGGTACCGCAACGACAGCGAGTCGCGCCGACGCGACCACACCAACCCGACCACGATCGCCGCGAGGAACGAGGCCACGACCCGAGCCAACACCATCTCGGGGCGACCGGGGAACGCCACCGCCGTCGCGACGACCACCACCGGGTTGATCGCCGGAGCCGCCAGCAGAAACGTCAGTGCCGCGGCTGGCGGCACACCCCGGGAGACCAGTCGCCCCGCGACGGGAACCGAACTGCACTCACACCCCGGGAGGGCTGCCGCCGCGACGGCCGCCACTGGAACTGCGAGGAGGGGCCGACGGGGAACGAATCGCGCCAGCGCACCGGGGGCGATGAACGTCGACAACAACGCGCTCACCACGACGCCGAGCACGAGGAACGGCAACGCCTGCAGCACCAGGGCGAGATGGATCGTTCCCCAGTTCTCGAGCGCCGGCAGATCGGTGCGGTTGAAGAACGTCGGGAGTCCGGCGACGAACGTCACCACACAACCGATGAACAGCTTGCGAACCCGGGTGGGGCTCGACCCCACGTCGGTGTGCCGCTGAACTTCGGTCAGGTCGGAAACTTGCGCCATCGCGGGCAAGGCTACGAGGGCGCATCAAACCGCGTCGGGCAATCGCTACGTACGACCCAAGCTGGCGCTCGCAACGCAGTTTGTGCGCGAGCACCGACGGCGCGCAGACTCGCCGCATGAGCGAACCCGTGATCCTGACCGACTCCCCTGCCCCGCATGTCGCACGCATCACGTTGAATCGACCCGACAAGCGCAACGCGCTGAACCATCCGTTGCGAGGCGCGATTCTCGAGCAACTGCGGCGCAACGACCAGGACGACGACGTTCGCGTGACGATCATTCGCGGCGCGGGTTCGTGCTTCTCTGCGGGCTATGAACTCGGCGATGGCAACATCGGTGAAGAGATGCCGTTCTACACCCCGGGTGGCGACGGGCAGTGGCCGCGCCACGTCACCGAAGGGTGGATG
>SXGT01741171.1_pt1 | contig 45121 bp, 30 predicted proteins | sample 3176221 | NCBI WGS metagenome assembly SXGT01 (sample SAMN11356862, study PRJNA531348) | freshwater metagenome | isolation source: freshwater sample F1-120 | place: China: Fuxian Lake, Yuxi | collected 2017-12-25 | reverse complement strand
GCTGGCCACGGCCCGACGCTGTACCAGAGCGGGCTTCCCCGCGCGCGACGGCTGGAGCTGGTGTCGGCGAGGCCCTTCCGGAGCGGCGCGGTGGCGATGCACTACCGGCGAGCGGGCTGACTCGATGCGCTGATCATCCGGATCGAGCGGAGTAGGAGCAGCACTCGATCCGCGCGGTCGCGATGGTCGGCCACTCGGCGCAGTCAGCCGCGGGGGTCCCCGCCTCCAGTGGCCCGCCGGGTCGGTTCCCCCTCCGTACTTGCGTTTCATCCCGTGCTGCGCTAATACTGAACCGTATGGTTCACCATTCGTCGCCTCGCCTCGACGCCTCCTTCTCCGCGCTCTCCGACGCCACCCGGCGCGGTGTCCTGGAGCAGCTCGGACGCGAGGATGCGTCGATCACGGCGCTCGCCCAGTCCTTTTGCATGACCCTCACGGGCATGAAGAAGCACATCGGCGTCCTGGAACAAGCCGGGCTGGTGACCACCGAGAAGGTCGGTCGCGTCCGTACCTGCAAGCTGGGGCCCGGCCGGCTGGAGGACGAGACGGCGTGGCTCGATCGCTACCGCCAACTCTGGGACGCGCGCTTCGACGAGTTGGACAGGGTTGTTTCTGAGCTCAAACAAAAGGAGAGAATCGATGGACAGCAATGAGAATCGAAACCGCGCGACGGTGGAGCGCAGGTCGGAGCGGGAGCTCGTCGTCACCCGGACCATCAACGGCCCGGCGCGACTCGTGTTCGAGGCATGGACGCGTCCCGAGCTGTTCCAACGGTGGTGGGTTCCGAAGGCGGCTCCCATTTCCCTCCTGTCCTGCGAGCTGGATGTCCGGGTCGGCGGCAGCTACCGTCTGGTGTTCGGCATCAACGACTCCGACCAGCAAATGGCCTTCTTCGGCCGGTACATCGAGGTGATACCCCACGCGCGCATCGTCTGGACCAACGACGAGGGCGATGAGGGCGGCGCCGTCACCACGGTCACCTTCGAGGAAGTAGGCGGCCAGACGCGGGTGGTGGTGCACGACCTCTACCCCTCGAAGGCAGCGCTCGACGAGGCCATCGCCTCGGGCAGCACCGAGGGGATGCCCGAGCAGCTGGAGCAACTCGAGGAGCTCGTCGTCAGCCTGCGCGGCAGCGCGTAGGCGAGACTCACAGGGTGGCGGCGATGGTCGGGCTGGGCGAGTGGTTATCGAAGTTTCTTCCTGAACCCGAGGGGGTGGTCGAGCGAGTGGATGCTGGCGCTGGAGGGGGCGTGCTCGGGACTCGAGTGGCGCGCGAGGTGGTGTTGACCCGTGCGTAATACGGTCGTATGATGGATACATGGAACGCCTGTCCCTCTCCCTTCCCGAAGACCTCGCCGCCCGCATTCGTGACGCTGCGAAAGCGGATGGCTCGACCTTGTCCGCGTGGCTCGCGCGCGCGGCCGAGTCCCGCCTTCTCCTCCGCAACGCCGCCCAGGCCATCGGCGCCTGGGAGCGAGAGCACGGCGAGATCACCGATGAGGAGCTCGCGGCCGTGGGGCGCGCGTGGCGGGAGTGACGCTCGACACGGGCGCGCTGATCGCCGCGAGCCGTGACGACCGCCGGTTCTGGGTCTGGTGGAAATGGATGACCTCGAAGGGCGTGGTCGCTTCGGTGCCGTCGCCCGTGATCGCGCAGGCCTGGCGTGGTCCGCGCGATGCGAGGCTCGCGATCGTCCTGGGCGGGTGTCGCGAGGTGCCCCTGGACGCGAACGGATCGAGGCGAACCGGGGAACTCTGCGCTCGCGCCGGGACGGCCGACGTCGTCGATGCGTTCGTCGTGCGCGGCGCGGCGGACCGCAAGGAGGACGTCCTCACGAGCGACCCCGACGACCTCCGAGTACTGGCCGCCCACACCCCTGGGGTCGGAAGGATTCGGACCCTGGATGACCTCGGTTCACGTCCGTGATGGCAAACTCGGCCGGGGATGGAGCGGGACGATGACTATTCCCGAACCTCAACAAATCGACGCCCCGCCGACCCTCGCCGCGGTTCCCGACGACGGACTCTGGCGGGAGTTCATCGAAGTCAGATTCCTCGAACTCGGAACCGGTCGGCGATTCAAGCTGAGCGCCGAGACGGACCACGGCGCAGGCGGAGCGTGGACCTCGGAGTGACCACCGTATTCGAACCGCAGAAGCGAAGGTTCGAACCCCTGTCGCCCCCCCCCGGCCTACCCCTGCTGCTCAGCCGCGTAGTGCACCATCCACGAGAGCCCGAACCGGTCGGTCAGCACGCCGAACAAGCCGAAGAACTGCTGCTCCAGCGCCATCGTGATCGTGGCGCCCTCGCTGAGCTTCGCCCACGTGTCGCGTAGCTCGGCCTCGTTGTCGAAGTTGAGGCTCAGGTTCACGCCGTTACCGTGGACAGCCGGCTCGCCCGGACGCGTGTCGCTGGCCATGATCACCACGTCGCCCGCCTTGAGCGAGGCGTGCATCACGCGGTCGGCATGCTCAGGCGCGTGCGGCATCGGCGAGCCCGCGAAGCGCATGACCGAGAGCTCGCCGCCGAGACAGCGCTGGTAGAAGGCCATGGCCTCGGCCGTGCGGCCATCGAAGTTCAAGTAGGGATGAAGACCAACCGACATCAGATCACCTCGTAGGTACCGCGCTCCTAACGGCCGCGCGCGCTACGTCGCACCCATGCTTCTCCTTCTCGCGCTCGCCTGTACCCCCGACGACAGTGGCTCGCCCAAGGGCGAAACCGGCGATGCCGATGCCGATGCCGACACCGACACCGACACCGACACCGATTCGGACACCCACACCGATTCCGCGACCGACACCGGCGATCCGGACACGGGCGACAGCGGGGGCCCCGACTCGGGCGACAGCGGCGAGCCCGAGCCGGCGGAACTGATGGTCATCCCGGAATCACTCGACTTCCCCCTCGCCTTCGTGGGCCAGACGGTGGCGGAAATCCTCGATCTCTACAACCTCGGCCCTGGCCACGCCGAGGTGTCGCTCGTGCTCACCGGCGTGCACGCCGACCAGTGGCGCGCCAGCCCCGACACGAGCGCGCTCGACGCGGGCGAGAGTCGCGCCCACATCCTCTCCGTCATCCCGGAGAACTACGGCGACTACGCGGTGGAGCTCAGCTTCACCGCTGATAACCTCCTCGAACCCCTGGTCGTTCCCGTCACGCTCACCGTGCAGGTCGACGACGACGGCGACGGCATCGGCAGCCTCGCCAGTGGCGGCGAGGACTGCGACGACAACGACCCGAGCGCCTACCCCGGCGCGCTCGAGACCTGGTACGACAGCGTCGACAGCGATTGCAGCGGTGGCAGCGACTACGACTACGACGGCGACCTCGTGGCCTACCCCGCCGATTGCGACGACAACGACGCCAGCATCTTCCCCGGCGCGGCAGAAACCTGGTACGACGGGGTGGACCAGGACTGCGCGGGCGACGACGACTTCGACCAGGACGCCGACGGCTTCCTCGTCGACGAGGAGTGCGACGACACCGACGGCAGCACCTTCCCCGGGGCACCGGATGCCTGGTACGACGGCCTCGACGCCGACTGCGCGGGCGACAACGACTACGACCAGGACCTCGATGGGGAAGAGGTCACCACCGACTGCAACGACACCGACGCCACCGTGTACACCGGCGCGCCCGACACCTGGTACGACGGGGTGGACAGTAACTGCGACGGGGCGGACGACTTCGACCAGGACGCCGACGGCGACCCCTACGGCTCCGACTGCGACGACACCGACGCCACCCGCTCCACGCTCCTCGCCGAGACCTGGTACGACGGCCTCGACGCCGATTGCGACGGCGCCGACGACGACGACCAGGACAAGGACGGCGACCCCTACGGCTCCGACTGCGACGACACCGACGCCACGCGTTCCACGCTCCTCGCCGAGACCTGGTACGACGGCGTCGATAGCGACTGCGCGGGCGACAACGACGACGATCAGGACGCCGATGGGATCGAGGTGAACGACGACTGCGACGACACCGACGCCACCGTGGGCGAACCCACCGCCGAGACGCGCGACGACGTGGACAACGACTGCAACGGTCTCGCCGACGATCTCGCCATCGAGGACTACGCGGGCGCGGTGCTCGACGGTCCCACCTCCATCTGGGCCATCGGACAGGACGGTGGATTTGCCATTGGCGGCGACATGGACAACGACGGCGAGACGGACATCGTCGTGACCAGCGCCGAGCTATCGACGGGTCACGCCTGGTGGGCGTCTGGGGACAGCTTCTACGACGGCACCTACACCCTCACCAGCGTGGACTACGCCGACGCCTACGGCGGCAGCTACGACTACCCGGTGGCCCACGTGCTCCACACCGGCGCCGACCTCACCGGCGACGGCATCGACGACACGCTCGTGGCCGCCACCGACCAGGGCAGCGAGGAAGGCACGGTCTACCTGGTGAGCGGCGGCAGTTCGCTCACCGGCAACTTCTGGGTCGGCACCAAGTCCGCCGCCACCTTCGAGGGCGACGACAACGACGACGAGCTCACCTGGGCCACCACCGCCGACATTGACGGCGACGGCTCGGCGGACATCGTGATCGCCGCCCCCCTCGACAATCGCGGTGGCAGCTACGGTCGCGGCGGGACAGTGGCGATCTTCGAGGGCGGCTCAGCCTTCTCCGGTAGCTACGACCTCGACGATGCCGACGGCGTGCTCTGTGGCGACAGCTCGGACGACCAGCTCGGCCGCTCCATCGCCCTCGGCGACAGTAACGGCGACGGCTACGACGACATTCTCGCCGGCTCGCCCAATCGCAACGGCAGCGGCTCGGTATACGACGCGGGCGCCATCTTCCTCTTCCAAGGCAACGCGTCGCTCAGCTGGGGGTACAAGGCCAGCACCTCGGCCGCGTTCGAGATCACCGGAGTCGGCGTGGAAGAGCACCTCGGTCGTTCCTCGCTCGCGAGCCCGGCCGACTACGACGGCGATGGCGACGGCGACCTCGTGGTGGCCAGCCCCGCCAACGACGAGGTGTACGCCTGGTGGGCCGGCAGCCTGTCGGGCACCGAGACCACGGCCACCGCCGACGTGACCATCACCGGCTCCGGGGACTTCGGCGCGTCCTTGTCGAGCCAGACCGACCTCGACGGCGACGGCGTGCCCGACCTCGCGGTGGGCGCGCCCGAGTACGACACGCCGGACATCGAGGCCGGCGCGGTGTTCCTCTTCGCAGGCGCCACCTGGGCCGCGACGCTCACCGAGGCCGACGCCGGCGAGTCCTACCTCGGCACGGACTCGGGCCACCACCTCGGCGCCGGGCTCTCCGGCGGCGCGGACGTCGATGGCGACGGTAACGACGACCTCGCGATGGGCGCGCCCGGGCTCGACGGCTCCTACACGGGCGCCGGCGGGATCTACGTGGTGCCGGGGCGGTGAGCCTCAGCCCGCGCAGCCCGACCAGTCCACCTCGGGGCTGATGCTGTACTTCATGCCCCAGGCCTTCTCGAGGGCCGCCAGCTCGGCGCGGCGTGTCTCGAGGCGAGCCAGCGCCTTCTCGGCGCCCTTGTGCTTCTTGGCCTTGATCGCCGCCTCGTAGTAGCCCTGGGCGGCGTCCAGGTGACCGCCGGCCTCGGCAAAGGCGCCGAGATCGTAGGCCGCCACGGCGTTCTTGGCGTCGGCGTCGTACACCGCCTTCACCTGGCAGGCGGCCGTGGCGCGGTCGCCATCTTTGGTCGCGAGCTTCACCGCGTCTTTCACCGTCTTGTCGGTGTCGAGATCGACACGGAAGGTGCGCCACGCCGGGGCGATGTTGTTGGCGATGGTCAGGCCCTTCCCGCGCAGCGCGTAGGCCACGAGCGCGTCGGTCGATGACAGGTTGGACACGTCGGCGTCGCAACGGTCGTCGGCGGCGCGCAGCGTTTCCTCGGCAGAAGCGAGCTCCTTGCCGCCCTTGTCCACGATGGTCCACGCGAGGTCGACCGACACGCTGCGCTTCATGCAGAGCACCTTCACCTCGTACGTGTACCCGTTCTCGGTGCGGCTCTCGGTCTTGGTGTAGCTCGCCTCTTCCTTCCGCTCGGTCACGCTGCCCGAGATGGTGGCGTCGCCCTTGCTGCCGAGCTTCATCGGCATGATCGTGAGCCCGTCGTCGAGCTGTACGCGCTTGCTCTCGATGGAGTTGGTCGCCGCGTCGTTCACCGCCGTGTAGGCCGAGGGCGCGGCGAGGCCGAAGGTGAGCGCGCTGGCCGCGCCGGCCGCGAGGCCGGCCCCGAGGGCGGCCGCCCCCTTGGCGAGCATCTGGGAGTCCTCGGGGAGGGCGCGCTCGGCGTCGCCGAGGGCGGTGGTGAGCTGCTCGCTCATGAGGCTACCGAAGGTGCCGCTGAACTTGCCCACGGTGAGCGATTTGACGCCCGACAGCGGCTGTGGCGGCGCCGCCACTTGCCGGACATGGATGCCAGGCCCGATGTCGAGGGCCGATGCCTGGGGGATCACGAGGAGAAGAACGAGGGACAGGGCGCGCAAAGGTCACCTGAGGGGAGGCGCGCAATGATGCCTGGGGGAAGGCCCACAGGTCGACGCTCGCGGCGTTTTGACACGCTCCTGGCCTTTGTGTCAGCGCGAGAGCGCCGGGTGATCCACCCGCCACACCGGCCCGTCCGCCCCCACGCTCCCCGACTCCGACTCGAGTCCGGTCACAAACAGTGTGCCATCGTCCAGCATCACCGGGTCGCGCCATGTCACTCGGACCGCGGAGTCCGGCATCTCGAGGATGATCGGTTCGAAGGCGCTGGTGCCGAGGTCGTAGAGGTAGATACCACTGTAGGCCTCGTAGACAAACGCGTTGCCATCGCGCCAGAAGCCGGTCTCCACCAGCTTGTGCGTGCTGTCGTAGGTGTCGTTCAGCCGGTAGTCCGCGGTGTTGATGCGGTCGCTCAGGTTCACCACGCGCCCGTTGGCGTCGTAGTCGTACCAGTAGATGCCCTGGTCGGTGGCCCAGATCACCGCCTCGCTGTCGTAGGACACCGAGCCGCTCACCTGAGTCTCGTTGCCGAGCCACTCGCCCTCGCCGGTGCGCACGTCGGCGCGCCAGATGCGTCCGCTCTCGATGAAGATCATGGTGGTGCCCTCCACGTCGAAGTCCCAGAACTCCCCGAGCTCGTAACCAAGCTCCTCGAAGCTCCACTGTCGCTCGGGCTCGCCGGGCGGCTCCCAGGTGTAAAGCGCCGTTTCTCGCCCGCCGCTGACGACGAGGTACACCGTGGTGCCGTCCACCGCGTAGGCATGCCAGCGCGAACCATTGGTGGGCGCGTCGAACTCGGCGGTGCCCTCCCGCGCGCTGGCCTTGTCGATGGCGTAGGCGCTGTACACCACGCTGCTCCCTTCGGGCGTGGCGGTGACCACCAGCGCGCTGCTGGCCCGGTAGTTGTAGGTGTCGGAGCCGATGGAGAAGTCGTAGTCCACCTGCTGGTCCGCGCGACTGTCCCAGGCGTGGAGCACAGGGTCGTAGCCGGGAAACGTGAGCCAGAAAAGCCAGTGTCCCTCGGCGTAGAGCTCGTCCGCCTCGTCGTCGAGGAAACGGCTCCGGTAGCTGGCCAACTCCGTGGCCACCTCGGCATATTCCTCGGCGTCGGCGTCGGCAGCCGCGTAGGGGTCGACGGCAGTGTCGTAGGTGGCCGGGGCGTGGCCCACCCCGCAGGCGAGCGCGCAGAAACCGAGGAGGGAAAGGACAGGGCGCATGCGAAACCGTAGTCCAGAGTGGGGTCCAGGCCCGAGGCTTCGACGTCCTTTTCACAAGGCGGGTGCGCGCCGCCAGCGGGCTCGGCTACCATCGGCAGCCCCATGCGCCTGCTCCTCCCTCTCCTCCTCGTCGCCTGCGGCGACAATGGCCTCACCGTCCACAACAACGCCCCGGTGGTGTCGATCACCTCCCCGGGCGAAGGCGCCTCGGTGGTGGAAGGCGAGAGCCTCAGCTTCGCCGCCAAGGTGGTGGACGAGCAGTCGGAGATCGCGGAGCTGAGCCTCTCGTGGACCCTCGACGGCACCGCTCGGCTCGACGGTGAAAGCTCCGTGTCCGGCGACACCGTGCTGCTCGTGCCCGCCGGGGCCTTCACGCCGGGCGAGCACGTGGTGGCGCTCGTGGCCATCGACCCGCAGGGTGAGTCCGGCACCGACAGCATCAGCTTCAGCGTGATCGAGAACGGCGTGCCGACGGTGAGCTTCCTGTCGCCGGCCGACGGGCTCGCCTACCTCGCGGGGGAACCCATCAGCGTCGACGTGGCCTTCGACGACGCCGACGAGCCCGATCTCGCCAAGCTCGCGCTCACCTGGAGCGGATCGGCCACCGACGGCGCCAGCCTGCCGTCGAATCCCGACAGCGACGGGCACGCCCGGCTGGTGCTCAGCCCCGCCGTGGGCGCTCACAGCCTCTCGGTGACCGCCCAGGACAGCCACGGGGCCACCGCCTCGGCGCTGGTGACCTTCAGCGTGGTCGAGGGCGACGAGGACGGCGACGGGCACGTGTCGGCGGATCATGGCGGCGACGACTGCGACGACACCGACGGCAGCGTGTCGCCCAGCGCCGACGAGGCCTGCAACGACGTGGACGACGACTGCGACGGCCTCGTGGACGACGACGACACGAGCGTGCTCGACACCACCACCTGGTACGCCGACGCCGATGGTGACGGCCGCGGCAGCGACGCCACCGCCTACACCGCCTGCGACGCCAGCGGCGCCGACGTGGCCACCGGGGGCGACTGCAACGACGCCAACGCGGACATCCACCCCGGCGCCGACGAGAGCGACTGCGCCGACCCCACCGACTACAACTGCGACGGTTCCACCGGCTACGCCGACGCCGACAGCGATGGCTGGCCTGCCTGCCAGGACTGCGACGACGGCGTGGCGACCACCAACCCGGCCGGCACCGAGGCCTGCGACGCCGCCGACGCCGACGAGGACTGTGACGGCCTCGCCGACGACCTCGACGGCTCGGTGACCGGGCAAGCCACGAGCTACGCCGACGCCGACGCCGACGCCTTCGGCGACGCTGCGAGCAGTACTCTCGCCTGCGATGTTCCCTCGGGCAATGTGCTCGACGACACCGACTGCGACGACGCCGACGGCGCGGTGAACCCCGCCGCCACCGAGACCTGCAACGGCCTCGACGACGACTGCGACACGCTGGTGGACGACGCCGACACCGCCGCCGACCCGACCAGCTGGTACGCTGATGCCGACGGCGACGGCTACGGCGACGCGAGCGTGAGCGTGTCGGCCTGCGATGCACCCTCCGGATACGTCGCGAACAACGAAGACTGTGATGATACATCCATCGATGTATCACCGGCCGGCACGGAGGCCTGCAACGGCATCGACGACGACTGTGACGGCCTCGTCGACGACGACGACAGCCCCGCAGACCCCACCACCTGGTTCGAGGATCTCGACGGTGATGGCTACGGCGGAAGCACCAGCGCGGTGAGCTGTGACGCGCCCACGGGCTTCGTGTCTCTCGATGGCGACTGCGACGACACCGACACCGACTACCACCCCGGCGCGAGCGAGAGCGACTGCGCCGACCCCGCCGACTACAACTGCGACGGCTCCACTGGCTACGCCGACAACGACGGCGACGGCTGGGCCGCGTGCGAAGAATGCGACGACACCGACAGCGCCGTGTCGCCGAGCGCGACCGAGACCTGCAACGGCCTCGATGACGACTGCGACGGCACGACCGACGGCCCGGGCGCGAGCGACGCGCTCACCTGGTACGCGGATGACGATGGCGACGGCCACGGCGACGGCGCGGTGACGACCCCGGACTGCGAGGCTCCCACGGGTTTCGTGGCCACGAGCGACGACTGCGACGATACCGACGGCGCCGTGTCGCCGAGCGCGACCGAGAGTTGCAACGGCCTCGACGATGACTGCGACGGCCTCGTGGATGACGACGACAGCACAGTGAGCGACCCCAGCACCTGGTACGCCGATGCCGACAGCGACGGCTACGGCAACGCCAGTGCCACCCGCGACGCCTGCGACGTTCCCGCAGGCTACGTGGCGGATAACGCCGACTGTGATGATACATCGAGTGATGTATCACCAGCCGACACCGAGGCCTGCAACGGCATCGACGACGACTGCGACGGGCTCTCCGACGACAGCGACCCCTCCGTGTCCGGGCAGGCCACCAGCTACGACGATGGCGACGGCGATGGCTACGGCGACGCCTCCGACGCCACGACCTCGTGCTCCACCCCCGCGGGCAACGTGAGCAACGACGACGACTGCGACGATACATCCAGCGCTGTATCACCGGCGGATACGGAGGTTTGCAACGGCATTGACGACGACTGCGACGGCCTGTCAGACGACAGCGACCCTTCCGTTACCGGGCAGGCCACCAGCTACGACGACGGCGACGGCGATGGCTACGGCGACGCCACCGACGCCACCACGTCATGCTCCACGCCCAGCGGCAACGTGAGCAACGACGACGACTGCGATGATACATCCAGTGCTGTTTCACCCGCCGATACCGAGGCTTGCAACGGCATCGACGACGACTGCGACGGGCTCTCAGACGACAGCGACCCCTCCGTGTCCGGGCAGGCCACCAGCTACGACGATGGCGACGGCGATGGATACGGCGACGCGTCCGACGCCACGACCTCGTGCTCGACGCCCACCGGCAACGTGAGCAACGACGACGACTGCGATGATACATCCAGCGCTGTATCACCGGCGGATACGGAGGCTTGCAACGGTATCGACGACGACTGCGACGGGCTCTCAGACGACAGCGACCCCTCCGTCACCGGGCAGGCCACCAGCTACGACGATGGCGACGGCGATGGATACGGCGACGCCTCCGACGCCACGACCTCGTGCTCCACCCCCAGCGGCAACGTGAGCAACGACGACGACTGCGATGATACTTCTTCGGACGTATCGCCGGCCGATACGGAGCGTTGCAACAGTATTGACGACGACTGCGATGGCTCGACCGACGAGAGCAGCGCCGTCGATGCCGCCACCTGGTACCGCGACGCCGACAGCGACGGCTACGGTCTCGCCACCAGCTCCACCGCCGCCTGCTCCGCGCCCAGCGGCTACGTGAGCAACGACGACGACTGCAACGACGGCAGTGCCGCGATCTCGCCAGCCGATAGCGAGGTGTGCGACGCCGCCAACACCGACGAGGACTGCGACGGCACCACCGACGATGCCGATAGCAGCGCATCCGGAAAGAGCACATTCTACGCGGATAGCGACGGAGACGGCTACGGCGACGCCGCCGCGAGCACGGCCTACTGCGACGCGCCCTCCGGCGTGGTGAGCAACGACGACGACTGCGACGACACCAGCGCCAGCGTGTCGCCGGCCGATACCGAGTACTGCAATGGCGAGGACGACGACTGCGACGGGAGCACCGACGAGAACAGCGCCGCCGACGCGATCACCTGGTACCGCGACGCCGACAGCGATGGCTACGGTCAGAGCAGCAGCACCACCGCCGCGTGTTCGCTCCCCAGCGGCTACGCCGCCACTGGCGGCGACTGCGACGACAGCAACAGTAGCGAGTACCCCGGGGCCACCGAGGTTTGCGACGGCGACGACGACGACTGCGACGGCAGCGCCGACGAGTCCGGTGCCACCGGCGAGAGCACCTGGTACCGCGATGCCGACAGCGACGGCTACGGCAGTAGCAGCACCACCGCCAGCGCCTGCACCGTGCCCAGCGGCTACGTGAGCAACAGCACGGATTGTAATGACGGAAACGCCGGGGTGTCTCCGGGCGACGCCGAGGTGTGTGACGCGTCGAACACGGACGAGGACTGCGACGGCACGGCCGACGACCTCGACACCAGCAGCAGCGGGCAGTCCACCTGGTACGCCGATGCCGACAGCGACAGCTACGGCGACCCCGCGAGCTACAGCCAGCTCTGCGAGCAGCCCTCCGGCACCGTGAGCAACGACGACGACTGCGACGACACCGACACCGGGATCTCGCCGGCGGACACCGAGATCTGCGAGGACCTGGTGGATCAGGACTGCGACGGCGCCGACCAGGCCTGCGGCTACTACGGCGGCTTCGCCATCTCCAGCGCCGACGCGACCATCTATGGCGAGAGCGCAGACGACGAGTTTGGCCGCGGCGTGGCCACCGGTTTCGATCACGACGGCGACGGCTACGACGACATCGTGGTGGGTGCGCCGGGCGACGACGACTACTTCACCGACGCGGGCTCGACCTACCTCTACGAGGGCCCGATCGCGGCGGGGCCCGAGGACTCGGAGGACAGCGACTACGGCCGGATCTTCCCGCTCTACAGCTACCAGGAGATCGGCAACAATATCTACGACATGGGCGACATCGACGAGGACGGCTACGGCGACTTCTCGATGAGTCGCTACCACAGCAGCAGCGTCGGCACGCCCAACGAAATTTACCTCGGCCCAATTTCCTACGGTTCTAACTCCTACTCCACCGACTCCGCTTACTCCTACGGTTCGACCGCCGGGTGCAACCGCTGCTTCGTCAACGGCGGCGACTTCAGCGCGACCTCGGGCTCGGACGAGATCTTCTACGGGCTCAGCACCTTCAGCAGCTCCCGCGGGCTCGTCTACGTCGCCAACCTGGGCGTGTCGGCCGCCGTGGCGAGCTGGTCCGGCGAGGCCACCAGCGACCTGCTGGGGTTCGCGGTCGGCGGGGGCGAGGACGGCGACACCGACGGCGACGGCTACACCGACGCGTGGGGGGGCGCGTACCAACACGACACCGGCGGCAGCAACGCCGGCGCGGTGTACGTGGTGAAGGGGCCCGTGACAGGCACCGGCGTGCCGATCTCCTCCGTGTACGACGGCAAGATCAACGGGGCCGCTGCGGGCGACTACCTCGGCTACGGCATGAAGACGGTGGGTGATAACAATGACGACGGCTACGGGGGCGACATCCTGGTGGCAGCTACCGGCGACGACGACGGCGGCAGCGCCTCCGGTGTGATCTTCCTCTTCGAGAACGGCGAGGACGAGAGCAGCACCGCCGACGCCGAGGCCACCATCATCGGCGCCGAGGCCAGCGACGCGATCGGCAGCCAGCTCATCGAGGTGGGCGACGTGAACGGCGACGGCGGCATCGACCTCCTGGTCGGCTCCAGCGTGGCCGACGTCAACGGCACCAACTCCGGCGCGGCGTGGCTGATCTACGGCCCGCTCGCGGGGAGCTACGACCTCTCCGCCGACTACGACGCCGTCTTCTACGGCTCGGCCTCCGACGCCTGCGGTCGCCAGGGCGGCCTGGGTGACACCAACGGCGACGGGCTCGACGACATCGTGCTCGGCTGCGCGGCCGGCGACTCGGGCACCAGCGTCGACCACGGCACGGTGAGCATCTTCTACGGGTACTGAGCTTGTCGCGGCAGCACGCCGCCTCGTTGCGTCACCCGCGTCACTCGCCGTAGATCGCGCGGAGCCCGTGCCATCGGACGCCAAGCGCCCGGGCCTGGGCCTCTGGGATGGCCTCGCGGGCAAACACGCGGAGCCCCACCGTGGCGCCGCGCGGATTCGGCACGCGGGCGAGCTTCGCTCGGAGGCCGTCCACGACGGCCGCGCGCGACCCCGTGGCGCCCCAGCGGCACTCGCCAAGGTCGATCCAGCCGTCGCCCCGGGCGGCCACCACGTCGACCTGCACCTCGCGATCCCAGTACTCGCCTACCTCGGCACCCAGCTTCATCCCTTCTTCCTCGTAGATGAGCGGCAGAGCCTCGCGGCACAGGTCCTCGAAGGCCACGCCCTCCCAGGCCGGCAGGTCCGGCAGGACGAGCTCGGCCAGCGCCCGGTCGGCTCCGAGCTGGCGGATGGTGCTGTGCCGGGGGAAAACGAAGCGGTACCAGAAACGGAGCAGTGGATCACTGATCCGCCACCGCACCACGCGACGGGATGGGGGTGCGCCGCTGAGGGGGACGCGGCGGGACACGTAGCCAAGCTCGGTCAGGGTGTTGAGGTAGTAGGCCACGCTCTGGGGAGGCACCCCCGCCCGCGCGGCGAGCTCGGCGGGGGTGGCGGAGCCCCGGGCGAGCGAAGCAAGCACCGCCGCGTACTTGTGGACGTCGCGAAGCTCCTCGCGGACCAGGAACTCCGGCTCGCGGTAAAGCGGCGCGTGCTCGTCGAGCAAGGTGTCTCGCAGGTTCTGCGTGAAGGACCGCGCGGGATCGAAGTTCCGCAGGTACCAGGGCACGCCGCCACACACAAAGCGCGCTCGGGCGACCTCGACCAGCGACCACCCCGGGTGGAAGAACCTCGCTTCACGGGCTGAGAATGGCTGCAAGTGAATCTGACCGCTACGGCGACCGAAGAGCGGGCTCTTGCTTCCGAGGACCTCGCGCTCCATGAAGCCCACGTAGGAACCGCACAGGACGAGCATGACGCGGCCACTGTGCTGCCAGGAGCGGTCCCAGAGGGACTGCAGCACGCTGGGCAGCTCGGGACTGGCCTCGACGGCCCACTGGAACTCGTCGAGCGCGATGACCAGGCGACCCGGACCCACGTGGGCGGCGACCACCGACTCCAGCGCCTCGCGCCACCCCCGCGGGGCCAGCGAGGCGAGCACCGGGGCGCCAAGCGCGGTGGCCGCGGCCGCGAGGAACTCGCCCAGCTGCAGGGCCGCTGGAGACTGCTGGCCCGCAAAGTAGACTCCGGGCTTGCCACGGAGAAACTCGAGTATCAACTGGCTCTTGCCGATTCGACGGCGGCCGTAGACGGGGACGAGAGCGCCGCGCTCCCCCGACCACGCGGCATTCAGGTAGGCGAGCTCCCGCGAGCGGCCGACGAAAGAATCTTCCATCCACCGTTTGTATCACAAAACTGTTCACGACGCATAGTCACGACTAGCTGAGTCGTGACTAGCCTAGTCATGACTATTCATCGCGAGCGCTTCCGCAATTTTCGTCGCCACGGCCCGCGCGACCGGCGGTGGAAACGCGTTGCCCACCTGCCGGTAGGCGTGCGTCTTGCGACCCACGAATTGCCACGCGTCCGGGAAGCCCTGGATCCGGGCCACCATCGGCACGGTCAGCCGCGGCATCCCCGCGTGCCCGGGCAAGGGCGGCGCGTTGCCGATGACCATGCCGTCGACCCCCAGCGCGGCCCACGCGCGCTTGGCGCGGGTGGGACCGAGGTCGGGCCCGCCGTGCTTGTGCGAACCGCCCACCACCGTAGGCGCGATCTGCTGCGCGCCGCGCGCCCATGCCGCCGCCCCCTCCCATCCGCCGGCCGCCATCAGGTCGACCAGCACGTTGCCCACGGTGGGCGCCGGGCCAGAGGGCGCGGGCCAGCGGAATCCGCTGTCGCTGTCGCGACGCATCGCCACCATGACCACCCGGGGACGCAACTGCGGCACGCCGTAGTCGGCTGCCTGGAGCAGCTTCCACTCGGAAGCGAACCCGAGAGCGGCGAGTTCCCCGTCGATCCAGCGCCGATACTCGTCGAACACCGGGTCCAGCAGCCCCCGCACGTTCTCGAACATCACCGCGCGCGGCATCGTTTCTCGCACGATCCGCAGGGCCTCCGGGAAGAGGTTGCGCTCGTCTGCTGCGCCCAGTTGTTTGCCCGCCTTCGAGAAGGGAGGACAAGGCACGCCCCCGGCCACGAGGTCGACTCCAGCGTAGGGTCGCGCGTTGAAGGCGGCGAGATCACCCTCCACCACGCGCCACTGGGGACGGTTGTGTCGCAAGGTGGCACAGGCGTGAGGGTCGCGTTCCACCAGCACCGCGTGGTCGAAACCGGCCCCCTCGAGCCCGAGCGCCTGGCCCCCGCCACCGGCGCAGATCTCGACCGAGGCGAGGGCGGTCACCGCTACCCCCCCTGCGTGCAGCGCGGTCGCATCAGGCTCGCAGCGGAGCTCAGGTCGGGCGGGACCACGAAGCGCGGCCTGACACCAGGGGGTGGACCCACCCCCTCGGGCGCGTAGGCTCGGCGGCCCGCGCCCTCGGCGATGAGCGTCATTCCCGGTACTTCCCGCGCGGCGCTGACCACCTGCACCAGTCGCGACTGCACGTCGGGACGGGCCTGCACGTCGGAGGCTTGAGACGCGATGGGCGCGCGCTCGGCGTAGAGCAAGACCATCCCGCCCTCGTGGACAACCTGGTCGGGGCCGATGCCGGCCACCTCGGTCCACTGGGGCGTGCCCTGGTGAATCGCCCGGCCAAACGCGGCCGTCTCACGTCGATCCGCCGCGAGCCCAGCGAGGTGTTCCAGCGCGCCCTCGAGCGTCGGTCGACCACTCCACGCCAGGAAGCCCAGCGCCCCGGCGCCGAGCGTCGCGAGGACCACCCCACGCGCACGCGGGGGCACCCAGGCCGACAGCGAATCGGCGCCCGCGGCAACGCCCAGGAACGCCGCGGGCATGAGCACGACCGCGTGCCGACGCTGCGACCAGACCACGAAGGCCGGGACGATCACCACCAGCAACGAGGGCAAGGCCGCCGCCATCGCCCAGTTACGACGGCGCCACGCCAGGAGCGTGGCGCCCCCGAGCCCAGCGACCAGCCAGGCGTGTAGGTCGTGACCCAGGGCGCGGGCCCGTCGCCAGTGCAAACCCAGAATCGCGCGCGAGCGCTGCTCGGCCGGCAGCAGGATCGCGCAGGAGTAGGCGTCGCTCACCGCCTGGGACTCCACGGTGTCGCCGGCCGGGTAGCTGTCGACATTCATGTTGAGGTAGGCAGGCTGAAAGCCATCCTTGATCGCCACGAGATCGCGCTGCACGACCGCCGCCTTGTCGGCCCAGGGCCACTCGGTCGGCCAGACCAGGGGCGAGGATCGGCCGAGCACCGGCGTGAGCGACACCAGCGCGAAGAGGGCCAGCGGCGCCCAGGCCCGGGCCCACGGGGAACGAGGGGGAAAGAGCGCGGCGAACAGCAGTGACGGCAAGAGGAGCGCCAGCCCGTGCTCCCGCGCGGTCGCGGCGAGGCCCACGGCCAGGGCGTAGGCCACGAAGCTCGGGATCGAGCGGCGGAGCGCGTGCACCAGCGCCGCCGCCGCCACGGCGCCCAGAACGGCCGCCGTGACCGCCTCCGGCTGGAAGATCAGCGACTCCGCCACGAGATCGGGGTGCATGACGACCAGGGCGCTGCCGAGGAGGGCCGCGAGTCGCGAGAGGCCCAGCGCGCGGGCGCCCGCGTACACCCCCGCAGTGGCGGCGCTACCGGCTACCAGGCTCACCAGCCGGCCGCCGTCGGCCACGCCGAGCCCGGCCCAGCCCGCAAGGCCCGCCAGCGCCGGGAAAAGCGGCGGCACGTGGAGCTTGTTGCCCACTTGCCAGTCGAGCGCGGAGAGTCCCCAGAGCGGCGAGTCAGGGCCGGTCACGACGTCGATCTGATACTCGCGGGCGGCGGCGACCCGGACGGCCAGCGCGGCCAGGGCGAGCACGGCGGCGAGCGCACCGTCCCAACGATCGACGGGCCTCGCGGCAGGGTGCATGGACCCGCCTCCTATCTCAAGGGCGGTTACCCCCGCGGGATGTTCGACGCCTCTGCCCGGCATCGTCTCGCGACCGCGCTCACCCTCACCGGCGAGCTCGGCGTTCCCGCCGTTCTCGGCATGGCTCTCGGCTACTGGATGAGCGACCTCGGCATGCCGTGGATTCCCGACGCCCTCGGGCTGTTCGCGGTGTACGCCTTCATCAGTCTCGTGCTGGTGCTCGTCGGCCGGGCCCTGCACGGCAAGCTCTGGGAAGAAACGCCACAGGGGCGCACCCTGCGCGTGCGCTCGATGGTGGGGCTGGCGCTCCTTGCCCTCGCTGGGCTGGTGCGCGTGGGGGTGTGGTACACCACCACCCCGGCCCCGCTCACCGCGCTCTCGGCGCACGACTACGAGGCCGCCGCCGACCTCGACGCGCAGAAGCTCGTGGAGCTCAACGCTTCGATGGACGCGCTCCTGGCCCGCGTGGAGGCCCCGGGCGCCATGGCACCGGGTCCCGACGGGCTGCTCGGCGCCGACAAGGAGAAATCACTCCTGGACGCCTGGGCCTCGCTCTACGACCAGGCCTTCGCCCTCGACCAGGTGCGGATCTTCCACGAGGACTGGTACCGCTTCGACCCCTCGAGACTGGGTCGCCCCAGGCACCTCCGGAGCTTCCTCATCAGCTTCGCCGCCGAGGTGTCGCTCGTCGAGAAGGCGCATCGTTTCGTGGCGGCGGTCGACGGCAACGACGACGTGAAACACCTGCTCGACGCGCCGCACAAGGAGCTCGGGCACGAGGCACAGAGCTACTCGAAGTTCCGCTCCGAGATCCTCGGCGCCCGCGACCAGGCGCGCGTGCAAGCGGGCGCAGGCTACGCCCGGCTCCTCGACGAGGCCCTCGACGCCCGCACCGAGGCGAACCGGGTGGGCGCGGGCGCAGCCTGGCGACAGATAGACCTTTCCCTGTCGCGACTGCGCGCGCTCGGCTTCCTCGAGAAGACCACCGAGTCGCTCGCGGGCGACGCGCAGCTTCTGAAACGTGGCTTTCGACGAGCCTGGTTCCCTGCACAGACGGAGCTCGCCGAGTGGATGGGCGACACCCGGGTGCGTCGCATCGGCACCTACCTGATCCCCCACGACCAGCTCGAGGCCATGGAGAAACGCCTCGAACCCGGCGACGTGATGGTGTCGCGGAAGAACTGGTACTTGTCGAACGTGGGCCTGCCCGGTTTCTGGCCGCACGCCATCCTCTACACCGGCAGCCCCGAGAAACTCGCCGCGTACTTCGACGCGGATCCGGCGGTGCAGACCTGGGTGGCGTCGCAGGGCGGCGAGGGGCTGAGTTTTTCCCAGTGGCTCGCGCGGCGTCACCCCATCGAGTGGGCGCGACACATCGAGGGTGTCGACGGTCACGAGGCCCGGGTGATCGAGGCGATCAGCGAGGGCGTGGTGCTCAACAGCCTCGACCACGCTGCGGGCGACTACCTCGCCGCGATTCGACCCCGCCTGGAGAAGCTCGCCAAGGCGCAGGCCGTGGCCGCCGCCTTCGACATGCTCGGTCGTCCCTACGACTTCGACTTCGACTTCGCCACCGAGCACGCCATCGTCTGCTCGGAGGTGGTGTGGCGCGCCTACCGGCCCGCGGAGGGCAAGCTCGGCCTCGACATCCCCACCGTGGAGAAGGTGGGACGCAGCACGCTCCCCGCCAACGAGTTCATCCGCTACTTCGCCGAGGAGCGCGAGCGGGAGGACCGGAAGTTCGACTACGTCTGGTTCATCGACGCCATCGAGAAGGAGGGCCGCACGGTGGTGAGTGACGACGACGCCCTCGCCGCCACCTGGCAACGCGTGAAGTGGGACGTGGCGCAGAAGTAGGGGGCTATTTGCTCGCGGCCGAGGTGCCTTCTTTCGCACGCTTCCGCGCGTAGAGGTCGGCGTCGACCGCCCGCATCAGCGTCGCCTCGTCGGTGCCCGAGGTGGGGGAGAGCGCCTGGCCAACAGAGGCACCCAGCCCGATCGGGATCCCATCGAAGATCACGGGTGTCGCCCGGATCGCCGCCTCGACCGTGGCCGCCGCCGCTGCCACGCCGGGCTCGCCGTCCACACCCCGGAGCAACACCAGGAACTCGTCGCCGCCGAGCCGCGCCACCACGTCGCTCTCGCGCACACAACCGCGGAGACGTTCGCCCACCGCGAGTAGGACCGCGTCGCCCGCGGGGTGACCATGGGTGTCGTTGACCTCCTTGAAATCGTCGAGATCGACGAGCAGGAGACCAAACGGCGTGCCGTGTCGCTGCCCGCGGGCCACCTCCTGGTGCAAGACCTCGGAGGCGAACATCCGGTTGTACAGGCCGGTGAGCGGGTCGCGAATCGCCTGCTGGTAAGTGAGCGCGTTGGCCAGCGAGACGGCGGCGGAGGCGCCGACCGAGCGCAGGAGCGCCTGGTCGACCGAGTCGTAAGGGGCTAGTGTTCGCTTGGGCCCGACGCCGAGCAACCCAACCAGGCGGTTGGCGACCACCAGCGGGATGGCGAGGGCGAGACCGTGCCCGGGGGGCAAGAGGCCGTGCAGCCCCGTTCCGCGCTCGACCTCGTAAACGCCCAGCGATGGCGGCGCCCCGGCGATCTGCTCGACGACCAGCCGCTCGGGCGCGCTCTCCGCGCCGAAGCCCGCCGCGCGGACCAGTGATCGCTCGCCCGGTGCCACGACCCAGACGGTTGCCGACTGGGGGTAAAACAGCGCCACGGTGCGGATCACCTGCTGGCAGAGCGCGCGGGGCTCCGCGAGGTGGCCCAGCTCCTCGACGAGCCGGCGAACGGCGGCTGCCGTCTGGTGGCGCCCCCGGCCGAACCAGTGGTCAACCCGCGGCTGCACGCGGGCGGTGAACTGCTGGAACACCACGAAGGCACAGAGCAGGCTCGCGGCGTGGGCCGGGGAGCCGAGACTAGTCAGCCAGGGCCGGAAGAGCGCCAGGAGGGCGGCGAGGGGCAACATGGCGATCACCGACACCACCAGCCACGAGGCCGTCACGTGGAGCACGGTGCGGATCCCCATGAGCTGGAAGCGGACCACCGCCACGGCGGTGCAGACGAACAGGATGAGGGTGCTGAGCGGTCCAAACAGCATCGCGCCCTGGAATCCGAGCACGGGGAGGATCAGGTTGGTGGCGACGCACAGCACCACCGTGCCGCCGATGCCGAGCAAGACCCAGTGCAGCCTGAGGCGCTCGGTGCCGGTGGCACGCCGCGCGGCCGCGACGAGTCGGTAGCTCGCGAAACCGAACCCCCCCACCGTGAACGGGACGAAGACCGCGATCCCCGGGCCGTAGGTCTCGAAATAGCGGCCATCGACGAAGCCCATCTCGTCCCAGATCCAGCGCGTGCCGAGCACGAGCGACGCGAGAACCAGCGCGACCGCGTAGTGGGGAACCAGCCATCGCCAGAGCACGCGCCGCGGCAGCGGATGCCCCATCGCCACCGCGAAGTGCGGGATGAGCACCGCGCAGAAAGTGGAGAAGAGGATGGACAGGCGTGCAAACCGGGGATCGAACCAGCCGTAGGCCACGAACAGGCATCCCAGCCAGCCGCCGATCGCGAGGCACACCCCCACCAGCGTCCATGCGCGCGGCCCGCCGTGGGCGCGGACACCCACGAAAAGAGCCGTCGCCAACGCCGCGAGGGCCGCGAAGCCCAGGGGGATCGCGCTGGGATCCAGAGGTAGCGGACTGGTTTCCAAACCTTGGAGTATACGGCCGGCGGGGCGCCAACTTGACACACCCGCGCTCAGTCGTCGGTGACGCTCACCGTGACTCGCTCGTCGACTGCCGTCGTCCCATCGAGGATCTCGGCGTAGCTCGGCGATACATCGCCCATCATCGTCGCTGCTGCGAAGGCCGAGAGGTACACCGCGACGACGTCGAGGCCCTCCTCCTTCTCGAAGCTCTCGCAGGACACTGGCGTGCTGGTGAAGGTTTCATGGCAGGCGCCGTCGAAGCGCGCCCACGTCGGCCGGGCGGCGGCGGCCTGGACGAAGGGCTCCTGGTCGTTGTCCTGCGCCCGCGCCATGTAGAAGATCGGGGCCTCGGCGTCGGCCCAGCCGTTGGACACCAGCCCGGTCCGCGCGTCGCCGTCGAGCGGGACGACGCCCACCACGCGCGGATCGTCCACCCCTGCCGCGAACACGGCGAGCTCCGCGTCCGTGCATCCACCCTCCTCGGCGCCACAGCGCGCCGTGAGCGTGGGCACGTCGAAGGTGGGCCCCGACATCATCCACGCCGTCTGGCCACCGTAGCTATGGCCAACGACCAGCACGCGCGAGGTGTCCACGCGCTGGTACAGCGCATCGCTGGGGTCGAGCGCATCCAGCGCGTCGACCGTCGCAAGCACGTCGGCCACCCGGGTGAACGAGTAGCTCGCACGGTGCGGCTCCACGTTGTCGACCAGCGTGTTGCCGACGTGGTCGGGCGCCGCCGCCACCCAACCCTGCGCCACCAGGTGGCGCAGCAGCGGCGAGGCGTTTCCACCCCAGGCCTGCGAGCCATGGCTGTACACGACCAGCGGTAATGTGCATCCTGGGGCCGGGTCGGCGAAGGCCGCGTCGACCAGCGACTGCGCGTCGGTGAACAGGCCAATGTAGGTGGCCGCGGTCCCCGACCTGGCCTCGGTCGGGTACCAGAGATTCACGGGCACCGTGCGTGCCCCGCCCGACCAGGCGGCATCGACCTCGGTGTCGAAAACCCGGTAACCAACGGGCAGGTCGAAGCGCTCGACACCGGGCGATGCCGGGCAGGAGGCCACCGAGTCGCCCTCGCTGGGCGCGCACGCCGCCAGAAGGACGAGGCCGGGCAGGGACGCGCAATGGGTCACGCCCCGAGCGTAGCGCAGTCCCGGGCGCGTCGACGCCTAGGCGGCCCGCACCAGGCGCATCGCCACTCGCCAGTCGGGGTCGACCAGCGGTCCAAAGCCAAGCCGCTCGTAAACACGCATCGCGTCGCGCGTGTGCAACTCCACGCGTTGACACTGTCGAATGGCGGGGTGGTCGAGGAGCAGCTCCATGAGCCGCGTGGCGAGGCCCCGTCCCCGGCTCTCCGGACGCACGCACACGTCCATCACGTAGGCGAAACGCGCGTTGTCGCCGACGGCGCGGGCCGTGCCCACGACCTGGTCGCCCTCTCGGGCCACCACCCAGGCGCAGGAACCCCGGTGGGCGCGGGTGGCCACCTCCCGGACATCGTGGTTGTACCAGTAGCTGTGTTGGACGAGCAGGTTCACCGCGCCTTCGAGGTCGGCTGCGGTGGGCGACACCGCCAACCGTTCCCGGGCCGGGCCGCTCAAGAACGCCGGCAGCTGAGTCGGCTCGGCGTCGATCATCGCGTCGATGGCTCGCAGATCGTTGCCCTGGCCCCGCGTCCACAGGTGGCGCATCACCGCCTGGCGCGTTTCCGCCGGCCGGTTCTGTCCCACCTTTCGCCGCCCCACGAGCGTGGCGCCGGCGAGCTTCACCACCGCGATCCCGCGGACGGCGGCCGCATACATCGGGTCGGCCGCCGTGATCGGCCGGTGCCCCCCCTCGGGCTGGTAGTCCGCCATCATCTGCTGGAGCACCGCGGCTTTCACCCGCAGGTCGTCGACGCCTTCCAGCGTGCCGCGCGCGTGGGCCGAGAGGAAGTAGGAGGTGGCCGGGCAGGCGCGCTCGGGGTGGATCCACGAGCTGGGGATGGTGGCCAGCACGTCTTCGCAGGTGATCATGGCCGGCTGCCCGAGAAGCTCCATCTTCTCGCCTCGCGGGGCACCATGGAAGTACAGCTCGCCCTCGTACACGATGGGATGCACGGTGCGGAGCACGGGGCCGTCGTCTCCGGTGGCGGCGAGATGGACGAGCTTCAAGGAGCGGAAGAGGTCGAGGGTCTGCGCGGTGTCGAGGTGCTCGGGGTCGAGAAACATGGTGGCTCCGGGTGCCTGCACCTACGCCGGGCCGGGCCCGGCAGATGGTCCAGAATCGAAATACGTCATGGTCCGGTTTTCGCCTCCGGTGGCGACTGGCGTTAGCTCGCCGCATGGCTCGTTCGGCATGGGCACCCCGATCCGCCGTCTCCGGCGCGGCCGACCTCGTCGACGCGATCGCCGCCGACATCCGCTCGGGGCGCCTCGCGCTGGGCGAACGACTGCCGGGAACGCGGGAGCTGGCGAAGGCCCTCGATCTCAATCGAAAGACGGTGGTGGCCGCCTTCGCCGAGCTGGAGGCCGAGGGCTGGATCCGGCTACGGGCTGGGAGCGGCGCCTTCGTGGCGGCGACCGCGCAGGAGACTGCTCGCGCGGCGAGGACGTCTCCACGGGCGGCGTTCCCACTGCCGCCGCCCGTGGAAACGGGCAAGGAGGCCATGTGGCCCTTGCCCAGTCACCCGCGCATGCTTCGCATGTCGGGTGGGCAGCCCGACCTCCGCGTCTTGCCACTCGACAGCCTCGCCCGGGCCTGGCGACGCGCGCTGGCCGGCACCGGGCGGGCGCTGGTCGACTATGCAGACACAGCTGGAGAACCTACGCTATTGGCGGCGCTGTCGGACTGGCTCGCGGAGACGCGGGGGGTGCGACCATCACCCGGGGGCATCATCGTCACCCGGGGATCGCAGGGGGCGCTGTACCTGCTCGCGCGCGCCGTCTTGCGACCGGGCGACCGGGTGGCGGTGGAGCGCTTTGGCTACGGTCCCGCCTGGGCGGTGTTCCGAGAAGCCGGTCTCGAGGTGGTCCCGGTGCCGGTGGACGAGGCCGGAGTGGACGTCGAGGCCCTGTCTCGCCTCGTGTCCATCCGGGCGGTGTACCTGACACCCCACCACCAGTACCCCACCGGCGCCGTCCTCTCGCCGTCGCGTCGCGCTCGCCTTTTGAGCCTCGCCGCCGAGCGCCGGTGGATGGTGATCGAGGACGACTACGACCACGAGTTTCACTATGTCGGTCGACCGGTGCTGCCGCTGGCCTCGGCCGACACGCGAGGCGCCGTGGCCTACGTGGGCACACTGTCGAAGGCGCTGGCGCCGGGCCTGCGGGTGGGTTTCGCGGTGGCACCGCCACCGGTCATCGAGAGACTGTCGGCCTACCGGCGCCTCGTGGATCGCCAGGGCGACCACGTGACCGAGCGCGCCGTGGCCGAGCTGATCCTCGATGGGTCCCTCGGGCGCCACATCCGCCGGAGTCGCCGCGTGTACCAGCGGCGGCGGGCCACCCTGCTCGCGGCGCTCGCGGCCTCGTTCGGGCCTCGCCTGGAGCCGAACGACCCCCCGGGTGGCATGGCCCTCTGGGTGCACGCGCCCGGCATCGACGTGGACGCCTGGGCGGCCCGCGCACGGGCGCTGGGGGTCGAGTTCACCACCGCGCGGGAGTACGCGTTTGACCACGTGCCACGGCCCTTCGTGCGGCTCGGGTTTGCCTGTCTCGACGAGGCGGAGATCGTGGAGGCGGTGGGGCGGATGCGGCGGGGGTGGTAGCGCAGCCTCGAAGGACTACTCGGGAAACAAGTTGAGCGACGCCCCCGACTTCAGCCGCACGGCCAGCATGTGTCGCCGGTCGAGGCTGAGAACGACGTCGGTGCCCAGTCGCTCCGCGAGGGCAATCACGGCGGCGCCGGTGCCGCCCAGCGGGAAGTCGCCGTACTGCTCGACCAGCTCCGCCATGCGGTCGAGATCATCCGGCCGTGGCGGCTCGATCCGCACCGCCCGGAGGCCTCTCAGGAAGGCGGCCTCGACCCTCGGGCCCATGCGGGCGCCGACCAGGTGGGTGGCCTCGGCCACCACCATCGCGGGCACAACGAGGCGGAGCCCGGGGCGACTCATCGCCGCGATGCAGCGGGCGTGGTCGATGTCGTCGGCATCGACCGCCGCGTAGAGCGGGCCGGTGTCAACGATGGCGAGCAGGCGTCCACTCCCGGGCCAGGATGGCCTCGGCATCACGCGCGGTCGTCGTCTGCCCGCTGCGTCCCAGTGCCGCGAACGGGAGCGCCGGCGTCTGGTCGTCGCTCGCGTACGCGAGGACGACCGCACGACGGACGACCTCGGACACCGAGGTGCCGTCCCGCTCGGCCTGGTCGGCCACCACCGAGGCCAGCTCATCGGGCAGGGAGATGGTGATGCGGTGCATACTGCATACCTACGCGCGCATGCGAGCGCCGTCAACGCCACGATGTATGCTCGTGCCATGCTGACGTTGCTCGCCTGCCACGCGATCGAGAAGCAGGCGCCGGGCGACGCCGCGGGGATCGGGAACGACACCGGGACAGGTTCCGACTCTGCCGACACGGTCGGCACGACCGACACGGCCGGCGCGACCGACACCGGAAACGAGACGGGCCAGGACAGCGCCACCGACACCGGGGAGGACACGGCCTGGCCTGTTTCGAAAGCGCTCTGCGAGATCCTAATCCTGGACGACCTCTGGGCCGACGGGCACCCGGAGTCGGGCTACCTCTCTCGCGTGGATGCCTCGGACAAGCTGCAATACGAGGCGTACACCGACGGCGACGGCGTGGAGACGACTCGCCTCGACTACAGCTACGACGGCAGCGGCAACCTCGTGGTCGAGACGCACGATCTCGAGGCCGACGGCGCGATCGATGTCACCTACACGTGGACCTACGACGCCTGGGGCAACGAGCTCACGCGGGTGACGTCGGGGCTCTGGGACGCTGACTACGCCTGGACCTACACCTACGACGCCGCCAACGACGTGCTGGTGGCCGAGTACGATGGCTATGGCGACGCGACAGACGGGGTGATCGACCTGCGCGTCAGCTTCACTCGCGACACCGACGGCCGCCCGCTGACGGCGGCCTACGACTACGACCTCGACGGCGACGCCGAGCTCACGGTGAGCAGGTCATGGGACGCGGCCGGGAACGCCCTGGCCGAGACCTGGGACTACGACGGGCTCACCGACGCCTGGGGCACGCCCTACGTGGACTGGAGCTGGACGCTCACCTACGACGAGGACGACAACGTGCTGACCAGCACGTACGACACGGGCGCCGACGGCCTGACGCCCGACGTGTGGACCTACACCTACGCCGACGGGCTGCGCGCCACGCAGGACGTTGACTACGCCGGCGACGGGGTGCTCGACGCTCAGTACCGCTACATCTACGACGCCGACGGGAACCAGCTCACCACCGAGCTCGTCGACGACGGCGCCTGGTTACCGTCGGAGGCCTACACGTGGACGGACGGTCGCCTCGCACGGCTCGAGCACTTCCGCGACGGCGCGCTCGCGTGGTGGTCGGACTACGCCTGGGACGAGGCGGGCGACCCGGTGGAGGAGGTGCAGTACGAGGCCTCGGGGGCGGCCGGTTACCGCACGAGCTTCAGCTACGACTGTCCCTGACCCTCGAGCTCAGGTCAGCCCTCCCCCGGCACGGGCAAGTTCTGCAGGTCGTCCAGTTCTTTGGGGCGCCCTGCCGCGGCCTTCATCGATCGCACATGCGACGCGCGGACGTCGGGTGGCGACGCCCCGTACACCCGCTCCCGAAGCACGCGCGCGATCTCCATGCGTTCGGCCACCGTGAGGGCCCACATCGCGCGGCGCTCCGCCTCGGCCGCCTCGGCCGGGCTGGCGAACACCTTGCCCTCGCGCTCCATGTTCGCGTTGTAACCGCCCTACCCCTTCGCCAGCTTGTCCTTCCGGTTCCGATACAGCTCCGCGTCGACCGCCTCGGTCATCTTGGCCTCGTCGAGCTTGAGGCCACAGGCGGCCGGCGACACCTGACCGACCCACCTCGGCGTGCCGGTCGCGACCCGTGCTACACTCCCTCCGAGTCCACCGGAGCCGAGGATGCGCACCCCCCCCCAATTGGATAATAGCAGTTTCTAGCTGTATTATTTCCATTACCACGCCAGCACGGGCCGCGTGCCCGTGGAACCTGGTGTGGAACAACGACAATGACGGGTACGCCATCCAGAGCATCGCGGGTTGCCCGCCGGTGCTCGACTGCAACGACAGCCCCATCACGGGCGCGGGCGTGAACCCCTCGGAGTTCGAGGTGATGGGCGACGGCATCGATTCCGACTGCGATGGCCGGGACGCGCTCCGTCGCTACCTCAGCGCCAGCGCGTTCTCCTCGGGGACATGGACCACGTCGGGCACGGTCACCTTCCCTGGCGTCAACATGAAGGTTGGCTCCGCCATCTCGCCCGCGAGCAGCGCCAAGCGCACGTTCAACACCCCCCGGCAGGGCGGCGGCACCGGCATCATGGTCGACCTCGACGACGCCGACGGCGGGCCGTGCACCGTGACCATCGGCACCGGCGTTGGCGGGGGGCCGACAACGTATTCTTCCGCCAACATCCCGCCGTTTAGCGGCACCGACTGGGTTGAGATCGCGGAGGTGCTGGTCCCCCACTCGCTCCGCGACATCGAGATCGCCTGCCCGGCCAACAGCTTCGTCGAGATCGACTGGTTCGTAGTCCAGAACGCGGACCTGGTGATGCCCCCCGCCGTCGATATCAGCATCGACTGGCACGACACGCGCACCCCGGGGGGCGGCTGGAGCACCGGCTTCGTGCGCGACAACGCGAGCGACACCCTCTACATGGCCACCGACATGGCCGGCGTGGCCCGGCTCGACAGCCCATCGGGTAGCTGGCTCAACGCCTTCGGGGCGGGTCCCGACACGCTCGCGGCCGGCGCCGTGCTCACCGTGTCCGACATCGTCCCCGAGCCCTTCGGCCCCGGCCTCTACGCGCTCATGGGCGACGGCGAGCGGGGCGGCACCGACGTGGATGGTGGCTTCTGGTACTCGCCCAACAGCGGGGAAACCTGGACCATGCTGGGCGACTCCTTCTCGGCGAGCTGGGACGACGACAGCAACGGCCTCCCCGACTTCCCGCCCGAGGACGACGTGGCCGGGATGGCCTTCCCCTCGCAGTGCCCCGTCGTCGCGAACGGGGGCACCGACGGCCGCCTGAACTGGACCACGCACGCCGGGCGCGAGCTGCAGGCCGACTGGTTCACCACCGGCGAGGTGCTCTACATCGCCAACGGGGATCCCGACGCGCAGGGCGTGAGCATCTACGAGGCCGCGACCGGCGACATCTGCGCCCTGGACAACACGGGCGTGGCGCTCCCGGCCGAGCCGATCAACGCCCTGCTCCGCGTGGACGTGGAGCCGCTCGGGAGCCCGGTGCTGCTGGTGGGTTACGACGCCCGCCTCGACAACGAGCCCGCGCTCTACCTGTGCGAGTTGCCGGTCGCGCCGAGTGACTGCGACCCCGCCACCACCTGGGCCGCCGACTGCTGGCCGGTGCCGGGCTCCGAGGGGATCGACCTCCGTGACCTCGAGCTCGACGACAGCACCGACGAGACGATCGTCTACATCTCCGACGCGGGCTTCCGCCTCGCCGACGCCGACAACAACGGGTACGCCGACGACACCTGCTCGATCACCGACCCCGGCATCGACGCGTTGTACCTCGACGACGCGCTGGGGGTCGACGTGATCGACTACGAGCGGGTGGCCGGGCCAACGGAGATCCCGAGCGCCGCCAACTTCGAGCTCGTGGGCATTAGCATCGACCCCACGGGGACCTACATCTTCGCGAACGTGCCCGTCCACGCCGGCGCGCCCTACGCTAACGATCGCATGTGGCGCGTGGAGCTCGCGAGCGTCGGGTTGGGCACGCCCTGGGTCAGCGTCAACGACGGGGACGGGACCACGTATACCTGGGAGGAAGACGGTCGCGAGGTGATCCGCGCCGGCAACTCGGAGTTCAGCGCGTCCTGGCTCGGCCAGCAGACCGTCGGCGTGCCGGCGGTGTTCCCGGGGCGCGCCGCCCCGGGGACCGGGTTTGACACCGACTGGCTCGAACTGGCGGCGCTCGACGGCCTCGCGGTCGTGACCGGCAAGACCAACGCCTGGCTGGTGTCGGGGCTCGCCAGCACCTGGGCAGACGACGGGGGCGCCGCTGGCGTCGTGGACGGCGAGGAGGAGACCGACTGGGTGTTCTGGCCCGACGTCGATCCCAACGAGCACGCCTCCTACCAGACGATGGGCGTGCTGGAGGTGGCCGTCACCCCCGACGGCGAGACCTTCCAGGCCGTGGGCGACCACGGGCTGGTGTACCTCGACCCGGTCACCTACCCGCAGTCGATCATGTCGCCCACGGCGGGGGAGGTGGACTGCCTCTGGCACGATGCCTTCCTCGCCGGTGGGCAGGGCGTGGACGTGGGGCTCGACGGGTCGGTGTGGGTGGCGCTGTTCGACGAGTCGGTGTCGGAGGCGGACCCGTACCCGCACGCGGGCGGGATCGTGCGCGGGATCGACGTGGCCGGGGTGCTGACATGGACCTACGCGGCGGGGGGGTTTCTGGATGCGGGCGGCGACTACGCGTTTGACATGGACGACCCCACTGGGGCCACCCGCCTCTGTCACGACCGACTGGCGGCGACGCGTTCCATCGAAGCGATGGACCCGGCTCGCCCGAGCCCTTTCTCCTCGGGTGATCCGAGCACCCTGAGTGCTTCTTTCGGCAACCCACGCGAGGTGCGTCCCATCGACGCCACCACCGCCGTCGCGCTCATCCGCCCGACGGCGGCCACGACCACCGAGACGACGGCGGGTGGAATCTACGTCACGCTTTCCGGAGGGTTCGACTACTCGATCTTCGAGAACCTTGGGTGGGTCCCCCTCCCCTTCGACGGCGACTACACCATCGGCAGTACCAGTGGCACGTGCAGCGAGTCCGCTACCTGGGAGTCCGCCCACGTTCAACTCATCCACCCCGGCACCGACACCTACGCCAACGACCTCGACCTCGACGGCGTGGTCGACGACCTCGACGCCGACGGCTACCCGGACGACTTCCTCCTCGACCTGCTGGTGACGGTGTCCGCGAACGACACCACCAAGATCAACGACGGCGGCCGGTACTACTCCCCCTGCGCGATGGCGCGAGTGCTGGTCGGTCCCGACGGCACTGGCGGCCTCGACGCCACCTGGGAGTGGATCCCGCTCGAGTGGCACGTGGAGCCCTTCGTGGGGCCGAAGTGCGGCGTCTGGGGCCGGAACATCTCGGGTGCCACCGTGTCGCCGTGGTCGGACGAGGCCTACATCTACGGGGCGTACTACCGGGACCAGCCGGTGAGCGGCACCGGGCGACGCGGAGGCGGCGCCTGCGTCCTCGACCTCGACACCCACGCCACCACCCTGCTCGTGGGACCCGACACGCGCGAGTACAGCATCGCCGAGGTGGTGCCCCACCCGCAGGTGAGCGACTTCGTGGCCATCCTGCCCACGCTCAACCGGACGACTTGGCTGCAGTGTAGTCACGCGCGCGCGGCCTGGGCGGCTTACTACCCCGACACCTGCGACTACCCCTGGCCGCTGCTCGCGGAGCGGATCGGCACCAGCTGGTTCGTCTCCGAGCTTCACACTCAGCCGCCCACCGGCCTGCTCGACAACGGGGCCTGGAGCGAGATCGGGCTGGAGGTCGGGGAGTCGTACGAGTCCTGGCTGGTCGTCGGCACCAACGGCTCCGGCGCGTGGCGCGGCGTGCTGGAATGGTGACCTGGGCGCTGCTGGCGGCGGTCGGCTGCTCTGCCTGCAGCGGCGGCATCGACCTGGTCGGTAACCCGGACACGGCGGGCAACGACAGCGCGACGGACACGGGCGGCGACACAGCGGACACCGGCGACTCCACCATCGATTCAGACACCTCGACGCAGATCGATAGCTGCGACGAGAACGGGAGCCTCGGCGAGGGATCCGACGCCGACGGCGACGGCTTCATCGCCCTCGAGGAAGGCGGCGACGACTGCGACGACACCCGTGACAACGTGTACCCGGGCGCGCCCGACCCCTGCGACGACCTCGACCAGGACTGTGACGGCGACCCGGTGCCGCCGGGTTCATGCGGGGAGGCCGGCGACATCGCTGCCGCCGCGTGGGTGGTGATCGAGGGCAACGCCGACGTGCCGTACGTCCAGTTCGCGAGTGCCTCGTTGAACGCCGACGGACAGGCGTGGATGGCCATAGACGGCGCGGACGTGCAGCACGACGCGTCATCACGCCTCGGCTTCTTCGATGGGTCCACTCTGGGCAGCAACCCGCGCCCCGCGGTGGAGAACTGGAGCGGGACCTGGGGCGACGCGCTGGGCACGGCGGCCCCCGCCGGCGACGTGGATGGCGACGGGGTGGGCGACGCGTGGGCCCTGTGGCAGTCAGCCGGCAGCGTGTACGCCACGTTCGCACTGTTGCCTGGCCCCCTCTCTGGCCCGCCCTGCACCCTCGACGAGGTGCACGACCGCGCGGCGACCGCCGTCTCCAACTCGACGGTCGGGGGCTCGTCGATCTACATGTGGGACGCCGGTTTCGATGTCGATGGCGACGGCCTGGGCGACGCGCGGGTGAGCCTCAACCCGAGCTCGGGGGAGGTGCGCGAGTACCTCCTCGACGGCGCGACGGCGGCCACCCTCGAGGGCGAGATCGAACTCGACCGGACCTTCGGCTACGCCACCCGGGACTCGGCCGCAGGGCTCGGGGCGACGCCAGTCGCGGTCGCCGACCTGGACGGAGACGGCCTCGACGACATGGTGATGGAGCACGAGTGCGGGCGGTCGACCTACGACGGTGGCGTGGCCGTCGTCACGGGTGCCGACTTCGTCGCCGCGGTCGCCTCGGGCGGCACCCTGGGCGACGGCGCCTCGTTGGTATGCTCGCGCAGCGAGGACCACACGTGGAGCCTCATGCTCAACCTGTGGAACGCCCCCGACCGCGCCGCCGACGTGGACGGCGATGGCCACGTCGACCTCCTGCTCGCTGGCGAGGCGACTCCGGAGGACGCAGGCTTTCTGGCCTTCATCGACCTGCACAACCCCGACAGCACCCCAATGGAGGACCGGGTGCTGGTCGAGGTCGCAGGTGCGGGCTCCAACGCAGCCTACGCCGCCGGACTCGTGCGCGGCACGCACTTCGGTGTCACGCCGAGTGACCAGTGGATCGGGGTCATTGGCACCCGAGGCGGCTGCATCTGGCGCGTGGCCGACCTCGACCTTGGTGGCGTCACGGAGGCGAATTCGCTCCGAGGCCCCTGCATCCAGGATCCGGACTCGTGGTACACGACGTTGGAAGAGCTGGTGGATCTCGATGGCGACGGTCTCCCCGAGTGGCTGTTCGAGGACTCCGGAGAGACAATCGACGGCGTCCCTCTCGGCCGCGTCACCGTCATCCACGGCTTCGAGCCCCCTTACGACGATGCTACGCGCTGGTAGCGACGCTAACCCTTCGCCAGCTTGTCCTTCCGGTTCCGGTACAACTCCGCGTCGACCGCCTCGGTCATCTTGGCCTCGTCGAGCTTGCCACCGAGGAACTGGTTGATCTGCCTCGCGACGGACTTCGCGTCCTTCACCGTCTCGTCGTAGCGCACTTCCAGCACCTGCCAGTTGTCCTTCTTCCGCGCCAGCACGCGGATCGACGCGAGGTGGTTGAGGTAGTGCTCGGTCATCGCCTTGTCGTCGGCGGTGCCGCCGCTCTCCGCGCGATGCTTCAGCATCTTGTTCTGCGAGGCGAGCACCTCGTTCAGATCGCGCCGCATGAAGATGATGCGGTAGTCGTTGTCGTCGGGGAGGAACTTCAGGAGGAAGGAAATGACCTTGAGCACCTTCCCGCGCGCCTCGCGGACGTAGCTCTTGTCGGTCTCTTTCTCGAGGTTCTTCACCCGCTCCACCTCGTAGTAGCCCTTCGGGTTGTCGACGTCGGCCACGCGCTCGCCGTCGGTGAGCACGGAGAGCCCGCCCGCCTCGAGCATCTTCATCATCATCGAGGTGCCCGAGCGGGGCAGGCCGGACACGACCACCACCGGCTCGCCCTGCGCGGCACGGCCAAACAAGCGGGAGAGAAAGTCCATCGGAGAGGTCCGGGGCTAGAGCGTGACGCCGAAACGGTCCTTCAAGAGGAAGCCGGCGGCGAGCGAGAAGACGAAGAACCACGCGAGGATGCCGCCCTCGCCCGCCGGGAAGGGGCCGAGGCCACGCTCCTCCCAGCTCACCTGGATGGTCTGGAACGCGCTGTCGCCCGGGAGCGCTCGCTCGCCGGGGTAGAGCACCGCGTCGAGGCCGTGGCCGCGCAAGACCGGGATCTTCCGGTTCTCGCCGCCCACCGCCAGCGCCTTCTCCTGCGTTTCCCCGCCGAGCGTGAAGCGCAGCACGTGGTCGCCCTCGGTCGCGACCACTCGATACGCGGCGCGGCCATCGGTGGTGCGCACCGGGGGGGCGTCGAGCGTGACACCATCAGGCAGATCGAGCTGTAGCTCCCTTGCCCGCGTGCGCGCCGACTCGGCCAGCTCCACCTGCACCAGCACCGGCTCGCCGGGCTCGATCGGCCGGTAGGCGTAGTGGGCCACGAGCTGCACCAGCACCAGCGTGATCGGCGCGAACATCACCAGCATCGGCACGATGTTGTAGGCCAGGTAGAGGAAGTTCTGGCCGAGCGCCTTCGCGGTGGCAACCAGCACCCCCACGAGGTCGTCGCGGTAGAGCACCACCTCCAGGAGGTGCACCTGGATCATGTTCTTCGCCCGGGCGATGCCCTTCTGGTTCGACACCTGCTTGTAGACGAGCAGCGCCACGACGCCGGCAATGACCGGCCACGCGAGCATGTCGAACTCGGGACGGTCGTGTCCCAGGGGCGCCAAGACGACGTCGAACACGACGCCGCAGAGGTGGAGGAAGGTGTCCACGCGTCGCGACTAGGAGATGTATCCGAGGCCCTTGAGCTTCGCGCGGATGTCTTCATCCGACTTGCTGTCCTCGAAGTGGAGCATCTCCTTCTCGAGCACGTGCGCGATGAACTCGTCGGCGGTGGCGTAGCCGGCCACGTCGGCCACCTTCACCACGCGGGCGTAGAGGTCCTTGTCGATCTTGACGGAGACGTTCTTGCCGAAGCCAAACATGGGGGGCTCCCTGAAAAAGGGTTCGGGACTAATCCGCGAGCACGGGCTTGCCACCCATGCCCTCGGCGAGGGGAACACCGTAGTGGTGCAGCACGGTGGCCGTCACGTCCATCAGGTCGTGGGGGCCAGCCGCGAGCTTCTTGTTCGACAAGAGCACCCCGGGCACCACGGAAGGGTCCATCAGGTGGTTGCCCGACCAGCGCGAGGTGTTGTCCTCGATCCAGCCCTCGACGATCTCGCCGAGGGTCGACTCGTCGGAGGCGCCGTAGCCGGCGTCGTACCCGACGACGAGATCGGGGGCCTCGGCGCGTCGGGTGGCCGCGTAGATTTCGCTCGATCGCGACACGGTCTTCACCACGCGGGCGTTGTCGGCCGGGTCGGTGATCCCGAGCATCTGGGCGGATAGTTCCGCCATCACCGCGTCGGCCTCGCCTGGCTTGACGATGCCCTCGGCCTCGCGTCCCTCGAGGTTGAGGTACACCGCGTTGAAGCCGATGCCGTAGGCGCGGGTCTGCGTCCAGTCCACGTCGCCCGCCGCGATCTGTCCCGTGGTCTTGCCGTCTTTCAAGGTCAACCAGCCGTGATCGCGTAGCCAGGTGTTGAGATGCACCTCGCGACGGTAGGGCTGGAAGCCGTGGTCGCTCATCACCAGGAGCGTGGCGTCGGCAGGCAGCTTCGCGCGGATGCGCGCGAGGTGATCGTCGACCGCGCGGTAGTAGCCTTCGATGTCGTCGGCGTGATCGCGGGCGAGGGCGGCGTCGTAGGCGGGGTGCGGCGCGGCACCCGGGTGCTTGGGATCGCCGTGGCGCCACAGCATGTGGCACTGCAGGTCGACGTCGCTCACGTAGACAAAGCCCATGTCGCCCGGCTGTACGCGCGCCATGGTCACGTCGATCAGCGCGCGCGTGTCTTCCTGGACGAGCGCCACCTGGGACTGGTAGTCGTCGTCGGAGAAAAGCGTGTCTTTGAGGGCGTTGGTCTCTTCGGGCATGCCCTGCGTGTAGAAGTCGCCCATGGCCTCGGCAAGGTCTTCCGCGAAGTCGTCGGGCGTGGTGATCGGCTGGGCCGGGCTGTCGGGCGCGATGTTGACGGGCGAGGCGTACACCACGAAGCCGGGGCGTAGCTCCTTGGCGTAGAACCGCACGATGCCGGAGAAGGGCATGGCCCCCATCGGGAGAGCGTCGAAGCTCACCGTCATCCAGTCCGACCACTCGCCCTCGGCGAGCACCGCCACCTCGGTGCCCGCTTCCACCATCACGGTGTCGGTCTCCGCGTCGAGGAAGAAGGTCACCGGCGCGGTGAGATAGTCGCTGTCACCCGGGATCTTTCCCGGCGGCAGGTGGAACACGTCCGGGGCGCCCTTGATGCTGGCGCGCACCGTGTCGGGCGTGCCGTCGAGGTCGGTGTCTTCCACCGTGACCAGCTGGATGTCGCCCTTCTTGTGCTCTTTCTCCGGCACGACCTGGTCGGTGTACCAGGTGTACACGCCGTAGCCACCGCGCATGTCGACCGTGCCCATGCCGGAGAGCACCTTCGCCTCGCTGGGGGCCGGCGGGTAGTTGCCGGGCACGCGGAACACTTCCACGTCGACCCCGGCCTCGAGCAACAGGTCCCAGAAGGGCACGCCGCCACGATTGTTGAGCACCTCGGGCGCGCCGATGGGGAAGTAGTAGCCCGCGATCTCGATGGCCGAGCCCACGTCGGTGACTGGCGCAGTGGCCGAGCTGACTGGCACGTAGTGCAAAGGGTCGCGGTGGACGAAGTCGAAGATGCCGTGCCCGCCGGGGTCGAGGCCGGTAACGAAGCTCGACCACGCCACCGGGCTCTGCGGCGGGTTGACGGTGCCGAGCTCCGAGAAACCGCCTTCCTTGGCCAGCGCCGCGAGGTTGGGCAGCTTGCCCTCGTCCATCAAACGCTGGAGGATCACCGGGTCCATCCCATCGACGCCGAGCACGAACATCGTCGGCACGCCGGGCGGCTCGGTGGCGCAGCTCCCGAGCAGAGCAGCGAAGACGACGAGGCTACGAGGCCACATGCGCCACCTCGTCGAGCACCGCGCGGGCGCCCGGCGCGCAGCCCGACTGCTCGAGCCGCCGCGGGTCGAAGAAGCCCTTGACCGGCGCTTCCTGGGCGCCCTCGGCGAGAATCATGCCGCCCTGCATGTACTTGGGCGGGGCCTGGCCGAACAAGCGCATGATGGTGAAGGGGATGTCGACCAGCTTGGGGTGCTCGGTCACCAGCGGTCGCGACGAGAACAGGATGCCCGGCACGATGGTGGGATCGACGCAGTGATCGCCCGACCAGGACTTGGTGTTGTCGGTGAACACCGTGCGGGTAACCGAGCCGGTGGCGCACTCCCAGGAGTTCCGGTAGCCGCCTTCGTAGCCAATCAACAGGTCGGGGGCGTCGACGCGGTAGGGGCCGTCGAAAGCGGCCATCGCGATCTCCACCCGGCGGATGGCGCGGGTGCCCGTCTCAGGGTCGTCCAGCATCTCGAGCTTGGCCTTGATCTCCCGCACCAGCGCCCGGTACTCCTCGCCCTCGGCCACGATGCCGCTCCGCTCGCGACCCTTGCGGTTGATGAACATCCCGGTGAGGCCGAGCGAGAAGGCCTTGGTGCGCGACCAGTCCACCTTCTCGAACCAGTCGCCGCTCAGTTCGACGTCGTCCTTGAGGTGTAGGTAGCCCTCTTGCTTGAGCCAGGTGTTGAGGTTCACGCCGCGGCGGAAGTTGGTGAATCCGTGGTCGGAGATGACCATGAGCACGCTCTGCGGGTCGTCGCCGAGCTTGGCCATCACCTTGCCGATCACGCCGTCCATGTGGATGTACACGCGCTCGATCGCGTCGCGCAGCTCGCCCTCGGTGGGCTTGTCGCGGTTCGCGGGATGCGTGGGGTCGAGGTAACGGTAGAACATGTGCGACACGCGGTCGGTGGTGTCGAAAACCGTGGTGACAAGCCCCTCGCGCACGTGCTCGATGGCGTCCCAGAGCATGCGCTCGCGCTCGTCACAGATGTCCATCGCCTGCAGGAAGAAGGCCTTCTCGTCGATCACCCGCTCGTTCAGCGCCCAGGTGTCTTCGGCCAGGCCGAGTGTCGCGTAGGGCCCGAGCTTCTTCGCCAGGTACACCGCGTACACCTCGGGGTGGCTGATCGGCATCGCCGGGTTTTCCGGGTCGATGTGGATCGGCGTCATGTAGAGGTTGAGGTGCGGCTCCATCGCCACCACGTAGAAACGGGCGATGCCCTTCACTTCCACGCCGAGACCAGCGGAGAAGGTGAGCGTGATCCAGGGCGAGTACACCTGCGGGAAGAGATCGATGGGGTCGGCGCCGTCGATCTGCAAACGCACGCTTTTCTTGTCGTCGGCGATGGTGAGCGTGAACGGCAGGGTCATGCGCCCGCCGTCTTTCACCATGCCATTGTCGGGACCGACGATGCGCGAGCGGATGGTGTTGCCCTTCGGGCGCAGGATCGTTTGCTCGCCGCCGGTAAACGCGGGCACGCCGTCGTCGTTCTTGGTGGAGAAGAAGCTGAAGGTGCCCTGGCTGCCGCGCAGGTCGGGCACGCACATGCCGGAGAGCAAGAGCCCCCGGAAGGGCACGGGCGGAAACGTGATGGGTACCCGCTGGATGATGGAGAAGATGTGCTTCTCGCCAAGCAGCTTCCAGAAGTGCTGCGACTTCTGCAAGAGGCGAATCTTCGGCTTTTCCAGCGGCACGATGTACTTGCCGATGTTGAGCACGCGCTTGGCTTGCCCGATCTCGGTGGACGACAGCATCGGCGCACACGTGCAGGGATCGCGGGTGATGAAGTCGAAGATGCCGTGTCGCGACGGATCCACGCCCGTGGCGAAGGTTGACCAGGCCACCGGTGACATCGACGGGTTCGAGGTGTCGAGCGGGCGGAAAGCCCCCTTGTCCATCAGCTTGCGGAGGTTGGGGAGCTTGCCTTGCTGGATGAGCCGCGCCGTCATGCCCGGGTCCATCCCGTCGCAACCGATCACGATCACGCGGCGGGCGCTCGCGTTCTTGAAGGGGTTGCCGACCTTGATGGTTTTCCACGCGAAGGTGATCGGCCAGAGCAGGATCGTGCCGAGCGCCAGCGCAAAAGCGGCGACCAGCACCATGAGCGAACCGGCGAAGGCGAAGCCCGCGCCCGGGCCGATGTAGGCGAACATGGCGCGGCGTATACCCAAAGGGCCCGGCGATCGCCACGCCCATGCACCCGGTCTGCACCGTCCCTGACAAGGCGCGACACGACGAACGGGGCCCGTCGCGGTTAGCACCGTGGGGTCCCGAGGCTCGCATGACCACGCTCTTCTTCGCCCTCTCCCTCCTCGCCTGCGGCGGGAAGACCGCCGCCGACTGGCGCACCGAGGCGCAAGCCGCCCTCGACGCGGGCGACCACGGCAAGGCGATCAGCAGCGTGGAGGAGGGGCTCAAGGCCGCAGCGAGCGACAAGGCGGCTGCCTGGGGGCTGGAGACGGTGCGCCTGCACGCGCTCGCGAAGTCCGGCAAGGGGGCCGACACCGCCAAGGCGCTCGACGGTCTCGAGAAGGACTACAGCGCGCAGCTGACGGCCGCGCTGTTCCGCCAGCTGGCCGAGGAGGCCAAGGCGGCGGGCGACTCGACGGGGGCGATCGACCTGCTCGCGGCGGGTGACAAGAAGTTCCCCGCGGATCCGTCGTTCAAGGCGTCGATCGAGGCGATCAAGGGCGCGGAGGGGGTGAGCCCCGAGGAAGTCGAGCGGCTCAAGGCGCTGGGGTATCTCTAGGCGGTAGCGCTTCGCGACGCTTGTCCTCGGAGTCGGTCGAATTTTCTCCCGCAGCGGATTGACACGCCCGGTCGCGACGTGGGAACCTCCTGAGTAGCACCCCAGGTCCGGCGAGGAGAGTTATCCATGCGCCAGCTTTGTCCTGCATTTCGCCCCCCCCCCCGGCAGTAGTCGCCGACCTGGTGCCGCGGTGATCGCCGCCCTGCTCGCGGCCCTCGCCGCCGCGCCGGCCCATGCCGCCCCCGGCGAGGGCCTCACCGGCGCGCTGCAAGGCGGGAGCTGGTCGCACTCGGTGCCGCTGGAGCTCCCCGCGGCCCCCGCGGGCATGGTGCCGGGGCTCGAGCTCGTGCATGACTTCCGCGCGCCCGACGACCTTCTCGGGCCCGGGTGGTCGCTCGCCGAGCTGTCCAGGATCGAACGACACGGCCTCAATGGCGCGCCCGTGCCCGCCTTCGACATCACCGACACGTTCACGGTGGACGGGCAACTGCTCTGGGAAGACAGCGGCTACTTCCACGCGGAGCAGGACGACGAGCGGTACTTCTCCTACGCGGGCGCCAGCAACGAGTGGGTGGCGCGACGCGACGGGTGGACCTGGGTCTACGGCGGCTTCACCGAGGGCGCCGACGGCTGCGCCGTGGAAACGCTGGTCGACCGGGCTGCGCACCCTTGCGACGCGCGCGTGTACACGCCCACGTTCGACGAGACGACGGCGTGGCTCCTGGCATCCGTGGAGGACCCGTGGGGCAACACCATCGAGATCACCTACGCCTCGCTCGCGTCGATCGACGCGGACACCGGGCGGCTCGGCGGTGCCTTCGAGTACGCCCACCAGCACGTGCCTCGCTACGTGTCCTACGCCAGCGGCCAGCACCTCGTCGAGCTCGACTACAACTCCCGGGAAGACGCCCGCGTCGACGCGCGCAGCACGGTCGCGCGGGTCCTTGCCGGGCGGCTGGAGGCGATCACCGTCTGGAGCCAGGGCGGATCGACCTCGGCCGGCTGGGATGCAGGTGCCCGCTACGAGATCGTCTACGACGACGAGGACCCGAGCAGTTGCGACACCGCCACCGAGCGGACGAGCTGGTCGGCCGAGACGGCCAGCGCCGGCACGGGCGAGACCATACTTCACCGGATCTTGCGCGTGCCGGACGGGGGGTTGACCGGCGCGGCCGGCGGCAAGTCGTTGCGCTGCGCGACGACGGCTGGCGAGGACGACACCTGGCCCGCCGAGAGCGCGATCTCCATGGCCTTCGACGAGGGCGGGAGCTGGGTGACCGACCGCGGCTTCGACGAGGTGACGTTCCTCGCGCACCAGGTGGTCAACTTCGACGGCGGCCCCGCGCCGGAGCTGCTGGAAATGAGCTTCCCCGTGTGCGAGCCCGACGTGGCCGTGACGCGGGGCTACACGCTCGACATGACGCCCACCGAGGCCCCGGGGATCGGCGGCGGCGTGGTGCGCCCGCGCGGGCCGATGGGCCCGGCTTCCCCCGCGGCGATCTACGAGATCACCGGCTGCGCGAGGGTCGACACGAGCGCGTCGCTGGTCGCGGTCGACGCCGACGGGGCGACGCTCTCGCCAACGAGCCACGGGGTCCTCGACGAGGCGATGGCCGAGGTGGCGACCGCCGACCCCTCGGATCCGGTGGCCCTGGTGTTCCTCGACATCGACCGCGATGGCCAGACCGACGCCATCGTGGCGCACACGGCCCTCGACGCGGTGCTGTTCCGCTCCGAGCCCGACGGGAGTGTGCGTCGTGACATCCTCGTGCTGGACTACGCCAGCGTGGGCGCGGAGGACCCCGCGGACCTCCTGCTCGAGTCGGTGATCGCCGACATCGACGGCGACGGCCTCGTCGACCTGGTGCACGAGGACGGGTGGTTCCGCAACTGGGGCAGCGGCGACTACTGGAGCTACTACAGCGGCGCCGTCACTCTCCCGTTCACGACGGAGACGTACTTCCCGCTGGCCGCCATCGCTGCGCTCGGCGACGTCAACGGCGATGGCCTCGCCGACATCACCGTGGCCGCGAGCGAGCGCTGCAACCCCGACAGCGAGACGGACTGCCTCGACCCCGACGACGGCGTGTGGCTCGGCACCGGCAACGGGGACTTCATCGAGGCCGGGGATCCCGGGCTCGACCCGGTGGACGAGGGCGGCTGGACGACGTGGACCGGCGTGACATCCGACGGCTCGCCCAACCCCGAGTACTGGGCCGCGGAGGTGACCTGGGCCTGGGCCGACGTCGATGGCGACGGCGAGATCGAGGTGCTCGACGCGGTCGACGACGGGCTGCCCTACCCTCTCCTGCTGGCGATGACGGGCCAGGGCGAGCCGGTGCCGTACGCGCAGGTGCTCGCCGACTGGAACGCCGATGGCGCCACCGACGTGCTCTACATCGAGGGCCCGGCCGACATCGACCTCCCCACCGGTACCGCCACCCTGTTTCCCGGCACGCGGACGGTGGCCGACACCCGCCTCACCGCCCTGCAGACCGCCTGGGGCGGCGAGTACGCCGTCAACTACGGCCGCTCCTCCGACGAGGGGCGCAACGCCCAGCTCCCGTGGCCGGTCGACGTCGTCGCCTCGGTGACAGGCCCCGACGGCACGACCACGCTCGCCTTCGACGGCGCCGTGTGGTGGCCGGAGCACGGCCGCTTCATGGGCTTCCGCGACGCGCTGGTCACGCGAGAGGACGGCGGGAGCACACACGTTCGCTTCGCGACGTCGCCCTGGGCGGGGGGCCGCGAGGTGTACCGCTCCGAGTGGCGCGCCGACGGGACGATGCAGCACTTCGTGTACGAGTCTGCTCGCGACCCGGGGGCGGGCGCCTTGTACCTCGACCTCGAGGCGCCCTTCTTCAACCCGGTGCGAGAGCAGTGTGTCGCCACGCTCGGGCCGGGCGACAGCACCGGCGCGCAGTCGGTCGACGAGGCCGACCTCGTCTCGCAGTGCGAGTGCTCGTTCCAGGCGCCTGTGAGCGCGCCGCCGCCCAACCAGCCGCCGCAGGGCCCGCCACCCGAGGGCCAGCCCCCGCCGCTGGGGCCGCCGCTGCCCCCCGAGGGTCCGGGCAGCCCGCCCCCGTGCAGCGACGTGGACGCCAGCCTGTTCTTCGAGGTGCACGGCTGGGGCGTGCCCTTCGAGGACTGGGGCGAGGGCACCAACGGGGCCGAGTACGGCGTGTGGCGGCTCGACGGCCCCCCGTCCTACACCTTCACGGGCGGCACCTCCGTCGCGAGCGCGTCGTGGCACCCCGACATCCCAGCCCCCGGGCGCTCCGCATACCCAGCGACATCGACCGCGCTGCCGGCCGACCTCTACGAGCCCGGCGCCACCCCGCCCTCCCGCGTGGAGAGCGGCCCCACCGCCGTGGTGATGACCGCGCAGAGCTGGCACTTCGACGAGTCGACACACCGCCGCACGGGCAACGCCTGGATGGGCGACGTCGACATCGCGGGCGACGAGCGCATGACGTCCCTCGTGTGGGAGAGCTGGCAGGTGCCGTGGATGGGTGCCCGGCTGTCGCGACGCACCACGTGGGCGGCCAGCTTCTCCGGCGACCGCCTGGAGGAGACGTATACCTACGGCAGCGGCTACGCCGAGGTCCTCGCCGTCAGCCAGCGCCGCGACGGGTCCGCGTGGCCATCGGCGAGCACGCGGGCGTGGTCGCAAGAATGGAACGCCGGCGAGGTCGTCGAGGAGACCGACGCCGACGGCGTGACCACCACCTACGCGCGCAACGCCTGCGGCCAGGTGACTACGCGGCAGGTGGGCGCCCGCCCCGTGGAGTCCTGGACCTACACGCCCGCCTGCGAGAAATCCACCTGGTCCTTCCTCTCCGGCTCGGCGTCCTGGACCTACGACGACTACGGCCGCGTCGAGACGGTGACCACCGACCCCGGCGGGCCATCGGCCACCACCGTGGAGACGTGGTTCCGCGAGGGCAACTGGGCGGCGGTCGAGCGCGGCGACGGTACCGCCAGCGCGGTGGGGCTACGGGCGGTGGAACTCGACGCCTGGGGGCGCGAGCAGGCCGAGACTGCCTGCGAGAGCGACGGCGCGGCCGTTCCCGGCTGCATCCCCGGCACGGCTGCCCGCGTGGAGCGCGGCTGGGCCGCCGACGGCACCCTGCGATTCACCACGACGCCCTTCGACCCCGACCTCGCCTCGCCGCCCACGCTGTCGGCGACGTGGAGCTACCGCGACGAGCTGGGCCGCGAGGAGCGCGGCCGGCTGCCGGCGCCCAGCGTCGACCAGGACTACGTGGCCACCGAGACCGCCTACCTCCCGGGCGAGATCGGCCAGGTCGACCCGGGCGGCGTGGAGTGCTGGACCGAGTTCGACTCGCTCGCCACGAGCACCGCGTGCGCCGGTGTCGACCGCGGCTCCGAGACTCGCGACGCGTGGGGGCGCACGACCGCCGTCACCTCGCCGCTCGGGATCGTCACCGAGCTCGGCTACGACGCCTTCGACCGGCTCGCGGCCACGGTCATCGACTCGCCGGTGGCCTTCGTCGATGGCACCACCTACCCCTCGGAGACCTACACCTGGACCAGCGCCGGGCGGCCCGAGTCGCGGACCGACAACGCCGGCGTGGTGACGACGTGGTCCTACGACAGCACCGGCCGCCTCGACGACGAGGTGGTGGACGGCCCGTCGATGCCCCCGGTGACGACGCGCTCGATGCTCTACCTGCCGATCACCAGCTCCGGCGAGACGGTGATGGCCACGGCCGAGACCGACCTCGACGGCAACGTGACCTGGTCGCTCGCCGACGCGCTCGACCGGTCCTTCTCGGTCACCCTCCCTGGCGGGGCCACCGCGTGGTGGGCCCGGGACACCCGCGGCTTCGTCTCGTCGCGACAGGACTTCGACGGCATCGAGACCGAGTACTACCGCGATGGCCGGGGCTTCGTCGCGGAGGAGACGCTGGTGCCCCTGTCGGCGTCGCGCAGCTCCGTGCGCGACGCCGCTGGTCGCGTGACCCAGTACACCGACCGCGACGACGTCGTGACCGAGGCAGTGTTCACCCGCGCGGGACTGCCCGACACCATCACCCGCCCCCGCGCCAGCGCCGCGGACTGGACGCTGGCCTGGTACCTCTACGAGGACGACGGCCTGCCGTCCATGGCCTCGGAGGGGGGCGTCACCCGCGCCTTCAGCTACGATACCCTTCGCCGCCTGTCGTGGGCTTGCGACGGCTACGCGTCGGGAGGCTGCGCCCGCGACACGCAGTTCACTTACGACGACGAGGACCGCGTCACGACGGCGACCATCTACGCGGGCGGCAGCACGCTCGCGACGAGCTTCCAGTACGACGACATCGGCAACCTCGTGGGCGTCACGCACCCCGGCGGGAGCACCGAGACCTGGGGCTACACGCGGGCCGGGCAGGTGGGCGCGCACCTGGACGAGGAGATGGTGGGCTCGGCCTGGGGATACGATGACCTCGGGCGCATGGCCTGGGAGGACCTGCCCGGCCAGGACCCGCGCTCCTGGAGCTACACCCAGGGCGTGCCCTCCGGCACCAGCGGCGTGTACTACACCGAGACCCGGCGCGACGAGCCCGACGGGGGATCGTGGTTCACCCTCCACGACTTCGCGGGGCGCGCCGTCTACGACGAGGATCCATACGGCGACGCCGTCACGCGCGAGTACAGCGGCACCCGGCTCGAGCACGCCTACTGGACGTCGTCGACCGGCACCACGCTCGCGCACGAGGCCTACGGTTACGATGCCGCCGGCCGCCTCGCCTACCGGCTGGGCCCGGTCGACGACGCCACCTACGCGGCGCTCGGCAGCGCCACCCCCGACCCGGCGGCGGGCGACTACGCCTTCGCCTACGCCTACACCGGCGAGGGCAACCTCCGCTCGCGCGAGGGGCCAAACGACCTGACGGAGTGGGGCTGGGCCGACGGCGTCGTGACCTCGGAGGACGCGGCCGGCGTCACCGCCACCACCTACGCCTACGACCCCGACTTCCCCCGGCTCTACTC
>SXGT01163775.1_pt1 | contig 45145 bp, 30 predicted proteins | sample 3176221 | NCBI WGS metagenome assembly SXGT01 (sample SAMN11356862, study PRJNA531348) | freshwater metagenome | isolation source: freshwater sample F1-120 | place: China: Fuxian Lake, Yuxi | collected 2017-12-25 | reverse complement strand
CTCGGCATTCCACTGGCCGCGCTTGCCGCGCTCGTAGAGCGCGCGCAGCTCCTCGACCTCGCTGCCATAGGTCCAGGTCCAGCGCAGGTTGAGGGGGGCCTGCACGTCGAGTTCGGCACGCAGCGCCTCGATCCGCGCCTCGTCGATATCGACGATCTCGAACTCACCCACCTGCTTGCGATAATCCGCGAGAATCTTATCCATGACTTGTGCCCTCCTTGCTCATTGTACCGTGGCTCATCCCGCGACCGGGATGACCAGTCCTTCCGCCAGCAGTCGGCGGGTTTCCTCTCGAATGCGCGCCAGGTTCTGCGGCGCCTGCACGGCCCCGCCGATCAGCTCGTCACCGAACTCGCCCGAGGCCGCCGGGAACACGACCAGCCCGACGACCAGCAGCAGCAGGGGCCGCGGGTTGGCGGGCCGAATCCCGCCCGCCGCGATGCCTTCCTGCACAACCGCCTCGACCCGACTGACAATCCTCTTGACGAAAGCCTCACCGCGCTCCTGCTCGGCGCTCTCGCCGGGCAGATCGTCGTCCTCGAAGAGCGAGCGCAGCAGGATCCTGGCGTCGCCGGGGCGCTGCGAGAGCGCCAGCACGAGGTCGTCGATGGCTCCAAGGAAGCGCTCGGCCGCCGGCCCGGGCCGCGCCAGCGAGCGGGCGACTCCGGTGTCGATGCGCTCGAGGATTCGCGCGCAGACGGCCGCATAGAGCTCGGGCTTGTTCGGGAAGTGATGGAAGAGCGAACTCTTGCCGAGGCCGACTTCCTCGGCGACCTCGCGCAGGCCGACGCCGGCGTAACCGCGACGCGCGAAGAGATCCTCGGCCGCGTCGAGAATGCGCTCGCGCGAGGAGGACTCGCCCAGCCGCGCTACCGCTGTGCTCGAACCTGTGCCCATGCCTTATGCCCCGACGCCCGAACGGACCGACCGATCGGTCGGGCGAGAATATCCAAGCCCGCCGGGCTTCGTCAAGGGGGACCGAGGCCGGCCCGGACCGCGACCGCACGACGCGGCGCGCGATTGCGACGCGAGCGCGTCGCTGCCAAACCCGCCCGAGAAAATGGCGCGGGCGACCGTACGCCCGCCCGAGAATCCGGCCCTGCGCCGGAACCGCCAGCACGCACACGCAGCTTCGCGAGAGGAGAGATCGATGGCCGGACGACTTGAAGGAAATGTGGCGCTCATCACCGGGGCCGGTCAGGGGATCGGCGAAGCCTATGCCCGGCGCTTCATCGCCGAGGGCGCGAAGGTCGCGGTCGCTGATCTCAATCGCGACAAGGGCGAGGCCGTCGCCGAGGCGCTGCGCCGCGAAGGTGGCGAGGCGATGGTCGTGCGGGTCGACGTGTCGAGCGAAGACGACACCAAGAAGATGGCCGCCGCCGTGCTCGAGCGCTGGGGCCGGATCGACACGACCATCACCAACGCCGCGATCTACCACGACATCGACAATCTCGACCATTCGCTCGAGTACCTGCGCCGGATCTTCGACGTTAATTACTTCGGCACCTGGCTCACAGCGCGCGCCGTGTATCCGGCGATGAAGAAGCAGGGCAAGGGCTCGGTGATCACGCAGATCTCCGACGCCGCCTATCTGCGCTTCCCGATTCCCCACGAAGATACGCTGCCGAGCTTCCACTACAGCGTGACCAAGGCCGCGGTCGCCTCGCTCACTCACTTCTGCGCTGCGAGCAGTGGCCCGCACGGCGTCCGCTTCAACGCGATCTCGCCCGGGCCGACCATGACCGACGCGACCCGCAAGATCGTCCCGAAAGCCATGCTCGATATGCTGGTACAGGGCGCCATGGCGATCAAGCGGCCGCTCGAGGCCGAGGACCTCTGTGGTGCGGCGGTGTTTCTCGCCTCCGACGACAGCGCGATGATCACCGGTCAGGTCATCTGCATCGACGGCGGCCTGATCATGCTCGGCTGAGGCCGCTCCCGCCACCGGACCCGCCGCTCGTGCGGGCGCGTCGCTGCGGCCCAGCCACAGCGACGCGCCCGTAGCGACGGGACTACGGCTTGCAGGTCACCCGAGTCGCGGGCGGCTCGCCACCGCTGCAGTTCACTCCCTGGCTGCCGTAGCGACGCCCCTTGAGCTCCATATCGAGCGTCACCGGGCCGGCGACCGGGAAGTCGAGGTCCAGGGAATTCAGGTAGAGGTCCATGCGGTTCTCGCCCCCTCGCCGCGGACTCACGCGGATGCGGTCGGAGACGATCCCGCTGGCATTCTCGCGCGTGCACTGGATCCGGTTGCCCGAGAGCAGCTCACACTCGGACGAGGCGAAGAACATGCTCGCCGTCTGCCCAGCCCCGTCCCGTGTCCGCACGATCACCCCGTCTGAGAGATCGAACACGAACCTGTCGACGAAGCCCGCCTTGGCCTTGACGATCGAACCCTCGCCCGCAGTCGGCCATACGAAGAGTTTGATCAGGTCGATCGGCACGATGCCGTTGCTGCAAATACCCTCCTCGCAGTACTCGAAGCTGGTCGCCGCGTCGCCGTCGTCGCAGGTCTCGAAGTCGGCGATGATGTCGTCGACCGGACAGGCCACCGCACTGCCGTCACACGCCTCGCTCACGTCACACGCGCCCGCCGCGGCGCGACATTCCGTCCCGGCAGCGGCCGATACGTCCGCCGGACACGTCGGGCCCGCCCCGTCACAACTCTCCATCACGTCGCACGCGCCCGCCGGCTCCCGACAGGTTGTCCCAGCCACCACCACGACGTCCGGCGGACAGGTCGCACTCGTGCCGTCGCAGGTCTCGGCCTCATCGCAGTCGCCCGCCGTCGCGCGGCAGATCGTCTCCACCGCGGCCACGACATCGGCCGGACAGCTCGCACTCGCGCCATCACAGGTCTCGGCCGCGTCGCAGTCCCCCGCGGCAGCCCGGCACTCCGTCCCGGCATTGCCCGCGGCATGGCCACAGCTCCCGGCACCATCACAAGCGTCGGCCGTACAGGGGTTCGTGTCCGCGGTGCAGGCTGTACCGGCGGGAATGTTCTCGCTCCCGCAGCCGCCATTGCCATCACAGATATCGGCCGCACCGCACTCGGTGACTCCGGGATCACCGCACGAGGTGCCGGCTTCGGCCTTCTTGTCGGCGGGACAGCCGAGTGCGAGCCCGGTGCAGGTTTCCGCCGCGTCACAGGCCTCGGTCGCCGCGCGGCAGGGGGTGCCGGCATTCCCCGGCGGATGGGTGCAACTTCCGGCACCATCGCAGAAGTCGGCCGAACAGACGTCGCTATCGGCGGTGCAGCTCGTGCCGAAGCCCATGTGATTGGCAATGCAGATGCCGCTGCCGTCGCAGGCATCGGGCGCGGTGCAGTCGCTGGTGTCGGTGTCGCCGCAGGCGGTACCCGCCGTCACGCCGCCGTTGCCGGGGCACGTTGTCGCAACACCGTCGCAGGTCTCGGCGGCGTCGCACTCGCCCGCTGCGGCACGGCAAACAGCGCCCGCGTTGCCGGCATCATGCGAACAGCTCCCGGCACCGTCGCAGAGATCGGTCGTACACGCATTCGAATCGTCGGTGCAGGCCGTGCCGGACGAGAAGTGGTTGCTCAGGCACGCACCAGCGCCGTCGCACAGGTCGGCGGCACCGCAGTCGGTCACGGTCGGGTCACCACACGAGGTACCGCTCGGTGCCTTGTCGTCGACGGGACACGCGCCGGCGGAGCCATCGCAGGTCTCGGCCACATCGCAGGCGCCGGCCGAGGCACGGCACTCGGTTTCCGCCATGACAAAAGCATCTGCGGGGCACGCTGTGCCGGAGCCGTCGCAGATCTCGGCCACGTCACAAGCGCCGGCCGAGCCACGACACTCGGTTTCCGCCGAGGCGAGGACATCCGCGGGGCAGGCTATGCCGGAGCCGTCGCAGGTCTCCGCCACGTCGCAGGCACCGGCCGCGGCGCGGCACTCGGTGCCAGCGGTGCTGCGGGCGTCGTCGGGACACTCGTTGCCGGAGCCGTTGCACGTCTCGACCACGTCGCAGGCACCGGCCGCGCCACGACACTCGGTACCCTCGGTAGCGAGGGCATCCTCAGGGCACCCGCTAGCGGAGCCATTGCACGTCTCGGCTACGTCGCAGGCACCGCCTGGGGCACGACACTCGGTACCCTCGGTGGCGAGGGCATCCTCGGGGCACCCGCTGGCGGAGCCATTGCACGTCTCGGCGGGATCGCAGGGACCGGCCGAACCGCGACACTGCGTACCGTTGGGGACAAGGGCATCGGCAGGGCACGCACTGGCCGAGCCGTCGCACGTCTCAGCCACGTCGCAGGCGCCGGCCGAATCGCGACACGCGGTACCAGCGGTGGCCAGGGCATCGGCAGGACACCCGAGGGCAGAGGAGCCGGTGCAGCTCTCGGCGACGTCGCAAATACCGGCCGAGGCGCGACACTCCGTTCCGGCGGTGGCGCGGCCATCGACCGGGCACCCGGTGTTCGAGGAGCCGTCACAGGTCTCGGCCACGTCGCAGGCACCGGCCACGGCGCGACACTCGGTGCCGGCGGTGGCGCGGGCGTCGGCGGGACACGTGCTGGCTGTGCCGGTGCACATCTCGGCAGGATCGCAGGTGCCGGCCGAATCGCGGCAGGTCGCGCCGGCCGCGGCAAGAGCATCCGCCGGGCAACTGGTCCCCACACCGTCGCAGGTCTCGGCCACGTCGCACGCGCCGGCGGCGGCGCGACAGAGGACTTCGGAACTCTCGGGAGTGGCGTGGGTGCAACTCCCGAGGCTGTCGCAGATGTCCTGCGAACAGGCGTTGTCGTCGGTGGTGCATGCGAAACCCGGCGAGCGGAGGTTCGGCAGGCAGGTTCCCGCACCATCGCAGGTGTCGGGCTGATTGCAGTCGGTCCCGCTCGCGTTGCCGCAGGTGCTGCCCGCCTCCTCGAGCTGGCAGCTCGCCGAACAGCAGTCGCCATTCGTGGCGTTGCCGTCGTCGCACGTCTCCTCTCCTCGGGTCAGGCCGTCGCCGCAGACGTTGCAATCCGGGTCGTTGCTGTCGATCAGGGTGTCGCCGTCGTCGTCTACTCCGTTGGCGCAGACCTCCACCGCGACCAGCGAGTCGGACTGGAGCGCGATCCAGGAGTCATACCTGCCATCGGCGACGTCGGCGATCTCGATCGAGAGCGTGTTGGCGACGTTCGGGGTCACGCTGGCCTCGAGCGTGAGCACCGTGGTCATGCCGTCCAACTCGGTGTTGTAGGCACAGCCCCCGGGACGGCCACAGCTGTCGTTGCCGCGGAAGAAGGCCGGGTTCACCGCCAGCTTGGCCGCCGGTGACGTGCTGTCCGCGGGATTGGTGTTCCCGCCATTGACATTGTTGATGGTGATCGCCGTCGTGCCGTCGGGCAGGAGGGCCCGGTTAACGCCATTGACCTTGAGGCTGAAGCGATCGTTGTACTGCGTCGAGGCATACTCGTCGTACTCCTCGGAGCCGAAGACATAGCGGAAGATCACCCGCGAGGTGGTCGGTACGAAACTGAAACTCAGAATGGCGCGGTCGTACTCACCGCCACCCGAGTTGACGGCGAAGTCCTGCGTGATGCCATCGCCGTCGTTCGGACCGGCAGCATTGGCCGCGTTGCCGGTGCTCAGGATGATGCCGCTGCCGAGCCCGAGCACGACGTCGTTGCTGAAGCGGCCGCCCTGCGCGCTATTCCCCGTGAAGGTCACGCTGCTCGCCCCGATGCCGACGCCGGCGAGCGTGTCGACGAGGCCCTGGGCGGTGACACCACCCGTGCCGATCGGGGTGACGCTCATCGTCGTGCAATCCGGGTCCGTCGCGTCCGCCCGCCCGTCGCCGTCGTCATCGCTGCCGTTGCCGCAGGACTCGAGCGCGCGCAGCGAGCCTGCCTCCACGTAGACCCATGAATCCACGGTCCCGTCGACCGTATCCGCCACGGCGATCTTGATGTGATTCGTAGCGCCGGCGGTGACCGTCGCCGAGATTCCGAACGCGACCGAGACACCGTCGGCCTCGAGATCGAAACGACATGCCGCGAACGTCGAGCCACAATTGGTAGTGGTGCGGTCGTTGTCGCGCAGGTAGTGTTTGGCGCTGGCGCCCTCGAACGTGAAAGCCGTATTGATGAGAGCCGGCGTCGCGACCGCCGCGCTCGGCAGGAGCGAGACGCGCGTGCCGTTGACCCAGATGCCGAAGGCATCGCGGGGCGTGGTTGCGGGGAACTCGTCCGAGGCGAAGACCCAGCGCATCGTCACGTTGGCGGTCGAGGGCACAAAGTCGAACTCGAGCACCGCGGCATCGACGTTGCCGGCAGCGAGATCCGCGTCGCCCGCGCCGCTGTGGTTCACGCTCGAGGCCGTGCTGCTGTTGGGTCCCAGCGCGGCAGCATCGCCACTCCCGAGGACCACCCCATTGTCGAAGCCGAGCTGCGTGTCGCTGCTGAAGCGCGCAGCCTGGCTCGCCGCACCGGTGAAGGTGACGTTGCTCACCGTGACTCCGGGTCCGGCGAGCGCCGCAGCGAGATCGCTTGCGGTCAGGCCGCCGCTGCCGAGCGGCACGGTGCTCAGAGCCGCTGCCGGCCCTGCGCCCACGCCGAGCAGGAAGGTCAGCCCGAAACCGGCAGCTACCGTCGTGGCAGCGAGAAAATTACGGAGACCGCAGAAGAGACTTGGCATATGGGGGACTCGCTAGAAGGCGGAAGTCATGTCGTGGAGCTTGGACACCCGACAAGATGGAAATGGGCACGAAGCCCTTGGCGAACAGGAGTAATCGGCAGGTTGAGGCGGAGTATTTAAAGACGGGAAGTGTATTACCATCGGAAGCCACTGCGCAACGGAAAATCTTCCTGCTGCCAAGAACCCGCGTCTGATCCGAGCCAGAGCGGCTTGGATGCCCGCCGATGAGAAGGAATCAACGCCACCGCCGGGTCAGCCGGGGCCTGGGCCCGTGCTCTGCCCAGTCCCTGGCGGGAGCCGTCCGCGCAGGCGAGGATCGCGGCCCATGCAGTGCCCATCACCGACGTTCGCAACTCGGCTCCTCTTCTGCGCCCTCCTGAGTGCTGCCTGTTCCGAGGTGCCCGCGCTGCCACCGGGTCCCGCGCCCGACGAGTGCCCCGGCATCGGCGTGCTGCCCGATGCGCCCAACGAGTTCGAGCTCCAGTGGGGTGTGAGCAACAGCAACGCGGCGATCGGCCACGGCCAGATGAGCGCGACGCTCTCGCGCTGTGGCGAGATCACATCGCTCAAATGGCCCGGACCGAGCTACTACGACCAGATCGACTATCTCGCCGAGAACGCACCCGACGCGCGCACGATGCCACGCTTCGGGGCACTCGAGAGTGCCGGTGCTTTCGCCGGCATCGCCTACCGGACCGATGCCGGGCCCGACTTCAGCTGGCTGCGTGACGCCGACTGGAGCCACGCCCAGCGCTACGCCAGCGACGAGACCGACGTCGTCGTCACGGAGACCCACAACCGCACGCTCGGCCTGACGGTCACCGCCTCGACCTGGATTCTGCCCGATACCAGCGTACTGGTCAGCCATTTCGAGGTGAGCCGCGCGCCCGACTCCCCCGTCCACCCGGCGAGCTTGCAGCTCTTGTCCTACACCAATTTCGCGCCCACGATGGCACGCATCCCCTTCTTCCAGATCGCCGACTGGGCCCTCGACTTCGAGAACGATTACGCGGTGCTCTACGACGACCGCGAGCAGGCGTTTCTGCATTTCGTCCCGGCGGCGGCCGCGACCTACCCGCACGATTTCGCGGATCTCGATCCTCTGCTGCGCTCGCCGCCGCTCGATCCCGCCGCCCGACAAGCCGAAGTCAACCGCCTGATCGACCGCCTCGATGCCCCCGGCGTGTACCTCGCCTTCGGAGCCCGGGGCGGCGACGACGGCCATCAGGCGGGCTTCGACCCCAGCGATCTCTGCGCTTACCAGAGCCAGCTCGCTGAGCGGACGATTGCCGCCTTCCAGCTCTCGCCCGCTTTCGCCGAGGTCGCCCGCGCGCTCTATCAGTGCTCCCGCGTCATCACGCATCCCGGCGGCGTCCTCGGCGCCTGTCGCGACCGGGGAGGCTGGACCTGGGACGCAGAGAGCGCCCTCACCGACGTCCGGGACGGCACGCTCTCGGGCTCATCGCTCGCCGCCTGTCAGGCCAACGCCGCGTTGGCACGCCGGGTCGATCTCTCGAGCGGCCACGGCGAAGCCACGTTCTATGTCGCAATCGGTGGCACGCGCGACGCGGCTCTCGATCTGTTGCGGCAGGCACGCGATCCGGACTCGTCGGTCAAGGCCCAGCGCGCGGCCATCGACACCTGGTGGCAGCGCTTCCTCGCCGGAGCGCGCCTCCCCCGCACGGACGATCCCGAAGTACTCCGCTTCGCCAAGCGCAGCCTGATGGTCCTGCGCGGCGCCACCGACGAGCCGAGCGGCGCGATCGTGGCGAGCGTGAATGCCCAGCCCCCCTACGGTGCCGACTGGCCGCGCGACGGCGCCTTCATCAATCTGGCGCTGGACCTCGCCGGCTTCCACGACCTGGTGACGCGCCACAACCTCTTCTACGCCCGGGTGCAGCGGAAGCAGCCCGGCTCGTGGTCGATCCTCTACGACTTCCCGCCCTGCGATCTCTCGAACCCGGTCTATCCGAACTGCATCCCGGCCGGCACCTTCGAACAGAACTACTACGCCGACCCCGACGAGGTGATCCCTGCCTTGACGACATCCTTCGAGATCGACCAGGCCGGGCTCGGGGTCTGGACGTGGTGGGATCACGCCCAGTATCTGGCCGATCCGATCGAGCGCGCCGGCTACCTCGACGCCGTCTGCCCCTCGATCGGACTCGCCGCGCGCAACCTCGCGGCCTGCCGGGACCCGCTGACCGGACTCCACTGTCCGGCCAACGAGGACGACGTCATCCCACTGCGCCAAGGCCTGCTCGGCGCGGGCGCCGTTCTGCTGGCGATGGAGACGGCGGTCGAAGCGGCTCCGGCCTGCGGCTTCGACGTCGGCGAAGTGGCCACCTGGCAGCAGCGCGCCGGCGAACTCGTGCGGGCCATCGACGAACATTTTCTGAGCGATACTCCCTCGCCTCACTACGAGGGCGAGCGTCCGAGCTGGCTCGTCTTTCCGGTCGGCCTGCTCGGACCGGATCATCCCGTCACGGCGAGTCACGCGCAGCTGCTTCACGAACGCAGCATCCGGCCCGTGCTCGAGCACAGCGAGCCGGTGATCGCCTACAACTCCGAGCCTCTGGTGGCGCTGGCTCTGCTCGCCCGCGAGCACGGCGATGCCGGCGAGATCGCTGCGGTTCAGGATCTGGTGCGCGCCTTCATCCACGAACTCCCAACGCCCGGCACCGGGCTCATGTCCGAATCACAGGGCCGGGTCCCGGTCGATCTCGACGGCGACGGTCTGACACCGGATTGGTGGGCACAGAACGACGTGCCGCACGCCTGGGAGCACTCGATCCTCTTCACCGCCGCGATGATCGCGTTCGGCGGCGCCGAGACCCCCCAAGGCGACCCGGCACCACCGCTCGGCGAACGGTGGGTCACGCGCACGCCCTAGCGAGCGCCCAATTCTGGTCAGTTCACGCGCAGCAAGAAGTCATTGCCGCCGCGCGAGAACTCGACGATGTCGTCGTAGATCCGCACCACCTTCAAGTCGCCGAGGGACTCGCCTTCGTGCAACTGCGTCGCCCGGCCACCATCGAGGCTCACATGGGCAAAGCGCAGTTCGGGCCGCAGGGACCATTGCATGAACAAGACCTTGATGTCCCCGGCCCCGGCGGGCGGGCGCCGCAGGACGGCAGCCATGCGATCCGCAGCAGGCTGGTGCTGGCCGAGAGGCGGCGGCGCCGCCGCACTCGGGGCCGGTACCACGGCGACGGGCTCGGCCGCCTCGGACCCTGCGGCACCATCCGCCCTTGACGCCGCAACGACGTTCGCCGGCGCGGGCGCCTGCGCCACGCCCGGGAGGCGTGGCGGCATCGTCTTCCCGGGCGGGCCGGCGCTGGCGAGCCCGGGCACGGGCGCCACTGCGGCGAGACCAGCGCTCTCCGCCCTGGCCTGCACGCGTTGCTCGGCGCGGGACGCAGCGGCTTCCAAACGCTCGGCGCCGTGACTCTGGCGCGCTTGCGCCAGGGCTTTCATCCGCTCGGCCCGCTGCTCGGGCGTCAGCGCGCGAACCGCAGCCCGGCGCTCGGCCCGCAGGGCGGCGATCCGGGCCTGGTGCGCCTCGGGAGTCTCGCCGGACCTTCGCTCACGCTCCGCGCCCGCGAAGGTCGGATCGCGGAAGGTCCCCCGCTGCATCTGCCGCGCGGCCGCGAGCGCCGCGCTGCGAATGCCGGCGGGATCTCCCGCACCGAACATCGCCCCCGGAACCGCGCGGGCGTCCTTCGCTGGGCGGGATCCCGAGGGCAGCGCCACCCGCGCGGGCGCAGCCTTCGTCCCGGTCGGCTCACCCGTGAGTGGCGCTGCGGCGACGCGCGGCGCGGCAGCAGGCTCTCCTACGGCCGCTGCCGGCGGTGGCGGAACAGGCACTCGACGCCCTGGCGCCGGTCCGCTGGGCGGTGTCGTGTCAACCACCACACCCGGCTCTGCCCTGGCCATCTTTGTGCCAGGCGTGACCGCCGGCGCAGCGGGCGACGAGTCAGCTTCGAGAGGTGCTTGCGGATCGACGCCCATGAAGCGCCGGGCCACGAGCGTGACCGCGATGCCCAGCACCGCCAGGAGCACGAGCCGGCGCCAACCAGACCCACCCCCGGAGGATCCCGGCCCTGGCGGCGGCCCACCCGTCCCCTGCTTCTCCACATCCGCGCGCCGGAGCGCATCCCTCACCGTACGCAACCCGCACCTCGCACTCGCCGCGCCCCACGCGCCTCGACCCGCGTCGCTGGTTCGACCAGCGCCGGCCCCGCAGCGTCAGGCGCGGCCCGGTAGAGCGCCACCAGCGTGACGGGTCCGACCAGACCGTCGGCCACCAGTCCCCTGGAGCGCTGAAAGGCGACCACCGCCGCGACGGTCGGCTGATCGAACACCGCCGTCTTCTGTCCATCCCAGAATCCTGCCGTGACCAGCAACTCGTGCAGGCGTTCGACCCGAGGCCCCTCCGCACCGACGGCGAGCAACGGTCCGATCCCGAGCCGATCCTGCCAGACGAGATGCGCCTGCCCCAGCCAAGCCTCCTCCAGCACGGCACGCGAGACCGTGAGCGGCGTGCGCCCGATCACGACCAGCACGTCTTCGCCCTCGATCCGCCGCAGCAGAGCATAGCGCCACCCGACCGAGCCGCCGAGGTCGAGCTCCAGAATCGCGGGCGCATCGAGGCTGGCCAGCTGATCGAGCGAGCCGTCAAAGGCTGAATACTGCACGCCCCGCCCACGCGCGATCGCCTCCAGATCGAGCGCGGGAGAGGCCGCCTCGGCTGCCCCGAGCGGGTTGAGCCCCCAGGCCCGCAGCAGCGCCTCGACCGCCTCGTAGGCGCTGCCGGCGGCCGACCACTGCCGCCCCGCCTCGGTCAGGGCGAGACGTTCCTGCGCCACAGGATCAGCCCACGACTGGCCGGGGTCGGGTGCGACTTCGAGCGGCGCGGCCGCGGCATCGGGCGATGCCGGGATCGTGGCGAGCCCGGCGTCTGCGGCACCCGCAACGCGCGCTTCCGCTCCGGCCGTAGCGGCCGTGAGCACCAGCGGTGCGGCTTCTGTTTCCGCACTCTGCAGCGGGATCGAGCCGACCTCCTCCGCGACGCGCAGTCCGGCCGCGGCTTCGGTGCCCGCGCCCTGCGGCCACCACGCCCGCAGCCCGAATCCGCTCCGCTCGAAGGCGATGACTCCGGTCGTCGCGAGCACCAGCACCACGCCCGCGGCCAGCGCGAGCCGCGATCCGCGCCGTGACCTCGACTCGCCCCGGCCCGCGTCGAGTGGGCCCGCCAGCTCACCGGCCGCGCGCACCACCGTCCGCCAGTCGACACGCGGGCGGCCCGCGGCATAGGCCCGCAGCAGAGCGCGGTGACAGAGCACGTTGATGAGCCGGGGCAGCCCACGCGCCTCGCGATGCACACGCGCCAGCGCGGCGCGCGAGAACAGGCCCTGCACGGATCCGCCCGAGGCCACGGCAAGTCGATGCTCGACGTAGGCCACAGTCTCGCGCCGATCGAGCGCGCCGAGATGGAAACGGACCGCGACACGTTGGCCGAGTTGCTCCAGCTCCGGGCGGGCCAAGAGGTCGCGCAGCTCAGGCTGGCCGACCAGCACGATCTGCAGCAGCTTGGCGGTCTCGGTCTCGAAGTTCGACAGGATGCGCAGCTGTTCGAGGGTCTCGACGTCGAGCGCCTGCGCCTCGTCGATGACGACCACGACACGCGCACCGGCCCGCCGTCGCTCGAGGAGATGTTCGTGCAGAGCCGCCAGCAGGGCGCGACGATCGCCCTGCGACGGGAGGCCGAGATCCTGGTTGATCTCGGCCAGCAACTCGACCCCGCGCAGGTTGGGATCGAGGACGTAGGCGTATTCGAGGTCGTCCTCGCTCTCGCGCAGCACCGAGCGCACCAGCGTGGTCTTGCCCGCACCGATCTCGCCCGTGATCGCGACGAAACCCGCACCGTCGTCGAGGCCGTAGCGCAGATGGGCGATCGCCTCGCGGTGGCGTGCCGAGAGGAAAAGGAAGCGCGGGTCCGGCGTCAGCCGAAACGGCGCCTCCGCGAGTCCGAAATGTTTCTCGTACACCCTGCTGCGCCCGCCCTGCTCCTGCCGGTTCTCGCGGATACGGCGCCGGTGTCAACCCGGCCCCCGGTTCTGGGTGGCGCAGCCCGCGGCGCGTCGGCACGGCTGGGGGTGGAGCACTCTCGCTGGCCCGCCCGCCCACTCGGGCACAGCACCACCCGCCGGGCCTTGGCCTCCGATCGGGCGTCCGACCGTCTCGACCCCGAGGGGCGTTCGTGCCAACACTCGCGCGGTGCCCACGGCCTGGTGGCAGCGTCTCGGCCCGGCGCAGCGCGCGGAGTACGAGCAGAGCGTTCGTCTGAGCCGCGCGCCGCTGCGGCTGCTTCCCGACCCGGTGGTGGCACACGGTGCGCTCGGCGCCCTGGCTCGCGCGCTCGAGCGCGACGAGCGACCACAGGTCGAGCAGGCCTGTGCCGGCATCGCTCGCCTCCTGTGCACGGCCGCTGCCGCTCCGCCGGTTGCGGTGCGTGTCGCCGGCACCCGTCCCTCCGAGGCGCGCGGCGAGTTGCACGGTCTCTACCAGCCGGGGAACAGCACGACGCGACCTCAGATCACGGTCTGGATGCGCACGGCGCAGCGCAGCGACGTAGTCAAGCCACGAACCTTCCTTCGCGTTCTCTTGCACGAAATCGTCCACCACCTCGACATCACGGTCCTCGAACTCCCCAGCTCGTTCCATACGCCAGGCTTCTTCAAGCGTGAATCCCACCTGATGCGTGCGCTGACGAACCGGGACAGGCCCCCCGCCGCGCTCCGATCCTCGGCTGCGGCGAGCACCCCGTCGGGACCGACGGCCGAGGAAGGGATCGCCGCGGTTCGTTCTGTGCTCGCCCGTCTGCGGGCGCGTGAGCAGTGAATCGAACGTCACGGAGGCACGGCGCCAGCGAACAGCTCACTCGTCCTCGCCGACCAGCGTGACGTGCTCGAGGATCTCGGCCGGGATCTCGTCGATGAAGGGTGTCGGCTGAGCCAGCACCCAGCCACCGAGCGAACGATCGTGAACCTCGACCGGGTAGGTAAGAATGAGCTGATCGGCAGCACGGGTGCAGGCGACATAGATCAGGCGGCGCTCCTACTCGATCTCGTCGTCCTCGGTCGCGCGGGCCGAAGGCAGGCGACCGTCCATCGCCGAGAGCACGAACACCACGCGCCACTCGAGGCCCTTGGCCGAGTGGATCGTCGAGAGGACCAGCGGACCCTCGTCCGCGCCGGCTGCCACAGCAGCGCCACCGCCCGCGCCGGGCTCGGTCTCGGCCGGCGGGTCGAGCGCAAGATCGGTCAGGAGTTCGGTCAGCGTCTCGTAGCGCTCGGCCAGCACCGCGAATTGCTCGAGGTCACGCTGGCGCCGGTGCGCGTCGTCGCGATGCCGTGCCTCGAGTCGCGGGCCGTAGGCCTCGATCGCCCGCGCGACGACGTCCCCGGGCGTCAACCCCGGAGTGGCGAGCCCGGCCAGCATCCGGCCGAGCGCTTGCAGTCGTTCGGCGACGCCCGCGCGCAGACCCGGGCCGGCTGGAATCACAGCCAGCTCGCCCGGCGCACGCGCCTCGCCGAGCAGCCAGGCCGCGGCGGCTGCGGCAGCGCGCGGCCCGACATCCTCTTCGAGCAGGAGCAGACGGTGCCACGACACCGCATCGCGGGGGTTCTCCAGCACGCGCAGGTACGAGAGCACGTCCTTGATGTGCGCCGTCTCCATCAGGCGGATGCCGCCGCGCTTCACGAAGGGGATCCCGGCGCGCGTCAATTCAATTTCGAGATCGAAGGAGTGGTACGACGAGCGGAAGAGCACGGCGATCGCGGCGAGCGGCACCCCCTCCTCCACCAGATCCGCGATGCGCTGGCGGACGAAGAGGCTCTGAATATGCTCGTCGGGCGCCGGCACCAGACAAGGCGACACGCCGCCTGAGCGGTGCGCGACCAGCGTCTTCGGGTAGCCCTCGCGGGCCCGCCCGATCACTTCGTTGCACAGATCGAGCACGGGCTGGGTCGAGCGGTAGTTCTCCGCCAGCGTGACGATGCGCGCGCCGGGGTACTGTTCGGGGAAACGCAGGATGTTGCGCACATCGGCGCCGCGAAACGCGTAGATCGACTGGGCATCGTCGCCCACCGCCATGATATTGCCCGCCGCCCCCGCGAGCCGGAACACGATCTCGGCCTGAAGATGGTTGGTGTCCTGGTACTCGTCCACCATGACGTAGCGGTGCACCCGCCGCAGGCGCTCGACCAGTTCGGGCGTATCCGCAAGGCGATCGCGCAAGCGCAGCAGGAGGTCGTCATAATCGAGGAGATCGTGCTCGCGCTTCCAGTCGGTGAAGGCCACGCGGCAAGCCTCGATCTCGGCCAGATCGTCGAGGAGATGCGGGCGGGTGGCCTCGAGCAACTCGGGCAGCGAGAGGTTGCGGTTGGTCGCGGTGCTGAAGAGAGCCGCCAGGGTCTGCTTGCGCGGGAAGCGCCGCTCGCGCCCGTCGAGCCCAAGCCGCGTGCGGACGAGGCCGACGACATCCTCGGCATCGCCGCGATCGAGGATCGTGAAACGTTCGGGCCAACCGAAGAGCGCCGCGTAGCGGCGCAACACGAGATTGGCGAACGAATGAAACGTGCCGCCCACCACTCCCGCCAGACCGAGTCCGCCGAGCAGTTCCTCGGCGCGGCGCACCATCTCGGTCGCGGCCCGGCGGGTGAAGGTCAGCAGCAGGATCGCGGCCGGCGGCACTCCACTCTCGACCAGCCGCGCCACGCGCCACGTCAAGGTTCGGGTTTTGCCCGTCCCCGCACCCGCCACCACCAGCACCGGGCCCTCGAGCGCACTCGCCGCCTCGAGCTGTGCGGCATTGAGCCCCGCGGCATAGTCGATGCGCCAGCGCGGGGCCCCCGCCCCGGCGCCGCGGAGGACGTAGGTCGACACGGCTGCGGCCTAGCCCTTCGTCGCCGCGCTTTCATCCGCGCTCGCGCTTCCTGGTCGACGATGCTCGGCGCCGCGGGAGCTTCACTGCCCCCTCGCCACGCCCGCGTCGGCAGCAGCGAGTCCCGGGGAGAGAGCGCTCGTGGACGGACCGCTCCGTGCCTGCTCGCCACCCTCTCGTCCCCGTCCGCGAGATGCGCGAAATAGTGCCGGCCACCGTGACACTCTTCGGAACATGTGCCATCGTCCGCGCATGAAAACACCTGGCACGAGAACGGGCGGCGTCCGCGCAGGCCTCTCCGCCTTCATCACGATTCTCTGCACGACGGCCTGTCTGGCCGAGGCGCGCGCGGGGGAGTCCGCCGCCGAGGCGACAGAGGGCGCGATGAACCGGGCGGGTGCGGCCACCGAACGCGGCGTGGGCAAGGCTGGCGCTGCGACCGGCAAGGCGCTCGGCGAGGCCGTCGATGCGACTGGCCGGGGCGCGGGCTGGGTGGTCGACAAGACGGGCGAAGCCCTCGACGGCGCCGGCGCCGCCATCGAGCACGCCGGAGAGAAGATCGAGGGCAAGCCCGCAGCCCCTGCGGGCGAAGGCGGCGAGTGACCGCAGGACGCACAGCGCTCGCGACAGAGAGCGAAGCGCTCGATTTGCGGGGCGTGCGCTGCCCGCTGAACTGGGCGCGGGCGCGGGTCCGGCTCGACGCTCTGCCCGTCGGCACCCGGCTCGCCCTGCACGTCGACGATCCGCGAGCGGTACGCGACATCCCGGGCGCCGCGGAAGCCTGTGGGCACGTCGTGCTCGACATTCGCGCGCACGGCGATTCCTGGTGGATCGAGATCGAGCGATGAGCGCCGGGGACCGAGCGCCGGGCGCGCGACCGGAACTCCGGGGCGAATCTTTCACGACGCGCGAACTCGCGCGCCTGACCACGCTCTCTCCGGCGCGCGTCCGCCGTTGCGTCCACGCCGGGATACTGCAACCGCGGCGCGGCAAGCGAGACCGCTTCGAATACCCGCTGCAGGATCTCCTGCTGTTGCGCGCGGCGCGCACGCTGCTCGACGCTCCTCTCATCGGACCGAGCCGTTTGGCACGCATCGTCGCGCGCCTGCGGGAAGGACTGCCGGCAGGCCAACCCGTGACCAGCCTCCGTCTCCATCTCGAGGGAGACCGCGTCTTTGCGACCGACGGCCGCCGCCGCTGGGACGTCGAGAACGGCCAGATGTCGATCGGCTTCGCCAGCGCGACCTCGCGCCGCCCAAGCGTGCACGCACTCGGCCGGACCCCACCCGGCGGCGTGGGCCCCGAAGATCTCGCGTTCCGTTCCTTTGCGCGCGCTCTCCTGCTCGAGAAGGTCTCGAACGAAGCCGCCCGCGAGGCCTACCGTGAAGCCCTGGATCATGATCCGCGTGCGGTGCCGGCCCTGGTCAACCTCGGCCGGCTCGAGCACGAGGCCGGCCACCTCGACACGGCGGAGCGTCTCTACACCGATTCGCTCCAGATCGAACCGCAGGAGACGACCGCTCTCTACAACCTCGCCCTTCTCGCCGAAGATCGCGGCGACAACGCGCGAGCCGTTCGCCGCTATCGCGAGCTACTCGCCAATGATCCCCGCCACGCCGATGGCCACCGCAACATGTCTCGCCTGCTGGCCCGCCTCGGCCGCCACGTCGAAGCCCAGCGCCACAATCGCCACTACCGCGCCGCGCTGCGCGGGCACTGAGACACGCGAGCCGAAACGGCGTGTCGCGTCAGGACGCCGGCCCCAGCGTCTGGCGTGAGCGCGCGTTGCGCGACACCTCGTCGGCGGTGAAGTGCATCTCGAGCACGTCGCCGCGGATCCAGCCCGGAATGTGCGTGCCGTAGTCGACCTCGGGCCGGAGCTGACCGAAGTTCCCCGCCACCTCGCCCCCGGGATTTCCGTTGTTGCCGCCCGGCAGGATGTTGATCGAGCGGATGCCGGCGGGGTCGAGCACGACCACATGTCGCATCGAGGGCCCGCCCGCGAAATCGTAGCGCGACGAGTTGAGGCTGTAGGAACCGGGATTGACGGTATCGCGGCCGCCGCTCGCCGGGAACGGGTAGAGGTCGAAACTCGGGATGCCCCCTTGACCGAAGAAGTGCTGGAAGCGCGCCGCGTGAAGCGTGCCCCAGCGCCAGTCGGCAGGCTCCGCCGAACCGGTCTCCGTGGCCAGCATGTCGAGGCCAGCGCGCAGCGCGCGCAGCAGGGTGATCGCGCGGGTCTCGCTCTCCGCGGTGGTCTGGTCGTCCCAGAGCGTGCTCTCCCCGCCGGGTCCGGCGGTGTGAATGCGCCGCGCCGCATCGCCGCGACCGACGTCCTCGAGCAGATGCAGCAGGGCCTTGGTCGCGTCCTCGCCGCCGGGCGAACCGATTCCCGTGCCGTCGAAGTCGTCCGCCAGCGTCAGGCGAGCAAGTCGGCTCGACCACGCCACGTAGATCGAGGTCGCGATCGAATCGCGAACCTCTTCCGCCGACACATCGACTGCGGTGACATCGTCACGCACCTCGGCCAGATCGACGCCAGCAACCATATCCCACGCCACGGCACCGGGGGCGCTGCCCGGGCGCGCCGTGCCCCACTCGCGCAGGCGGGCCAGCGCGTCGGCCATCGCGCCGTCGATCAACTCGGGCCGCTCGTCCGCCGCAGCGAAGAGATGCGGCAGGAGACGCGCCGCCTCGCGGCTCTGGTGGTCGTACTGGAACCGGGCCATGTCGCCGAGGGTCAAGCCCAGGGCCGGGTCGTGCAGGCCCGCCCGACCCGAGAGCAGATCGTGAATGCGCGCGGCGCGAACACCCATCGCGAAATCCGGGCCGAGGTAGAGGCCGTCGTTGAGCGGATCGTTGTCGAGCGTGGTCCCGGTCGGATCGTTGTTGGCGCTGGCGATCCAACCACGCTCGGGGTTCAACGCCTGCGGCAGGCGCTCGTAGGGCACCCAGCGCGTCGCGCCCTTCTCATCGGTGAGCCATTCCGCCTCGCCCGTCCCCGTGACCGGCAGCCAGGGGATCACGCCGGCCGGACGCTCCGGCACGAGCACGAAGGGGGACCACGAGATGTCGCCGTGGATATCGGCCCAGACCCAGTTCTGTCCGCCAGTGCCGAAGTCACGCAGTGCTGCGCGGAATTCGTCGACGTTGCGCGCGAGCCCCATGCCGAGCAGGAAGCGCGAGTCGAGCGTGATCTCGTGACCAGTCCAGCGAAAACTCATGCCGGTCGATGCCAGGCCCTCGACATCGTCGTCAAGGTCTGGATCAGGCACCATCGGGCCGTGCTGCGGCACGATCTCGATCGGCACGGCAACGGTCTCGCCCCGATTGATCCGGAACTGCTCGACGATCCGCTGCACCGGCACCTGCCGGCCGCGGAAGAGCACCGTGCGGGGGGACGCCGGATAATCGCCCGGGGTGGTGACCTGCTCGACGTAGACATCGGTCACGTCCCAGCTCGAGGTGGTGGCACCCCACGCCCCATCGCGGTTGTGGCCGAGGATCACGCCCGGCAGGCCGGGGAAGATCACGCCATTGACGTCGATCTCATCCTCGCCGTAAGCGACGAGATGGACCATGTGCCAGATCGGCGGATTGAAGAGCTGGAGGTGGGGGTCGTTGGCCATCATGGCGTGGCCGCTCTCGGTGAGCTGGCCGCTGACGACCCAGTTGTTGCTGCCGAGCCCCTGGGCTTCCGTCCCCATCGGGTACATGGCGCGCAGGCTCTCGAGCATCGTCGCGACCGCGTCGAGTGTCGCCGGATCGACCGCCCCGGGCGCCACGCCGCCCGACTCCGCACCGGCCGAGGCGAGCGCCGCTCCCTCCCCGGCTTCGCTCTCGGGTGCGATCACGGCCGTGGCGGCCGGACGCGAGCGGAAGACATCGGCGCGCAGTTCCGCCCCGAGCCGCGCCACGCGGCGCGCATTCTCGACCTCGCCGAACACCGATTCCGAGAGATTCCACGCCTGCAACCGGCCCAGTGTCATGACATCGGCCGGCGTGAACGCCGCCAGATCGGCCGCACCGTGGCCGATGATGGCGAACCCGTATTCCGGCGGCAGCGTCGCACCGTTGCGACCGGCCCGCAGGTCGTCGAGCCAGGCATTGATGCCCGCCACGAAAGCCTCTGTGATGCGGGTCGCACGCGGGTCGTCGCGCTGTGTTCGTTCCCACAGCGCAGCACCGAGACGGCGGCCGTCGCGGGTCGTGAAAACAGTTCGCATCTCGACGTCGGTCGCCAGCGTGAACGAACCGAAGAGCTCACTGAGTCGGCCCGAGGCGAAACGGCGCAGCACGTCCATCATGAAGAAGCGCTGCGACGCCGTGACCCAGCCCTGGGCATGGAAGAGCGCTTCGAGCGACTCGGCGTAGAGATGCTTGACGCCATGGTCGTCGGTGATCAGATCGACCGGCTCGGCGAGACCGCCGATGACGAGCGTGCCGTCGACCGGCAGCTCCCCGATCTGCCCCGGCAGTCCGCCCGCGGGAAGGCCGACGTTGGAACACGCCGCCGTGAACAACGCCGCCACCAGCAGCGACCACATCCCGATCGTCTCTCGCCCCCGGATCATGCTTGCTGTCCCCTCTCGCGTCGATGTCGCGCCGCCAGGCAAGCGGGCGCGCCCGTGTGCGCGCGAGCAGAGCACGGACTCCCGGCTCCGGCAAAGCCCGCACGCGCCGCGGCAGACGCGAGGCACCGCGCGCGGCGACGCCGACGCGAGCAGCCCCGACCACAGCGCAGCCCTACTGCGTGCGAAAGGCTCGCTCGACCTCGGCCACGAGATCGACGATCGGCGTGCCGCCGAGATCGACCACCGCGGCGTGCAGGAGCCCGGTGAAGCGGAACGGCGCGGCGTAGTTCGAACTCACGGCGGTGCCATCGTCGTAGCCGCAGGTGAGCCCTGCCCCGACCAGCGCGAAGCGGAAAGGCATGGTGCGCCGCACCGTGCCCGTGGCGACCGTCACGCCGTCGATACTGAGGACCACCTGTGCCGCGCTGGCCTCGCCCGGCGTCACGGCCGCGCCGAGCGTGCGCGCCCCGGCCGGAATCGAATCGGGAGCCTGGACTGTCGTCTCCTCGAGGCCGGCGAAATTATAGGTGTAGTGGAGCCGCCCGCCCTGCACGTAGAGGCTGTAGCCGCCGAAGCGGCCGCCCTGCGCGAGCAGCACCCCCTCGGCCCCGGTCGCCGGCAGATCCACCGTCGCCACGATGGCGTGGGGCCGCAGCTTGGTGGTGGGCGCGACCTCCTCGGGCACAGGTGCAGCAAAGGGACGCAGAACGTAGCGCTGGCGTGCGCGCAGGGCCGAGGGCCGGTCGAGCGCAAAGAGTCGGATCGCCGAGAGGGGCAACACGCCATGCCGCCCCGCCTCGGCCCACCACAGATCCTGCAGCGCACGCAGGCGCTCGGGTTCCACGCTGGCGAGATCGCGGCTCTCGGAGAAATCCTCCTCGACCCGGTAGAGTTCCCAGGGATCGTCCGCGAAGGGCCGCCGCGGATCATCGCCGGGCTCGTACTTGAGGCCCATGCAATGCCAGGCGACGGCCTTCCAGCCGCCGTGCACGATCGCCCGCGAGCCGAACTGCTCGAAGTACTGCGTCTCGCGCACCGCCGCTGCGGCGGGGTCGGCGAAGGTCGGCACGAAGCTCCGCCCCGCGACCGGTTCCTGCACGACGCCGTCGAGCATCTCGGGCATCGCCACGCCGCAGAGATCGAGTACGGTCGCCGCGACGTCGGTCGCGTGCAGAAAGTGAGGTCGTACCGCGCCCGGATCGCTGATGCCGGGCGCCGCCACGATCAGTGGATCGGCGATGCCGCCCTCGTGCGTCTCGCGCTTCCAGCGCCGGAAAGGAGTATTGCCGGCCATCGCCCATCCCCAGGGATAGTGCGGATAGGTCTCGGCCCCCCCGAGCTGATCGATGTGTTTGAGATTATCGGCGAGATCGTCGGGGATGCCGTTGAAGAGCAGGCCCTCGTTGACCGAGCCGTGTGGTCCGCCCTCGGCGCTGGCGCCGTTGTCGGAGAGTGCCAGGATCGCGCTGCGCTGCGTCTCGCCGGTCGCGTCCAGAAACGAGAGCAGACGGCCCAGGTGATGGTCGGTGTGGGAGAGGAATCCGGCGTAGACCTCCATCATGCGGGCGTAGAGCCGGCGCTCGTCGGCCGGCAGAGCCGCCCACGGTTGGACCCACGCCGGGCGCTCGGTCAGCACCGTGCCCGGCGGCAGAATCCCGAGTTCCAACTGACGCGCATGGGTGCGCTCGCGCCAGACATCCCAGCCCGCATCGAAGCGCCCGCGATAGCGGTCGATCCATTCACGCGGCGCATGATGCGGCGCGTGGCAGGCACCGAAAGCGAGGTAGAGGAAAAACGGCTTGTCGGGGTCAGCGGCGCGCAGGTCGGAGATCATCTCGATCGCATGATCGACGAGATCCTCGGTGAGGTGGTACCCGGCGGGAGGCGTGAACGCCTGCGGCCGGTTGTCGATCGTCAACTGCGGCGCCCACTGGTTCGTCTCTGCGCCGATGAAGCCGTAGTAACGCTCGAAGCCCTGCCCGAGCGGCCAGCGGTCGCGCGGTGCCGCAGCGTGCAGCTCATCGGAGGGCGCCAGATGCCATTTGCCCGCGGCAAACGTCGCCCAGCCCGCACGCCGCAAGATTTCGGGCACGAACCCGCAGGACTTCGGAATGCGCCCGTGGTAGCCCGGAAACCCCATCGCCATGTCGGTGATGCCGCCCATGCCCGCAGTGTGGTGGTTGCGCCCGGTCATCAGGCAGGCGCGAGTCGGCGAGCACATGCCTGTGGTGTGGAAGTTCCGGTAGCGCAGCCCCCTGCCCGCCAGCGCGTCGTAAGTCGGAGTATCGATGTCCGAACCAAAGCAGCCGAGCTGCGCGTAGCCGACGTCGTCGAGTACGGCGACGACGACGTTGCGGGCCCCTTCGGGTGCGCGCGATGCCATCGGCCACGCCGGCGTCGATTTGTCGGCGGTGGCAGCCACGCGCCCCGGAAAGGCCTCGCCGTCGGGGTAGGTCAGTATCTTCGCCATGTGGACTCCCTCTTGACCGCACCGGCACGCGGCGGCACAGCACAACGAAAACCGGCGCGCTGCGGCCCGCCCTCAGCCGCCGCGGCGATCGCCGTCTGCTTCGCCTGCAGCTCGCGCCCTGTCCAGTCGCGAGACCTCGTCGCTGCCCAGGTCGCGCATCGCGAGCAGGAGAAACACCCCCGCGACGAGGTTGGCGCTGAGACCGATCAGCAGTGCCGAGCGCAGATCCCCGAGCGCCACACTGAGGCGGCCCACCGTGTAGGGACCCAGCGCGAGTCCGATGAAGGTCACCACCAGCAAATAGGCCCCCGAGGCCGCGCCGCGCATCCGGGGCAGGACCAGATCCTGCACCGTCGATGCCCCCGGGCCCAGCCAGAGCGAGGTCGAGACCGCGAGCGGGAAAGCCAGAGCGTAGGCCATGGTGCGGGATTCGGTGGTGTACAGGCAGAGCGCCAGCGGCAAAGGGGCCACCGCGTTGAGCAGGCCGACGCGCAGTCGCCCGGTCGGCGACAGAGCCCGCCAACGATCGGCCAGCAGCCCGCCGAGCGTCACGCCGAGCCATCCACCCGCGGCCGCCATACCGCCATAGATCAGCCCGACCTCGCTCGCGCTGGCCCCGTGTACCCGCATCAGAAAGGAGGGCAGCCAGAAGCCGCCGGCATAGCCCGTAAAGGATAGGAACGCGAAGCCGAGGACGGCGAGCGTGAGCGAGCGGGTACGGAAGATCAACGCGAACGCAGGGGGATCGCGGCGGCGCAGGATCTGTCCCCAGGATACGGCCGCGTAGACGCCAATCGCCAGGGCTGCCCACTGTTCGGGCGTACCGAGCAGGACGGTCAGTTCTGCCGCCAGCGCGCCGAGTCCCACGGCCACCGCCAGATTGGCCGTGACCACACGTGCTCCGCAGCCGGCCGCCGCGAGCTGGAAGAAAGTGAAGGGCGGCACAACCGAGGCCACCTCACGCCAGAAGGCGCGCCATGGATGCTTGACTTCGGCCACCACGAGACCGTCCATCACGCCACGCACCGGCTCACGCAGCGTCGCCACCCAGAGGGCCAGTGCGAGACCGGGCAGACCGACCGCGAGGAAGGCAACCTGCCATCCCACGAGTCCGAGAGGTGGCGCCGTTCCCACCCAGAGCGCATCCCAGCGGTCCACGATCAGGCCGCCGATTCCAAGCCCCAGGCCGGCGCCGAGGTAGATGCCGCTCGAGTAGAGAGCCAGCGCGGTGGCACGTCGGGCCGGCGGAAAGAGGTCGGTCAGCATCGAGTATGCCGCCGGCGTGGCGCTCGCCTCGCCCACGCCGACACCGATCCGCGCTGCTGCGAGCTGCGGGAAGGTGCGCGCGAAACCCGATGCCGCAGTCATGAGGCTCCAGAAGCTCACGCCGAGCGCGATCAGACGCCGGCGGTCCCACATATCGGCGAGCCGCCCGAGCGGGATACCGAAGAGCGCATAGAATACGGCGAATGCCGTCCCGTAGAGAAAACCCATCTCCGCATCGCTCGCCCCGATGTGGAGCCGGATGCGTTCGGCGAGAATCGAGACGATCTGCCGGTCGAGAAAGTTGAAGATGTAGACCACGATCAGGACGCCGAGCGTGTAGCGGGCGTAGGCGGAGGTCGGCGCGTTGCGAGGATCCTCGCGCACGGGCTCGAGCCCCTGCGCGAGCTTCCCCGGCGCGGCATCGCCCTCCGTCACTGCCGGACGATCGCTCACGATGGCCCCACCTGTACCCGCGTATTCGCCCCCAGCATCCCCCACCCGACTCGCGCTCTCCCCGGTCGCTCCATCAGCCGCGCCCTCCAGGCTCCTCTCACCACGACCCGCGGGGCTGCTTCAAGGCCAGGCCCGGTCTGATCACCGCTCAACTCGCCGCCGACACCTCGTGACCGGCGCGGACTGAGCCCCGGCGAGCAGCCCGTGGGCGGCCCTCACGCAGGCTCGTCCTTCTTCTCGATCGCCCAGCCGTCGAGCACCCGCTCGCCGTGCTGGTTCGTGCAGGTGGTCCGGCAGCGGAGCCAGCGCTGCTCGGGCAGGATCTCGACCACCTCGGTCACGGCGGTGAGGGTGTCGCCGACAAAGACCGGACGCAGGAAACGCACGCTCTGCTCGATCGAGATTGCGCCAGGCGTGCCGAGGAGGCGTGCGTGCGCGCCCGAGAGCAGGCTCGCCGTCAACAGCCCGTGCACCACGGGCTGGCCGTAGCGACTCGCTCGAGCCGCCTCGCCTGCGAAGTGGGCGGGGTGGCGATCACCTGTCAATTCCGCAAATGTTGCAACGTCCTCGGTGCTGATTGTACGCGTGACGCTGGCCCGGTCACCGACGCGAAAGGCCGCGAAGGGTTTGTCCCCGTAATCGTCCATCCCCGCACCGCGTCCCGCCCAGCCCTGCCCGGTCAGAGCGCCGCCGGCCCTGCCGCCCGGCCCTGACAGGCCTCGACGAGCGCGACCAGGTCGTCGATCGTGCGCGCTCCGACCATGGCTTCGGTCGGGACCCGGATCGCAAAGGCATCATCGAGGCCCGCCGCGATCTCGACCAGCGTGAGCGAATCGGGGGTCGTCAGCGCGTCGAGGCGGGTAGCGCCGTCGAGGCCGACAGCAGCGATCCCGAGGACCGCCGCGACCACTTGCCGAACTTGCTCCCGCACCATCGTGCCCCTCGCTGTCCTGCGCCGCACACTCGGCACGCGCTCACGCCGCCTGTTGGCGTTAGGTCAGCCCGCGTCGCGCCGCAATCCGACGCCGCGCCCGACTCGTTCGCGAGCCCCTGGGATGGCCCCACGATTCGCGGGCCCGGATCGGTTCGCGTCATTGATCAAGCTCTCGCACCGGCGGATCGATGGTCCCGCGCGCATGACGTGAGGGTGCCGCCACTCGCTCGCGGCATCTAGCCCTGTCCCGTCGTGGAGATCGCCCCTCAGCCCAGCCCCGGGGCAGCCGCGGCAGCCCCCGCGCCTGCCCCCGCCGACCCTGCCGATCTCTGTTCTGCGTCGGCGCGTACCGCCTCCGCCGCGGCGGAGAGCGGCGCAAGCGGGAGCACTCTCGCCAGCGCGCGCAGTTTCGTGATGCACGGCCTCGAGGCGCATCCGGTCGAGATCGAGGTCGTGTTCGCCGGGGGTCTGCCGCAGTTCCAGCTCGTCGGCCTGCCCTCGGCTGCGGTGCGCGAGAGCCGCGACCGCGTGCGGGCCGCTCTCGCCAGCACGGGGATCGAGCTGCCGCCGGGTCGGATCACCGTGAATCTCGCCCCCGCGCACCTGCGCAAGGACGCCACCTGGCTCGACCTGCCGATCGCGCTGGCCCTGCTCGGGGCGCTCGGGCACCTGCCGCCCGGAGCCCTCCCCGCCCTGCCGGCGGTGGGCGAACTCGGCCTCGACGGCACGCTGCGGCCGTTGCGCGGCGCACTGGCGGTGGCACTCGCCTGCCGGCGACTCGGGGGCGCGCCCCTCCTGCTGCCAGCCGCGTCGGCGACGGAGGCCGCGTGTGTCCCCGGCATCGAGGCCTGGGGGGCACGCGATCTGCGCGCGGCATTGCACCACCTCGCAGGCAGCGAGCGCCTCGCAGCGACACCCGCGCGCGATCCCGGCGAGGGCGGCGGGCAGGCACAGACCCTCGATACCGTCGATCTCGCCGAGGTTCGCGGTCAACACGCGGCCCGGCGCGGCCTCGAGATCGCCGCGGCAGGCTTTCACAATCTGCTGATGATCGGCCCGCCCGGCTGCGGCAAGACGATGCTGGCGCGCCGCCTGCCGGCCATCCTGCCGCCACTCGATCCCGAGGAGCGCCTCGAAGTGAGCGCGATCCACGCGCTCGCCGGACTGCTCGACGGCGGACTGCTCAGCCAGCGTCCGCTGCGTGCGCCGCATCACACCGCCTCTGCCGCGGCGTTGATCGGAGGCGGCAACCCGGTGCAGCCCGGCGAGGTCACGCTCGCGCGCCACGGCGTGCTCTTCCTCGATGAGCTACCAGAATTTCCGCGGGATGCCCTCGAAGCGCTGCGCCAGCCCCTCGAAGAAGGCTACGTCGTGATCGCGCGCTGTGGCGACCGGTTGCGCCTGCCCGCCGCCGGCCTGGTCGTCGCGGCGATGAATCCCTGCCCCTGTGGGTTGCACGGCGACCCGCGCCGCAGCTGCACCTGTCCACCGGGCGCGCCCGCCCGCTACCGCAAGCGGATCTCGGGCCCCTGGCTCGACCGCATGGATCTGCAGGTCGCCGTGCACCGCCCAGAGGCCCGCGCGCTGGCGGACCCCGCACCGGCCGAATCCTCGGCCGAGGTCGCGGCCCGAATCGCCCAGGCCTTCGCGCGCCAGCGTGCGCGCAACCCCGGCGCGATTGCCAATTCCCGCCTGACGGCCTCCCAACTCCGGGCGACCGCCGCACTCTCACCCGCCCTCGAGCACCGTCTGGTCGAGGCCGGCGATCGGCTCCTGCTCTCGGCGCGGGCGCTCGTGCGCGTGCGGCGGGTGGCGCGCACGATCGCGGACCTCGCCGGCACGCCCACGATCGAGCCCGATCATCTCGACGAAGCACTCGCGCTGCGACTGGACGGCGCAACGGCCTGAACTCAGGGAAGGGCAGCAAGAAGAGGAAGGTCCTGAAGCTCCCCCCTCGCCGTCGGCTTGCTGGCGTCTCGCCGAACCGCCGCGTACCCCAGAACTCTGATGCGAGCCGGCGCTCGACCCATTCGGACCACGATGGCGCCGCCCCGCCCGTGTGGGCGCGGCCCGCGACCGACATCGGAAGAATCGTGGGCCCCGGCCAGGTGGCAGCCATGCGTCGGCCTCATCGCAGTACTGGTGCTCGTCTCCGCCGTCGGCTGCGCGGAGAGGGGCTGGCTGGCACCACCGGTGCTCGAACCGCTCGCGCTGCATGTGGAGGGGCCGTGGCTCCGTGACGAGCGCGGCCGCGTCGCGTTGCTGCGCGGCATCGACCTCCCCGTCGTGCCCGGAGAGCCCGTCGTCGACAACGAGACGAGCCGGGCCGCGTTCCGGCGCCTCGAGCGCGCCGGGGTCAACCTCGTGCGGATCCGGATACCGTGGCGCGCGGTCGAACCGCAGCGGGACAGATTCGCGGCCGACATCGTCTCAGGCAGCGTCGATCCACTGATTCGACTCGCCCGGGCGCACGGGATGACCGTCGTCCTGGCACTCGATGTGTCCCCGAGTTCCTCCGCCGGGGCCGGTGCCGGTGCGGCACCGAAGTGGGCCTGCTCGCAGGGACCGGGGGAACTCGAGCGGGAAAGCGCGGGCGCCTGTGGTTTCTGGAGCGATGTTGCCGGCGACCGGCTGCGCGATCATCTCTCCGCAATCTGGGGTCATCTCGCAGCCCGCTACGGCCAGGATACTCGCGTCACCGGCTTCGAGCCTCTGGTCGAGCCCACGCTCCCGCCCGCGGTGGATGGCGAGACGTTCCGGCGCGTAATCCTGCCGCCGACACGCGAGGAGATCGGGCGCGTGATCGCCGCGAGCGATGCGCGGCAGATCATCCTCGGAGGTCCACCCGCTGCGACCACGTCGATCATTATGTTCATGGCCGCCGAGGGTGCGCTCGGGGAGGCCTTCGCCCGGCCCGCTGCGCAGCGCGTTGCCGGTCTGCCCGACGACGCGCGCTGGCGGCAGCGGCAGCGTCGCTTTGAACTCACCTTCCACGACGACCCGACCCATCCGGCGCACGATCCGACCGTCATTCATGTCCCCGACGGCCTCTACCCCGAGGGCTTCAACGTCGAGGTCTCGCCCTCGGGTCGCTGGCGCTTCGACCCGGCGACCCGGTCCGTGCTGGTCTACCGCAGTCGCTGGCCCGAGCATCGCGTCGTCTTGACACCAAGCACCAACGCCGGCCCGGCGTTGCCCCTCGGCCCCAACGACGCTAGCGCCGCGCCATGACGGACTCCGGCGTGGCTCTCGTGCTGACGACCTTCGACGACCCCGAGGACGCCGCGCGCATCGGCCGCCAGCTCGTCGAGCGCAAACTCGCAGCCTGCGCCACCCGCCTCCCCGCTGCACTCTCGACCTACTGGTGGGAGGGACACCTCGAAGAGAGCGCCGAGACCCTCGTCCTGTTCAAGACCACGCCGGCTCGCCGCGACCAACTGATCGCGGCACTCGGGGAGCTCCACCCCTACGAAGTCCCCGAAATCCTATCCTTCACACCCGAGATGGCAGGAGATGCCTACACACGCTGGCTCGCCGCCGTGCTCAGCTGAGGGCCAACGGAGCGCAACAATCCCAGAGTCCACGGCTTCCGCATCGCCCTGGGCTCTTGGCTGTGCTCGACGGAGCGCCCCGGGGGCCGGCCGCCGGCCCTGGAATCCAGGCCCGGAGCGCCGGCAACCACGGCGCCGGAGCCGTGGCTGCACGGCCATGATCCGTTCCACGACCCTCTCGAGACGAGGTGAATCCCTGCGGGATCCAGGTGGCTCAGCGGGGAACCTGAGGCCGTCCAGCATCGCCGCCGCCCCCGGACAGGCCCCAGGGCGTACTTGCGCTTGTCCCTATTGACCGGGCCTTGGAGGATGCACTATTTTTCTTCCCGCCAAGGACTTCAGCAAATCGCGGGCCGATATTCCCTCCCCGCGACGCGCCTTCACCAGGGGGCTCCCATGCGTGATACACAAAACCAATTCCCAGGATCTGTGCCGCAAGGCCGCGATACATCCGGGACCCGCACCGCTCCTCCCCGACGTCGCGGCGAGCGCGTGCCGCGCACCGCGTTGTGGGTCGCAACACTCCTCCTCGCTTCGCTCGGACGCCCCACGACGACGACGGCCGCCACGGCGACCGCCATCACCGCGGGCGCGGCGCACACCTGCGCCCTCACCAGCGCGGGCGCCGTCAAGTGCTGGGGCTCCGACGAATTCGGCCAGCTCGGCGACGGTGGCACCAACACGGATCAACCCCTTCCCGTTGGCGTGACCGGCCTCACCGCGGGCGTTACGGCCATCACGGCAGGTTTCGCCCACACCTGTGCCCTCGTCAGCGATGGCGCGGTCCTGTGCTGGGGCTCCGACGTCGCAGGCGAGCTCGGCGACGGCGGCACCTACACGAATCAACCCCTTCCCGTTGGCGTGAGTGGCCTCTCCTCGGGCGTTGAAGCCATCGCCGCAGGCGGCAGCCACACGTGCGCCCTCACCAAAACAGGCGGGGTCCTGTGCTGGGGCTCCGACTCCGCAGGCCAGCTCGGCGACGGCGGCGCGAACACGAATCAACCGACTCCCGTCGCCGTGAGCGATCTCGTCTCGGGCGTCGTGGCGATCACCGCAGGCGGGGAGCATACCTGTGGGGTCACCGATGCAGGCCCGGTCCTGTGCTGGGGTTCCGATTCCGCAGGCCAGATCGGCGACGGCGGCGCGAATACGAATCAACCGACCCCCGTCGCCGTGAGCGGCCTCCCTCCGGGTGTCATTGCCATCGACGCAGGCAAGTCCCACACCTGCGCCCTCACGGGTGAAGGCGCGCTCCTGTGCTGGGGGCAGGATTCCAACGGCCAGATCGGCGACGGCGGCGCGAACGCAGATCAACCGACTCCCGTCGCCGTGAGCGGCCTCTCCTCGGAATTCGCTGCTGTCAGCGCAGGTGGGCAGCACACTTGCGCCATCTCCAAGGCAGGCGCCGCCCAGTGCTGGGGCAGAGATGCCGCAGGCCAGCTCGGCGATGGCGGCACCAACACCAACAAATCAATGCCCGTCGCGGTCATTCACCTCACCTCGGGCGTGCGAGCCATCGCCGCCGGCGGATCCCACACCTGTGCCGTCACCAGCACAGGCGCTGTCTGGTGCTGGGGCTCTGACTCCTCAGGGCAGCTCGGCGACGGTGGCACCCACTCGGATCAGCCCATCCCGGTCGTCGTTGGCGGCTTTGGCTCTCCGCTCGCCATGGGATCCAACCATTACTGCGCCCGCACCAACGCAGGTGCAATCCTATGCTGGGGGAGAGACGACGTTGGCCAGCTCGGCGACGGCGGCGCGGCGAGCCCCTTCTACAGTCCCCCCGTCGCCGTGAGTGGTCTCTCCGTAGGCGTCCCCGAGATCGCCGCAGGCACTCAGCATACCTGTGGGGTCACCGATGCAGGCGCGGTCCTATGCTGGGGCAGAGATTACGAAGGCCAGCTCGGCGACGGCGGCGCGAACACCAACCAATCTGCCCCGGTTGCCGTGAGCGGTCTCTCTGCGGTCGTTACGGCCATCGCTGCGGGCGGGGATCACACCTGCGCCCTCACCCACGCAGGCGCACTCCTCTGCTGGGGCTCCGACTCCTCAGGCCAGCTCGGCGACGGCAGCCCCAACACCAACCAATCTACCCCCGTCGCCGTGAGCGGTCTCTCTGCCCGCGTTACGGCCATCGCGGCGGGCGGGGAGCACACCTGCGCCCTCACCGACGCAGGCGCGGTCCTGTGCTGGGGCTCCGACGAATTCGGCCAGCTCGGAGATGGCGGCACCAATGCGGATCAGCCCACCCCGGTGGCCGTGAGCGGCCTCTCCGCGGGCGTCACAGCCATCGCGGCGAGCGGGTCCCACACCTGCGCCCTCACCAACGCAGGCGCGGTCAAGTGCTGGGGCTCCGACTCCCAGGGCCAGCTCGGCAATGGCGGTACCAACGCGGATCAGCCCACCCCGGTGGCCGTGAGCGGCCTCTCTTCGGGCGTCACCGCCATCGCGGCGGGCCACTACCACACCTGCGCCCTCACGGACGCAGGCGCAGTCCGGTGCTGGGGCTACAACGGGGCTGGTCAACTCGGCTTCCCCGTGATGCTCCTCGAGCCTTCCAGCACCCCCTCCACCGCCGTCGAGGGCCTCCCCTCGGGCGTCACAGCCATCGCGGCAGGTAGTGAGATGACCTGCGCCGTCATCAACGGATGCGGCGTGGTGTGCTGGGGCTCCGGGGCCGGCGATTTCTGGCGGCCCGTCGGCATCAGCGAATTTTCCTGTGCCGCAGGCGATCTGGACGGCGACGGCACATCGGATGCGTCGGACAATTGCGTGCTGATTGCCAACTCCACCCAGACCGACGCCGACGGTGACACGATCGGCGATGCTTGCGACAACTGCCCGGCGACGTGCAACCCCGACCAAGACAACTCCGACGGCGACACGGGCGGTGGCGACGTCTGTGACGTCTGCCCGGCCATCGACGAGGCGGCCGAGCCGGCGGGGTGCGCGACCGCCACCCATGACGCCGCGCTCGCGTGCTGTCGCGACGGCGCCGCGGATGGCGTCTCGGTCGATACGGCCGGACCTTCGTGCGGTGCGGCCGGCGACGTCACCTTCCAGACTCCACCCGATCCTGACACCGGGACGACCGTCACCGTGAGAATTCCCGCGGGCGCGGTCAGCGGCCCGACCTCGATCTCGGCCACGCCAATGACCCAGGGCGGCAGCGAGTACGTTCTCGACACAAGTGCCGGGACGTTCGTGACCGGGGCGATCATGGAACCGGACGGGATGAGTTTCATCTCGCCGCTGCTGATCTGCATGGCATGGCAAGACGCCGACAACGACGGGTTTGTCGACAACGCCGGCTCCAGCAGCAGCATTGCCGAGTCCCATATCCGCCCGACCCGGCATGGCTACGTCACGATCCGTGGCGTGGCCACTGCTACAACCGAGGCGCTGGGGTGGCCTTGCGGGCTGCAGGCGGCTTGCGGCGCCCTCGGCGTTGACGGCGTGCCGGCGACGGTACCCGGCACCCTCTTCGACCGTACGCTGGCGGCCTGCTGCTCGGCCACGCACAACGTCTACTGCTTCGAGGTCAATCACTTCTCGGCCTACGCTCTCGCCGATCTGAGCTGTGCGGGGGCCGCCACGGGACGAGTCATCGCCACCCGGATGAACCAGCCGACAGGCACGCAGGGGCTCAAGGTCAAAGGCCAATTTGATCTCGGCGCGGAGGTCCCGGGCGGCCTCGACCCGGTGACGAGTGGCTTCGAGCTGGCGATCCTCTCGGCCGACGGCACGCCCCTCTACCAGGTGACGCTGCCGGCGGGCGAGTACTCGCGCGAGACCAACGAGGGCTGGAAGATGAGTGCGCGTGGCGGCAGTGCGCAGTGGAAGAGCAAGACTGGAATCGCCGGCGTGACCAAGGTCAAGCTCGAGTGGGACGGCGCCACCGGACAGGGCCACTTCGACCTCAAGGGCAAGGACCTCTCGCTCGCGGTGACGGAGGCCGACCTGCCGCTCCAAGCCGAGGTGCGACTCGATCCGGAAGCTCTGGCCGGGCACTGTGCCCTGGCGGCCTTCACGGCACCGAGTGACCTGTGCTCTTTCAACGGCTCGGGCTCAACCCTGCTCTGTCAGTAGCTCCGGTGCGCGAACGCGGGGAGAGGGCGCGCCCTCTCCCCGACAGATCCGGCGCCGATGCTGAAATGGGCGCTGGCCGGAGCTCGGACACGGGCTCGGTAGCGCCGAGCACAACCCTCTCGGCCACTCGGAGGGGAAACACCGTGATGCACAGCAACTACCGTGCGCCCGCCCGGGGCTCGCGCTCATGGCGCGGGAAATGCCTCGTCGCCGCCCGGCGGATAGGCTTCCTACGCTTCGAAGCTTCCTGAACCAGGCAAATCAGCGAATCCACGGAGCGGCCCCGTCGAGCAACTCCTCGGCCATCGCCCTGGCCTGTTCCGCATCGGCGCGCGTATAGAAGGTCGTGGGTGTGATGTCCTCGCTGCCGTAGAAGGCGAGTTCGCGATCCTTGCGCAGACGCTTCGAGATCTCGCACCAGCGCGGGACCAATCCCTGGACCTCCGCCGGCAGCCGCCCGACATTCTCCGAAAAACTCTCCGAGAGGTCGTGACTGAAGGGCACGGCGAGTCCAAAGCTCCGCAGCACAGCCTTGAGCAGAAGCTCGACTACCTCCTGGCTCTCGCGCACGACATCGGCGAAGGCCTCCTCGTCGAACAAGACACCGATGGCCTTCAGGCGCTTGCGCGAGCGCGTGAGATAGTCACGTGCGAGATTCGGATTGGTCACCAAACACTCCCTCCGGGTCCCAGAGAACGACACCCGTGCGCAGGGCGCGGCGGAGATTCGGCTCGTCGGTCGTGATCGACCGCGTGCCGATGATGGTCGGTTCGACGGGAAACTTGCTGCGGCCCCCCGCACACAGGCCCGGAACGACCGCGGCGTTCCACCATTCGTAATCGGCACGCTGCGGCGAACCCTCGCGCAGCACCAGCAGCAGGTCGATGTCGGACTCATCGCGCGCGCGCCCATCGGCCACGCTCCCGATCACCATGGCCGCGCGCATCCGCTCGGCGAGCAGGCCAGGAAGCGCACGGCGCAGCTCGGCGAGGCGTCCCTCGAGGAACAGCTGGTTGTCGTCGAGAATCGCGTAACGTCGCGTCACGCTGCCGTGATACCTGCCCGACCGCGGAAGCTCCATGCCGCTCCCTTCCCCGCCTTCACGCCAGTGCGCTCCGCGTTGCCAGCATGATGCGGACCCCAAAGACCCGCGAGGTCGGCGTCCGCGCGGCAGCCTCGGGCACCGCGCGCGCGCTCGCTAGAACATCTCGAACGCGGCCGCATCTTTGGAAGGGGCTTGGCGGTGCTGGCCCGCCCCGGGGCACGACGGATCGCTGGCGTTGATGCTTCGCTCAGGACAGAGCCGGGGCACCGGCGGCGGGTTGCGGTCGTGCCGCGGGAGGTACTGCGCGGTTTCCGGGGCGGAGGAAGTTGCCCATGATCGACTGGTAGGCCTCGCACGGGGTCCAGCACTGCGGGCAGTCGCCGGCCCAGATCTCCTGCTGCGTGCGCACGGCCAGGGGGTCGCTCCAGATGCGGCGCAAATCGTAGTCGACCTCGCGCAGATTCCCGAGCTTCCGATCGTAGATCGTGCAGGGAAAGACGTTGCCGAACGAATCGACGAAGCACGACGCCGAGAGCGCGTGGCAACGCATGGGGGTGCGGCCCCCGAGCAGGTAGGGCTCGACCATTTTCTGGTACTTGCGCTCGAGGTAGCCCACCGGACCGCGCGGCGCGCCGCGCAGGCGGGCGACCTCGCGCACGGCATCGAGCAGCGCCCGCGGGGCGACGTGATCGCGCAGACCGAGTTCGTCGTTGCGCAGGTACATCGGCGACTCGTGCACGATATTGACGTGGAAATCGCGGTAGGTGAGGCCGGGAATCGCCCGTTCGGCCGCCGCGAAAGCGGCCGGAAAATGATCGACGTTGCGTCCCGAGAGCGTCATGCCGAGCACGACCTCGACGCCCGGGATCTCGCGCAGGCGGCGGAAGGTCTCGATCTGCCGCTGCCAGCCACCCGCGATGCCGCGGATTTCGTCGTTGGTCTGCTCGTCGCCGTCGGTCGAGACCGTGACGATGAGCTTCTCGGGTCGCCGCGCGACAATCGCTCTCGTGTACTCGACGATCTTGTCGCTGAGATAGCCGTTGGTCGGAAAGTGCAGCAGCAGGAGATTCGGATTGTGCTCGATGACCGTATGCGCGACCTCGACGAAGTCCTTGCGCAGGCTCACCTCGCCACCGGTCAGATCGACCCAGAGGAAGTCGCGCGAGCGCTTCATGAACTCGCGGATCTCGTCGAGCCGCAGCTCGTCGCGCGGCTTCATCTGCCAGATGTTGCAGGTCTGACAGCGGTAGTTGCACCAGTAGGTGATGCAGAACGTGAGCTTGAAGGGGTGGTCGAGCCGGCCGTAGTTGGCGCGCAGCGCCTTCCAGGCGAGCGCCCCATAGGACGAGAGCTTCACGCCGTGATTCTCCGAAGCCAGAGACGGGTGCGCAAGGCCCGGCCCGCACGACCGGGCGAAGCCCATACTCTCTGCAGGAGCGTCCGCGCGGGCAGCGCAGCCGAGCTCGTCACGCTCGTGCGAGGTGCGGCGGCGGCGCGGCAGCGCGGGGCGGACGCACCGATCTGCCCGCCCGCTCTCACGTCAGTGCCTCGAGCAGCCGCAGCGGCAGGTTCCGCTGCGGCGCCACCGTCTGCCAGTTGCGCAGGTACCAGTCGTAGGCGTCGCAGGTGATCGAGATGTTGGTCCCGCGCGGCTCCCAGCCGAGGCGTTCGCGCGCACGGCGGATGTCGAGCACGAAGTCGGCGTCAGCGAGCAGGTAGTGCTCGGGGACGATCGGCGAGAGACCGACGAGATTGAGAACTCGCGCGGCGTTGCGCAACAGTGCAGCGGGAATGGTCGTGACCTTCGAGGACGCTCCGGCGTGCCGGGCCAGGGCCTCGACCTGCTCGCGAACGCTGGGCACGCTCGCCGGAGCAGAACCCACATTGACGAAGAGACCGGCCGTCCCGGGCGTGGTCGCGCCGGCGATCGCGGCCCGGGCCACGTCTTCGGCCGCGACCATCTGGACGCGATTTTCGCCCCGTCCGAGCAGGAAAATCCGCCGGTTGCGCCGCACCCAGTCGAAGAGCAGCACGAAGATGCCGGTCATGCCGTCGCCGAAGAGACTCATCGGCCGCAGCACCACCACGTCGAGGCCGTCGTCGAGCGCGCGCCGGCAGAGTCCCTCGGCTTCCAGCTTGGATTGACCGTAGGCCCCGATCGGGCGCTTCGGATGATCGTCCTCGTTGACCAGCCCCGCCTCGGGCACGCCATAGACCGCCGAGCTCGAGATGAACACGAGCTTGCCAACCCGCTCGGCACGCGCCGCGGCCAGCACGTTGGCGACGCCATCGAGATTCATGCGGAAGATCTCGTCCTCGGAGAACGAAGCGAACTGCGGTTTCATCCGCTGACCCGCAGCCAGGTGGTAGACAACGTCCACGCCCGCACAGGCACGGCGCAACGCGGCCGGATCGCGCATGTCGCCGCGCACCTCCTCCGGAGCGAAGCTCCCGGCCTGTGCTGCGACGAGCGCGCCGAGGCTCGGCGGCGCCGGCACGAGATCGAAGAGTCGGAGAGTATCGCCGCGTCCGGCCAGCAGTGGCACCAGCGCATGGCCGAGCACCCCGGATGAACCGGTGACCAGCGCCTTCATCGACGCCCTCCGCATGGCTTGACGACTCCCGCCCGCGCGGCCCTGTGCTCACACTCCCTCACTGCCCCACTCCTCCCACCCGGCCCGGAACCACATTCCCTGCCCCGGCCAGCAACGGACTGGCCTCGAGCCGGGCCAGCACCTCGGCAACGTCGATCAAACGCATGCACACCGGATCGACGCAGCGGCTCATTTTCAGGTTGTAGTTCGACAGGCACGGGCTGCAGTACAGTCCCTGCCAGAAAACGATATCGTGCGGACCGCGCGGGCCGTAGGAGCGCGGGGCTGTCGGCCCGAAGAAGGCGACCACCGGCGTGCCCACCAGCCCGCACAGATGCATCACCGAGGTGTCGTTCGAGACGACAAACGCGCTCGCCCGAAGCAGCGCCAGCAGTTCGCCGATCCCGAGACGATCGCAGAGCGAGGCCGCGCGCTCGCGCTGGCGCATGGCCGCGAGCACGGTGGCGACGAGCGCGGCCTCCTCGGGACCCACGCCGGTGAACACGACACTGGCGCCGTGGCGCACGATCAGCGCATCCGCAAGCGCCGCGAAGCGCTCGGCAGGCCAGCGCTTCAATGCGATCTTGTCGTAGTTCGGGCCGGTACCGACGTGCATCGCGATGAGCGGCCGCGCTCCCTCTCCCCTCGCGGTGCCGGCAGCGGCGAAGCGAGCCTCCAGTCGTGCCCGATCGTCGTCGTCGATCGCCAGTCCTGGCCCACGCGCTGACTTGCCGATCCCGAGCGGGGCAGCCAGGCGCAGGAAGATGTCAGACATGTGATCGGTGTCGGCATACGCGACACGGTGCGAATAGAGCCAACCGCGTGCCTGGCCCTCGGTGTTGAAGCCGATCCGGGCCGGCGCCCGGGTCAGGAAAGCGAAGATCCCCGAGAGCTTCATGAACTGCTCGAAGTCGAGCACAGCATCATAGCGACCGCGCCAGAGCAGCCGGAAGAGCAGCGCCACCGACCGGGCGAAAGCGGCGAAACTCTCGACACGCACGGAGATCACTTCGCGCACCAGCCCGCTGCGGCGCAGCAGCTCGGCGTTGCCGGGCAGGGTCAGGAAATCGATCTCGGCAACCCCGGCCTCACGCAGAGCCGCCAGCGTGGGCAGGATCAGCGCGACGTTGCCGAGGCCGTAGAACTTGATCGCCAGCACGCGCCGCGGCGGCGCGGGCCGCGCGCCGGGCCCCGGCGGCGTGGTCCCGAGCAGAGGCGGCACGATCATCCGCCCGCGGACCGCACCCAGCACCCGGCCGAATGCCCAGAGCACGAAGCAAACGGCGTAGCCGATCCAGCGGTCGACGTAGCGTGCGAAGCGGAGATCCATGCTCGGCCGAAGCGCGCGGCCCCGAGGCGGCCGGTTGCCCTGCCCGCTCGGCTACCACAAGCCGCGCGCCGCCTCGACCGGGCGAACTCAAGGGGTGGAGAGCACTTATCGGTCGGCTCCGGAGCCCCCTCTTGGTTCGGCCGCTTGAAGGCACTGCCGCGCGGCCGCACGTCCAACGTGCGGTCCAACCGACGTCTTCGGGCCAGGGTGCGCCCGTTCACGGACGGTCAGGAACTCGGCTCGGGCGCGATGATCGCGATCCAGCATCGCCGATGAAGCTGCGCGGCCATGCACACGCCGAGCTCGCACCTGTAGTCGACCGTGCCGCCGTCGCAGACCGTGCCGTCCGCCCTCAGGGCACAGGCGTCATCTGTAGCCCGCCACCAACGCCCGGCCTCCTCCGCTCCCGGCACCGCGCACCAGGACCGGCGTCAACCGGGTGATCCGGCTGCCATCGCCGAGGTCGCCGAAGTCGTTCCCCCCCCAACACCAGACAGCGCCGTCGGCTGTCACAGCGCATGTGTGACCAGAGTTGGCGGCCACCGCCACGAACCCGCCCTCGCTGCCGTTGACCGGAACCGGCGTCAATCGTTGTATCCGGCTGCCGTCGCCGAGTTCGCCGTTGTAGTTCATCCCCCAGCACTGCACCGCACCGCCCGCCATCACCGCGCAGGTATGCGCCCAGCCGGCCGCCACCGCCACGACTCCGCTCGCGAGGGTACCCACCGGGACCGGCGTCAAGCGGTCGGTGGTGGTGCCGTCGCCGAGCTGGCCGTAGCGATTGGCCCCCCAGCACTTGACCGCACCCTCCACCGTCAGGGCGCAGGTGTGCTCCCCGCCGACCGCCACCGCCACGACTCGGCTCGCGAGACTGCGGACCGGGACCGGCGTGCTCCGGTTGGTATAGCTGCCGTCACCGAGCTGGCCGTGGTTGTTGTGCCCCCAGCACTTTAGAGCGCCGCCGGCCGTCAAAGCGCAGGTGTGACCATCGCCGGCCGCCACCGCCACGACTCCGCTCGCGAGGGTGCTGACCGGGACCGGCGTCAACCGCGTGGAGGCGAAGGTGCCGTCGCCGAGTCCGCCCCAGAGGTTCGACCCCCAGCAGGTCAGGGCGCCGCCCGCCGCCACTGCGCAGCTGTGGTACGCGCCCACCGCTACCGCCACGATCCCAGTCGTGAGGCCGCTGACCGGGGCCGCGGTGCGCCGGTTGGCGGTGCTGCCGTCGCCGAGCTGGCCGGAACTGTTCATCCCCCAGCACTGGGCCGCGCCGCCCGCCGCCACCGCGCAGCTGTGCCTGCCTCCGGCCGCCACCGCGATGACCCCGGTCGTGAGGCCGCTGACCGGGACCGCCGTTCGCCGGTCGCTGGTGCTGCCGTCGCCGACCTGGCCGAAGTTGTTCCACCCCCAACACTTGACCGCGCCGGTCGCTGTCCGGGCGCAGGTGTGCCCGAGGCCCGCCGTCACCGCCACGACCCCGCCGGCAGGGCCGTTGACCCAGACCGGGAACGACCGGTTCGTGGTGCTGCCGTCGCCGAGTTGGCCGACGCTGTTCACCCCCCAGCACTTCACGGTGCCGGCCGCCGTACGGGCGCAGGCGTGCGCCCAGCCGACCGCCACCGCCACGAACCCGCCCTCGATGCCGCTGACCGGGACCGGCGTCAACCGATCCGTGGTGCCGCCATCGCCGACCTGGCCGAAGAGACTGCTCCCCCAGCACCTCACCGCGCCACCCACCGTCAGAGCGCAGGTGTGCCTGGCGCCAAGGTGCACGGCCATGACTCCGCTCGTGAGACCGCTGACCGGGACCGGCGTCAACCGCTCGTTGTTGGTGCCGTCGCCGAGCTGCCCGGCGCTGTTGTTCCCCCAGCACTTGACCGCGCCGGCCGCCGTCACGGCGCAGGTGTGCACCGAACCGGCCTCCACCCCGACGAACCCGGCCTCGACGTCGCTGACCGGGACCGGCGTCAACCGCTCGTTGTTGGTGCCGTCGCCGAGCTGGCCGAAGCGGTTGAACCCCCAGCACCTCGCCTCGCCAGCCGCCGTCACCGCACAGGTGTGAACCAGACCGGCCGCCACCGCCACGACCCCGCTCTCGAGGCCGCTGACCTGGACGGGCGTCGACCGATCGGTGGTGCTGCCGTCGCCGAGCTGGCCGGCAACGTTGGACCCCCAGCACTTGACCGCGCCGGCGGCCGTCAGAGCGCAGGTATGCGCCCCGCCGGCCGCCACCGCCACCGCCACGCTCCCGAGACCGCTGACCGCAACCGGGGTCAACCGGCTCGTGGTGGTGCCATCGCCGAGCCGGCCGGGGCTGTTTGCGCCCCAGCACTGAACCGCGCCGCCCACCGTCAAGGCGCACGTGTGCGCCCCGCCGACCGCCACCGCCACGACCCCGCTCGCCAGGCCGCTGACCGCAACCGGGGCCAACCGGTTCGTGGTGGTGCCGTCGCCGAGCTGGCCGTAGCGATTGGCCCCCCAGCACTTGACCGCGCCTGCCGCCGACACAGCGCAGGTGTGATCCCCGCCGGTGGCCACCAGACTCGCCCGTACCTCGTGCGGCCCGGCCAGCACCAGCGCCGCAAGTGCCGCAGCCGGGAAAAGCCGTGCCCAGGTCCGGACCGAACGCGCGGTCTGCCCGTCAAGTCCTGGACGCGCCTCGAGAGCGCGCCGGGTGAAGTCATCTGGTGGAGAGAACAGCATCATCGGCCTCCGCTGAACGAGTGTCCCCGAAACTCCTATTGGATGTCCAGTGGATAACTACGGAACGTCGTCCGCTTGCAGATGCTCACGGGCCCTGCCCTTCCGGGCCGCAGTTTTGCCGAAGCATGGCAGCTGCTCTCCGTTTCGGCGAAGTCGGCACTCTCCCAAGGCCCCCGCCTTGCCGAGGCACCAGGCCTGCCGCTATCGGCAGGACGAACGGGGGACAGCGAATGACGCAGCGGGTCTACATCCTTGGCGGCTACCAGACCGACTTCGCGCGCAATTTCGCACGCGAGAAGCTCGAGATCGCCGACCTCTTCAGCGAGGCCCTCGCGGGCGGGCTGGCGGCCTGTGCGCTCGATCCCGGCGAGGTCGAGAGCGCTCACGTCGGCAACTTCACCGCCGAACTCTTCTGCAACCAGGGTCACCTCGGCGCCTTCTTCGCCACCTCCCAGCCGGCCCTCGCCGGCGTGCCGGCGGGACGACATGAGGCCGCCTGTGCCTCGGGCTCGATTGCCGCGCTGGCCGCGTCGGCCGAGATCGGAGCGGGCCGTTACGGTCTGGTCGCGGTGCTCGGCATCGAGATGATGCGCAACGTACCGGGCGCGCAGGCCGCGCAGTTCATCGGCGGCCCGGCGATGTGGAGCGGGCACGAGGGCATCGGCGTGGCCGCTCCCTGGCCGCATATGTTCTCGCGGCTGGGCGACGAGTACGAGCGGCGCTTCGGCTTGCAGCACCAGCACCTCGCCGCGATCGCGCGGCTCAACTTCGCCAACGCGCGGCGCAATCCCAACGCCCAGAGCCGTGCCTGGGAGTTCAGCGACGCGAGCTTCGCCGAGGATGACCACGCCAATCCGGTGATCGACGGCCGCATCCGCCGCACCGATTGCAGTCAGATCAGCGACGGTGCCGCGATCGTCTTTCTGGCCAGCGCCGACCGCGCCGCGGCGTGGGCGCGCCGACGCGGCCTTCCGCTGGATGCCCTGCCCCACGTCGCGGGCTTCGGCCACCGCACGGCGGCGATCGACTTCGAGTCGAAGATCCGCTCGAGTGCCGGCGAGGACTTCGTCTTCCCGCATGTGCGCGGTGCGATCACCGACGCCTTCCGCCGTGCCGGTATCGCCGGGGCGGAGGCGCTGGACGGCATCGAGACGCACGACTGCTTCACCACCAGCGAATACATGGCCATCGACCACTTCGGGATCACCGCTCCGGGCGAGAGCTGGAAGGCGATCGAGGACGGGTCGATCGCGCTGGGCGGGCAGCTACCCGTCAATCCATCGGGCGGCCTGATCGGTCTCGGCCACCCGGTCGGCGCGACCGGCGTGCGCATGTTGCTCGACGCCTGGAAGCAGGTCTCGGGACAGGCCGGCGACTACCAGGTCGAAGGCGCGCGCCGCTTTGCCACCCTCAACATCGGCGGCAGCGCCACCACGACCGTGAGCTTCGTCGTGGCACGCGACGCTTGAGACAGGACTTCGCGGCGACAACGGGCGCGGCGCGTCAGGCAAGCGAGCTTCGCTGTCGCCCGCGACAGCTGACCCACCGCGTGGGTTCGCGCGGAGTCTGTTGCACCCGACGCGGCGTCCCCGCCCGGCGCGGTTCCTGCGGGCGCACCTAGAGCGGAACGGCCCCGGCCACGAGCACCGGAAACTGGCGCTGTGGATCGTCGCAGGCCAACTGCTGATCGCCGAGGATCATCTGCGCGCCCATCGGCGCATACTGCAGGATGTAGGCCTTGCGGACCTCCCCGGTCGTGTTCGGCCCGGTCCGGTGCGGTGTCAAGCTAGAGAACACCACGATCGAACCGGCGCGTACCGGCACCGCCACCGCGTCCGGCGCGTCGTCGAGACAGCGCCAGCCGAGATCGGTCATCCAGTGGGCAAGAGTACCGCGGCGGTGCAGGCCCGGCACCACCCAGGGGCAGCCGTTCTTGACCGTGGCGTCGGTGAGCGCCACCCAGCAGGTGAGATACTGCTGCGGCCGGACGAAGGTGTAGCCGTTGTCCTGATGCCACGGAAAATCGCGCGGCGTCTCGGGCTTCTTGTACACCGCCTGATCCCAGTAGAGCCGCACGTCGTCTCCGACCAGATCGTGCGCCAGCTCTCCAAAGACGTTGCTCGACGAGAATTCGCGCAGACGTACAGATCGTGTCACCAGGTGCGGCGTGAAGGTGATCTCGCCCGCCCGTGCGATGAACATTCGCCCGCCCTCGCGTGCCGCCACGACGCGCTCGAGCCTCTCTTCGTGCGGATCGATTTCGCCGGCCACCGCCGCGATCGTGGCGGCGTCGAAAGCATCCTCGAGCACGAAGAACCCGTCCTCGTCCCAGGCGCGCGCCTGAGCGGCACTGATCCGCTGCCAGGGGCCCGCGGTCGATTCCCAACGGAAGCCCTCGTTGAGGGGATGAAGCCGTGGCTCGGCCATGACGCCCCCTAACAGGCCCGCTGCGTCGATATCCAGCGCCAGCACGAGCGCGACCTTGCCGCAGCTCTGCGCGACAGGCGTGGACATCTCGGCTAGGGAGGGCCAGCCCATGGCAGGCCGTGCCGTACATCCAAGGCTGTTCACGCAGGACGCGACGGGCGAACCCGCGCTCGTCGCGAGCCGGTGCGACGGGTGCGGGTTGCTCCATTTCCCCGCGACGCCGCTCTGCCCCTGGTGCGGGGGCGAGTCCTGCACCGAAATCGCGGCCGGGCGGCGCGGCCGGTTGCACCTCTGGACCGTGGTCGAGACAGCACCACCCGGCTACCGCGGCCCCGTGCCCTACGGCTTCGGCACGGTCGAAATCGACGAGGGACTACGCGTGGTCGCGCGACTCGTCGAGACCGACCCGGCGCGCCTCGCGCGCGGACAGCGCCTCGAACTCGTGCTGACCCCTCTTGGGCGCGACGACGACGGCACTGAGGTGCTCGGCTGGGCCTATGCGACGGTGCCCGGCGAGAGTGCTCCCGGCGGTGCCGCGTGAGCGCCGGGCGACCCGTCTACCTCGCCGGCACCGGCATCCACGCTTTCGGCCGCTTCGCCGAGGCGGATGTCACCACGCTCGGCCAATACGCCGTGCGGGCCGCTCTGCGCGAGGCCGAGCTCCCCCGGCACGGTTTCGAGGCCGCCTTCTGCGGCACGGTCTATTCGGGCGTGGCCGCCGGGCACAAGGTCCTGGGCGGGCTCGGACTGGCCGGTGTGCCGATCGTCAACGTCGAGGCCGGGTGTGCCAGCGGCGGCGCGGCGCTGGCACTGGGCGCGGCCCAGATCGCCAGCGGAATGCGCGACACGGTGCTGGTCTTCGGCATGGAGAAGATGCCGCGCGGCATTATCCGCTCGAGTTTCTTCCCGCCCTGGTGCGAGGAAGCGGGCCTCACGCCGGCGCCAGCTTATTTCGCGCTGCGGGCGCGCCGTCTGATGCTCGAGTCCGACGTGACGCGCGAGGATCTGGCCCGCGTCTCGGAGAAAAATCACCGCAACGGTGTCCACAATCCCTTTGCCATGTTCCGACGCGAGATGTCGGTCAAGGAGATCCTCGCTTCAAAAATGGTCTGCGACCCGCTCACCCTCTTCATGCTCTGCTCGCCCAATGAGGGAGCTGCCGCGGTGGTGCTCTCGAGTCGGCCGGGTCCCTGCGGGCCGCCGCTCCGCGTCCTCGCCTCGGCTTTGCGCTCGCACGTCGCGGGCAGCGTGCTGGGCGAGCACACGCCTTTCTGCGGACTCCCCAGCAGCGAGCCACCGAGTCCCACGACGCGCGCCGCCGAGGAGGCCTTCGCAACCGCCGGTCTCGGCACGCACGACATCGACGTGGCCGAGGTGCAGGACACCGATTCCGGCCGCGAGATCCTCTCGCTCGAGGAACTCGGCCTGGTGCAGCCAGGCGGTGGTGGCCGCTTCGTGCGCGAGGGCATGGGCGAAATCAATGGCCGCCTGCCCGTCAACCCGAGTGGCGGCCTGCTCGCCAAGGGCGAGCCACTCGGCGCCTCGGCCCTCGGCCAGATCGTCGAACTCGCGAGCCAGCTCCGCGGCACCGCCGGAAAGCGACAGGTCGCTGGCGCTCGCACCGCGCTGGGCCACACCGTCGGCCGCGGCGCCAATGCTTCGGTGATCATCCTGCAGCGCGAGGCGGGCCGGGCCTGAGCAGAGATCGAACCCGGCCGACCGCGCGGCCGCTACTGGTACATGTCCAGCAGTTCGATCACGCCGAGCCGTCGCATGGCATCGAATACCGCGCCCTTGACCTGCCCGACCGTGGGCAGAGAGAGCGCCTCCTGAGTCACCGCCTGCGCGTCCGCGCGTGAGACCGAGCGCACGAGCTTCTTGATCACCGGGATGAAGAAGGGCTCCATGCTGAGTTCGTCGAGTCCCAGCCCGAGCAGCAGGAGCGTCGCCAGCGGATCGGCCGCCATCTCGCCGCACATCGAGATCGGGCGCCCCGCCTCGCGCGCCGCCGCCGCACAACGCGCGATCGAGCCGATCACCGCCGGGTGCAGCGGCTGGTAGAGCGGTGCCACCTTCTGATTGTTGCGATCCACTGCAAGCACATATTGGATCAGGTCGTTGGTG
>SXGT01273334.1_pt1 | contig 45148 bp, 40 predicted proteins | sample 3176221 | NCBI WGS metagenome assembly SXGT01 (sample SAMN11356862, study PRJNA531348) | freshwater metagenome | isolation source: freshwater sample F1-120 | place: China: Fuxian Lake, Yuxi | collected 2017-12-25 | reverse complement strand
GTTGTGCTACCGTTACACTATACCCCAAGATTGCTTCATCTTAGCGGGCAAATAGGCAATTTACAAGAGAGCTGGGAAACGCGAAAAACCCAGGGGAGCGGTGGTCGCTCGCCTGGGTTTCATGTGGACTTATAGGTGTGTTTACTTAGGCCGGGACCAGGGCGTTGATCGGTCGGCCGTTCTGGCCCGCGATCGGGAAGGGGCGGCCGATTGCGTCGCGGACTTGCGTGCCCTGCTCGATGCCGAGCGCCTTGTAGACTGTCGCGAACACGTCGCCGATGTTGACCCGATCGCGCGCAACATCCATGCCGTCCTGATCCGTGGCGCCAAAGGCCTGGCCGCCGCGGATCGCGCCGCCGCCGACCACAATCGACCAGCACCGCGCCCAGTGGTCGCGGCCGTTGTTCTGGTTGATGCGCGGCGTGCGGCCGAATTCGCCCATCCACATCAGCACGGTATTTTGCCACATGCCGCGCTGGACGAGATCGCGAACCAGCGTACCCATCGCCTTGTCGAGCGTGGGTTGCAGCCGTTGAGAGTGGGCGTCGAACGTCTGGTTGTGCGTGTCCCAGCCGCCCAGCGAGAGCTCGACCGCCGAGGCGCCCGATTCGACCAGGCGGCGAGCCATGATCGCGGAGCGGCCGAACGCGCTGTTGCCGTACTCTTCGATCGTCTTGGGCGTTTCGTCCTTTAGATCGAAGACCTTGCCCTCTTTCGAGGCGACCAGGCTGAAGCCCTTGTAATAGATGTCGCGATGCGCTTTGGAGGCGTCGGCGAACTTGGCGCGCTCTTTGAGGCGGTCCGCCAGTGGCGCGCTGAGGTTGTCCGTGTGCGGCACACGGCTGAACATGAAGTTGTGTTCGAGTTCATAGAAGAGGCGCTGCCGACGGCGAACGCGATCTTCCAGGTCAGTTCCTGTGCCAAGCGATTGGGGCGCCCGGATGTTCTCGGGGGGCGTGCCGGGGTTCTGTACATTGAATGGCGCGTAGTTCATGCCGAGGAACCCGGCAGGATTGCCCATGCCCGCACCGCCGCCGACGGTGATGAAGTTCGGCAACGAGATTTCTTGATAGCCGGGCAGCTTGGGAAGTTCGAGAGCCGCGACGGAACCGATCGCGGGAAAGGCGATCGCCGGGTTCGGCGTGTAGGACGTATGCATGAGCTGGGTGCCGCGATTGTGATCGCCTTCGGTGGTTTGCAGGGAGCGGATGATCGCCAAATTGCGCATCTGCTCGGCGACCTTGGGCATGTGCTCGGAGATCTGCACGCCTTGAGCGGCGGTTTCAATGGTGCGGAACGGACCGCCCGTGGGCCGGCCGGGCTTGAGATCCCAGATGTCCATGGCCGCGGGGCCGCCGGCCATCCACAAGATAATGACGCTCTTGTTGTTGCGCCGCAGCGTCTGGGCGTTAGCGGAGATGGTGCGGATGAATTCGATACCGGGGATCGTGAGCGCCGCGGAGGCCGCCATGTGCTTGAGGAAGTGCCGACGATTCATGGATACACCCGCTTTCCTTGGTTGATTCGAGATCTGGAGGACAAAGATAGTTTTGCTAATTTTTCGGGCGTTGTCAAGTGTCCAGTACGCCGTTCTCTCCCCTTTTGACGAAAGGAAGCCGCGATTGGTTCCAAGAAAAAGACAAAGAGAAAAGGAAGTGGGAGTATTGCGAGCGCCCGTGGTAATATCGATTCGTGAACACTCCCCCCCCCCTTTTTTTTCATGGAGTCGGAAGAATCATCGACGCGCTGCCTGGAATCCGCCCAATGGATAGGTGAAGGAGTTGACACTCATGCCTGCACAACCGCTTCAGGGCGTGCTGCACAAGCTGCGGCGCATCGTGTTCGAGCGCGATCGGCCGGCCTCGGCGGACGGCATGCTCGTGCGTTCGTTCGTCGCCGGCCGCGATGAAGCGGCGTTCGCCTTGCTCGTCGAGCGGCATGGCCCGATGGTTTTTGGCGTGTGCCGGCGCATTCTCGGCAACGTGCATGACGCGGAGGACGCGTTCCAGGCGACCTTCCTTGTCCTGGCGCGCAAGGCCGCATCGGTGCAGCCTCCCGATCTCGTGGGCAACTGGCTCTACGGCGTCGCTTCTCGCGCCGCTCTTGATGCACGATCGCGCGTCGCTCGGCGGAACGTGTGCGAGAAGCAGATGGCCGAGTTGCCGCACCCGATTGTCAACTCGAACGCGGATGTCAATGACTTGAAGCAACTGATCGATCACGAGTTGAATCGACTGCCGGACAAGTATCGCGCCGCGGTCGTCCTGTGCGAGCTGGAAGGCCGCAGCCGAAAAGAGGTGGCCGAGCTGCTGCACGTTCCGGAGGGGACACTGTCAAGCCGACTGGCGACGGCGCGGAAGATGCTCGCGGATCGCCTGAGCGCCCGTGGCCTGGCACTCGCGGCGGCGCTGATCACGACCTGGTTCGCTCAGGAAGCCGCGCACGCCACGGTCCCACCTGGCTTGTGCGCGGCAGCCTGTTTAGCCGGATATGGAGCTACCGGCGTTTCCACAAATGCAACCATCCTTGCGGAGAACGTCATGAAAGCCATGTTGATTTCCAAGATCAAAACCGTCGCCCTGTACACCCTGACGCTCTGCCTGGCGACCGTCTGTCTCGCGATGCTGGCGACCTACACGTTGGGCGGCATTGGCAACAGCGCCCAGCCGCCGAACCAGCGTGAGACCAACAACAATCAAAACACGCAGACCGAAACCAATCTGCAGCAGAAAAAGGAAGACGACAAGAAAGATTCGCCCAAAGTCGAGAAGCTCGCGGCATTCACGGGAATCCATGTCAAGCAAGGCACGGTCGTCATCCGACAATCCGGGCGCGAAGCCATCGGCGCGACGGCCAACGCCACCGTCGAGAACGGCACACTGATCCTGTCTGGCGGCAATCCGACCGCCCTATTCGCTGTCGAGGTCAAGGAACTCACGAGCCTGAAAGTGGATGGCGTCGGCAAAGTGACGGTCGTCGATCTCAAGGGCAAGAAGCTCGAAGTCATCGTGACTCGGCCTGCCACGGTCATTCTCGCGGGATTTGTCGATGAGCAGACAATTCGTGTCGCTGCCGGCGGTTCGGTAGACGCCCAATCCTGCAAGGGCAAGAGCGCGACTGTCAACGTGTCGGCCGGCGGCCGTGCCATCGTGCATGTCAGCGACAAGCTTGACGCCACCGTCACCGCCGGCGGGACGCTCGAGCACTTCGGCACGCCCAAGCTCACGCAGAACGTCAGCCCCGGCGGAACTCTAAGATCACGTGACGGCAATCCCGTTGAGCCGAAAATCGATATTCCCGCCAAGGATCCCGTCGGTCAAAAAGACAAGGAGCAACCGAAGGAGCAACCCCTCCTCAAGGGCGCACTCGTCTTGACCGCCGAGGTGGACGGCTACACACAAGGCACGACGTTCAATCTCCAGAAGTATCCCTTCAAGTACACGGGCGTCTCCGCGCTCGATGCCGATCAACTCAAGAGTTTGTCCAAAGCCGGCGACATCCCTCCCGCGACGGCCAAGGCGCTGCTCTCTTGTCTGTTGTGGCCGAAGGAAGGCGACACGCTTCAGAAGGCCGCCCTCAAGTGCGACGGTAAAAAAATCACGGGCGACGTTGAGGTGCTGCACAAATACGGCAAACAAGGCACACACGTCCTCGCACTGAAACTTGAAGGAACGATCGACGACGGCCGGCTGACGTTGAAAGCCGTCAGCACGACGGTGACGGGCGCCTGGGATTCGGGCTTCCCCATCAAGCTCAAAGGCGACGTGAAGGTGACGATCACGGCGAAGTGAGTGTTCATTCGTCAGAGCCTGAAGCGTTAACGAAGGACAGTGAGCTTCCTTCGCTAGTGCTTCAGGCACTGATAGCCTTACTTTCGTCCCAAGATCCGATCAAGTGCATCGTTTGTCTGATAGATCAACGCCTCGGGATAGTGCGTGAACGGGTGGAAGTACTCGAACGTGCACCAGTCGCGGTAGCCGACCTTGTCGAGCGCCTCCATCACGGCGGGCCAGTTCGTCGTGCCGTCCAGCAGCGTGCGGAACGATTCGAGCGAGTGGTCGGTCCCCTTCTTCGAGAACTCCTTGAAGTGCGTGTTCTTGATGCGGTCGCCAAGCTGGGCGATCCAGTGTTCCGGGAACTGGAATAGCATAATATTGCCCGTGTCGAAATGCACCTTCACGTAGCGGCTTTTGAAGCTGTCCACGAACGCGATCATCTCTTGCGGCGTCATCAGGTAGCCGTTGAAGAAGATGTTCTCGATGTTCAGGTGCACGCGCGCCTTCTCCGCGGCCGGCAACAGGCGCGTGACGGCATCGCGGGCCCGGCGATCGCAGACGTCATTGGGGACCGGTTCGTGATCGGTGCGCCACGGAATGTGCACCGCGCCGGGGACGCATAGCAAGTTGTCGGTGCCCAACTCCGACGCCGCCGCGATCATTTGGCCGGCCAGATCAAGGCCGCGCTGGCGTTTCATCGGATCGTTCGAGGAGAGTGGATACGGCCAAAACAGAAACGAGCAGACGCCGCTGATGGCGATGCCGATTTTCTCCGCCATGGCGCGAATGGCACGCAGTTCCTTGGCGGTGGCGCGCGGCGACAGGTCGTTGTCGAGATCGTAGTTGAGCTCGATGCCGTCGAAGCCCGCGTTGCGCGCGAGTTGCAGACATTCGCGCAGGTTCATGCGTTCGGGGTAGGGGAACGCCCAGAGGTTGATCGACTTCTTCATCTGATAGCGGCGCGGCGATTGGCGGCGCGTATCGGGTTGCGGTTGCAATTGACTGGCGTCCGCGATTGCGGCGGTGGCGCTGGCAGCGAGCGCGGACGTGATGGCGGTACGGCGTGTGATCGAATTTGGCGATGGCTCGTTGGACATGGCTACTCCTATGATGTCGTCAAGGCATGACGGACGGCAGGTAGACAAGAGCGACCACGCCGATGCCGATTGCAGTCAGCGCCATCACCACGGCAATCGATCGGCCGGCGGTTCCCTCGATTCGCTTGCTTTCGCTGACCTTGAGTCCGTGCCGGAAGACAGAGTAGGCGCCGAAGAAAAGCAGAAGGCAAACGCAGCCCGCTCCCGCCTGTGCCGCCAGGACTCCTACCTCGCTGCTGCGCTTGGCTGACTTGATTAGTTCGTCGTACTCTTTTTGAGCGTCAGGAGATCGCCCCGTCTTTCCCTGGCCGGACACGGAGCCGCCCAGGAACGTCGCCGCAACGATCAGGAAGCAGAAAATCAGCGTCCGCGCAATCATGTGATATTCCCAAAAAACTGGTTTGGGCCGAGTGTCAATCTCCCAGCACCTCCGCCGATAGTAGTTGCTCCAGAGTCCACGGGCATTTCTTGGGGAATGTCGAGGCCGCCAGATTCGTTTCTCTTGCGGCGTACTTGACGGCTCTCTGATAGATGGCGACCAGCGATTCTTCCGCATGGCGCCGCAAGACACCGCCTTCCAGATCGTCTTCGAGTTCTGCTTGTTGATGGACGACGGTAGCACGCCAACTCGCCGTGCGTTTTTTTGCCTGATAGATCCATTTGAGCAGGTGCATTATGAGCAAGCGGAGCCGAGTGCTCACCTCTTTGCGATCGCGATTTGCCATATCGTTGAGATACTCCGCTAGATGAGGAAAATCGACATCGTCGAGCCGGCCCGCGCGAATGAATTCCGCCATCGCATCGAGCCACGCAGTCTCGTCGGCAAGGTAAAGATCTTTAAGGGAATCCAGCGTTTTCGTGACCATCGAATAACAACCTCCAGCAGCGAGCGTACCCATCGAACAACCGCTTCCTTACGGTCACGGCTCGTAAGCCTTGTTCGCACATCCTACCACAGCGCCAAGTTGATGGTCAATGTTCCGCCGAGAATCAAGTTGCCGACGCCCATCAAAGCGGTTAGCATCGGAACGTCATCCATTCTTCCGGGAGGACGCCGCCGATGAACCGTAAAGCACTCTGCTGCCTCGCCGTCTTGAGCGCTTTGTGCGGCTGGCTGATGCTGGCCGAGTCGACGCCCGCATACATCGGTGGGCCGCCGCTCTCGTTGGGGATCATGTGCAACTGGTCGACGCACGTCATGATCGCCAAAGTGGACAAGATCGACCGCGACAAGAACGTCGTCATCTTTCAGAAGGTGCGTGACGTCAAAGGCAAATGGCCCAGCGACGTCGTGCGGCAATTCTTCAATCCCGGCTTGCCCACGCGCGGCCACGTCATGAACTGGGCGGAGCCGGGCAAGACCGTCATGTTCTACGCTCTGGAAAGCTACAAGTGGAGCCACACTTACATCGATGGCGAATGGTACGCTTCCAACACCGCGGACTGGAATAACTGGACCGTCAGCCACTCGGAGCCGCTCTTGTTGCGCATGTACGCGGGGCGGCCGAATCGGCTCGCCGACGCCAGCGAACAGATCCTTTTGGGCAAGGAAGTGGTGGTGCCGGGCATGGTCGATGGGCCGATGGACGATCTCATCAAGAAGAAGGCTGGCTATCAACGACTCAAGGCGAGCTTGAAGCTGCTCGACTACAATCCGAAGCGCGATCTGGTCGGCCCCGGCAAGGACGATTTCGAGCCGGTCGTCGGCATGGCCGGCTTCGCGCAGATGGCCCGCCTCGTCAAAATGGGGCGCGACGCCCAGGCAATCACCTGCGCCGATTTCACCGGGACGGGGACGGCCGATCTGTGCCTGGTCGGCGTCGACAAGGTCACGGTCATGCTCAACGGCGGCGACTACATGCACGAGATCCCGGTGCCGGGGCTGTTGCAAGGCTGCCGGGCCGCGGTTGCCGCCGACTACAACGGCGACGGCAAGGCCGACTTGCTGCGGGCGACGGCGACGGGCCCGCGCTTGTACACCAATGTCGGGCATGGCCACTTCCGCGATGACACTGCCGTCTTGCCGACCGAGAGCACGTACACGCTGACCGCCGCCGCCTGGATCGACTACGACGGCGACGGCTATCCGGATGTCCTGTTGGCGAACGGCTACCACGGCCTGCGTTTGTATCGCAACAAGGGCAAACCAGCGCCGACCAACCCGGCGCCGCTTGTGAAGGGAAAGCTGCCGCTGCCGAGTCGCTCGTTCGATGATTGGTCAGACGCGGTCGGCCTCGGTTCGCATGGCAACGGCGCCAACCTCAAAGGCTACTCCCTCAGCGTGTGCGACGTGAATGGCGACGGTCGTCCCGACTTCCTGTACGGGGCAGGGGGGGGCCTACTGTTCATGAACACGCTCGGCCGATTCGTCATCAAGGACTCCGGCATCTCGGTAAAGGATGAAGGCGGAAGGATGAAGGATGAAAAAACGCCCACCGATTCAACCTTCAACCTTCAACCTTCATCCTTGGTCTTCGGCGACTTCAATGGCGACGGCGTCCCCGATCTCTTTACGGCGCAATACGGACAATGCCAGCTCTTTCAGGGCGTGGGCCAAGGCCGCTTCCGTGATGTGACTGCCAAGACCGGCGACCTGACGCGGGCAATCCCCTGGGCTACCAGTGCCGCATGGGGTGACGTGGACAACGACGGGCATCTCGACCTCGTCATCGGCTGTCTGAAAGGGCCGAACCGCTACTTACGCAATCGCGGCGATGGCACGTTTGAAGATTGCACCGAGAAGATCGGTCTGGATCGCAAGCACTTCAACACACAGGCGGTCAGCCTGCTCGATCTGAACGGCGACGGCCTGCTCGATATGATCTTCAACAATGAAGGCCAGGAAGCCGTCGCCCTGTTGCGCAAAACGGACGAGGCAACCAAGCGAACGCCGGTGACGGTATTTATCGCCGGCAACGAGGGGATCATCGGCAGCCGCGTGTATATCTTCGGTAAAGCGGAGTTGCCGCTCAGGACGCACGAAGTCTGCGGCGGTTCGGGCCGACATCAGCCGCCGCCGCAGGCACACTTTGCGCTGGAGCCGGGCGAGTACCGCATCGAGGTGCGCTCCAGTTCGGGGCTCGTTGCGGCGCGCGACATCGCGGTTGGTAGCACATCTCTGCGGACGCGGATTGAAATGACGAGCAAATAAATCTGACCCATGGAGAATTGCCATGAATGACGATCGACCTCCCCAGTCCACTCATTCCTTGTGTTTCTCGGGTTTCTTCAGCCGATACGTTGCTTTCTTCATGCTGGCAGGCATGTGTCTCGCGGGGGGACTCCTGGCGATCTATCTCGGCATTGACAGGTCGTCGTCCGCCGAATTCTATAGCGGCATCGGCGTCTCGTGCGCCTCGCTTCTCTTCTTCATCCCGGTGTACCTGTGGCTGTCGCGGCGGGCAAGGTTCGTTCAGGTGAGCGACGAAGGGCTAATCTGGAAGGACCAGCAGGGCGAGCAGCGCTGCCGGTGGGAGGAGATCAGCGAAGTATACCGCCTCGATCGGGTCGTGAACCAGACATTCAGTGAGAAGAAACTCACCTGGGTGCTGGCGAACGGCGCCAAGGTCGTTGCGGACCAAACGCTGAGCGACTTCGATCGCCTGGCGGATTCCGTCCAGGCCATGACGACTGCGCATCTCCTGGCGAAGAAGCGTTCGTCTCTGGACGCCGTGGGCGCCGACTTCGGCAAGGTGGTACTGGCGCGGACCGGGGTGACGATGAATGGGAAGCGATTCTCGTGGGATGAGATCGAGCATTCCACGCTTTGGAACGGCAGCTTGCACGTATTCCCAAAAGCGTACAAGGGGAACGACAGCGAGGAGGCGAAGCTCAGCGAAGTGCCCAACTGGCCGGTACTCATGGAGTTGCTCGAAGAACTGGGACAGACGCCGGTTCCGGTCGAGGAAAGTATCCTGTACAAAGGCCATAAGTAGCCCAATAGTGAAGGCGTCGTCCAAAACTACCATCTGACGCGCCGGAAGCGTAATGCATGCAGTGGCCGTGCCGAGGGGTAAGCGAAGCAGCTTGCCTTACGAAATTCGCAAACGAAATCCATGTCATCTCCGTCTTTTCGGATGAAGGCGCCATTACCACCACGCACCTCGGAAAAGGAGATTGACATGAACACTCTCACCAGATTGTTCGCCGCCGCCCTGATCGTCTCGTTACCTGCATTCACCGCCGTTCCGAGCGGGGCGCAAGACCCGGCCAAGCCGATCGCCAAGAAAGCCAGGGACGTCGATGTCGTCATCTGCCTCGATATCTCGGGTAGCATGAACGGACTGATCGATTCCGCCAAGAACAAATTGTGGGACATCGTCAACGAGCTGGCCAAGATCAAGCCGACACCGAACATGCGCGTCGCACTCTACACCTATGGCTGCGACGCCTACGATCCCAAAGTCGGCTGGGTCAAGAAAGACCTCGACTTGACCACCGATCTCGACATGCTCTATCAAAAGCTCTTCGCGCTCAAGACCAACGGCGGCACCGAGTACGCCACGCGCGTGTGCCGGGATGCGGTGCGCGATCTGAAATGGTCGCAGGACAAGGACGCATTGAAAATCGTCTTCGTGTGCGGCAACGAGCCGGCCGCGCAGGATCCGCTTGTCAAGCTCAAGGAAGCGGCCGACTTCGCGATCAGCAAGGGCGTCATCATCAACACGATCTACTGCGGCGGTTCCGACGACGGCGACGCCCGCGACTGGCGCGAATTCGCCAGCCTGAGCGGCGGACGCTTTGCCGCCATCGATCAGAATCGCAGCCAGATCGCCATCGTCGCGCCGCAGGACAAGCAACTGGCCGAGCTGGGCAATAAGTTGAACGAGACCTATGTGTGCTACGGCGTAAAAGGCCGCGAGAAGTCGTTCAACCAGAAAGCTCAGACTTTCAACGCCAACCAGCAGAGCCCCAGCGTCGGCGCGACGCGCACGCTGTCCCAGGCGGGTGGACTCTATCGCAACGAGGATTGGGATCTGGTCGATCGCCTCAAGATCGATCCCAAGTTTGACATCACCAAGATTCCCGACGCCGAGTTATCGGATGAATTGAAAAAGCTAAGGCCCGCCGAGCGCGTGACCTACGTGAAGAATATGGCCGACAAGCGCGCGACGCTGCAGAAGGAGATCGTCGAGCTACAGGCGAAGCGGCAGACGTTCATCGCCGAGGAAATGAAGCGCAATCCCAATCCAGCGGGGCGCGCCTTCGATGCGGCCATTCAGGACGCGCTGCGCATTCAGGCAGGGGCGAAGGGGATTGTTATTCCGAAAGAGTAGGTCAGCTCCCGAAAGAACACGACTCGCTCTTGGCAGTTCCAATTCGAAGTCCGCAGAGCGAAGTACGAAAGGGAGTTTTTGCCTTTTTTCGTACTTCGCTCTGCGGACTTTGCCTTCTTTTCGCCAAGATTCACACGATTCAAGCGATGCCCCGCGTGAAATCAGAGAAAATCCTCGTTTAGGCCGTCAGTCCGCATTGAGATTATCGGAAGAATGCGGTATAGCCGAGCCGATACCTAATGATAAGCGATCATACGGCCAAGACGGAACTCGCCGTCTTGCCCAGTTTGCCCCACGGGAGACGATTCGTGTATTGGGGTCGGATCCATCGCATGATTCTGTGGGAACTCCTCAAGGTTTTCATCCTCGCGCTCATCGGGCTGACGGGAATGATCTTGATGGGGGGCATCGTCGGCGAGGCCTCTCGCAATGGGCTCAGCCCGCTGCAGATTCTCGGCGCCATCCCGCTGTTGCTTCCCAGCTTGTTGCCTTATACGATTCCGACCACGACTCTCTTCGCTACCTGCATCGTCTACGGCCGGCTTTCCGCGGACAATGAAATCATCGCCCTCAAGTCCGCAGGGATCCACATCATCCACATGCTCTGGCCCGCGTTGCTTCTCGGCCTCGTCGCCAGCGTCATCACCATGATCCTTTATGTCGACGTGATTCCCAGCACGCGTTTCAGCATGCGAACCCGGGCCGTGGGTGACATCGAGGAGTTGCTCTATGCGATGCTGAGCAGGGAGCGCTGCATAAAACATCCGAAGATTGAAGTCGAGATTCACGTCGACTCGATCCAGGGGAGAAAACTGCAGGATGTCTTGTTCATGCGCAAGGCAACCAACGGGGGAGGATTCGACCTCGTCGCCCGCGCCAAAGAGGCCGAGCTGCGCGTCGAGACGGCCACCAAGCGGCTCCTCATTTACATGCACCAGTGCGAGATCGTCCAGGGCCAAGGCGTCGGCACGCAAGGTGTCGCCTTGAACCACATTTGGCCCGTGGATCTCCCTGCGGAGCTATGCAATCCCTCACCCACGAAGGGGAAGCCCAGCGACATGACCTGGCTTGAGCTCAATGAACACGAAGAAAAATTGCTGCACAAACAGCAGAAAATCAGCCACGAGATTGATGTCCATCAGCTCGCGGACAACCTGAGTACTGGACAACCCGGCTTTGCCCGGCACGTCCTGCACAAAATCAACGAACGCAAGGAATGCGATCGGCAACTCGCTTTCATTAGCAGCGAACGGCACATGCGCCCGGCCATCGCCATCGGCTGTCTTTGTTTTGCGCTGGTTGGTTGCCCGGTCGGCATCTGGTTCTCCAAGAGCGATTTCCTCAGCGCGTTCATCACCTGTTTCCTGCCCATCGTTGTCCTCTATTATCCCCTGCTCCTTTGCATGATCAACTGGTCGCGTGCCGGTCGATTGATCCCCTGGATTGGCGTGTACAACGCGGATTTGCTCATGCTCCTTGTCGGCTCAATCTTATTTCATCGGCTCGCACGCCATTAGACGGCTGTTTGCGGAATGGCACGCCTACGCTTCGGATTCATCACGTTCCAACAGGTCTTCGAGCTCCGACGCCTTGATGATGTCGTGTGTGGACGCTGCCCGATCGAGCGTCAGGATGCCGTCAAGATGATCGAGCTCGTGTTGCACGACGCGCGCGGGAAAGTCTTCGAGATCGCGTATGCACGGCGCCCCATTTTCGTTGAGATATTCGATTCGCACCGCGTGAGCGCGCGGCACCAGGACGACCAACTCCGGAAAGCTCAAGCAGCCTTCCCACTCGCTGGTCTTCCCATCGGATAGCGGTGTTATCCTCGGATTGATGCAGATCTCGATGCCCGGCGGCCCGTCCTCGTCCGAGGGAGGCAGGATCGCGGCCAAGAACACGCGCAGACCGACAAACACCTGCGGCGCCGCCAAGCCGGCGCCTTTGGCCTCGACCAGCGTCTCCTTCATCATGGCGAGGAATTCTTGAAGCTGCGGACTCGCGATTTTGTCGGGCGCGACCTCGACGGCAACTTGACGAAGCACGGGCTGTCCGAGCTGAGCTATTTCGAGAGACATGATCTCATCTTTCCCGCGCAGCCGCGCGCGGCAGTCACCGATATTTCACGGCCTCGCAAACGGATGTGATTGTTCTTGTTCAGGAAGATGATACGAAATATAATCACGTAACCTACCAAAAACCTCCTCTCCCTCATGCTTTCCCGCGAGGAAATGCCCATGTACTTGAAAGTCGCATTCATGGCTCTGCTGGCGAGCGTCGTCGCGACCGGGACTTTGAGGGCCCAGTCGGCCGCGCCGTCGTTTGTCAATGACGTGGAGCCCGTGCTCACGCGCCTGGGGTGCAATCAAGGCTCGTGCCACGGCAAAGGCGCCGGACAGAACGGGTTTCGTCTCTCTCTGCGCGGGTATGCGCCCGAATGGGATCACACGTGGATCACGCGCGAGTTCACGACGCGGCGCATCAATCCGACCAACCCGGAAGCCAGCCTCCTCTTGCTCAAGCCGACCGGCCAGGCTCAACATGAAGGCGGCGTCTTGATGCACGTTGGCAGCCGGGAGTACAACGTCCTGCTCGACTGGATCCGCGCCGGCTCGCCGGGCGTCAACAAGAACGATCCGACCGTGCAGCGTGTGCGCATCGACTCCAACTCACGGCAACTCAAGGTCGGCGCGACGGTGCAACTGGCCGTCAAGGCTGAGTACAGCGACGGGCAAACCAAGGACGTCACCTGGCTTGCGAAGTTCGAGTCCAATGACGCCGGCATTGCGTCGGTGTCGCCAGCGGGCCTGGTAAAGCTGGAACGCTCTGGCGAGATCGCAATTCGCGCCATGTTTCAGGGGCAAGTCGCCGTCGCGCTGGTCACATCGCCGTTCGACATTCCAGTCAAGGCGGAGTGGTTCGCTGCCAAGAGCAACCTCATCGACGAGCACGTCTTCAAGAAGCTAGCCGAGCTGCGCATCGAACCGTCGGAGGCGAGCGACGACAACATGTTCATCCGTCGCGTCTACCTCGACGCCATGGGCATCCTGCCGACGCCCGGGGAAGTCCGCGCTTTCGTCGCCGACAAGACACCGGGCAAGCGCGCGAAGCTGATCGATGCCGTGCTCGAGCGGCCGGAGTTCGTCGATTTTTGGACGATGCAAATGAGCGACCTCTTGATGAATCGCAAGGAAAGCGATCACGACGTGCGCGGCTCCAAGGGGGTGCGCAATTTCCACGACTGGATCCGCGGCCAGGTCGCGCGCAATCGCCCCTGGGATGAGATGACGCGCGACATCCTCACCGTGACCGGCGACACGCACGAGCATCCCGCAGTCGGTTACTTCATCGTCAACGTCGGCGAGCAGCGCGATTCGCACAAGTCCACCGTCGTCGCCAATGCCGCCCAGACGTTTCTCGGCGTGCGCATCGGTTGCGCCCAGTGCCACAATCATCCGCTCGAAAAATACACTCAGGACGATTACTACCATTTTGCCGGCTACTTCTCGCGCATCAAGCTCGACCGCAAGGACCCCAAGACGGCGCCGACGAAGCTAAGCGTGTCCTTGCCGGACGCAAAGCAGAATAAAAACCCGGTCGGCGTGACGCAGCCGCGCACGAATAAGTTCATGGCCCCACAGCCGCTCGATCGGGCCATGTTGAAGGTCGAATCCGATCAGGACCCGCGCGCCGTGCTGGCGGCTTGGATCACCGATCCAAAAATCGAGTATTTCGCCGGCGCGATGGTCAACCGTATCTGGGCGCATTACCTCAATGTTGGCCTGGTTGAACCTGTTGACGATCTGCGCGAAAGCAACCCGCCGACGAATCCGGCGTTGTGGCAGGCTCTCGTCCGGGAATTCGTCGCCAAGAAGTACGACCGCAAGCACCTGATGCGGCTCATCCTCAATTCGCGCGCATATCAGCTCAGCTCGACGACGAAGGCAACCAACGCACTCGACCAGCGCTTTTACTCGCACTACTACGCGCGCCGGTTACCGTCGGAAGTGCTGCACGACTCGATCTACGCCGTCACGGGCGTCGCGGATACATTCGACGGCTACCCGGCCGGCTTGCGTGCGGTGCAGATTCCGGACCCAGCCGTGAAGTCGAAGTTCCTGAACATCTTCCCGCGTTCGGAACGCATCACCGCTTGTGCCTGCGAACGCGCCGACGACGTGACGCTGCCGCACACTCTGTTCATGGGCGGCGATAACATGATGCAAAAGGTCAGTTCGCCCGAAGGCCGCCTGATGAGACTTCTGAAGTCGAAGCTGACCGACGACGAGTTGATCGACGAACTCCACATGCTCGGCATGTCGAGCTTGCCGACGAATGAGGTGCGTCAGAGAATCCACCAGCATATCGCAACGCGCCTGCGCGAAGGCCCGAACGGCCGGGTTTTGGCGTTCGAGGACATGATGTGGGCCGTGCTGAACACGAAGGCGTTCATCTTCAATCATTGAGCTGACAAGGCCCAGGATAGCGATTCACTGCGTGTCCCTGGAGATCATGTGATACAATAGCGACGTCTTTAGATACGGAGGAATTGCCATGAGCGAAAATGAAATGGCGCAAGAGATCGAACGCCTGCGCGAAGAGTTGGCGGAGATGACCAAGTCAAGGGATCGCCTTTGTACTTGGTTATGTCAAGCGATGCGATTGGCCCCCATGACCAATGAGGAGCTAGAAGAAATGCGGGATCGGCCTGGTAAAGACGTGCAGGAACTCTTGCGCGATCTGATGCCTCCCGAAATGCACGACCTCATCGACGACCCCATTGACGCCCAGCGAACGGAGAATGTCTCCGTGAGTGTGTAAAATGATGAGGGCGCGATGATATACTCCGTTACGATGAAACGCGTGTTAGAGGAGAAAATCAAACGCCTGACCAGACATTCGCCGCAGGGATCGTCGGCAAAAATTTTCTGGAAGGACTTGTCGAACGCTCTGAAAATCTTGGCGAAGAATCCTGTAGAACGTGGAGAAATCCTTTACACGCGCAAGCACGTGGGCCTTGTTGAATACGCATCAGCATTCGGGCCGATTGGAATTCAATTTGCCGTAAACGAGGAAAACGGTGCCGTTTTCATTACTAGGCTTTCGATTAGCGGCAACCATCCGTATCCGCAGGCTTTTGAAGAGCTATTGAACGCTGAACTGACCTAGATTGAGGGAACAATGTTTGCGATCAACTTTCCCAACCTGCACGACTGTTGCAACGTCCACACGCGCCGCGACTTCCTTCGCCTCGGCGCCGTCGGCACGCTCGGCCTGACCTTGCCGGCGCTCCTGCAAGCCCAGCAAGCGGCGCGGCCGAATGGGCATGACGCGCGGGCGCGGTCGGTCATCCTCGTGTATCTCGGCGGCGGACTGTCGCATCATGACAGCTTCGATCTCAAGCCCGATGCTCCTGAGGAAATCCGCGGCATCTATTCGCCCATCGCGACCAACGTCCCCGGCACGCAGATCGGCGAACTATTGCCGCGGATGGCGCGCGTCATGGACAAGGTCGCCCTCGTCCGTTCTGGGGCGCACAACAACGATCATCACGAGACCGCGACCAACTGGGTGATGTCGGGCCGCTTCGGCTCCCCGTTCGGCGACTTCCCGGCCATCGGCGCCGTCGTATCGCACCAGCTCAGCTTTCGTGGGGCGTTGCCGCCTTACGTGTCGATTCCGCGCAATCCGTCGTTCACATGGGAACTGGGCAAGAGTGCATGGCTGGGCGGCCGCTACGAGTCGTTTCGCGCCGGCGATCCCAATCAAACGAACTACCAGGTTCCCGACATCGCGCCGCCGGTGGGTTTCAATCTCCAGACCGAGCGGGGTCGTCGCTCGCTTTTGCGAGCGATGGACACGCTGGCCGAGCAGGTGCAGGGCAACGATCAAATTCAGACTTACGGCGAGTTCCAGCGCCGGGCCGCCGACATCCTCGTGTCGCAAAATGCCCGCAATGCTTTCGTCATGGATCAGGAATCCGACCGCACCCGCGATCGCTATGGCCGCCACACGTTCGGGCAAAGCGCGTTATTGGCACGCCGTTTGATTGAGCGTGACGTGCGCTTTGTCACAATCAATTACGGCGGCTGGGATCATCACGCACAGATCTGGAACGGGCTCAATCGCAAGCTCCCCGAGTTCGATCAAGGCTTCTCGGCGCTGATCGAAGACCTCGACCAGCGCGGCCTTCTCGCCACGACGCTCGTCGTGGCGATGGGCGAATTTGGCCGCACGCCGCAGATCAACCGCGACATGGGCCGCGATCACTGGGGTCCGGCGGCGTCGCTCGTGTTCGCCGGCGCCGGCGTGCGCGGCGGCTTTGTGCTGGGCCAAACCGATCGTCGCGGTGCTTTCGTCACGCGCCGGCCCGTGGCGCCTGCCGACGTAGCGCACACGATCTACGATGCGGTCGGCGTCGATCCCGCCCGCTGGCTGATGCACCCGGAAGGCCGGCCCATCGAGATCCTCGATCGCGGCGAACCGGTGCGTGAGTTGTTTTCGTGATATTCCACTCGTCGTTTAGCGTTCGCGCGACGCCGCGCGAACGCTAGGCCACAAGCGGCAATGGTGGCTTCATGATGTCGCGGCTGATCCTGCTCACGCTGTTCACGTCCATCGCCATCCTTCCCAGCGCCGCCCAGGACAAGAAGAAACCCACGCCGAAATCCGAGCCGCGCGTCATCTTCAGCGTCCCGCTCGCCGCCAGTCCCGCCAAGACGACCAAGCTCACCCTTCGCGGCATAAATCTCGACGATGCCAAGGAAGTGCGTGCCGATCAAGGTTCCGTCAAACTGCTCAACAAGGGCAAGGCCGGCGTTCCGGACAAAAACCCGGAGAAAGTCGGCGATACGCAGGTCGAAATCGAGTTAAAGCTCGATGCCAAATTCAGCGGAGCTGCAGTGTCGCTGATCGTCGTAACTCCGGCAGGCGAGACGAAACCATTTCGCGTGCTTGTCGAGACGAAGTTGCCGGTAATTGCGGAGAAGGAAGGCAACGATGGATTTCGCGCTGCGCAAGCGATCGCGTTGCCTATAGTTATCGATGGTACAATCGGTCGTCAGAAGGACGTTGACGTATTTGGCATCACAGGCACGAAGGGGCAAAAGCTAATCGCCGAAGTCCTGGCATCGCGCCTCGGTTCGCCGTTGGATGCGATCCTGACGCTGTACGACGCTCAAGGCCAGCAGGTCGCTTCGAATGATGATTTCGACAAGGAACACCGCGACGCAAAGGTTGAAATCACGTTGCCCGCTGACGGCGTCTACTATCTCTCACTGATTGACGCTCACGACACAGGCAGCAATCTGCACGTCTATCGGTTCGTCGTGCGATAGCTGCTTGCGGCTTAGCGTTTCGCGCGGCGTCAGGCGAGCGCTAAATGGTCGTTGGCGGTTCGCAATTCTCCTCGTATGATCCCGACTCGATAAAGTGGTCTTCGCTCACCGAGCCGTGATACCAGTACACCCACACGGTTAGCGGCGTGCCGTTGGCGAGCGTTACCTCGGAGAGCTTGCGTTCATACGGCGACGGCGGTGGGGATTCGGCGTTTTCGTAGGCGTCCATTTCCATCAAAGTGTGCGGCCCCGCCTCGCCCAAGTCGTAGACATCGCCATGGACCAATTCTTCAGGTGTACCCGGCGGCTGTAAGCCAGGGAAGCGGCCAAGGTTGTAGAGCCGGCCCGCGATCTTGGCCGCGCCGACGAAGCGCGCGGACGCCGCTAGCCGACGCGCCATCGGATGCCGGCTGCGGCGTTTCAAGGTTCCATAGACAAAAAGGTATTGCGACATTCGACACGGACCAGGGACTACTTGCGCTGCCAGCGATACAACTCCGTCCCCATACGCATGACGTAGAGTGTGTCACGGGTCGGATCGTACTCGACCCACGTGAGATTGCTGGAGACGCCCTTGAAGTCCTTCGGCATGGGAATCGCCTTGTTCCACGTTTTGCCGCCGTCGGTGCTCTCGACGATGCCGGCGCCCGTGAGGACGAACAGATGGTCCGCGCTCTTGCCGAAGATGGGACCGAAGCGTCCGTCTTTGAGGTCGCTGATTTTCTGCCACGACTTGCCCTGATCGGCTGTCGAAATCAACGCTCCCTCGACAATCCAGTAAAGGCGGTCTTTGTGCCAGCGCGGCAGCGCCTTCGCGTAGTATTCGCCGCTCGAATTGACGGTCTCGCCGGCGTCGGTGGTGCGGACGATGCCCGGTTTGGGATTGGCTTTCGATTTCGCCTGGGCGATGACGGCAGTCTTGTTGTCGAAGATCCAGGCGGGGCCGTAGCCTTTGCCGACTTCTTTGAACGACTTGCCGCCGTCGCGCGAGACGAGCAGCATATCGGCGGCCTCGTGTTTGAGGGTAAGGATGAATTTCAGCTCGGGGTCGGACCAATCGACGGCGCACCAATCGAGGTGAGTCGTTTTCTTGTCGAGCAAATGGATCGTCTCGCCGCGATCGGGGCTGACGACCAAGGGGGAGCCGTAGACGACGGCCGAAACGATTCGTTTGCCGCCGAAGGGGTCGAGCATGAGGCAGCCGGGCGTTTCGGTGCGTCCCTTGAAAGGCGTGCCGAGTCGCTTCCAGGAATCGCCCTGATCGCTCGATAAATAGAGTCCTTTATCGCTGAGGCAAATAAAGAGATCGCCGTTCTTGTGATCGACGACAACGCCGCACAAATTATAGGAGCCCGGTTTTTCCGCAATGATGAGCTTCTCGGTGACCGGCTTCCAGTCCTGGGGGAGCGCCGACCCGGCCATAGCCATGAAACAAACCGCGGCCAACGTGAATCGAAACATGAAGATCCTCCTATTGCCGGTCGCCGTTTAGCGCTCGCGTGACGCCACGCGAATGCTCAAGCGCGTACCGAGATTATTTCGCACTGCCCAGTCTTGGCGCCCCCGCCGGCAGTATGAGCGTCGGCGCGCCTTGGAGATAACCTAGCGACGTCAAGAACTCGTCGGCCTTCCGCGCGGTCACTTCGGTCCACGGCGAACGATTGAAGAACCCGTGAGGCATGCCGGCGGCGGTAAACAGCTCGGCGCGGTTGCCCAACGCGGTCGATTTCTTCAGATACTCCTCGCCCTGCGCGATCAGCGTGTCGGACGTGCCGAAGAAGATGATCGTCGGTGGGGCCCCCTTCTTGAGGAACAACGTCGGCGAAAACTCCCTGGCGATGTCTTTGCCGTTCGCATCGATGATCGAGCGTTTGTCGCCAGTCAAGTTGAGCGCGGGATTGAAGAGCAGCAGCGCGTTGGGCTTGCAGGAGATTTTGACATCGTCGTCCTTGGCGTCGAAGCCTTCACAGAGAGCGGTCGCCGCCGCGAGATGAGCGCCCGCGGAGCCGCCTGATGCGATGATGGCATTGGAATCGAGGCCGAGTCGTCTGGCGTTGGTGCGCAGCCAGCGCACTGCCGATTTCGCGTCCTCAACGCAGGCGTCCGGCGTCGTCTTGTGCTTCGACTCGATACGATAATCGGCGCACGCACAGACGAGGCCGCGCGAGGCGAAGTACTGTGCCTGCGGTACGAACTGCGTGTAGGCGCCGTTCTTCCAGCCGCCGCCGAAGAAGAAAACAAGCGCGGGGCGCTTATCGGTCGCCTTCCAGTCGGGCGGATAGTACAGGTGCATCTGTAGATCGCCCTGCGGCGTCTTGCGGTAGAGCTGCTGGTCGGATCGAATGTCGGTGGTGGTCAGCTTGGGGGTTGTCTTGGGTTTTTCCTGAGCCAGACCGTGGCTCGTCGGTACACAGAGTGTCAAGACCGCCATCACAACCGAAATGCGTTTCACGGACTCACCTCCTGGAAGAATGCACCCGTCGCATAATCTCATGAGCGTTTCGCTTTGTCACGGGTTTGCCAACGGACGTTTCCGGCCGTCGGGAAGCAGGTGCCAGCCGTCCTTTTCATCCCGTGACACCTTCTCGCCGCCGTTGATGGTCAGCAAGGCGCGCAAAGTCTGGGGGTTGACATCCTTGCTCAAGCGATAGAGCGTGCAGTCGATCATCGCGACCGCGGGATCGACGTATTTGCTTTTGATCCCCTTGGGACTGTTGATCTTGAAATCCATGTCTGCGAAGGAAAGGTCGCGCGGCTCCATCCAATGAATGTTCGCACCCAGGTTCTCCACAATCAAGATCGTGTTGCCCGTTCCGTCCTTCACTTCATCAAAGCGAACGCCTTTGTTTGCACGCCACACGGTTTCCGGTCCAACGACGGCCAAGTAATTGGTCGTGACGTTGCCTGGACGCTTCTCGCCGCTCATAGCGTAGAGCTCCGGCATGCGCGACGCCAATTTCCGGTTGTTTGGTCCGTCCCAGGGCTCGTCGAACTTGTAGGCCTGGTAAAGTTCGAGTTGATCGATATAGGGTAAAATCAGTATTCGCCAACTGTGCATCGGCCGACCGGCTTTGTCCGTCAAATAGGCCGGCGGAGTACGCTTGTGGGTGTCATGATAGCCGGCGACCGCCAGCGAGAGATTTTTGAGGTTTCACAGATCTTGTGTACGCCTGGCGGCGGTACGTGTATCCTGAACTCCGAAAACGAGAAGCGTGCCCAAGGTGGCGAGGATGCCCAGGGCGACGATCCCGACGAATCGTGTCTTATTCCTGGCAAGCGATTGCTTGAAGGCTCCCATATTTGCTTCCCCGCTGTACAACATCGACGAGCGAATTGTGGATGTCTATTTCGTGACACGGCGCTGTCGCCTCTCCTGTTCTATTATTTTTTTTCGGCCACGCGCCTTCTCGTATTCGCGCAGCCGTTGATCGAGGTCTTGAAAAATCTCCGGCATTTCAAGCATCTGGGCCAGGACATCCACATGCTTGCGAATGTAAGCGAAATCCAAATCGTCGCAGTAATCCAGGAGCTTTTCGATATCGGCCCAGTCAATGTGCCGATGGGCGACTGCCTTGAGAACGATCAAATCCTCGGCAGTGGCGACCGGCACGGAGAGCCGCCCAATTCTGACGTTTTTCGCTCGCTTCAACGCCTCCCATTCGAATGGAACTCCGGCCAGCGAAAGATCGACGTCGATGCCGCTCGGTTCGTGATGCAGCAGCAGGATGCGACTGTGCCGCGCGAACTCGAGCGGATTGGGCACGCGTTGGCAAAAGGAAAACTCTGCGCCTTTTTCAAGAAAAGTCGCCCAGCGTTTTTCATTCAGAAAAATAATCGCATCCACGTCACGAGTGATGCGCGGCTCACCACGAAACGCCACGGCGAGGCCGCCGATGACGAGACCTTTGGTTTTCGTTTTTCGCCACCAGGCGAGCAAGTCTCGCAACGGAGCGATCGGCAGCGTAATTTCACTCACGGCATCCCTTGATCTTTCTCCAGCGCCGCCGCACTTCCTCGATCTCCTGCGGCGTCGAAGTTTCCCAGCCCAGCGCTCGAGCCAGTTCCAGCAGCGAAAAGAATTGCCGCAGGCGCTTTTCAGGAGGCGATCGGCGCAGTTCCTCCTTTTCGAAAGCGTGAATGCGCTCCCATCGGCCCATGAGGTATTCGCGCACTTCCATAGTCGTCATTCTCGTGTTGCCGATATCAGCTTGGCGCTGGCACGGCCCTCGGCGAGAGCTAAGCCGCAAGCGGCAATCTCACTTGTTGAAAGATCCCTTCTCTTCACGATACAGAATCGTCCACGGATCGTTCGTCTCCATTTGCCAGACGCGCAACTGTTCACGCAGGTCAACGAGCGTCTTGGCGTGGCTCGGCTCGCGCGCCAGATTCTTCAGCTCGTTCGGATCACTCGCCAGGTCGTACAGCTCTTCCTTGGGGCGGTGCAGGTACGATTCGACCGAGCGTTCGCCCATCATCTTGAGCGTGTTGGTGCGGATGTGCTGCCAGCTCGGCGAACCCCACAGGTCGGACGCGAACGGAAACGTCTTCTCGTGATCGAGGTTCGCGATCAGCTTGTACTTTTCGGTCACGATCGTGCGCATCGGGTAGTACATCGTGATTTCGTGGAACTGATGCGAGCCGAAGACCGCGTCGCGCCCCTTCGCGTCGTCGCCGCGCGCGATGGGCATGAGTGTTTTGCCGTAGAGCTTCGTCTGCTTGTAGCTCGGCGTCTTGGCGCCGGCGACGTCGAGAATTGTCGGCGTGATGTCAATGTAGCTGGCGAGCGCGTTGGTCGTGCGTCCCGTCGGCAAGCCGGCGCCGGCCATGATGAGCGGCAGGTGGATGCCCGAAGCGTAGAGTGTCGTCTTGGCGCCGGGGAAGGGGGGGCCGTTGTCGCTGATGAAGATGATGAGCGTTTCGTCGAGTTGCCCCGCCTCACGTAACGCGTCGATAATCAGGCCGACGCCGCGGTCCATGCGGCTGATGGAGTGCAGATATTCCGCCCAGTCCTTGCGCGTGGCTTCGCTGTCGGGCAGAAAGTAGGGAAGGTTGACCTTTTTAGGGTCGTATTTCACGTCGGGATCGCCGCTGAATGGGCGATGCGGGTCCTGAAAGCCGACAACGAGGAAGAACGGCTTCTTGTCGGAGGCGGCGATGAAGTCACGGGCGTGCTGGGCGAACGATTGCGGATCGCGTCCTTTGGTCTTCGTCATCAGGCGATGCCATTGAAACGACGCATCCGGCCCAGTGTGGAACTTGCCGATGAGCCCGGTCCAGTAGCCCGACGCGCGCAGCAAGTTCGGCAATCCCTGCACCCACGGATGGCACTCTTGCTTGTGGGCTGCATGTTGCAGGCCGTATTGGCCATTTTGATGCGTATAAAGCCCCGTGAAAATGCTCGCCCGGCTCGGACTGCACGACGCGACGCTGGAGTACGCTCGCGTGAAGCGCACGCCGCGCTTGGCGAGCGCGTTAATGTTCGGCGTCTTGCAAACAGTATCGCCATAGCAGCCGAGTTGCATGCCGAGATCATCGGCGATGATGAGCACGACGTTCTTAGGCTTGGTCTGGGCGTGGGCAACCGTCGGCATCAAGACGAAGAGAAGCAGCAGGAGGATGCGGCGCATGGCGGGATTCCCCTTGGTGATGCGAATGATAACAGGCCAATCTAACCGAGCACATCGATGAAAACAATCGCCGAGTCGGCGATTTTCTTGCGTAGGCACGGCAATCAAATAACGGCGCCACGACGCGGAAATGAAAGAGCGTAACTGTTCACCCCTCTCCCCTGTACAAAGGGGAGAGGGGTTGGAGCGTCGCGCAACTGTCTTTTCCTCCCCCTCACCCCCGACCCCTCTACCCCTGAGTACAGGGGGAGAGGGGAGGTGAATGGTTATGCAAGAGCTATGGGTCTGCACGGATGTGTTGGGGCATTACGAACCGGTCTTCAGATTCCGGTAGGTGACCATGATCACCTCGTTCTTTTCGGCCAGGTAATATACGGATATGCGATCTCCCAGGCGAAAATCGCGAGGCGCGACAATTCGTTCGCTGCGAATATAGTGGGCATCCTTGGCCAGCTTGAATCGCAGCTTCTCTTTCTTGACTAACAGGTCCAATTCGCGTGTTTCCGCATTGATGTGGATAATCTTGCCGACCTTGAACGAGGGAAGAATCTTGATCGCGGCAACGTTCGACGCAGAGACGATGCTGAGGCTGATTTTTTGTCCTGGCTTGACGTCCTGGAGCTTCATCGGATTATCGCGGGCGTCACGGACGGGAAGATCCGCACTGGCCAGGCTATAGGTATGTGGTTTGCTATTGGAAATATCGATGGTGATCGTACCGACCTTGGCGTCCAGCTCGCGTACGGAGCCGCGCACCTCGAACGTGTCCTGAGCCGCGCAAGGCAAACCGCCGGCCATAAGTCCGATCACGGCAATGACAAGAAAACGCGACATCCGGATCGCCCTCTGGGGGGTAAGTCGCGCAAGTGAATCATGCGCATCACACGTATTAATGCCGCCCGCGACAAAAAGTTCCGGTCCAGGAATTGGCTTCGACTAAGTTGCGCTTCCTCTTGATTTTCACAGACGCGCCCGCGACAATCAACCTTATTCTCATCCTCCACGCCATCCCACCGGAGGCCGATTCATGAATCGCTGCCTGGCTGCGTCCCTGATCGCCATGATTGCAATCGTCCCTTCGTTTCTCGGCGCCGGAGACAAGCTGCCGCCGCGCGCCAGTGTGCGCAAGGCCGTCGAACGCAGTTTGCCCTATCTCGAAAAGGAAGGGCTTAACTGGATCAACAAACGCGATTGCATGTCGTGCCATGTCGTGACTTTCATGCTGTGGAGTCACAATGAGGCCAAGGCGCGCGGCATACCCGTGGATGCGAAAAAAGTCGCCGAGTGGACCGACTGGTCGATGCAGAAATCACTGGCCGAGCACAACTGGTTCAAACTCAATGAAAAGGCGCACAAGACGCTGCCGGAGCCGATACAGCCGAAACTGCTCGATCTGGTTGGCGAAGGCTTTGAATTCGAGAAAGACTTCGTCGCCGCGCTGGCCAAGGTCCTGACGCCTGACGAATTGAAGCAGCATCAGACCGTCGTGTTGAAGCAGGCGGCTCTGGCAAAGAAAGGGACGGTCAACGATGGTGGCGGTCTCGATACGATGTCTCAGCTCTTCCTGGCACGCGATCTGACTGCCAAGAGCGACAAGGACGCGGCGTTCTTTGCCAGCACTGCCCAGCTGATGACACGCTGGCAAGAACCGGATGGTCAATGGAAAGCCGCGGGGCAGATGCCGTCCCGACTCTGGCCGAGACCGATCGCGGACCAGACCACGACGCTGTGGACGATCCTTGCCTTGACGTCGTACGACTTACCTGACGCGCGCGTCAAGAAGAGTGTCGATCAGGCGATCGCCGCCGTCAACAAAGCCAAGCCGGGCGTGAACCACGAATGGCTCGTGGCACGCATGTTGTTCGAACACAAGCTCGGCGTGCGTGAACAAGCCGAGAAATTACGCAGCGATTTGTTGAAGCGGCAGAACGACGATGGCGGTTGGAGTACGCTCCCCGGCGGCAAGAGTGAGGCCTTCAGCACCGGCCAAAGCCTGTACGCGCTACGGCTCGTGGGTATGCCTGTGGATGACGCCGCCATCGGCAAAGGACAGAAGTACCTGCTCGATACACAGACGGAGAACGGCTCATGGATCGTGCCGCCGGGCCTGCTCAGTAACGGCGGCCCCGAACGGCTCAAGAAGCTGGAGCCGATCCACCGCTACTGGGGCACTGCATGGGCGTCGATCGGTTTGTCGCGCTCGCTGTCCGACAAATAACCCCAAGCCCGCAGGCGACGTAGAAAACCTGCGAAGTCAGGCATCCTCGTCTTGACAGCATGTCCATTCTTCCCTGATGATATGCTGTCGCTGGATCACCTTGGCCAAAGGAGTGGCCCATGTCTGAAAAAAAACGCTCGAAGCGACTCGACTATCTCGTTTATCTCGCCGTGCGCATTCTCGTTTGCGTCATCCAGGCACTCCCCTTCAACATGGCGTGCGGCTTCGCCCGTTTTCTGGCGTGGGTGGTCTACAAGGTCGACAAACGCCATCGGCTCGTCGCTTTCGATAACCTGCGCCAGGCGTTTCCCGGAAAGCACACCGACGCGGAGATCGACCAGATGGTGCGGCGCGTTTACCTGCACTTCTGCACGTTGCTGATCGAGATCATGTTCCTGCACCGGAAATTCCACTTGCACAATTACAAACGTTCGGTGGTCTTGCGCGACGCCGGGCGAACGGCGGACCTGGTCCTCTCCGGGAGGCCGGTCCTGTTCGTCACCGGACATTTCGGCAACTGGGAGATGGCCGGCTACGCGTTGGCGATGTTCGGCGTCAAGTCGCACGCCATCGCAAGGCCGATTGACAATCCGTACATCGACGATTATCTGCGTCAATTCCGCGAACGGACCGGGCAGAAGCTGCTTGCCAAGGCCGATGATTTCGCCCGCATCGAGAAGGTATTAGCGGAAGGCGGCGTCCTCGGCACGCTCGCCGATCAGGACGCGGGGCCGCGCGGGCTGTTCGTCGATTTCTTCGGACGTCCGGCTTCCACGCATAAGGCTGTGGCGCTTTTGGCTCTCGAACACAACGTGCCGATCCTGGTGTGTGGCATGCCGAAGCTCGATGGCAGATATGAAGTCGTGCCGATGGACATCATCTACCCCGAGGAGTATGAACACGACCCGGACGCCGTCCGCGCAATAACGCAGCGTTTCACCGCAGGATTGGAGAAGCTGATTCGCCAGGCGCCGGAGCAATACTTCTGGGTTCATCGCCGCTGGAAGCACGAACCGCCCAAGCGAAAGAAACGTCCGCTCGCGGCGTGAATCCATCGTTAGATCATCGGCGCGATGAGCGCCAAGAAAATCAACGAGCCGCCGATCAGCAACCCTGCGGTCACCACGACGACCCAGAGGGCATAGGCCGTGAAGGTTACGGGTTCCTCACGCGCTACATCGCTCACCTTCCGCTCAAGCGTCTTGCGCGGCGGCGGCGAGGTCGCTTTGCTCGGCGTCATCTCAACATTCTCCTGACCGAGTTGCTTTTCGAGCGTCTCAGGCGGCCATTGCTTGCGGAGATCGACAACGTAATCGCGCACGTCATTGGATTGCATCGCCTCCGACATGGAAACGTATGGCCGCAGCATGTGATTCGGGTTCGTCAACAGCAGTCGTTTGCGCAGACGTTCCGCTTCCTGGGGCATATTGGCGCTCAAGGCCGCGTCGGCGGCGAGCACCAGGCACTGGTCGCGCCGGCGCGGCTCGCCTTGCCTCGCGAAGTAGTTTGCCAGGTCCTCGTAGAGAGCGGGAAGTGCATTCAGGCCGATCATGCCGATCTCCGTGGAGTAACCTCTCCCTACAATGACTTCGATCCTGCGTCGCTGCAAGTAAAATCCGCGCGCTCAGCCTTCGTTGGGCGCTTGCAACGAATTTTCAGCGTGTCCGTGACCATGCGCCGGAACTATTATGTCAACACCGCTTGCCAACGTGCGCGTTCTCGACGCCTCCCGCGTACTGGCAGGGCCCTTTTGCGGGCAACTTCTGGGCGATCTCGGCGCCGAGGTCATCAAGCTAGAACGCCCCGGCGCCGGTGACGACACGCGCGGTTGGGGTCCGCCTTTCGCCGGCGAGTTCAGCGCCTACTATCTCTCTTGCAATCGTAACAAAAAAGCCATCACGCTCGATCTCGGTCAACCCCAGGGCCTGGAGCTTTTTTATGACCTCGCGAAAAAGAGCGACATCCTCCTGGAAAACTTCCGCGCTCAAAGCGCCGACAAGCTCGGCATCAGCCCCGAAAAACTGCTCGCCCAGAACCCGCGTCTGATCGTCTGCTCCATCTCCGGATTCGGTCGCACCGGCCCATGGAACGACCTACCCGGCTACGATTATCCGGTTCAGGCCTTGAGCGGGCTCATGAGCATTACCGGCCCCGTCGAAGGACCGCCGGCGAAAATTGGCGTCGCGGCCACCGACGTGCTGACAGGCCTCTACGCCGCGACAGCGTTGCTGGCGTGCCTGCATGCCCGCGCGCAATCGGGGCACGGCTACGCGATCGATATGGCCCTTCTTGATTGCGCGGTCGCCACCCAGGTCAATGTCGTGCAAGCCTATTTGACGAGCGGCGCCGTGCCTGCGCGCCAGGGGAACGCGCATTTGCAGATCGTCCCCTATCAGGCATTCGTTACCGCGCCCCCCGCTTTATCTTCCGAGGGGGCAAGGGAGGACTGGCTGATCCTGGCGGTGGGCAATGACGGGCAATGGCAACGCTTCTGCAAGGCGGCCGAGCGCCCCGATCTCGCAAGCGACACTCGCTTCACGACGAACACGCAGCGCGTGCAAGGACGGTCCATTCTTGTCCCCATGATTGAAGCCTTGATGAAGACGCGTTCGTGCGCCGACTGGCAGAATCGCTTGCACGACGCCGAGGTGCCACACGCGCCGGTGCTCGATCATGCTCAGCTCTTCGCGCTCGAGCAGATCGCCGCGCGCGGCATGAAGGTGACGGTTCGCGACATCGCTGGCAAGCCGGTCGAGCTCGCGGGATCGCCATTTCACATCGCAGGAGCGAGTTTGCCGACGCCGACGATGCCGCCGCGGTTGGGGCAGAACACGGACGAGGTGCTGCGCGACGTCTTGAACATCGACGCGAAACGCATCGATGAGTTAAGACTAGCGAAGGTGATTTGAATGAGATGAATTTGTTTAGCGAACGAGAGACGCCGCGCGAGCGCTAAACGAATGCCGTCGAGGCGTTATACTGCGCTCGGGCGGAAATGACACATCTGCCTCACTAGCCCGCAGCGCTAGCAAGGGCAACCACGGACATCCCTTGCTGGCGCTGCGGGCTAGTGAATGAGTCAATCCTGACCGCGTGCAGTATAAGTTGATCGGCAATTCGTACACGATCACTCCCAGCAGCGTGTACAACGTGAAAACTTGCGGATTCGCGAAATGTTCAAGGCAAATCGTCGGCCAAGTCGATTGCATTCCCAGGACGAGCGTGTACAATCGAGCCATCAAACCACAGGGAGATCCATCGATGCTCTCAATTCTGGGCCGACCGCGAACCGTGTGTGATGGCTGGACGCGCCGCGAACTTCTTCAGGCGGGTGGGGCGGGCCTGCTTGGGCTGTCGTTGCCGCGCGTTTTGCAGGCGGAGGCTTTGCCCTCATCCCCGGCCCCTCTCCCAGGAGGAGAGGGGGGAAGGCGAGGCGGCCGCGCGAAGTCGGTCATCTTCCTCTTCCTCTTCGGCGGGCCGAGCCAGCTTGAGACGTTTGACATGAAGCCGGACGCGCCGCAGGACATTCGCGGCCCGTTTCGCCCGACCGCGTGTCGCACGCCGGGCCTGTTGATGTGCGATCAGCTTCCGCGGCTGGCGAACGTGTCGGACAAGTTCAGCGTCGTGCGGACGATGACGCACTCCTACAACGATCACTCCGGCGGTGGGCACTACATCCAGACGGGCAAACGCTGGCACATTCCGATCGGCGGCGGCTTCAACGCGACCACTAGCGATTGGCCCGCGATGGGGTCGGTCGTCGAATATCTGGCCCAGCGCGGGGCCCTCACCCCCAACCCCTCTCCCATAAGGGGCGAGGGGAGACATGCACGCGATCTTCCGAGCTACGCCGTCGTGCCAAGCTGGCTGGGCCGACTCGAACAGCAGGGGCAATACATCCGCCCCGGCGAATATGCGGGCTGGCTGGGCCGCACGTACAATCCGCTTACGACCGCTGCCATCACCAAACGCGACGCCAACGACAATCCCTACTGGCGATTCTGCTCCGACGACGAGCTCAACTTTCGCATCGACGGCCTCGCGTTTCCGCCCGATCTTCAGCTCGATCGGGTGCAATCACGCCGCTCACTGCTGGAGCAATTCGAGTCGCAGCGCAGCGCCCTCTTCAACAGCCAGCGTGCCCGCGATCACGATCGCTTCCAGCAGCGCGCTCTCGCGCTGGCGACCTCCGACGCTACCCGCCGCGCCCTCGACATCCGCCAGGAACCGGCGCGCCTGCGTGATCGCTACGGCCGGCAACTCTTTGGCCAGGCGACGTTGATGGCGCGTCGTCTCGTCGAGGCGGGCGTGCGCTTCGTCACCGTCCACTATGACGCCGTCGATGGCTACAGTTGGGACTCGCACCTGCACTCCAACGACGTGCGCAGCTTCCTCCTGCCGACGTTCGATCAAGCGCTCGCGACACTGCTGGACGATCTCGACGAACGCGGCTTGCTCGACGAGACGCTCGTGGTCGCAGTCGGCGAGATGGGCCGCACGCCGAGAGCGAATCCGCAGTGGGGCCGCAACCACTGGAGCACGCTGTTCTCCGCCGTCCTGGCCGGCGCGGGCATCCGGCGCGGCGCCGTCTTCGGCGCTTCCGACCGCGATGCCGCCTATCCGACCGATCGCCCCGTGACGCCTGAAGATCTGGCGGCGACGATCTATCACGCGCTCGGCATCGACCCACACATTCAGCTGCCCGACGCACAGGGCCGGCCGACCACGATTGTCGAGGGCGGGGCGCCGATTCTCGATTTGTTTGGCTAAGACCAACGCTTGCGGTTTAGCGTTCGCAGTGTGCCTGCCGAAAGGTGCTTGGGTATGGAGCATCCCAACGTCGTGATCCTGGCCGGACCGAATGGCGCGGGCAAATCGATCCTGTCGCAATCGCTCTTGCAGGGCACGCTCGGCATCCGGCATCATGTCAACGCTGACACGCTGGCGAAGGGCCTTTCCGCGTACAACTTTGACGACATGGCGGTGAAGGCCGGCAAGATCATGCTCGAACATCTGCGCGACCTTGCCGAAGACCGAGCGAACTTCGCATTCGAGACGACGCTGGCGAGCCGGACTTTTGCGCCGTGGATCGCCGGACTGAAAAAGACGGGATATCGGTTTCATCTGTTCTACGTGTGGGTTCCTTCCGCCGAGGTTTCGATTCAGCGCGTCCGCGAGCGTGCGTTCCAAGGCGGACACGGCGTCCCGGAAGAGATCATTCGCCGACGCTATGAGAGTTGACTGGAGAATTTCTTCCGTTTGTATCAGCCGCTGACTGATGGCTGGGAATTATACGACAACGACAATCCGAAAGAGCCGAAGTTAATAGCATTGGGAAACGCTACAATGGAGGTGGCTGCTGATGAGGTTCTTTGGAGGAAAATCAAGGAACAGGTGAAGCGATGAATGACGACAAAGAAATCAATATTCCCGAAATTCTCAAAGATCGGCCCCGCGTGCAAAAGGCCCTGCGCGACGCCGTCCAGAAAGCAATTCATTTTCACAAGTTGATGGGCCGTCCGATTATCGTCTGGAAGGACGGCAAGGTCGTCGAGATTCCGCCGGAAGAGATCGTGCTGCACGACGAAAGCAATGGCGATGCTGGGGCAGCACACAGATGATGGCTTTCCATTGCACCCACGGCATATTAACATTCTCCTCATCGAAAATCTGTACAATCAGGACGACTTGAGGCTTCGTAAACAAACCGCACCGATTCGGTTGGTTTTCGCGAAACCTCTCGTCGACATTAGGGTTGCATTTGTTAATCAATACTCTCGCTGGAGCCTTCGCATGCTCGCACGCACTATCGCTTTTGCCGCATTTGTTGCTCTCGCGGCAACGTTGACCGCGGATCAGCCATCCGCCAAGCAGAAGTCGCCGCGCGAGGCACTGCAAGCGGTGCATGATCTCGTCGGCGTCTGGAACGCGACTTGCGAACCCAAGGGAACGCGTGAAGAGATCCAGAAGGGCTTCTGGACCGAGAAGATGGACTGGGGTTGGGTCTTCAAGGGGACCGACGCCTACCTCAAGGTCGATTTCGACAAGAGCCGCCATTTCACTACCGGCGAACTCCGATACGTCGCCGACAAGGATCATTACGCCTTCACGGTGACGACGCTCAAGAAAGAGAAGCACACCTACGTCGGCGCGATTCAGACCCGCGACGTGACGAAAATCCTGGCCCTCGATCGTGAAGACGCCAAGGACACGCATCGGCTCGTCTTCACGTTCCTGCACTCCAATCGCTTTCTCTACAAGTACGAAGTGCGCGGCGACGGCAAACCGCTCTTCGCGCTCAAGTGGAAGGGAGGCGCGACCAAGGAAGGCGAAGCGTTCGCGGTCGGCTCCGGCAGGCCGGAGTGCATCGTTTCCGGCGGCGTGGGAACGTCGGCCGTGTCGTTCATGGGCAAGACGTATTACGTCTGCTGCTCGGGTTGCCGCGATGAGTTCAACGCCAACGCCGCCAAGTATGTGAAGGAGTACGAGGACAAGCAGGCGAAGGCGAAGAAGAAATAACCCCCCCGTTTAGCGCTCGCAATTGGCTGACGGGAATTGCGTCCCGTCAGCCGATGGCGAGCGCTAAACGAATACAAGTCCTTTCTTTCTCGATCAACTCTGATTACAATCATCGCGCTGCATCCCAAATCCCTCGCTGGAAAGGACATCGCATGCGCGCTCGTATTCTCGCTTGTCTCGTCTTGGCCTTTGTCGCACAGCCGATCTTCGCTCAGGCCAAACGCTCGATCACCATCGACGATTACTTCACGCAGGCCGACCTATTTCAGGTTGCCTATCAATCCGATTACATCGCCTACACGGAAGGCCGCTGGCGGGAAGCCACCGACGATCGCAAGACCGACCTGTGGGTGGCGTCCACACAATTCGCTGGTGCGCCGTGCCGTCTGACTTCCGACCGGGCGGGCGACCGCTCCCCGCAATGGGGTCTAAGGCCAGGCGGACCAGTCTACTTCATGGGCAACCGCAAGCGCGAAGGCGACAAGCGGCCTCCCTACGACGGATCCACGCAGGTTTGGCGTATCACCACCGATGGGTTATTTGAACGAGGAAGTCCCGCAGTCGGCCGCACGCCCGAGGCAGTTACGCGCGTCGAGGGGGGCATTGATGCCTTCGAGCTCTTTCGGGAACTCGACGACCCGAAGTATCTGTATTACCTTGTGCATGTAGACAAGACGCAAGACGATTGGTCCGGACTGCGCTCGAAATACGGTAAGCTCGAATATGGCCACGGGCAGAATCGGCTTGGGCAGATTTGGAAGCTCAATTTCAACACGCACCGCGCCGAGAAAATCATCGATGCTGGCCGCAACATTCGCGAGTTCGCGGTGTCACCCAACGGCAAACGCATCGCCATGATCACGACGCCGGACGACAAAGTCGTCAGCTTCGAGGGGCAGTCGCGCGTCGATGTGTGGGACGCGGCCACAGGCAAGATCACCGCACTCCCCGACCACGAGTATCGCAAAAAAGTCCCGTCGCCGTACGCCTGGCTTGAGAATCTCGCGTGGAATGGAAATAGCGATCGTCTCGCCTTCGGCGTGGTTTTCGATGGTTATCCGGCGGAGGTTTTCCTCGCCGATTTCGCGGCGATGGAGCCCGCGGTCGTTCGATTCAAACGGCCGCCGGGCATGCAGTTCAAGGGGTACGGCAGCCCAGTGCAGTTCGTAGCGAATACGGACTTGATGTTCCTTGCGGAGGACAAGGGCCGCGTTCGAGTCTGCGTCGCCACCGAAATTACAAAGGACGAGCCGAAGTTGACGTACCTGACCACCGGCGACGTTGTAGTCGAATCGTTCGACAGCAGTCGCCGATTCGATCAGGGGTACGAGTTTGCGGTCATCATGGCGACGCCGACGCGATTCGCGGATGTTTACGTCAACCCGTACGTGGGGAAGTTCCGGCGGGTGACCAATGTTAATCCTCAAGTGGACGGCTGGAAACTGCCGCAGCTTTCCGTCGTCTCGTGGAAGGGCGCCGGCGGACAGGCGGTCGAAGGCATCCTCGAACTGCCGCCCGATTACAAGAAAGGCGAAAAAGTTCCCCTCGTCGTCGAAATCCACGGCGGACCGACGACGGCGACGTATTTTAGGCTGCAATACTGGATCTACGGCCGCACGCTGCTGCCGGCCCAGGGCTACGCGGTCCTGTGCCCGAACTATCGCGGCTCGACCGGCTACGGCGACAAGTTCACGACCGATCTGATTGGCCGGGAGAATGATCTCGACGTCGAGGATATCCTCAAGGGCGTTGATGCGATGGTCGAACGCGGCATCGCCGATCCGGACCGACTCGCGGTAAGCGGCTGGTCGAATGGCGGCTACCTGACCAACTGCATCATCACCAAGACGACACGTTTCAAGGCGGCGATCAGCGGCGCCGGCATCGTCGATGCGGTCATGGAGTGGGGCGCGAACGACGAGCCGGCCTACACGATGGTATTCAAGCAAGGCTTGCCGTGGAACGCTGCCGGGAAGTATCACAAGGCGTCGCCGACGTATCAGCTTGACAAGGTGCGCACGCCGACGTTGATCCATGTCGGCGCCAACGACGAACGCTGCCCGCCGGCCCATAGCCGGATGCTCTATCGTGCCCTGAAGGAGTACGTGAAAGTTCCAACGGAGTTGATCGTCTATCCCGGCGAGGGGCACGGCATCTCGAAGTATCGCAATCGCCGCGCGAAGATGGAATGGGACCTGGCATGGCTGGATCGGTATGTCATGGGGAAGAAGTGAGTCCCGCCGCTTGCGGCTTAGCGCGCGCATGGCGCCATGCGAGCGCCAGGCCGCGAGCGGTTATGCGTCGCGCCACGATTCCACCTGCACGAGATTGTCGAAGAACGTCGCCGCCGCGCCGAAATCCGTGAGCGCCGTGCTCGTCGTCGTGTTGCAGTTTACGCCGTCGGGCGTATAGCGATTCCACCAGATGCTCTGCGATACGACAACGCCGGGCTTCACCTTCTCCGCGACGATGGCGCGGGCCCGAAAGCTGCCCCGATCGTTGAAGATACGCACCCATTGGCCGGAGGTGACCCCGCGAGGCTTCGCGTCGATTGGATGGATTTCGAGCGTCGGCTCCTTCGCCTCTTTGCGTAACGAATCGACGTTGACGAACGTCGAGTTCAAGAACTCCGGCACGGGCGGCGAGAGCATCTGCAAGGGGAATTTCGCCGCCAGATCGGGCCGCGTTTGCGGATCCTCGTGCGGCGGCGTGTAATTCGGCAGTGGGTCCAGGCCGCGCTGCGCCAGGGCCGGGCTGTAAAATTCGCACTTGCCCGACGGTGTGCCGAAGTTTCCCTCCGCGAATGGTGCGTAGTTCTCCGGCAAATTCAGACGCACCGGCCCTTCGCGTTTCAGACGGTCCAGATTGATGCCGACGAACGCCTCGGGCGGCGGATATTTGGCGTGCCCATTCATCCGCAACGATTCTTCTGCCAGTTGCTCATCAGTCACGGCGAATAGATCCGCCTCGAAGCCCATTTTCTTCGCGAGCAACCGAAAGACGTCGGTGTTGCTCTTCGCCTCAAAAAGCGGAACGATGGCGGGCTTGTTCGTCTGCACATAAAGATGGCCATACGAACCGTGGATGTCGAAGTGTTCGAGCCGCGTCGTCGCAGGCAGCACGATGTCCGCAAAGTCGGCCGTGTCGGTCTGAAACTGCTCGTGAACGACCGTGAAGAGATCGTCGCGCCGCAGGCCCTTGAGCACCCGGCTCTGATCGGGACAGACGGCCGCGGGGTTCGAGTTGTAGACGTACATCGCCTTGACCGGCGGTCCCGGCAGCTCGCCCAAGAGCGCCTCGGCGAGTTGCGTCATGTTGATCGTGCGCGTGCCAGGCGGGATGAGGTCAGGGCGTTCGAGAGCGTTGACGTCGAAAGGGTAGCTCTTGCTGGTGCTGAGCAATGCGCCGCCGCCAGGACGGCGCCACGCGCCGATGAGCGCGGGCAAGCAAGTGATCGCGCGCACCGCCATACCGCCGCCGCCGTGGCGCTGCATGCCGTAATTGAGTCGAATCAGGGCAGGGGGGGTCGTGCCGTATTCGTGAGCAAGCTTCTCGATGTCGACGATCGGAATGCCCGTGATGTCGGCGACGCGCTGCGGCGTATAGTCCAACACGCGCTCGCGCAATTTCTCAGCACCCAGACAGTATTTGGCAAGGTAGTCATCGTCTTGCCAGCCGTCGCGCAGGAGTATGTGCATCAAACCCAGGGCGAGGGCAGCGTCGGTTCCCGGACGTATGGGTATCCACCAGTCGCTCTTGACGGCCGTCTTACAGCGGTAGGGATCGATGGTCACGATCCTGGCGCCTGCCTTGCGAGCGCGGTGCATGATCGACCAGAGGTGCATGTTGGTAACGCTGGTGTTCGAGCCCCAGTTGATGATGTAGCGTGAATGGATGACGCTGGCCGGGTCGATGACGGCGCGGGTGCCGAGTGTAATGTCGCACCCGGCCGCTCCCGCAGTGGCGCAGATGGTGCGGTCCAATAGCGACGCGCCGAGCCGATGGAAGAAGCGGCGATCGAGGCTCGAACCGTGCAGTTTCCCCATCGTGCCGGCATAGCTGTAGGGAAGTATTGCCTGCGGTCCGTCCGGCGAGCATGCGATCTCTTGAAATTTCGTGGTGATGCGATCGATCGCTTCGTCCCAGGAGATGCGGCGGAACTGCCCGCTTCCCTTCGGCCCCGTGCGCAACAGCGGATGCTTGAGCCGATCTGAATGATAGACGCGCTCCAGATAGCGGTTGACCTTCTGGCACAGGAATCCATCGGTGAACTCATGAGCGAGGTCGCCCTTGAGCTTGACCGCTCGGCCATCCTTCACGGTGACGACGATGCTGCACGTATCGGGACAGTCATGCGGACAAACCGCGCGAATCGTTTTCGTTTCGCTCATGGCACTTGCTCCGACGGGCGATCGGGTAATAATTTGATCCTAGCAGATCCATGGCGGACTGATAAGGAACCGGTTCACAATAACTTCCGCAAATTGCCCGCGCTGATTTTGGCTGAACGTGACGTATACTGGTCTGCGTCAGCCTTTATTGCAAGCATGGGATCGGGGCACGCATGGCGGTACCCGTTACCGTTGATGAATTCCTGGATTTGGTCCGCAAGAGCGGCGTCGCGGACGAGAAACGCTTCGACGCCTACGTGCAGCGCGCACGTACCGCCATGCCCGCCGAGCCTGCCAAGGTCGCCGGGCAGCTCGTGCAGGACGGCATCCTCACCAACTTCCAGGCCGAGAACATCCTCGCCGGCAAATGGCGCCGGTTCACCATCGGCAAGTACAAGATCCTCGAAAAGCTCGGCGCCGGCGGCATGGCTCAAGTCTATTTGTGCGAGCACAAGCTGATGCGCCGCCGCGTCGCGGTCAAGGTGCTCCCCGTCGCCAAGGCCAAGGAATCGTCCGCGTTGGAACGCTTCCGACGCGAAGCCCGCGCGGCTGCTTCGCTCGATCATCCCAATCTCGTTCACGCATTTGACTTCGACCAGGACGCTGAATTGCACTTCATCGTCATGGAATATGTCGATGGGTCCAACCTGCAAGACATCGTCAAGACGAGCGGCCCGTTGAGCGTGCCTCGCGCCTGCCTTTACATTCGTCAGACCGCGTTTGCACTGGAGCACGCCCATGACGCAGGGCTGATCCATCGCGACATCAAACCGGGCAACATCCTGGTCGATCGCGCCGGCGTCGTCAAACTGCTCGACATGGGGCTGGCGCTCATCTTTACGGAAGAGGACGAATGCCTGACGGAGAAGCACGAAGACGGCACTCTCGGCACGGCAGACTACCTCTCGCCTGAACAGGCGCTGGATTCGCACGATGTCGATATCCGTACCGACATCTACAGCCTTGGCGTGACGTTCTACTTCTTGCTGACTGGACAGGCGCCGTTCGAGGGCCTGCCGGTCACGCAGAAATTGTTGGCGCATCAGCTCAAGATCCCAAAGCCGATCACGGCGTTTCGCAAGGACGTTTCCGCCGAAGTGCTGGCGATCATCGACAAGATGATGGCGAAAAAGGCCGCTGATCGGTATGCCGTCCCCGGCGATGTGGCGGACGCGCTGGAGCCATTCACGCAGGAGACGATTGCGCCTCCGTCAACAGCCGAGATGCCCAAGCTCAGCCCGGCCGCCGGGGGAGAATCGCCACCGGCCAAGGCATCGGCGCCGCGTGCGGACACCAACGCGCCCACCGCGCAAACCGACTCGGCGCCGCTGAATTCCAGCCAGGCCAAGAATAACCAATCCGTTTTGCCCGCGCCGCGGCAGCCGGTCCTGATCGGCATGGTGCTCTTCGCTCTGGTCGTGATCCCCATCTGCTTGGCGTCGGTCCTCGGCGGCGTCTGGGTGTTCTGGCCCAAAAAGCAAACACCCGATCCCAGCGGGCCTCCCAAGCTTGAAGTCGGCAAGGAGCGCGCCGGCGGCAGCGCCACGATCCACATTGCGCTGAAGAAAGCCGAGATAGGCTCCGTGATCGAACTTTGGGACGACATTCACGATGAAAACGTCACCATCGATGAAAAACTGACGCAGACCGCGATCACCATACAGGCGGCCCCCGGCAAGAGCATTCTCTGGCGCTCCGCCCGCGGCGATCCCGATCAGCCCATCATCAGGCTCAGCCGAGCCGTCGACTTCAAACTCAAAGGTAAAGGCATCACACTCGACGGAGGGCGCAAGGTGAAAGACCTCATCATGATCACGTCCGACTGTGCGGGCCTGAGCGTGGAAGACCTCGAACTGAAGGGATTCGCGCGTTCGGGAATTCTCATCGTGAACGCCGCTGGGCGTTCGAGTACTCCCATCAAGCTGACGCGCCTGACGCTGCACCTGGACGCGGCCGAGACGCTGCGCGGCGGCATCTACTTCGACGCCAATCCGCAAGTGCTTCCCAAGGTCAACGACCATATTGTGATCGACGCGGCTGAGTTTCGCGGCGCCGAAGCCGCCAAGGACATCCAGTTCAACACCGCGCTTAAGCAAAGCGAATTGTTCGGCGAAAATGTGCGCTGGGCGGGACGCTGAGCAGGTTCGTGTCAGCCAATCAACGGCAATGCAACGCGTTCGCGATTCTCCACTGGCGTTTCAGCATATCTTTCCCTATCAACACCGACCTGCTCGCTCGTCGCCACGTTGCCGAACAGCGTGAACGAAGTCGCGTCAACGATATCGATGTCGAGCGTCGCGCCGGCCAATCGCGGGTTGCCGTCGAAAACGACGATATGATCCGTGCGCGTTCGTCCCGTCAATTGAACTGGACCCGAAGCGTCCAGCTTCCAGGCATTCTTGCTCGGCCCTTCCACCAGCACCTCGACGCGCGCGCCGATGTAACGGCGATGATCCGCGAGGCTCGCGGCATTCTGGATCGCCAGCAGATCGTTATTGCGGCGTTTTTTGACCTCTTCGGGAATGTCATCGGCGTACAACTCGTCCCCCTTGGTTCCGGGGCGAGGGCTGTACTTGAAAATGAAGCTGTTCTTGAACCGCGCCTCGCGAACGAGGTCACACGTCTTCTGGAACGATGCCTCCGATTCGCCCGAGAAGCCGACGATGAAGTCGCTGCTGATGGCGACGCCGGGCACGATCTCCCGGCAGCGCGCGACCATGTCGCGATAGAATTCGGCCGTGTACATGCGTTTCATGCGTTTGAGCACGTCATTGCATCCTGACTGCGCCGGCACGTGCAGGTAGGCGCATACCTTGGGCAGGTCGCGCATCGCTTGCAGCAAGTCGTCGGTCATGTCCTTGGGATAGTTCGTGATGAACTTGATGCGCTCGATGCCGGGCGTGTCGTGGATGCGTGCCAGCAAGTCGGAAAGCCCCGCCGTGCCGTGATGGTAGCTGTTGACGGTCTGGCCGAGCAAGGTGACTTCCTTGCACCCTTCGCCGGCGAGTTGCCGCACTTCGAGGGCGATATGCTCGGGCGGTCGACTCTGTTCGGGACCGCGCACGCTGGGCACGATGCAGTAGGTGCAGAACTTGTCGCAACCGATCATGATGCGGACGAACGCCTGAAAGCGATTGGGCCGCATGGCCGGATCGCGCATCGGGTCGAAGCTCTCGAAGCTGCGTTCAACTTCGTGGCGTGACTCGGTGCGATCGAGGCTGAGCGCGATTTGCAGCGTGCCCGTCTCCTGCGCCGCCTTGATGAGTTCCGGCAATTGAGCGAGTTGCCCGGTGCCGCAGATGATATCGACGTGCGGCGCCCTCTTTTTGATAAGCTCCTGGTCCTTTTGGGCCATGCAGCCCAGGACGCCGATGATGGCGCCGTCGTGGTTGTTCTTGAAGTTGCGCAGCCGGCCCAGGGCGCTGTAGATTTTGTCCTCGGCGTGCTGGCGAACGCTGCAGGTGTTGAAGAAGATGACGTCGGCGTCGTCGGTCGTCTCGGTCAGTTCGTAGCCGTGCCGGCGCAGTCCGCCAACGACCAGCTCCGAATCGAGCACGTTCATCTGGCAGCCGACGGTTTCGAGGTAGAGTTTTTTTGGCATGCGTTACCTACGGAGCGCCGACGCAAATGGCAACGGCGCTGGCGATCTCATCAACTTCTTGGCTGGTCAACTCGCCGAGTCGGTTGAGAAAGCGAGTTTCCGAAACCGACTTGACCTGAAAGGCATCCGCACCTGACTCTTTGCTCAGGCCGTTGGTTGTCGACGGCAGAAGGTGCACGAACCACGGATAGGCTACATACTTGGGTTTCCATTCGGTGATTGGCACAACGATTTTCAGCCTCAATCGGCCAACCGCGGATCGACTGACGACGACAGCGGTGCGAATCTTCTTGATCTCGTCGCCTTCGGCCGGGTCGAAGCGAACTCGCCATATTTCGCCCCTATTCGGAGTCGTCATCGCATTCCTCGCTGAATGCGTCGAAACCGGTAAGCTCTTTGTCGTTACAGTAATCCCACTCGGCTAGCGCAGCGGCCTTCGCCAGAATTGCGTCGAGCTGCTCGCGCGGCAGCTTGCGCAATTCACTAGGCGTGAGGCCGGAGCCCGTTGAATCTTTCGGGGCATCTGCTTGAAGATGAATCTCGACCTGCGCGCCCTCGCGCAGCGGCATAGCCGGTACGATCAAACCGTTGGTCACGACGCCAGCAACAATGGTGGACATAGATCAAGCTTTCGTTTGGCGTTTGAATAATACCGCGCTTCCGCAATCGCTATTGTACCGAAACAGGAGGCCTTTCGGGAAGCGCAAGGTTCACACGGTCGGGCCGCCCATGCGTGAATTGGGCGGTATCGTGTTGCCGCGTAGGAAGTCCTTGGCTGACATGCGTTTCTTGCCGGCGGGTTGTAACTCGGTGATTTCGAGCCATGCCTCACCGCAGCACGCCAAGAGTCGAGCCAATTCAGCAACGACCGCGCCGGGTTCGGCCCTCACCCCCGGCCCCTCTCCCCGAGGGAGAGGGGAGAATTGCGTGCGATTCACGATTAGCCGAAGCGGTTCGTGCCCGGCGCGATGCAAGTAGGTGTACGCCGTCGGCCACGGCTGCATCGCGCGAATCTGATTGCACACCGCAATAGCCGGGCGCGACCAGTCGATCAGGCCGTGCTCTTTCGTCAGCTTCGGGGCTTTTGTGGCAAGGCTCTTGTCTTGTGGGCGGCCCTGCACCGGCCCCATCGCGAGCTTATCCACCATTTCAACCGCGAGCGTCGCGCCCAATGGAGCAAGGCGGGCTTCGAGATCGCCGGCGGTTTCATCGGGGAGAACGTTGAGCGATTCCTGAACGAGGACGTCGCCGGCGTCGAGCGCGATCGACATGCGGATGATCGTGACGCCGGATTGTTTTTCGCCGTGGTAGATCGCCCAGTTGATGGGAGCGGCGCCGCGATACTTGGGCAACAGCGACGCATGCACGTTGATGCCGCCGGACGCTGCAATGCCCAGTACGTCCTTCGAGAGAATCTGTCCGTAGGCGGCCACGACCAGCAAATCCGGCGCGAGCGCCTTCAACGATTCGACGCCCGCGGGAGTGTTGATGCTTTCGGGCTGCAATACGGCGATGCCGCGCTGGAGAGCGATCTCCTTCATGCCCTGCCGCGCCTGGCGCGTGGAGCCTCGCTCTTTACCTGTCGCGCGGTCCGGTTGCGTGACCAGGCCGACGACCGAGTGGGCGCTGTCCAGCAGTTTCAGGAAGGTCGGTTCCGCGAAGGAGCCGGTTCCCATCATGACCAGTCGCATATTCGGATTGCTGCCCCGAGCTCGGTTCATTTGGATTCGATGCCGGCGAGCAGCTTCTCGATTTCGAGGTCCGGCGGAATCTCGCCTTTCGCCTGAGCCTCACGGAATATCTTCTCGAAATTCTTCACCGAGGAGCGTGCCATCAACCGGGAGACCGGTCCCATCATGTCGATGAAGAGGACGCCATTGAGATGGTCGATCTCGTGTTGCCAGGCGCGCGCCTCCAAATCGTTGACCACCTTTTCTACAAGTTGCCCTTTCAGGTTGTACGCTTGCACCTTGATCGTCTGGGCACGGCGAATGTCCTGGTAGAGTCCAGGGAAACTCAAACAGCCTTCCTCGGCGGTAATGTAGTCCTTGCGCTCGACGATGCGCGGATTGAGAAAGACTTCCTCGCACTCGGGTTGTTGGGGATCGCCGGTGACGTTCATGACGAGAAGCTGAAACGGCAGCGCCACCTGGGGGGCAGCCAAGCCGAGGCCTTTGGCCTGATACATCAGCTCTTTCATCTCGCCGATGTTGAGGTGCAGTTCCTTGTCGATTGTCTTTACCGGCTTCGATTTGTGCCGGAGCGCCGGGTGCGGGTAGTGGACAATCTTGCGCGGCATGGCTGGACCTGCAAAACGCGTGCGGGGAAAACCATTGCCATTATACGGCAAGAACGAGAGGTTCAGCGCCCGCGCGGACGCCAAACAAATGACAGACGCTAGTTGCCCGCGAAGCGCTCCTTGGCGAATTGCCCCGGGCCACTCAGGAGCGGCGCGACCGACGACGGCGCCACGAAGAACACCGTCTCGCTCCACGCCGAGCTGTGCGCGTAGAAGCCGAATGGCATTTGGTTCATGCCGATGGTGAGCGTGATCGTCTTGCCGTCTTCGGTGACGAGTTCCAGCTTGGCGGTGAAATCTTTCGGGCCAAGCTTGAACGTGTCGAGCGATTCCTGCGCCGCCTTGGCGTCCTTGGGGAGCACATAGACGGCGAAGCGCTCGGCGGTCTTGAGCTTGGCGAAGTCCTTGACGAACTGATTGACCTTCTCGCTATCGAGTTGGAATTCCTTCAAGCTCGATTTGTCGGTCCAGGCCCATGGCTTGTCCTTGTCTTTCTCCTTGTCCTTGGCGTCCCTGACGAACTGGTACGAGCGGAACTCCGCTGGGGTGCGCGATTCAATGCGGACCTCCTTGATGGTGTCCACGTCGAAATTATGGACCGCCCCCGTGAAGTGGGGCGAGGCAAACATCAAGATGCCGTGGGGATTGAATGCGACGCTCGCCTTGTAAAGCGCTTCGAGCTGCGGCTGATTGTACATCACCGTGGCCCGATCGCGCAGATCGACCTTCTTAATGTGCGTGACGAGGTCGGCGGGGACCAGCATCAGCATCTTCGAGCCGCTGTGTTTGGCGAAGGTGCCGGGCCGATCCTTTTCCTCGCTGGTGTCCTTGCCCAGCTCGAGCGTGAACGATTCGCCCTTCTCGGCATGCACCTGAGCGACGGCGTCGGCGACCACTTCCAGACCCGAGATGAATCCAAGGCCGAGCATCGTCACGAGACGCGCCGCAGCGCCTGGCGCGAGCTCTCTTTTCTTGGTAGTAACGGTGACGACGACTCCCGGCTTCGTCAGGCCATACTTGTCGAGATTCTCCTTGTCGTCGAGCTTCTTTATCAGCTTCTTGGCTGCCCCTCTGGAAAGCTCATTGACGATTTCGCTGACGTTTTCGCTATTGGCGAGCACCGAGCCGGCGCCGTCCTTGACGTGCCAGAAGTGCCTGTTCTGGAAGGTCGTACGCGTGAACTCGAATTTTTCCGGGCCGCGATCGGTCGTGCGCTCGAGGACAACCGCGATCACATCATCTGCGGCGTAGGTCGGCAGCGCCAGGTCGGCGAACGCAAGCTGCACTCCCTCCGCGGGCAGCATCTTTTCGACGAACTCCTTCTTCAGCGTGAACCAGCTTTTCGCCTTGCCGTCCTCGATGACGCGACGTGCGTGAACCGTTTCCTTGTCGGTCTTGCCAATGGCGAGCGTGATGACGGCCTTGAGTTTTTCGTTGAGCTTGGGCGGATCGTCCTTGCCCACTTCCGTCTTCGTTTTGTCGTTCTTCTTTTCTTCCTTTTTCTCGTCCTTGTCGCCTTCCTTCTTCTTTTCGACCGCGTTCAAATAGACGGTGATTTCCGCGGCCGGCGATTCGAGACCCATTTCGGTTTCGCGTTTCTTGAGGTCCGCTTCGGCGAAGTCGGTGAACTCTTCGATCCTCTTCTTGCCGAGCACGTCGTTGAGCAGCTTCTGGACGGCTTGGGTATTGGCCTTCTGCTTGTCCTTGCCGACGAAGAGGTGCCACTCGAATTCAGCCGGCGGCGGCGCAAATTTTTCGTGAGGATTAAACGGTCTGGGCTCGCTTTTGGTCGTCTTGTAGAACTTGAACTCGTCCTTGCCCTGCTTGACGATGATGTAATCGGCATTACTGGCGTCAAAGGCCGCGATGTCGAGGCTGCGGAGCTTGCCTGGTTCCTTCAGCACCTTGTCGACCGGCTCAAGCCAGCGGGCGCTGATTTGCATGATGCCATCGTCGCCGGGATATTTCGCATAGTAGAAATCGCCCTTGCGATCGCGGAGGAACTCTTTGGGAACCTCTTTGCCGATGAGAAGCGTCTCCTTCTTATCCCCCGTGAGGACGTCGATGCGCATCGACTCCTTGTTCTCGGCAAGGCCGTAGAGCTCGGCAGGTTTGCCCAGCGCCTCGAAATCGTCGTCCTCCTCGACGCGAATGTTGCCGATCGTGGTCAAGAGCGACTTGACGCTGGCGATGCCGGGCTCCTTGGGTACGAAGTCTTTTTTCTTCTCTTCGGACTCGGTATCGAAGGCGCCCACGGGGCCAAGCGGCGGAATGATGAACTTCCAAAGTTCGTCGTCCTTCTTGACTTTGAGTTCGTCCTTGGCTTTCTTGGTGTGGACTTCCGTCACCCTGTCGCTGTCGAAATCGAAGAGACGCTTGGAACGAAGATAACGCGGGTCCTTGACGAGGAGCCCTTTCATGCCGATGCCGGATACCGCGAACACCTTGTCCTTGCGGTCCGAGGAATTGACGTAGACGAACGCGCGATCGACGCTCTCCTTGCCGACGTAGAACTCCCACGTTTTCCGTTCGCCCTTGACGTCGCCCGTGAGCTTGATCGTCATCTGCGGCGGGTCCATGCCGTAGGTCTTCTTGGACTTGGAAGTGTCGGCGGAATCGTCGGCCTTGGCGCTGGTGATCGCATCGACGATGCTCTGCTTGATGCGATTGCCTTCGACCTTGGCCTTTTGCTTGTCGACCACGTGGAGCCAGGTCTCCCCTTCCAACTTGAACTCCATCGTGATCGGCTTGGCGTCTTTGTCGCCGATCGTCTCGATGATGACGTGATCGATTTTGGGATCGGCGGCGCGCAGCGTGGGCATAATGAAGCCCGGATCTCCCGCGGATTTCTTGTAAGCGAGCATCAGCCCGAACACCCACAGGGTGGACAGCAGCACGGCGAAAAGCAAAGTAGTGATGCGAAAGTTCATATCGGCAAACCCTGTCATTGAGGGAGAACGATTCGGCCAAATTCTCCGTTAGCCGGACGCGCAAGCGACGGAGGCGG
>SXGT01007387.1_pt1 | contig 45156 bp, 50 predicted proteins | sample 3176221 | NCBI WGS metagenome assembly SXGT01 (sample SAMN11356862, study PRJNA531348) | freshwater metagenome | isolation source: freshwater sample F1-120 | place: China: Fuxian Lake, Yuxi | collected 2017-12-25 | reverse complement strand
TCCTGGCCCTTCTTCAGCATCTCGGCCGCTTCGTACGGCAGATTGAGTTCCTTCTGCACCGCTTCCGTGAAGGCGTTGCCGCCCATCGAGACGTCTCGGGTGAACACCGACTGCGAGCCGGTCAGGATGTTGATGTTGACGGCGCTGGCGCCAGCGTTGAGGATGGCGACGACCGTACTTGGCTCGAAACCATAGTTCACTTCAAACGCATTCTGCAGCGCGAACACATCCACATCGACCACCACGGGCGTCTTGCCGGCTTGGGTAATCACGTTCGTGTAGTCGGCAATCTTGTCTTTCTTGGCGGCCACCAGCAGCACTTCCATGCTGTCCTGGCCCGTACCGGGGCCGATAATCTCGTAATCGAGGCTGACGTCCTGAATGTCGAACGGGATGTACTGCTCCGCTTCCCAGTAGATGGACTCAGACAGTTCCGACTCGGTCATCGCCGGCAGGGTGATCTTCTTCACAATCACCGAGTTTCCCGACAGCGAGGCGACGATGTCCTTCGCCTTAAAGCGCTTGTTGGTAAAGAGGCGGCGGATCGCATCCACGACCGCGCCGCCATCGATGATGGCGCCGTCGACAACGCCATAAGGGGGCACCGACTCGATCCCGATGGCCGAGACGCGATAGCCCTTCCCTGACGCCTTGAGCTCGATGGCCTTGACGGAACTCGACCCGATGTCGAGGCCTATCAGGCTTTGTGGTCGCCGAAACAGCACGTTGCAGCGTCTCCAGACCTGGTCAGAAGGCCAAACTGAATACCATCTGGCCGAGCGTTGCCGATCCGGTAAAATCGGCCCGAGAACGCCGGAAATGGCTATCCGAGGCGGCGCCAGGGGGTTCAGCCAACATACAGAATTGCAAGTGACTGACGCTTCCTTCAGGTTTCGTCAATTGGCTGGCCCCTTACCCTGCCACCCGGACTTATCGGAACCTGATCAAGGTGCCTACAGTGCCTCAACTGCCTAAAGTGCGGCTACCTTGTCTTCAGCCCGAAATACCTGTATTATCTTGGTTTGCCGTCCTCCCGGTGGGCGGAAGTGCTCGACCGTGATATTAGGAAACAGGATGCTGACTTACGTTCCCGCTGTGAAGACCATGCCGATTAAGTGGCATGTGATTGATGCCAATGGCAAGGTCCTCGGCCGCATTGCGACCGACGCGGCCAAACTGCTGCAAGGCAAACATAAGGCGATTTACACGCCCTACCTCGACACCGGTGATCACGTCGTGATCGTCAACGTCGACAAGGTCAAACTGACCGGCCGAAAGGATGACCAGAAGGTCTACTGGCGCCACAGCGGTTACCCGGGCGGCCTGCGGACCGATCGCGTCAAGGTCGTTCGCGCCGAGAACCCGATGCGCATGGTGGAAGAGGCCGTGCGCGGCATGTTGCCGAAGTCCAAGCTCGGCGACGCTATGTATCGCAAATTGAATGTGTATGCCGGTGACCAGCACCCGCACGCCGCCCAGAAACCCACCGTTTTCGAGGTCGCATAACTTGGCAGCCACTGAATACTACGCAACCGGGCGTCGCAAGGAATCGACCGCCCGCGTGTTCCTTCGTCCTGGCACCGGCGCGATCAAGGTCAACAAGCGCGAGTTTATTGAGTTTTTCCCGCGCGAGACCCTGCGCATCCTGGTGAAGTCCCCGCTCATCCTCACGGAAACCGCTGAGCAATTCGACATTCTCGCGACAGTGTCTGGTGGCGGCATGACCGGCCAGGCCGGCGCGATTCGCCTCGGTATCTCCCGCGCGCTGTGCGAGTTCAACCTCGAACTGCGTCCGAAGCTCAAGAAGGATGGCTTGCTCACACGCGACGCGCGCGCGAAAGAGCGTAAGAAATACGGTCTGGCTGGCGCCCGCAAGCGGTTCCAGTTCAGCAAGCGCTAATGGCTGCCATGGATGGAGGCAATTTGACCCCGCTCGCGATGAAGGACCTGCTTGAAGCAGGTGTGCATTTCGGACACCAGACCAAGCGTTGGAATCCCAAAATGAAGCCGTTCATTTTCGGGGAACGCAGCGGCATCTACATTCTCGACCTCGGCAAGACCGTCAAGCACTACCGCGAGGCCGAAGGGTTTGTGCGCCAATTGGCGGCCGAAGGCAAGTCAATCCTGTTCGTGGGCACCAAGCGCCAGGCGCAGGACGTGGTCGCGGAAGAAGCGACGCGTTGTGGCATGTATTACGTCAACGAGCGCTGGCTCGGTGGCCTGCTGACCAACTTCACGACTATCCAGCGCAGCCTGAACCGCCTGCGCGATCTCGAAGCGATGTCGACTGACGGACGCTACGAGACGATGCCCAAGAAGGAAATCGCGAAGGCCGAGAAGGAGAAGCGCAAGCTGCTCAAGAACCTCGAAGGCATTCGCCACATGGGTCGCCTCCCCGACGCGCTGTTCGTGGTCGATACCCGCAAGGAACAGATTGCCGTCGACGAGGCGCGCAAGCTGAAGATTCCGGTGATCGGGATCGTCGACACCAACTGCGACCCCGATCAGATCGACTACGTGATCCCCGGCAACGACGACGCGCTGCGCTCGGTCAGGCTGTTTGTGTCGCGCGTCGCCGATGCGGTCATCGACGGTCGCGGCCAGCGTGAATCGGCGATGGCCGAACAGGTCGCGAGTGAGGCCGCCGCGGCCGCCGCGCACGACGCCAGCCGCACGGTTCGCCCGGCGGACCTTCGCAAGCCCCAGCGTCCCGCTGAGACGCCCGCTCCCACGGCCTAAGGCCGCTTCGACACACCTGAAGGTTTGTCGCCACTTCCGCGCCGGCTGCGATAACACGGGCCGGCGCGTTTTACGTACAGCGACTTGGGACTTGAGGTTTGAGGCTTGGGCCAACACCTTGATTCCCGTTCTCGACCGTCGCAAGCCCCAAGTCACCAGCCCCAAGCCCTGAGGAGTCATTGAAATGGCAGCGACAGCAGTACAGGTCAAGGAACTGCGCGAGAAGACCGGCGCCGGGATGATGGATTGCAAGGCCGCGCTCGATGAATCGGGCGGCGACGTCGACAAGGCCGTCGACATCCTCCGCAAGAAGGGTCTGGCGCAGGCCGCCAAACGCGCCGGCCGTCTCGCCAAGGATGGCATGATCGGTCACTACATCCACATGGGTGGCAAGGTCGGCGTGCTGGTGGAAGTGAACTGCGAGACCGACTTTGTCGCGCGCACGCCCGAGTTCCAGACGCTGGCGAAGGAGATCGCCATGCACATCGCCGCGGCTAGCCCGCTGGTGGTACGCCGTGAAGAACTGGGTGCCGACGTGCTTGAAAAAGAGCGCGAGATCTACCGCGCCCAGTTCGCGGGCTCCGGCAAGCCGGCCACCGTGATCGACAAGATCATCGAGGGCAAACTCGACAGCTACTACTCGCAGGTCTGCCTGATGGACCAGCCATCGGTGCGCGACCCAAGCACGACGATCAAGCAGATGGTGGCGTCGGCCACCGCCAAGACCGGCGAGAACGTCACGATCACGCGCTTTGTCCGGTTCAAGCTGGGCGAGCTCGCGCCGGAATAAAGGCCTGAAACTTGAGGCTTGGGGCTTGGGGAACTTCCCAAGCTTCAGTCCTCGAGCCGACACCCGACGGCCCAAGCCTAAATTCTCAAGCCCCAAACCAGATCTCGCTATAATCACGTCGTGCCTTCCGCTCCGTCCGCCCCCCCTCCCCATTACAAACGCATCCTCCTGAAGCTGTCTGGCGAAGCCCTCATGGGCGACCAGAACTACGGGATCGATCCCGCGATTGCCACCCGGATCGCCCAGGACATCGCCGAAATCCAGGCGCTCGGTGTCGAGACGGCGGTGGTGATTGGCGGTGGCAACATCTTCCGCGGCCTGGCCGCCAGCGCCCGCGGCATGGATCGCTCGACCGGCGATTACATGGGTATGCTGGCCACGGTGATCCACGCGCTGGCCCTGCAGGATGCGCTTGAACACCATGGCGTCGCGACGCGGGTGCTGACTGCCATCGAAATGCGCTCGGTCGCCGAACCCTTCATCCGCCGGCGCGCCGTCCGCCATCTCGAAAAGGGCCGCGTGGTGGTGTTTGCCGCCGGTACGGGTAATCCGTACTTCACCACCGACACCGCGGCGGCATTGCGGGCCATGGAAATGAAGGCCGAAGTGATCCTCAAGGGCACCAAAGTGGACGGCATCTACACGGCCGACCCGGTCAAGGATCCACACGCGGCCCGCTACGATTCGATCTCCTACCTGCAAGTGCTGCAGGAACGCCTCCAGGTGATGGATGCGACGGCGATTTCGCTATGCATGGACAATAAACTGCCAATTTTGGTCTTCAATCTCAAGACGCCGGGCAACATTCGCCGCGTCGTGATGGGTGAGAAGATTGGCACGCTGGTTACAGCGTAGCGAAACGGTTCAATCACGCAGGTTCACCACTATGGATATCACCGACACCAAAAGCCTTTTTGTCGAAGTGAAGAAGCGCATGGATGCGCACGTGGAGTTCGCCCGCAAGGAACTCGCCGGCGTCCGGACCGGGCGCGCGTCAACCGGCATGCTTGAGGGCGTGCAGGTCGAGGCCTACGGCTCGAAGATGCCCCTGAACCAGGTCGCCACGCTCTCCATTCCCGAGCCCGCGTTGATTGTCTGTCAGCCGTTCGACTCGTCGCTCATGCCGGCACTCGAACGCGCCATCCGTCTATCGGACTTGGGCCTCAACCCGGCTTCGGATGGCAAGGTGTTGCGCATTCCGATTCCGTCGCTCACCGACGAACGCCGCAAGGACCTGTCGCGGCACGTCCACAAGATGGCCGAGGAAGGCCGCAATCACGTTCGCGGCGTGCGTCGCGAGGCCAACGATACGCTGAAAAAGATGCTGAAGGACCACGCCATCTCTGAAGACGACGAGAAGCGGGCACTCGACGAGGTGCAGAAGTTCACCGACCTGCACGTCAAGTCGATCGACGAACTGCAGGCGAAGAAGGACCAGGAACTGCTTGGCAAGTAGTTTCTTCACTCACCTTGAGTGCAGCCGTGACTGCGGCGCGGGCCCCTTCGACCCGCGCGAGAGTCATTTCCTCTGCCCCTCATGCCAGCTCCCGATGCTCGCCCGCTACGACCTGAAAGCGGCGCGGTCGTGGAAGAAGGAATCGCTGGTCGGGCGCCCGCACAGCATGTGGCGCTACCGCGAGATGCTGCCGTTGCTCGCCGGCGATGACCCCGTGACCCTTGGCGAAGGCTTCACTCCCCTGCTCCATGCCAAGCGACTCGGCCTGACGCTCGGTCTCGAGCAGCTACTGATCAAAGACGAATCCCTCAATCCCACCAACTCATTCAAGGCACGTGGCCTGTCGGCCGCGATTTCACGCGCCAAAGCTCTTCACGCCGAGACCGTCTTTCTGCCGACCGCCGGGAATGCCGGCAACGCCGCCGCAGCCTACGCCGCGGCGGCCGGCATGAAGTGCGAAGTGTTTATCCCCAAGGATGCCAAGCAGCCGTTCATTGACGAATGCCGCCTCTATGGCGCTAACGTCACGCTGGTCGATGGGTTGATCACCGACGCCGGCCGCGTGGCGACCGAGACCGCCAAGGGACGCGGGTGGTACGAACTCTCGACGTTTCGTGAAGCCGGCCGAGCTGAAGGCAAAAAAACGATGGCCTACGAGCTGGCTGAGCAGCTCAACTGGACCCTGCCCGACTGGATCATTTATCCCACCGGCGGTGGCACGGGACTCGTCGGGATGTGGAAGGCTTTCGCCGAAATGGAGGTCATCGGCTGGCTTGCTGGCGGGCAGCGCCCGAAGATGGTGTCAGTCCAGACCGAGGGCTGCGCGCCGATCATTCGCGCCTTCGACAGTGGTGCCGAGACCGCCGGCACGTGGGAGGGCGCGCACACCGTCGCCGACGGCCTCCGCGTGCCGCGCGCGATTGCCGACTTCCTGATCTTGAGAGCCCTGCGCGAGAGCGGCGGTGCCGCCGTCTCGGTATCTGACGAGCAGATGGTCCTGGACATGAAGGTGATTGGCAGCCTCGAGGGCGTCTCGGCGGCGCCCGAGGGCGGCGCCGCCCTGTCTGCTGTTCGCGCTCTGGTGGCCGCCGGCCGGATCAAGCCCCACGAGACCGTCGTGATCTTCAATACCGGCGGTGCGCTCAAATATCTCGACGTGCTCCACTGAAGGTCGTAGCGGTGTCGCGTCCGGCTTTAGCTGGACCGGTCCACCTTAAGGTGGACGCCACAGGCCCACCACCGGCTCAATCGCCGAACGAGACGCCGACGGCGCGTGCGGTTCTCAGCAGGTCGTAGTCCAGCGGCACGGTTTTCGTGCGGCCGACGATGTCGGCCAGCGGCACCGGCACGATGTCGGGGGGATGGTTCGCCACCATCTTGCCGAACACCCCGCGTTGCAGCAGTTCCACCGCCGCGCCGCCGAAGCGCGTGGCCAACACCCGGTCGAAAGCCGTGGGACCGCCGCCCCGCTGCAAGTGGCCCAGTACGACGCAGCGTGATTCCTTGCCCGTTAACTCTTCCAACTGCGAGGCGACCGTGGCGCCCACCCCACCCAGGCGCTCGACGTGGCCGGCGCGAGCGGCCTCGCGCAGGGTGTGGCTGCCACCTACCGGCTTGGCCCCTTCGGCGACCACGACGATGCTGAACTTGGCGCCGAATGACTCGCGCTTGCGAATGTCGGCCGCGACCTTGTCAAGATCGTACGGAATCTCAGGCATTAAAATGACGTCGGCGCCGCCCGCCACACCGCTGTGCAACGCGATCCACCCAGCATAGCGTCCCATTACCTCGACAACCATGATGCGCTTATGTGCTTCCGCCGTGGTGTGCAGGCGATCGATGGCCAGCGCCGCGAAGTCCACGGCCGTATCGAAACCGAAGCAACTGGTGGTGCCGACAATGTCGTTGTCGATGGTCTTGGGGACACCGACGATGGGAATGCCCTTCAAGCAGAACTGGTGGGCGATGCTGAGCGAGCCGTCACCGCCGATCACCACCAGGGCATGCAGTCCCATCTTGTGGAAGGTGTCGACCACCCGCTCCGAGTAGTCGACCTTGCCCTCTGGCGTGTCGACGGGATACTCGAATGGGTTGCCATGATTCGTGGTCCCGAGAATGGTGCCGCCGAGTCGCAGGATGCCAGTGACGTCGCGGGGCGTCAGCACCCGCGTGCGCGAGGGATCGAGCAAGCCGTCAAAGCTGTCTTCGAGACCGATGACTTCAATCCCGGCGTTGTGTGCGGCCTTGACGACCGCCCGGATGACGGCGTTGAGGCCGGGGGCGTCGCCACCGCCGGTCAGCACACCGATCTTCTTGACTAGAGCCACTTCGCTAACCCTTCAGCTTCCATCTTTGATAGTATCGTCCAGTTATTAACCTGACGGGCGGCTAGCTCAGCTGGGAGAGCGCAGCGTTCGCAACGCTGAGGTCACGAGTTCGATCCTCGTGCCGTCCACCACATCCCCAAAGCAACTTTCCCGCTCCCTCACGAGTCCTATTAGTATAGGGATCGTGAGGTGGCACTTGGCGTCACTTGTTTTATTCTGCGGGGCGGCTGTCCTGGCCGCGCAGGCCCCACAGGATCCCACCGCGCTTGCGGCAAAAGTGCAACAACGGTACGACGGCATCAAGGATTTTCAGGGGGACTTCGCCCAGACCTACGAAGGCGGGGTGCTGCGGACGAAGACCACCGAGCGGGGCACGGTGGCCATCAAGCGCCCCGGACGGATGCGCTTCACCTACACCAATCCTGAGCGCAAGGAATTCGTCTCGGACGGCAAGCGGCTCTACATCCACATGGTGGCCGACAAGCAGGTGATTGTGAGTCCGGCGCCCGATACCAGCGACGACAGCATCCCGGCCTTGTTCCTGGCCGGCCACTCGGACCTGGCCCGCGACTACGTGGCCTCCTTCACACCATTGCCCGGGGCTGCCACCGGCCTGACCACGCTGAAGTTAGTGCCCCGCAAGGCCCACCCGGAATACGACTCCCTGGGTATCGGAATTGACCCCGAAACCCTGCAAATCCAGTTCCTGACCGCGGTCGACAAGCAGGGCGGCCGCTCGTCGTTTTCCTTCAGGAACCTGAAGGAAAACCTGGTCTTGTCCGATAAGAACTTTGAGTTTCACATTCCACGCGGCGTGGATGTAGTGACCCATGGCACACGCCCTCAATAACCCGTTCGTCCATTCCGCTCGCGCCGCCCTCGTCCTGGCGGTCCTGGTCACGCTGACCTCATGCGCCAGCAGCAGCGCCGGCTCCATGCGGGTCGCCAGCGACGCCGAGGCGACGCAAAATTACGACCTGGCCGTCGCCGAGTACACCAAGCTCGTCCGCTCCAAACCCGCTGACCGCGACGCCCAGCAGGGTCTCGAACGAGCCAAGCTTCGCGCCGCGCAGGACCACTTCACGCGCGCCCGCCGGTTCGCGGCCACCGGCAAGCTGGAAGATGCGCTGGTCGAGTACCAACTCGCGGCGGAGTTGAACCCCAGTAATGGCGACATCAACCTGGAACTGCAGGACACCCGCAGGCAACTGCGCGCGAAGATCGCCATTCGTGAGGAAGGCAAGACGCGGCTCGAATCGCTGATCGCGCAGAGTCTCGACGCTCCCCTGCCAGGCGCGACGCTGCCGACCGGCCTGAAGCTCCCTGACAGCCTGATCTTCCGCGACGCCGGTTCGCGCGATGTCTACTCCGCGATCGGCAAGTTCACGAACCTCAGCGTCTTGTTCGACCCGACGTTCCGGGATCAGCCGATGTCCATCGACCTGCGTGGTGTCTCACTCGAAGAAGCCCTCGCCGCCGTGTCGTCGACGACCCGAAACTTCTGGCGGGCCACCTCGGCCAACACAATCACGGTCATCCCCGACACTGCAGCCAAGCGGCGCGAGTACGAAGAAGAACTGGTCCGGACTTTTTACTTAAGCAATGCCGACCTCAAGGAAACCATCGACATGCTCCGCATCGTCGTGGATGCGCGTCGCCTGTCGTCGATCACCGCGACCAATGCGATCACCATCAAAGATACCCCCGAGCGCATTGCCGCCGCTGGCAAGATCATCATGGCGATCGACAAGGCTCGCCCCGAAGTGATCATCGACGTCGAGTTGCTCGAGGTGAACCGCACGCACATGCACGAGTACGGCCTGCAGATCGCGTCGCAAGGGAGTGCGCCCTCCGGCCTCAACGGCCAGGTTGACATCAACCAGGAAGGCGGCATCTCGCTGCGCAGCCTGACTAACCTGACCCAGGCTGACGTGCTGCTCACTAACCTGCCCTCGCTGTACTATCGCCTGCTCAAGAATGACGGCGCGACGCGCATTCTCGCCAACCCTCAGTTGCGGACGTCTGAGGGCATTCCCGCGCAGGCGCGCTTCGGCGAGCGCGTCCCGGTGCCGGTGACGACCTTCGCGCCGATCGCCGCCGGTGGCGTCCAGTCACAGCCCATCACGTCGTTCAACTACGAGCCGATCGGCGTGAACATCGACATCACGCCGCGTACGCACCATGACGATGCAGTGACGCTGACCTTGAAGGTGGACCTGAGCGCCATTTCGGGAACAGGCTTTGGCGGCCTGCCCACCTTCGGCAGCCGCTCGATCAACACGGTCATCCGCTTGAAAGACGGCGAGACCAACATGCTGGCGGGATTGATCAAGGACGAAGAACGCTCGTCGCTTGCGAGCATTCCCGGCCTGGGCAACATCCCGGTGATTGGCCGGCTGTTCGGCTACAACAAGAAGGAAACACTCGAAACCGACATCATCCTGACGTTGACGCCGCGAATTGTGCGAGTGCTCAACCTGACGGCAGAGGATCTGCAGCCGTTCCGCATGGGTCGTGAAGGTGGCGCACCGATTACCGATATCGCGCCCCTGCCGATTCCACTGCCGCAGCGTCCACCCGGCGGCGACGAAGCCGGCGCGGCGCCGGGGTTGTCCCTCACCTTCCCGAGCCTTCCAGCCGGACCGGCGGCGCCCGTCAGGGCACCTACCCCGGTTAAGCCGAAGGGCTAGTTCAGCCGTCAGACCTTGGCGACTAACGCGCCCAGCGTCTGCAGCCGCTCCACCAACCGGCTGTAGCCGCGTTCAACCGTCTCCAGCGGCTCGATCCGGCTCTGCCCGTCGGCAGCGAGCGCCGCCGCGATCAACGCCATACCCGAGCGGATGTCACGGCTATCGAGACTCTTGCCCTTCAGCTTGCGAGGGCCGGTCACGATGATGCGATGGGGATCGCACAGGAAGAGATCCGCACCCATGCCGCTCATCTGTTCCAGCGCGAACAATCGCAACTCGTAGAGCCAGTCGTGGACCAGCGTGGCGCCCTCGGCCTGCGTCGCCAGCACGGTCACGAGGCTGACCAGGTCACTGGGAAAACTCGGCCACAGCCCGGTGGTGATGCGCCCCGCGCCGATGAGGCGTGACGCCTCCACCCGGAAGACGTCGTTGTCCTGCACGCAGTGGACGCGCATTTTCTTCAACACCGTCGCGACCACTTCCATGTCGACCGGGCGCGTACCGCCAATCTCAACGTGACCCCCGGTGATGGCGCCGGTCACCGCCCAGCTCCCCGCCTCGATGTAGTCTCCGTCGAGGGTCTTCCCAGCGCCAGCCGGCTTCCCCACGCCCTCGACCCGAATGGTGTGTGAGCCCTCGCCGGTGATCCCCACCCCCATGGCCCGCAGGAACGCCCCAAGCTCCACGACGTGCGGCTCACATGCAGCGTGTCGAATCTCGGTGACGCCAATGGCCGCGGCCGCCGCCAGCATGGCGGTCTCGGTGCCGGTCACCGAGGCTTCATCCAGATAGATCGACGCCGACTTCAAGCCGTTGGGCGCTTCGAGGCGATGCCCGGTGCCCTCAACGACGTGCGCGCCCATCGCCGAGAGCGCGGCAAGGTGAGTGGTGATGGTGCGGCGGGCCGGAAAATCGCCGCCGGGCGGCGCCACGATCGCGCGGCCGCGCCGCGCCAGCAGTGGTCCGAGCAACAGCACCGAGCCGCGCAGGCGGCCGACCAGGGCGCTGTCGGGTTCGTCCTTGGTCACTTCAATGCAGCGGATGCGCAAGGTCGTACTGCCGATGCCATCGATCTCGGCGCCGAGGTCCAGCAGCAGCCGCGCCATCACCTCGACGTCGGCGATGCGAGGCACGTTGCGCAGCGTGCACCACTCAGTAGTGAGCAGGCACGCCGCCATCAGCGGCAGCGCCGTATTCTTGTTTCCCTCGACGTCGATGCGGCCCTCGATCCGGTGGCCGCCTTCAATCACCAATGTGGACATGATTCAGAACTCACCGAGGCAGATGATCTCATCTCGCAGCGTGACGCCGAAGCGTTCTTTCACGGCTGACCGGCATTGCTCGATCAGGGTTTTGAGGTCGGCGGCAGTGGCCGTGCCATCGTTTAGGAAAAAATTGGCATGGGTCGGCGACACCCGCGCTCCGGCGTGGACCGCGCCCTTCAGGCCGGCCCGGTCAATCAGCGCCCCGGCCGAGGGCGCCATGCCGTCAGGGATGCGGTCCTGCGCCGGATCAGGGTTCATGAAGATGCATCCCGCGCTGGGCGATTCCAAGGGCTGCGTCTGCTTGCGAAACGCCAGCGACTCGCGCGCCACCAGGCGCAAGGCCGACGGGTCACCACCGGGCGTCACCCGCAACGCGACCCACAATACGATCTCGCCAGTCCGCTTCAGCCGGCTGTAGTCGTAGTCAAACTCCATCCGGTCGGCCGGCACCTGCAGCAACCTGCCGTCGGGTCTCAACAGCCGAACGCTTTCGACCAGGTCGCCGATGTTGGCCTTCTTCCAATGGGCGTTGCCGAAGATGGCGCCGCCGACGGTGCCGGGTGTCCCGGCCCAGGCCTCGAGGCCGGCGTAGCCCCGGTTGATTGTCCATCGCACCAGGCCATTGATGGTGATCGCCGCGTCGGCGCGAACCAAGCGGTCCCCGACGGCATTCACGTCGCCACCGCGCGGCCTGATCACCAGGCCCCGCACGCCACGGTCCGAGACCAGGACATTCGAGCCGCCGCCCAGCATGGTGACCGGCGCGCCGGCCGTTCGCGCGACCTGAAGAGCTCGCAGCATCTCGTCGGAATTCACCGGCTCAAACAGCACGTCGGCGGGCCCACCCACTTTGAATGTGGTCAGGGGCGCGAGTGGCGCATCCACCTTGATGCGGTCAGCACCGAATGCCCCGGCCATGGCCGTGACCAGGGCGCTCACGATACATCCTTCATGTCGGCAGACCGCAGCAACTGCCGTTCGTGAGCAATCAGCGCCGCCACGGCGCCCTGGCGCGAGCACACGGCGAACTCGATGAAGTCACCGGGCGCCAGCTGGCCGGCCAGTGGCAGGTCTGCCGTGATCACATAACCGATTTTCGGATACCCACCTGCCGTTTGTCGATCAGCCATCAACAGAATCGGCTCGCCTGACGTGGGGACCTGAATTGCGCCCATGCCAACGGGCTCTGAGACCAACTCCCGTTCGTCAAGGCGCGCCAGCGGCGGGCCTTCCAGGCAATACCCCATCCGGTTGGAGCGGGGGGAAATGCGGAAGCGCACGCCGACCAGGGCCTTCAGCGCGTCGGGCTGGAACCAATCGTCCTGCGGCCCAGGCACCACGCGCAGCCGCGCCCGCCGGCCGGTGGGCAGCGTCAGGCCCACCCCTTTCCGCACCGGCCGCGACGCGGTCTGCGCCAGCAGCGGCACCCGGTCGCCCGGCATCAGCGCACGGCCACTGAGGCCGCCCATGCCACTCACCAGATGCGTGGCACGGCTACCGAGCACACCGTCGGTAAGAATGCCGCCGGCGACGCTGAGGTAGGCACGCGCGCCCTGGACCAGTCGGCCAAACTTCAGCCGCTGACCGGCCTGAACGGCGAATGACGTGTCGATGGGCACGGCCTGGCCGTCACAGCTCGCCTCGAACAGCGCCCCGGCGATCGCCATGATCGTGTCCACCTCGATCAGGAGCTCGGGACCAATCATGGTGATCTCGAGGGTCGCGGCCGCCGGATCGTTGCCAACCAGGTGATTTGCCAGCCGGTGTGAAAACCCGTCCATGGGCCCCGCGACTGGGACACCGACAGCCTGGTGACCATAGCGGCCGAGGTCCTGGATGGTGGTCAATAGTCCCGGCCTGATCACTTCCAGCGCGCCAAGGCTCATCGACACGAACCCGCAAGCGGCACGAACCGCACCTCGTCACCAGGCGCGAGCAGGCTCGCCTGTGAGCGAGTGGGGTCGAACATCACGGTCGAGGTGCGACCAATCAACTGCCAGCCGCCAGGACTCGCGATCGGGTAGACCCCCGTCTGCTCGCCCGCGATCCCGACGGAGCCGGCCGGCACGCGTTCCCGCGGAACGCGATGCCTCGGCATGGCGATCGTCGCATCCACCCGTCCCATGTAGGCGAAGCCGGGCACAAAGCCAAGCATGTAGACGCGATACGTGCGCGCGGCATGACGCTCGACCACGTCTGCGGGCGTGCATCCCGCGCGTTCGGCCACCGCGGCGAGATCCGGCCCGGCCTCGCCGCCGGAGAGTACTCCGATCTCGATCGGCGCTTGGGATAACTCAGTGACCATCGTCTCGACGAGGGCCACTTCGTCAGCGATCGCGGCCTCGAGGGCGGGCAGATCGGTCTGCAGCGGATCGAAATGCACGCCGATGGTGCAATACCCCGGTGCGACATCCCGGACGCCGCGCGCCTGTCGATCCCGCAGACGCGTCGCCAGGGCAATGGCCCGCGTGTTCACCAGCGGGTCAATCACCGACGCCAATTCCACCAGCAGCATCGAATCGCCGCACTCGCGAATCCTCATTGCAAGGCGCCGAGCAGCTGGCCGTGAATACCCCCGAAGCCGCCGTTAGACATCACCACGATCACGTCACCGTGGCGGGCCTCTGCTGCGACCGTTTCGACAATGGCAGCGACGGTGGGGAGATGACGGGCGGCGACCCCGCGCGTGTGCAGGTCAGCCACCAGTTGTGCTTCGGACAAGCGTTCTTCCGGCGGCAGGCGCGAGCGAAAGATCGACGCCAGCACCACTTCGTCGGCGCCGGCGAACGCGCGCGCGAAGTCGTCCTGAAACACCCGCCGGCACGACGAGGCGGAGCGGGGCTCGAAGATCGCCCAAATTCTACGGTCTCCGACCGAGCGCCTGAGGGCCTTCAGCGTTTCCTCAACCGCCGTCGGATGGTGCGCGAAATCGTCGTACACGACGACGCCGCGTTCCTCACCGACCACTTCGAGGCGCCGCTTGACCCCGGCGAACTTAGCCAGCCCATCACGCAGCGCATCCATACCGAGGCCCAGGTCGACACCCACGGCAATGGCCGCCAGCGCGTTGCGCACGTTGTGTTCGCCGAGCATCGTCATTCGGAAGCGGCCGTGGTCCCGCTGACCGTGCATGACAGTAAACGAGGTGTCGGCGCCACTGCTAATCTCCACCGCGCGCCAATCCGCCGAATCCGCCAATCCGAAGGTCTGCACTCGACTGCGTGCGAGAGGCGCGAGGGCCGCCGCATCGGGACTGTCGATGCCGAGCAGCGTCAGGCCATGTCGCGGCACCAGGTTGACCAACCGCTTGAAAGCCAACCGGACTTCCTCGATATTGGCGTAGATGTCAGCGTGATCGAACTCGATGTTGTTGACCACCGCGATATCCGGCAGGTACTTCAGGAACTTGGCCGTCTTGTCGAAGTAGGCGCTGTCGTACTCATCGCCCTCAATCACGAAGGCCTTGCCCCGCCCAACGCGATAGCTCGCGCCGCCGGCACCGAAGTTACGGGCAATACCACCGACCAGCACCGTGGGATCCGCGCCGCCCGCGGTCAACAGCCATCCTGTCATCGACGTCGTCGTGGTCTTGCCGTGGGTGCCGGCAATCACGACCGAGTGCGCGTCCCACAACCAGTGGTCCCGGATAGCTTCGGGCAGCGAGGTGTAACGCAGGTTGCGATCGAGCACCGCCTCCAGTTCCGCGTTGCCACGCGAGATGGCGTTGCCGACAACGACGAGATCGAGAGCGCCAGCCACATGTTCCAGCCGGTAGCCTTCGAGCACCGTAATGCCTTCGGCGACGAGGAAGTCGCTCATCGGCGGATATACGTGCTCGTCGGACCCGCTGACGTCGTTGCCGCCGTGCTTCAGCAACGCGGCCAACGTGGCCATGGCTGTTCCACAGACGCCGATCAGGTGCACGCGAGCCACTAGGACACTGCTTCCTCGGTGATGATGACTGCGGGTGAGCCACTGCCGGAAATTTCGGCGCGCACGCCAAACGGCAGCGTCCAGGTCGCTCCGGCTGTGTGCCCAGACGGGAATCCAAAGAGCACTGGCCCCGCGAAGCCCGCGGTGAAGTCGCGCAGAACGTCGCGAATCACCGGGTCGCCTCCCGGCTCGTCGCATCCCGGGAATTCGCCAAAGACAATGGCGCGCGCGCCACTGAACACACCGGCCTGAACCAACTGGGTCAGCATGCGATGAATTCGATACGGCCGCTCGCCGATGTCCTCGAGGAACAGCACACCCCCGGGCGGTGGCGCAAACGCCCACGGTGTGCCGAGCGATGACACCAGTTGCGTGATAGTGCCGCCCAGCAAGGTCCCGCTGGCCACACCCGGACTGAGCACTTCGAGCGCTGCCGGGCGCAGCTCGCCCGCCGGCTCGGCGGACATCACGACGCGGCGAAACGAGGACTCGTCGTAGGCGGTCGGCCCCTGCGACAACCGGCGGTCGATCATCGGGCCATGAATCGCGGCGAGGCCGTGCTGCTGATAGAACGAGAGGATGGCGGTGATGTCGCTGTAGCCGATCAGCGCTTTGCGCGAACGGCGCAACAACTCTGGGTCCAGCAATGGCAGCAACTGAGCGCTGCCATACCCGCCGCGCATGGCAATCAATGCACTAATAGAAGGATCCGCCCAGGCCTTCTGGATCGCCTGGGCGCGGACGGCCGCAGCGCCGGCGACGAACCGGTCCCGGTCGAAGATCGATTCGTCATAGACCGCCTCGAGGCCCAGGCGCGCCAACTCCGCGACGCCGGCAGTCAGTTCCTCGGCCGGAAACGAACTGGCTGGGGCGACGAGCGCCACGCGATCGCCCGACTTCACCTGGCGTAGCGTGATCACAGGAACGCCGCCATTTGGGCGGCTACCGCCTGATGTTCCTCGCGGCCCAGCATCTGGCGCAAGTTGCGGATGCGCTGGCCTGCCGCGGGCCGGTCGGCCATCAGGAAACGCTCCTTCGCCCGTCGCAGCCTCATGAACGCATCGTCACACCGTGCCGCCGTGATGATCCCGGATTCGACCGCGCGGACCAACGACTCGAGCGTGCGGGCCTGCAGGTCGAGGTCGCCACTGCAAATCAGAATGCCGTCGCAGCCGGCACGAATCGCTTCGACGGCTGACTCCGGCACCGGATAGCGCGCGCTGACCGCCTTCATCTCGAGATCGTCGCTCAGAATCACTCCCTCGAAGCCCAGCTCGTCACGTAACAGGGCTTGCACGACCTTGGAGGACAGCGTCGACGGGCGCTCGTCGTCCAGTGACGGCACGAGCACATGCGCGGTCATGATGAATGCCACCTGCGCGGCGATGGCTGCGCGGAACGGCTCGAACTCGACGGCCCGCAGCCGATCGGGCGGATGTTCGACGAGCGGGAGTTCGAAGTGAGAGTCGGTGCTGGTGTCGCCGTGTCCCGGAAAATGTTTGCCGCAGGCGGCGACGCCAGACGCCTGCAGCGTCTTGATGATGACGGTGCCAAGCCGCGCCACATCCTCGGCCCGCTCGGACAGGGCTCGATCGCCAATCACCGGGTTCTTCGCGTTGGTATGGATGTCGAGGACCGGCGCGTAGTCCAGCGTGATGCCAACGGCATGCAGTTCGCCCGCCAGCGCTCTGGCGAATCGCTCGGCGAGCGCCTCGCCCTCCTCGCGGCCGGCACGCCCAATCGTGGCCATGGGCGGCCATTTCGTGAAAGGCTCCTTCAGCCTGGCGACCCGGCCGCCTTCCTGATCGACGCTGACCCATGCCGGACTGGTCCGGCCGAGGGCCTCGCCCTCTGCTGCCAGTTCGGCCACCTGCTCGGGCGCCTCGATGTTGCGGCTGAACAGGATCACGCCGCCCAGGTCGAACTCGCGCGCCAGCGACCGCATCTCCACCGGCATGGTGCGATCAGGAATGCTGCCGATCAGGAACTGGCCTAGGTCGCGTCTCGTGGCTAAAGGCATACCGGTATGGGAATTATAATTGCGTCGTGCGTATCTCAGCGTCGGCTCCGACACGAATTGATCTGGCAGGCGGCACCATCGACATCTGGCCGCTGTACCTGTTCCACTCCGGTGCCCAGACGCTGCACATCGCGATCAGCCTCCGGGCGCACGCGTGGATTGAGCCACGGCCCGACCAGCGGATCGAGCTCGTCTCCGAGGACACCGACCGCATGGTCAACCTGCCGGCGGATCAGCTCAGGAACGATGAGACGCTGCCCTTGCTCGGGCGGCTGGTGCACCGCTTCGGGGCGCGCGGCCTGCGACTGACCACGCGTGGCGAATCACCTGCCGGCGCCGGCATTGCCGGTTCGTCGGCCCTGAACATCGCCATCTGCGGCGCGCTGGCACGTTTTACCGATCAGGATCTCGACCCGGAGACCCTGATGGACGTCGCCAAGGACGTCGAGGCCCAGGTGATTCACGTGCCGACCGGCCTGCAGGATTATCGACCGGCCATGTACGGCGGCATTGCGGCGCTCGAACTGGAGGCTGGCCGCTCGGTCCGCGTGGCCCTGGATGTCGATCCCGACGAGCTGCAACGCCGACTGGTCCTTTGTTACACTGGTGAGCCGCGCAACTCCGGGACCAATAACTGGGAGATCACCAAGCGGCACATCGATGGCGATCGCCACATCTTCGATTGCTTCGAGCGCATCCGCGACACCGCGGCGGCCATGCGGCTGGCGCTGACACGTAGCGACTGGGAGACCTCCGCGCGGTGTCTCGCCACCGAGTGGGAGAATCGCAAGCGCCTGGCCCCAGGGGTTACCACCACTGCCATCGACGACCTGATCGCATGCGCCCTCGGGGCCGGTGCACAGGGCGCCAAGGTCTGCGGCGCCGGTGGTGGCGGCTGCCTGGTCTGCATGGCCCCTCCCGACCAGGTGCCCGCAGTTCGCGACGCGCTCACTGACGGCGGTGCCCGCATTCTCGACTTCCGCATCGAGACCACCGGCCTCAGCGTGGTCCAGGAATGAGCACGCCCCTGGCCGCCCCACTCGACAACCGCGCCGTCGCGCGGGTGCTCACTGAGATCGCCGACTTGCTCGAGCTCAAGGGTGAGAATCCGTTCAAGATTCGCGCGTATCGTAACGGCGCCGACGTCGTCGCGCACGCCGCCGAAGCGGCGTTGGGACTGGACGAAGCCGGGCTGCGCGCCTGGACCGGCATTGGCAAGGACCTCGCCACCCGCATTCGCGACATCGCGGCCACCGGCACCTGCGAGGTCCGCCAGGAACTGCTGAAGGAGTTTCCCGAGACGCTGCTCGAGGTGCTGTGCCTGCAAGGTGTTGGCCCCAAGACCGTGGCGCTCCTGTACAGGGAGCTGCACATCAAGAGCCTCGACGACCTGAGCCAGGCGGCGAAGGCGGGCCGCGTTCGTGGCATCAAGGGGATGGGTGCAAAGAAAGAGGACCTGATTCTCAAGGCGATTGAAGAACGCCAGCGCCATGCCGGCCGTCATCTGTTGGCGAAGGCCACTGAGGTCGCAGACGCACTGGTGGCATACCTCGCGAGTCATGCGCCGGCCGCCACGATCGTGACGGTGGGCAGCGTGCGTCGTGGCGCCGAGACCAGTGGCGACCTCGACCTGCTCGCCACCGGCGCCGGGGCGTCGCTGGCCGATGCCTTCGTGACCTACCCCACCGTCGAACGCGTGCTGGGGCACGGTCCGACCAAGGCCAGCGTGCTGCTGCGCGGCGGCTACCAGGCCGACTTGCGGATTGTGCTGCCGGAACAACGTGGCGCAGCCATGCAGTATTTCACCGGAGCGAAGGCCCACAACATCGCACTCCGCGATCGCGCGCTCGCGCGTGGCTGGAAGCTGAACGAGTACGGATTGTTCGACGCCCACGATCAGGCGATTGCCGGTGCCAACGAGGAAGGCATCTACGAGGCCCTCGACCTGGCCTGGATTCCGCCTGAGCTCAGGGAGAATCGCGGCGAACTGGCGGCCGCGGAGGGCGCCACCCTGCCGGTCCTGGTCACGCCGGCCGACCTGAAAGGCGATGTGCACATGCACACGACCGAGTCTGATGGCCGGGAGTCACTGGAATCAATGGTCGCGGCGGCACAAGCTCGCGGCCTGCAATACATCGCGATCACCGATCACACGCAGTCGCTGGCCATGACCAATGGGCTCGACGAAGAGCGCACGTACGCCGCGGCCGAGCACATTCGCGCGTATTCGACCACGCTCACGGGATTCACCGTACTGGCCGGCATCGAGTGCGACATCCTCGCCGACGGCACACTCGACCTTGCGGACGACTGCCTCGCCTCTCTCGATCTCGTCGTAGCCTCGGTCCATTCCGCGATGCAACAAGACGAAGCGGAAATGACGATGCGGGTCATCAAGGCCATCGAGCATCCGTCAGTGGACATCATCGGTCATCTCACCGGCCGCATGCTGCTACGCCGCGAACCGTCACGCGTCAACGTCGAGAAGGTCATCGACGCCGCGGCGGCCAACGGAGTCGCCATCGAGATCAACTCGCAGCCTCACCGCCTGGATCTCTCTGACAGCCATGCGCGCCTGGCGCGGGATCGGGGCGTCAAGATCGTGATCAACTCCGATGCCCACGAGATCGCTGCGCTCGGCTACATCCGCTGGGGCGTGCTCACGGCTCGTCGGGCCTGGCTCGGCCCAGCGGACGTGTTGAACACATTGCCTGTGGCCCAGTTCCGCAAGGCGCTACGCCGGGACCGCGCGTAGGGGTCTAACCCCGTATAATGGCGGCGCATGGACGCCGTCGAGGAAATCAAGAAGCTGTACTACGCCGCCACCAAGTCAACCATCCAGAGGGACGTCGAGCGCGCCATCGACCTGCTCAAGGCGATGCCAAGCGAAGACGAACGCGAGCGGGCCGCAGTCTACATGGATGGGTTGTCGCAAATGCGGTCGGAGTGGGCGCAGGCCGTGCGCGGCGGCGTCAGTGCTGCGACGAGCTCAGGCACTTCTTCGCGGACAGGCGCAAGGCCTCGGGGACGTTCCGGTCCGTCGTCAGCCGCTTCACGTCGCTCTCGGTAAGGCACTGCATCATCGTCATCGTGTAAATTTTCGTCCATGCGCGGCTGTTGCCGATCGGACCCAGGATGTCGTCGGAGACATTCCCCGTCATGGCGAAGGCTTCGATCTCGGCGTCGTTGACCGTGGGGGCAACTGAGCACGGCCGATGCGACCATGCAATTTGGCTCGCGAATCAGCGCTGACTCACCCTCTTCCTGCCCGACGTCCACACCTGATTCGCCGGTATTGATCAGCGACTTTTCGAAATCAGGAGCAGGCGACGAACGCCGCCACCAGTTCGGCCGACAGCAACTGCAGGGTGGCGTTGGCGGTGTCGCGGATCTCGAAGTTGGCGTCCGCCGACAGAATCATCAGAATACCCAGTTATTCGAGGGTGAGCGGCGCCACCGCGAGCAGCCGCACGTCATGAGCGTCTTCACCGCGCCGGAAGAAATCCAGCAACGGACTACCGAGGCCAGCGGCCATTACTAGCGGACCAGGAAGTCTTCGTAGTCGTCGCGGCCAATGCGCACCGACAGCACTTCACCGGGGGCACCCAGCAACCGACCGGCTTGGCCGTTGATGCTGAACTGCACGGCCGAGGCATTGTCGCCCAGCAACCAGAGTTCCTCGCCGAGCTCGATCGGCAGCGTCTCGCCTTGTTCCACCGTGCGGCCGAGAATCTCGCGTCCGTCAGCGACAATCCGCAGCTGGCAGCGGGACGACATCGTCAGCGTCACGACCACCGGCCTCGGCAGGGTCATCGCTGCCGCCGCGAAACCACCGGCGGGCAGCACCTCTGAACGTCCCGGAGCGGAGATTAGCGCGGCTTCCACGATCGCGCTCCCCGCGCTGACGCGCGACGACGACCACGCAAAATAGGCCACGCCAGCCACCAGCGGCAACACGACGCCGGCTAACGTGAGAATGGCCTGCAGCGATCGCGACGGCTCGTCACTGCTCGCGACGACCGCCGACTCAGGCGCCGGAAGATCGTTGGGATGCGCCGCCGAAAATTCACTGAGCAGCTGACCGGGGTTGAGGCCGACTTCCCTCGCCACGACCTTCACGATAGCGCGGCGATAGATGCCCTCGGGCAGCGCCGAGATGCAGTCACCCTCCAGCGATTCGATTGTACGCACCGACAGCTTCGTGATCTCAGCGAGCTGTCGGCAAGACAGACCTTTGGCTTCACGAGCCTGCCTGAGACGAGTCGCCGGTTCGAGCGGGTGCTGCATAGCTGATAGTGCGGTGGACGAACCTTGGTTAATTACCAGAACTGCCGGTCTTTCAAGGGCGCAGAGCCGATATCTTAGGGAACGGGATGCGCTGAGTCAAACCCCAAACGCATGTCGATGACTCGTTTCTGCACAAACTCCGACAGGCCCTGACCTGGCCCCGGAATGAAGGCGCCGATCGCCGCGAGACCCGCTGCGCCACTAGCCGCCACGAGAGGGATCGATGGCAGGTCGATTCCGCCGAGCGCCAGCACCGGCCGACCGCCTGCTGAGCGGACCACGGCCGCTAGTCCTACCCACCCAAGGCCAGTCACTGCCGGCTTCGAAAGCGTCGGCAGCACGGTGCCCGCCACCAGGTAATCGGCCTCGTCGGCAACACCCTTCTTTGCCAATGCGTGCAAAGACCGGCCAATCAGGAAACCGGGTGGGGTCAGCGCCCGGGCCGACTCGACTGGAAACGAGCGCTCCTTCAGATGAACGCCCGCGGCACCGGCTGCCAATGCTACGTCCAGTCGGTCGTTGACGACGATGCGGGTCGCCGTGTGCCGGGTGTCAGACACCACGGCCTTCGCCAGCCTCAGCAGGTCCGCAGCATCGAGATCGGGTTCCCGCAACTGGACCAGGTCGATGCCGGCGGCCGCCGCCGCAAACACCTGCGCCCGGACAGCGTCGATCCATTCGCGGGCTTCCAGCCGGAGTGCCATGCCAAGCCGCCGCCGGTCCGTCACCAGGCAGAGCATCATTCCGGATCGTTGTCGGGCAGCGTGGCAACCCGGGCCCCGAAGGCATCAGCCAGTTCGACCAGCGCCGCGACGATGTTCACCAACCCGAGGCCACTGAGGGCGCCGCGAAGGTAGTTGCTGGTCAACAGCGCCTCGCTCAATCGGGACCATTCCACAAAATAGTTGCGCTCCCAGAAGTTGGTCCAGGGGATCAACACCAGCAGGAGCCCTGTTTCGAGCTGGAGTGCGACGAAGAGGAGGCGCCTGAACAGGACTCAGCCCCGAGCCTGTACTTCGGACAGCCGGTCGATGTGTCCAGAGACGTCGCGGTAGCGGCCTGACTCGGACTCGACAAAGACCGCGAGGGCACGGAAACTCTCCCCTGCCAGTTCCGGGGTCTTGGCAAGATCGTAGAGCAGCGACCGGCCGCGGAACACCTGGTCGAGTGATCGCAGCTCCGGCGGGGAGGGTGCGGCCAGCTCGATCTTCGCCAGGGTGTTCCAGAGGGCCGGGTCGGTGCCGGCGGTCGCCGCCGACAGGGAGGAACGGGCCTTGTTCAGGTCGCCCGACTGCAACAGTGCAGACATGTCGTCTGGCTGGTTCGCGCGTACGTAGAGGTCGCCAATGACGTTGGCGCTGTTCCAATCGCGGGGTTGGGCCTCGACGACCTTGACGTACTCCACGATGGCCGCATCGATGCGCCCCAGATGGAGTGCTTTTTCCGCGCGCTCGAGCGCGCCTTCATGATCGAACGGCGGCACTTTGTACGGCCCTCAGGCAATGGTATCAAACAGGCTGGCCGGTCGGAACGATCGCCGATGCTGCGGCGAGTAGCCAAACCGTGCAACGGCTGCCAGGTGTTCGGCGGTCGCATAGCCCTTATGTCGGTCGAAACCATATCGCGGGTCAGCACTATGGAGCTCTTGCATCATTCGATCCCGGCTCACTTTCGCGACAATCGAGGCGGCTGCGATGGCGGACGAGCGGCGGTCGCCGCCAATCACCCCGCACTGAGCCATCGGCAATGACGGAATTCGAAAGGCATCGACCAAAACTGCGTCCGGCAGGGGCACCAGGTCGAGAACGGCCCGACGCATGGCCTGCAGGCTGGCCTGGTGGATGTTGATGCGATCGATTTCGCCGGGACCGACCGCAACGACGGTCCAGGCGATGGCCTTGCTGGTGATCTCGCTGTGCAAACGCTCGCGTTGCGCGGCGGTCAGCGCCTTGGAATCGGCCAGGCCGTCAATGCGCCGATCGGGATCGAGAATGACCGCACCGGCCATCACCGGTCCGGCCAGGCATCCTCGCCCCACTTCATCGACCCCAGCGACACAGACAAAGCCGTATCGCCGGAGCGCATTCTCGAGCGTGCGTCGTGCGGAGACCCTTGGCACTTCAGGCACCCGTACGCACGGTCCGCACTAGGAGGTCTTCTTGACTTCCTTCATGCGGGCCGCCTTGCCCTTGAGGTCGCGCAGGAAGTACAGCTTCGCGCGGCGGACCTTGGCAGAGCGCAGCACTTCGAGCTTGGAGATCGTCGGCGAGTGCAGCGGGAAAATACGCTCCACACCCTGACTGAACGACACCTTGCGCACGGTGAAGGTGGCGCGATTGCCGCCGTTGCGAATGCCGATGACGATACCCTCAAACACCTGAATCCGTTCCTTGTCGCCTTCTTTCACTCGCACGTGCACGCGCACCGTATCGCCGGCCTTCATGCGGGGCCGTTCGGTCAGTTGCGCCTTCTCAACCATCTCCATCGTCGTCATGACTTGCTCCTTTTGCTCAACCAGTCGTGTTCATCGGCGTCGAGCGCCGCGTCTGCCAGAAGCTCCGGCCGCCGTTCGGCCGTCCGTTCGAGCGCCGCGTTGCGCCGCCACCGGCGAATTTCTGCGTGATGCCCCGACACCAACACGCCGGGCACCGACCGTCCTTCAAACTCCGCGGGTCTCGTGTAGTGCGGGTAATCGAGCACCCCGCGCGTAAACGAATCCCCCGCCACCGACTGCTCGTCCCCGACGACGCCAGGGACCAGCCGGGCCACGGCATCGATCACGGCCAGCGCCGGGATCTCGCCGCCTGACAGCACGTAGTCGCCGATCGACAGTTCCTCGGTCGTCAGCACCTCTCGCACCCGCTCGTCGATGCCTTCGTAGCGGCCGCATAGCAGGACGATGTGTCCTAGTGCGACCAACCGCCGCGCCCCAGCCTGGGTAAACGGCACCCCCGCCGGCGTCAACATCACCACGGCATCCGGCGTCCCACGGCGCTCGCGAATGGCGGCGAGCGCGGCGAAGAACGGCTCGGGCTTCATCACCATGCCCGGGCCGCCGCCAAACGGCACATCATCCACGACGTGATGCTTGTCCGTCGTGTAGTCTCGGAGATTGTGGACCTCGATGTCGATCAGGCCACTGGTGCGGGCCCGTCCCACCACACCCTCCGCGAGGCCGGCTTCGACCATGCGCGGAAAGATGGTGATGACGTCGACCTTCACCGCCAATCTCCGTTCAGTGCCAACAGCCCGTCTGGCGGCCGCACCGTAATGCGTTTCGCCGCGACGTCGACCGTGCAAATCTCGTCGGCCAGCGGAATCAGCAGCTCACTGCGCTTGCCCGCCACCACCAGCCGCGCCTGCGCGCTGTCGTCCAGCACGTCGGTCACGCGTCCCACCAGCTCGCCCGCCTCAGTTACCACCTCGCACCCAATCAGGTCGCGGTGGAAGAACTCGCCCTCGGGCAAGAGCTCATCGTGGACTTCGTCGGTGCGCAGCTGCTGGCCGGCCAGCAACTCCGCGTCGTTCATCGAGCCGATGCCCGAGAACATGATTACCGGGCGGCCTTGATGCATCCGCATCGTGACCACCTCAAGCGTCGAGGGCGTGCCCTCGCGTCGCCGCGTCCACAACCGGGCGCCCTCGCGGAAGCGCACTTCCGGGAAGTCAGTCTCGGGGTTGACGATCACCTCGCCACGATTACCATGCGTCCGGGCAATCACGCCCACGAGGATGCCGTCGTCCCAGTTCACGGGACTTAGCTGCGTCCGGTTTGGTCGCGAATGTCGAGGCTAACCTTCTTGTCGTCAGCCTCTGCGGCACTCGCCAGCAGCGTGCGCAGCGCGGCGGCGGTGCGGCCCTGCCTGCCGATGACGCGGCCGAGATCGCCCGAGGCCACCTGCAGTTCGTACACCGTCGTGCCACGACGCTCCGATTCCCGTACGTTCACAACCTCTGGCTGGTCGGCCAGGGCTTTCGCGACGGTTTCGATAAGTCCTTTAAGATCCGCCACGGCCGTCCTTAAACGGTCGGGGCCGCCGCTGGGGCGGCCGCCTGCGCCGTCACCGGCTCAACCACGACGCCACGGTCACGAGTCATGTGCTTGGCCATCAGCGTGCGCACCGAATCGGACGGGCGCGCGCCCACCTTGACCCAGTGTGCGACACGGTCCTTGTTGATCTCAAACACGGCCGGCCTAACACGTGGATTGTAGAACCCGAGCACGTCGATGAACTGGCCCTCCTTCTTCGAGCGGGCTTCTGAGACCACGATCCGGAAAAACGGGCGCTTCTTCGAACCAGTACGACGCATGCGAATCGACAACATCTTGAACTCTCAACCTGCGGCACACCGTGGCCGCGCTTCTGGTTACCAAATGGCCGCACTAAAGTGCGGCCCTGCGACTGACTAACGCATCAAGCTAAACGGGCTCTTCCGTTTCTTCTTCGGTGCCGCCGCGATGGGCTCGCCCGTCATTTGGCCCACCATCTTCAACATCCGTTGCATCTCGACAAACTGCTTCAATAACCGGTTGACGTCCTCAACCGTGGTGCCGCTGCCCTTCGCGACGCGCTTGCGGCGGCTCCCGTCGAGCAGGTCCGCCTGCTTCCGCTCGGCGGGCGTCATCGAGTTGATGATCGCTTCGATTCGCCCAAGCTGCTTCTCGTCTGGCTTCTGGCCGGCCAGTTCCTTCATGCCGCCCATCCCCGGCAGCATGCCCATGATCTTCTCGAGCGGGCCCATCCGCTTCAACATCCGCAGCTGATCGCGAAAGTCTTCCAGCGTGAATCCACCCTTGCGGATCTTCGCTTCCAGCTTTTCGGCGTCGCCCTGGTCGATGACCTCTTCGGCCCTCTCGAGCAGCGACAGCACGTCGCCCATGCCAGCATGCGCGACACGAACCGATCCGCGTGGAACGGCTCGAAGTCTTCCAGCTTCTCGCCGCTGCCGACAAACGCAATCGGCACGCCGACGACCGAGACCACCGAGAGCGCCGCGCCACCGCGCGCATCGCCGTCGATCTTGGTCAGGACGACGCCGGTGACGCCCATCTGCGCGTTGAACTCGCCCGCGCTCTTGATGGCGTCCTGCCCCGTCATCGCATCCGCGACATAGAGCACGTCGGTCGGTCCCGCCACCTCCCGAATCGCGACCAGCTCCTGCATGAGCTCGTCGTCGATGTGCAGCCGGCCCGCCGTGTCCACAATGACCACGTCGTTGCCGACCGCCTTGGCCTCGGCGAGCGCGCTCTTCGTGCGCGACACCGGGTCCATGTTGCCGACCGGCTCGTGCACACGCACACCGGCTTGCTGGGCGACGATGGCCAACTGCTGGATGGCCGCCGGGCGCCTGACGTCGGTCGAAACCACAATGGGGTGGCGGCCCTGCTTCGCCAGCCACTTGGCCAGCTTGCCCGTCGTCGTCGTCTTACCCGAGCCCTGAAGCCCGAGCATCACAATCACGCGCGGCCGGGCCGCGGTCTCGGTCAGGCCGCCCTTCGCATCGCCGAACAGCGCGAGCAGCTCATCACGAACGATCTTGATGACCTGCTGGCTCGGCGTCAGGCTTTTGAGGACCGCCTGGTCCATCGCCCGATCGCGTACGCGATCGACGAAGGCCTTGACGACCTTGAAGTTGACATCGGCCTCGAGCAACGCCAGCCGGATTTCCCGGAGGACGCTCTCGACCGTCGCTGCTGTGAGACGTGTTTCTCCCTTGATTGACTGGAAGACGTCCTGCAGACGATTACTTAACGCGTCGAACAAACCCTTATTCTACATGAACTTCAAGAGATTGGTCAAACCGACTTGAGATGGTGCCCGAGCTTGTCCTTCTTCACTTTCAGGTACTTTCTGGTGGTGTCGGAGGCCGCTATTTCAAGTGGGAGCGTCGACGAGACTGACAGCCCGTACCCCTGTAGCCCCACGAACTTACGGGGATTGTTGGTCAACAGCCGCATGGTTAGGACACCGAGGTGGCGAAGAATCTGTGCGCCAATGCCATAGTCGCGCTGGTCGGGCTTGAACCCGAGCTTTTCATTGGCTTCGACGGTATCGAAGCCCTGGTCCTGCAGGGCGTAAGCCCGAATCTTGTTGGCCAGACCAATGCCCCGGCCCTCCTGGTTGAGATACAGCAACACGCCCCGGCCCTCGGCTGAGATTCGGCGCATGGCGGCGTCCAACTGGTCACCGCAGTCGCAGCGCGCCGAGTGGAAGACGTCGCCGGTCAGGCACTTCGAATGGACCCTGACCAGGACATCGCGGCCGCTCGTGATGTCGCCGGCCACGAGCGCAATGTGGGTCATGTCGTCGAGCAGGCTCTTGTAGGCGTGAATGCGGAACGGCCCCAGTTCGGTCGGCAGGTCGGCTTCGGCCGCCTTCTCGACCAGTCCCTCGTTCTGCATCCGGTGCCGGATCAGGTCGGCCACCGTGATCATCAGCAGTTTGTGCTTGCGCGCGAACTTCACCAGTTCCGGCACGCGCGCCATGGTGCCGTCCTTCTTGGCAATCTCGCAGATCACGCCCGCCGGCTGGAGACCGGCCATGCGCGATAGATCCACGGCGGCCTCGGTCTGGCCGGCTCGCACCAGCACACCGCCGTCGCGCGCGCGCAGCGGGAAGATATGGCCCGGCCGCGCCAGGTCGGCCGGCTTGGTCTTCTTGTCGATCGCTGTCAGCACCGTCCGCGCACGGTCCTGCGCCGAGATGCCGGTCGAGGTGCCGCGCTTGGCTTCGATACCGATGCAGAAGGCAGTTTCAAACTGCGTCGAGTTCATTTGCTGCGGCACCTGCAGCGGGATGTTCAGTTCGTCGAGCCGCGCCGCGGTCATCGGCATGCAGATCAGGCCGCGTCCATGGGTCATCATGAAATTGATCGCCTCGGGGGTGACATGCTCGGCGGCGATGGTCAGGTCGCCTTCGTTCTCGCGGTCCTCGTCGTCCACGACGATCAACATCTCACCGCGGCGGTACGCCGACACGGCTGCTTCGATCGTCGCGAAAGGCGCCTTCGGTCGCGCACCTGTGGCAATCTTCAGGGCACGGGACTTGGGCCTGGGGGCTTGGGGCTTGATAGTTGTCATGACTGGCGCAGTTCCATTCCACGTAGTACGTATTTCCCGATCAGGTCACATTCAAGATTAACCTTGTCACCCGCGCGCCACAGCTTCAGCGTCGTGCTGGCCCAGGTGTAGGGCACGATCTGAATATCAAACTGGCGCTTGCCGAGGCCGGCAACCGTTAGACTGACACCGTCCACGGCGACCGAACCCTTGCGAATGAAGCCGGCCGCCAGTGTCGCCGGAAAAGCGATCGTGATCCAGTGCGCCTCCCCCTCTGGCCGCACGTCCTCGACCGTGCCCACGCCATCGACGTGTCCCTGCACGAAGTGTCCATCTAGCCGGCCGTCGAACCGCAGCGGCCGTTCGAGGTTGACCGACTGGCCACATTGCAGCACCCCCAGGGTCGTCACCCGGGACGTCTCGGGGCCAACGTCGGCGAACACGTGCTCGCCGTCGATCAGGATCACCGTGAGGCACACGCCGTTGACGGCGAGGCTGTCGCCCAACTTAAGCTGTGTGGCGAGCGGGGTGTGGATGCTCACGCGATAGCCGCCGCCGGTGCCCGTCACCTCGGCCAGCGTCCCTACCGCCTCAACGATCCCCGTGAACATCAGCTTCCATCCAAGCATCCGGTCCGACCGTCTCAACCCGCACTGGAATCAGTTGCGACAGAGGGACCGGTATTCCACCGAAGAACTTAGCGCCCTGCTCACCCAGTACGGTGGGCGCCACAATCACGATCACACGATCGATAATACCCGCTTGCCACGCTGCGGCATGCAACGTGCCCCCACCCTCGAGCAGCAGGGTCGAAATATTCCTCGGCACCAGGGAACGGATGTCCGCCGGCAACGCGCCGGTGCCTTTAATCACGTCTGCTCCCGCCGACTGCAACGCGGCCGCACGATCGGGATGCTGCCCGGCGGCCTCGACCGTGGTCAATATTATGACCGGCCCCGCGTCGAGCGTCGAGAACACGCGGGCCGAGGGCGGCGTACGCAAGCGGCGGTCAAAGATCACCCGCGCCAGTGGCCGCGCCCGATAGCTCTCGCGCGCCGTCAACCGCGGGTCATCGGCCAGGATCGTCCCCGAACCAACCCCCACGGCATCGACCGCTCCCCGCAGGCGCTGCGTGCGGCGGTTGGCCTCGGCCGACGAGATGGCGGTGCGCACCCCGGGCGCAGCAGCGATCCGCCAATCCAGGCTGGTAGCCACCTTGGCAATGACCAGGGGACGCCCCTCGGTCTGCACCAGGGTGAAGGCGCGATTCATCCGTGCCGCGTCATCGCCAAGCAGCCCGACTTCGACCTGAATGCCGTGGCTGCGCAACTCTGCGAACCCCTGGCCGCCGACGAGTGGATTTGGATCAGTCATCGCCGCCACAACGCGGCTGATGCCTGCTGCGATGATGCGGCGCGTACACGGACCGGTACGGCCGTGATGGCCACACGGCTCGAGCGTCACGAACAACGTCGCGCCGCGGGCCTGCGCGCCGGCGTCCTGCAAGGCAAAGACCTCGGCGTGAGGCTCGCCGGCCCGCGGGTGCCGTCCCTGCCCCACGACCACTCCGTCCGGGCTGACGACCACGGCACCCACCAGCGGGTTAGGCGTCGTTACGCCCTCGGCCCGTCGCGCATGAAAGAGCGCCCGCCGCATGTAATCGGCGTCACTCACCATTTCTTCTGGAAGATGGCATCGACGTAGTCGCGCGGCGAGAACGGCAACAGGTCGTCCACGCCCTCGCCGAGACCGACGTAGCGAATCGGTAACTTCAGGTCGTGCGCGATCGCCACGGCGATGCCACCCTTCGCCGTGCCATCCAGCTTGGTGAGCACGATTCCGGTGACGCCGGCCACGTTGGTGAACTCACGGGCCTGGGCCAATCCGTTCTGCCCCACCGTCGCGTCCAGCACCAGCAGCACTTCGTGCGGGGCTCCCGGCACTTCGCGGCTGGCCACTCGCCTGATCTTGTCGAGCTCGTTCATCAAGTTGACGCGGGTGTGCAGTCGCCCGGCGGTATCCACGAGCACGACATCACGCTGTCGCGCCTTGCCAGCCGTGATGGCATCGAAGACCACGGCCGCCGGGTCTGAACCCTCGCGCGCCCTGACTAAATCGACCCCAACACGGTCGGCCCAAATCTGTAATTGATCCACCGCCGCCGCACGGAAGGTATCGGCAGCGCAAATGAGCGTCGTACGCCCCTCCAGCGTTAGCCGCTTGGCGAGCTTACCGATGGTCGTCGTCTTGCCGACACCGTTCACGCCGACGACCAGCATGACATGCGGTTGACCCGCCGTGGCAGCCACGGAGTGCACCGCGAAGGCGGGAGTCGCGGCCTCCAGCAGGCGCAGCATCTCCTGCTTTACCAGTGCCCGCAGACTTTCGCCCCGGCGTTGACGGCGGGTGACGGCGCCAACAATCTCGCCGCTGGCAGCAACCCCCACGTCGGCCATCAACAACACTTCCTCAAGCGCCTCGGCCGTCTCAGCGTCGACCTCGCGGGTCCGCGCCTCGTCCGTGTCGACGCGGCTGACGATGTCGTCGAATCGCTCGACCAGTTGCTGCGCGGTGCGCTGCAGCCCCTGCGTCAACTTGTCAAACAACCGCATCTACGTGTGTTCCAATTTCTGTTTACGCCCCATGAGACTCCGAATCGCGGCCTGCGGATCAGTGCGGCCGGCCAGCACATCCGACATCCCCTGGGCGATCGGGAGCTCGATGCCGTGGCGGGCGCCGAGCGCCAGCGCCGCTGCGGTCGTACGGACACCTTCGGCCACGGACTTGGTCCGCGCAAGAATCTGCGGCAGCGATTCGCCGCGCGCGAGCGCGATGCCCAACTGGCGATTGCGGCTCAAGCTACCGGTGCAGGTCAGCACCAGGTCGCCCAATCCGGCCAGGCCAGCCATGGTCTCCCGCTGCGCCCCCAGACCAACGGCGAGCCGTGACAGTTCCGCGAGCCCGCGCGTAATCAACGCGGCCAGCGCGTTGTGCCCGAGGCCGAGGCCTTCGACCACACCAGCGGCAATGGCAATCGTGTTCTTCAACGCGCCGCCGATCTCGACACCCACCACGTCGCCGCTGCCATACAGCCTGAGCGTGTTCGAACGGAAGTGCGCCTGGATCAACTCGACTGCCGCCGACGACTCACCGGCCGCGACCATGGCGGTGGGCAACTCACGGGCGAGTTCGATGGCAAAGCTCGGTCCCGAGAGCACGACAATGGCGGCGGCGGGACACTCGACCCGCAGCAACTCGGACATTCGCAGCATCGAGCCCTCTTCGAGGCCCTTGGCGGCGCTAATCAGCGTGCGGCCTGGCGCCATCAGAGGACTGGCCGCGCGGGCCACGGCCCGCATGCCGTGCGACGGCACGGCCATCACCACGAACTCGGCGCCGGCCAGGGCCTGATCGAGCGCCTGGGTTGGTTGCAATGCCTTCGGCAATTCGATGCCTGGCAGGTACGCGGCGTTGACGCGGGTCACTGCCATTTGTTCGGCGAGCGCCGCATCGCGCGCCCATAACCGGACGTCATGTCCGGTACGGGCGAGATGCACGGCAAGCGCTGTCCCCCAGCTGCCCGAGCCCAATACCCCGATCGTGTGTGTCATGTTCCGCTTGTCCGCCGTCGCGCGCGGCGTGAAGGTGGAAGCGCGCGTTCCGTTCGCGACCACAAGCGGCCGACGTTCCCGCGATGGCGGAACAGGATCAAGACCGCCACCACGGTGGCGCCGACATCCACCGTTCGCGGTCCTGGCGTCGACCACTCGAGGACCGGCAACAGCACGGCGGCGACGATTGAACCCAGTGAAACCAAACGCGTGCGCGCGACGGTGACGCCGAAGGCCGCCGCCGCGAGCAGCGTCGGCCACGGCGCCAGCACACCGAACACGCCACTCGCCGTCGCCACGCCTTTGCCGCCCCTGAACCCGAGCCACACGGGATAGATGTGACCCACCACCGCGGCCACGCCGGCCGCCACCGTCGCGGGTCCGCCACCCGAGAGCAGCACGGCGCCCACGCCCTTGGCCGCATCCGCAATCATCACGACCACGCCCATGCGCGGCCCGCCCGTTCGGTAGACATTGGTGGCGCCGACGTTGCCGCTGCCAACCCGGCGCAAATCCACGCCACTGGCGCCCTGCGCCACGAGGTATCCAATCGGCACTGAGCCGATGGCGTAGCCGAGCAAGATGGCGGGAAGCAGGTCCACGGTCGTGGGTCTCTCGAGGCCTATTGAGTGCTTGCCACCAGAGGGGCGTTCATCAGTCCAGTATAGTGTGGGCTTCGTTGCGACAAGTGACGGCGGTAAAGCGTGACGCGGTCGCCAAGTGAACGGGCGCTCCGCACGTCCTGCGCCTGCAGGATCTTCGGCCAGTCGACGCCGGCGCCGGCCATCTTCACGCAACCCACCGTCAGGTGCGGCAGCAACGGCCACGACACCAAGCCACAGGGCACGCGGCTGGCGCGCCGAGGGGAACATGCCAAGGCCACGCCATTCCACTCCGGAGGGCGCCACGGCAATGGGCGGTGCGAGCCTCTCGCACAATGCCGGCACGATTTCGTCCGCCACCTCGCCAATGAACCGCAGCGTCAGATGCAGGGCATCAGGCTTGACCCACGCGATCTTCGGCGGCGTTTTCACCGCCTCGATCTTGCCGCTGATGGTCTGGACCACGCGGGCGGCTTCGGCACCAACCACGTCGCCCACGTCGATGGCGACAAACCCCCTCATGCCAGCAATTGGCGGCGTAACAGGTCGATGGCCCAGTTGGCCGACATGGCCTTCACCATCTCGCGCCCGCCGGGGAACCGGAACGTGCGCACCTCGGTCCGCGCGCCGGCCACGGCAATGCAGACGGTGCCCACCGGCTTGTCGTCGCTGCCGCCACCCGGACCGGCAATGCCGGTAATGCCAACACCGACGTTCACGCCGGCGCGGTCGCGGATGCCTTCGGCCATGGCCACGGCCACCGCCTCGCTCACGGCGCCGTGTTGCTGGATCAGCGCCACCGGAACGCCCAGTAACTCCACCTTTGCCTGGTTGCTGTAGGCCACCACGCTGCGCTCGACATAATCAGAGCTGCCGGGCACATCGGTCAGCCGCGAGGTTGCCAGTCCGCCGGTGCAGGATTCCGCCAAGGCAACCCACCAGCCGCGGGCGCGCAGCAAATCGCCGACGACAGCTTCGAGTCCACGGCCGTCCGTGCTGACGACATCCTGGCCGAGTGCCGCGGTCAGTTCAGCGACGGCCACAGCCAAAACCAGAGCGGCCCGCGCCGCATCGGTCGACTGCAGCACCAGGTGCAGCTCGACCTGGCCGAGCCCTGCCAGAATGGTCGTCTCAATTCGCGGGTCCTGGACCAGCCACCGCGAATAGATCGGTTGAACAACCTCTTCCACGGCGGACTCGCCCTTGCCGGAGACACGAACCAACCGGCGATGCAGCCGCGTATCGCCTGCGAGGGCGAGTAGACGCGAGCGCACCTCGCCCGCCATCATCGGCTTCATCTCGCGAGGCGGGCCGGGCAGCAGCACAATGACCGCGCCATCATGCGTGAGCCATAGCCCAGGCGCCGTACCGTTCGGGTTCGCCAGAACGGTCGCGCCCTCGGGCACCTGCGCCTGGCGACGATTCACCGCCGGCATCGTCCAGCCACGAGAAGCAAAGCGCCTCTCCATCACGGTGATGAGTTCGGGGTCCTCGTGCATCGCCAGGCCGAGGCGCGCGGCCACGACCTCGCGCGTCAGGTCATCGTCTGTGGGGCCCAGCCCTCCGGTCAGGATCAGCACGCGGTGCCGTTGAAGCGCGTGCGCGACGTGGGTGGTCAACTCGGCACGATCGTCGCCGACGATGGACTTGAACGCCACGGCGATGCCGAGGTCGTTCAGTGTCTGGGTGATGAAGAGCGAGTTGGTATCGACCTTTTCGGGAGTCAGCAGTTCGCTGCCCACGGCGATGATCGCCGCGGCGAATGGGCGGGGATCTACGCGGTCAGCCACGATGGCATCCACCACATGCAGAACCGGAGCACGAAATACGAATAGATGCCGGCCATGGCGTCATCGAGCATGATGCCGTAGCCACCGGGCAACCGCTCCATGCGACCCGCGGGGTACGGTTTCACCACGTCGAAGAGACGGAACAACAGGAAGCCCAGCAGCACACCGGTGAGCGACACCGGCAGCAACGCCAGGGTGATCAGCATGCCGAGCACTTCATCGATGACCACCGGGCCGGGATCCTTCCGGTCGAGCGCGCGCTCGGCGCCATTCGCTGCCCAGATGCCGACAACCAGCACGGCGACGATCATGCCGAGCTCGAATGCGGGCAGGCCGACCCAGCGCACCAACGCAAACAGCGCGAGGGCGGCCAGCGAACCCGCCGTGCCGGGTGCAATCGGGAAGAAGCCCACGTACCCGAACGAGGCGACGAAGAGAGCAAACTGGTTCATTCGCTGACCACGCGGGTTCCGGCCAGGCGATCATGCACGGCACGATGATCGCTGCTGAAGAGCACCGGCGCGTACGACAGTCCGAGTGTCGCCGGCACCAGCAGGCACCCCACTGTTCGCAGGACACCGCCAGCCGCATCGAGCGGCCGGCCATCGTCACCGATGACACGCAGTTTCAACACCATTTTGCCGATCGTCTGGCCTCCCGCCACGGTGAACGTGGCAAGATAGCCGAACGCGAGGACCAGGAGGAACCCTACGAATGGCACGATCGGAATGACGCGCAGATCCTCCAGCGTGGTCTGCAGACCGGCAATTCGCAGTGTCAGGAACAGCACGGCGGCATCAACGCCGGCCAGCAGCACCAGGTCGATCACGCCAGCGCCGACCCGCACGACGAGCGGCGGGGCCTGCATCAGCGAGGCGACGGTTTCGAATGCCTCGGCGCCGGCCTCGCTGCTCTTCAGTGACGCGGTTGCCGGCTCGAACGCGAGCGGTGTCTCCATTCGTACCGGCCGGGTGGTCCTTGGCCGATTGCGCGCAATCTCTGGCGAGGCACGGCGAACGGCCAGCGGTGTGCGCGCCGCGCGCGGCGGCAACCGGGGCGCCTCATCAAACGGCAGCGCAGTCGGGCCTCCCTGAGCGTCGAGCACGGCGGCGGGAGCGTCAGCCGGCCGGCCGGCGTCATCGCCCTCGACCGCCAGCGCCATGAACGGCGCAGGCTCCGGCTCGATCGCGACCGGTGGCCGCGATTCGGGCCCAGCCTTCTCCGGCTCGGGATCGCCGAACAAGCGATCCAGGTCGATGGCACCGGCGCTCACGGTGTCAGTCTGTCGCTTGATCGCGGGCAGCTCGAAATCGGCGTTCCCTTCGCCCCCGAGGTCATGGCGAAGCGTGAGATCGCGTTCACCGACAAACGGCGACAGCGAAAAATCGTACTGGCAGTTCCGGCACCGATCGGTGGTCTCAAACCCGAGATAGCCGCACTTCGGACACTTCATTCGCGGGGCGGTGGCGATGACGGAAGTGCGGTGGGGGGTGACATCTCGGCGCTGGCGACCGCCAGCAGCTCGCGCTGAATCTCGCCGCGAAGGCGGTCGGCCTCGGGCCGCAACGAGTCGCCGAGGGGGACTCGATCGAGCGCCCGCAGGGCGTCGCGCAACTTTCCGTTCGCGAACAGGATGCGTCCCTGCGTGACGTAGGGCTCGGTTGGTGACGGGACCGGTAACCGCGCCGGTGTCACGGTGGCGGAGACCGGCAGTTCGGTCGTCGCCTGCACCGGAAACCAGTCGCTCAAGCTGTTTGGGGCAACGACCACGAAAGAGACGGCCGCCACGATCACCACGCACGCCGCGGTCGCCCACCGCAACGCGAGGTTGCCGCGACGCTGGTCCTCGTTCGGCGGATCGCCGGCAACCGCCTTGGTGCGGGCGCGTTCACGACTGACCGACGGGGCCGGCGCGGCCATTCGCTGGCCAAGGTCGAGCCGATCGATGCGGCCGATCACGCCCAACGCGACTTCATGCGAGGCGCCTTGGTCGAGTGCGTCGCTCAGCAAGGCCCTGGCGCGCACGACCTCGCCCCGATCGAAGGCTGCCAGTCCCTCGTGAACCAGCGCCTCAGAGATTCGCTGTTGTTCGGCTTGCGCGCTACGAGCGCGGTCGATGTAGGCGCGCGCCCGATCGTGCGTGCGATCCAGAAACAGGACCCGCGTCCAGAGATTGATGGCCGCGTCGAACTCACCGGCAAAATAGTGATCGAGGCCGGTCACGAGCAACGGCTCGATGCGGCCGTCGTCTTCGGCGGGCGGCGCCCCGGCCCGGCGCGGGCCTGACATGTTCGGGTCGGCCATAGCTAAGTACAGGGTATTATAGCACTTACCTTTTTCTGCGCCACGCCGTAAGGCACCCCTTCATGGGGTGTCCTACAATCGGGTATCCGCATGCCGACCATTGAATGTGTCCCGAACATCAGCGAAGGACGCCGCCTCGATGTCATCCGTGACCTGGCCGAGACGCTGCGCGCCGTACCTGGCCTGAGGGTCCTCGACGTCCACTCCGACGCCACCCACAATCGCTCGGTCTTCACGCTGGCCGGGACCGCGGCCGGCTTGACCGCCGGTATCCCCATGCTGTTCGAGGGCGCGATCGCCGCCATCGACTTGCGGACGCACAAAGGCGAACATCCGCGACTCGGCGCCGTGGACGTGGTGCCCTTCATCCCGATCGACGGTGTCACGATGGCCGAGTGTGTCGCGCTGGCGAAAACCATTGCCGGCGGCGTCGCGACCCGATTCGGACTCCCGGTCTACCTTTACGAGGACGCGGCGAGCGACCCGGCGCGCAAGAACCTCGAAGACATTCGCCGCGGAGAGTTCGAGGGACTGGCGGCGAAGATGGCGCAGCCCGCGTGGGCGCCGGACTTCGGTCCCACTGCTCCGCATGCCAGCGCTGGTGCGTCGGTGATCGGCGCGCGCATGTCGCTCATCGCCTACAACATCAACCTGGCGACCAACCGCCTGGATGTCGCCAAGAAGATTGCCACCGCCATTCGCATGAGCAGCGGCGGCCTCCGCTTCGTCAAGGCCATGGGCATTCCACTCGAGGACCGTGGCATTGTCCAGGTGTCGATGAACCTGACCAACTACGAGAAGACGCCGATGTATCGGGTGTTCGACCTGGTGAAGCGCGAAGCCGAGCGCTACGGCGTCCAGGTGCTTGAAAGCGAGATCGTTGGGCTGGTGCCGTCGGCCGCACTGACGCAGACGGCCGAGTACTTTCTTCGGCTTGACGGATTCTCCAGCGAACAGCTCCTGGAGAAGAAACTCGCCGAGTAGCTACTTCTCGCTGCGGGGTGTCACGCCGAAAGCGCGCAACTTCTTGTAGAGATTCGAGCGTTCGACGCCCAGCACTTCGGCCGTCCGCGACATGTTGCCCTGATGCGCGGCCAGCGTCTGCAGGATGTAGTCTTTCTCGAACTCGTCGCGCGCGTCTGACAGCGGCCGCGTCGGGCCCTGTGAGGCCGGCGCGTCGGGCATGCCGTCGCGACCAAGAAAGCCCAGATCCTGCGCCGTGATGGCCTCGCCCTGCACCATGATAATCAGCCGCTCGATCACGTTTCGCAACTCGCGCACATTGCCAGGCCATGAATACTGGCGCAGTCGCGCCGCCGCTTCCTGCGCAAACCGCTTCGGCTTGCGACCGTACTCCGTCGCCAGCAACGCCATAAAGTAATCGGCCAGCTGAGGAATATCGTCTGGGCGAGTGCGCAATGCTGGCACGAAGATCGGGATTACATTAAGTCTGAAATAGAGGTCTTCCCGAAAGCGACCGGCAGTAATCTCGCCCACCAGATCCTTGTTCGTGGCCGCGACTACGCGGACGTCCACTTTGATCCGCTGAGTGCCGCCGACGCGCTCCATCACCTGCTCCTGAAGTACCCGCAGCACCTTGGCCTGCGTCTTCAGGCTCATATCGGCGATCTCGTCCAGGAAAATGGTTCCGTTGTTGGCTTGCTCGAACCGTCCCGGCTTATCAGCCACCGCGCCGGTGAAAGCCCCGCGCACGTGGCCGAATAGTTCAGATTCGATCAGCTCCTCGGGAATGGCGGCACAATTCACCTCGATGAACGGGCCGTTCTTGCGCCGGCTGCTTTGGTGGATAAGCCGGGCCACCAACTCCTTACCGGTGCCATTGTCACCGAGGATCAGGACTCGACCGTTCGTCGGAGCGGCCAGGGACACTTGCTGCCGCAGGTGCGCCATGGCGGGGCTGTCCCCAACCATCGTGTAGCTCTGCTGGCGATCGACCCTGGCACGCAGGACCCGGTTCTCCGCTTCGAGGTCGCGCTGCCGCAGCGCATTACGCACTACGAGGACGGTCTTCTCAAGCGACAGCGGTTTCTCGATGAAGTCAAACGCGCCCATCTTGATGGCCCGCACCGCCGACTCGATGTTGCCGTGGCCGGAAATGATCACGACCTGTGATTCGATCTGCCGCTCGCGCAGCCGCTGCAGCGTGGTCAGGCCATCCAGGCCGGGCAGCCAGATGTCGAGGACGATAACGTCGTAGGCGTCGCTGTTGGCCCGCTCCAGGCATTCTTCGCCCGTGCCGACGGCATCAACGTCGAACCCTTCGTCCTTGAGGACGCCGCTAATCGATGAGCGGACGCCCGGCTCATCGTCGACAACAAGAATGGACGGCATCAGGCTGGTAACTCGATGATAAACCGGGTGCCGGTCGGCTGGTTATCGAACACGTCGATGCTGCCGCCGTGCTCGGCGACGATACGACGAACGATGGCGAGGCCCAGGCCGCTGCCGCGGCCCTTGGTCGAGTAGTACGGCAGGAACAGCTTGTCGCGCTCGGCCGCCGGAATGCCCGGCCCCGTGTCAGCCACGACCACGCGAATCAGGCTATTGGGCACGTCGCGCGCCGTCTCCACTACAATCGCGCCGTTGCGCCCCATCGCTTCAATCGCGTTGTCGAGCAAGTTGATGATCACGCGCTTCATCTGTTCGGGATCGACACGGACCTGCGCCACGGACGGATCGTAATGCCGCTCGAAGGTGACCGCCGCGACCAACCCGTCGTAGAGCGCCAGGGTGGCGTTGAGCAGGTCGTGCAGCTCGGTCGGCACCGCGCGGGGCGCGGGCATGCGGGCAAACTGCGAGAACTCATCCACCAGGCCCTTGAGCGACTCGACCTCGCCGATGATGGTCGAGGTGCATTCCTGCACCAGGTCCTGGAGCGGCGGTGCGATATCCGTCAGTTTCCGCCGCAGGCGTTCGGCCGAGAGCTGGATGGGCGTGAGCGGGTTCTTGATCTCATGGGCGAGGCGCCGCGCCACTTCGCGCCATGCCGCCACCCTCTGGGCGCGGATCAGCGGCGTGACATCGTCCACGACTAGCACCGTGCCATCGAAACCGCCGTCGGTTCCCGGTACGCGGGTCGCCGCCGCGACGACATGCCGCTCACGGCCATCGCGGACCAGCGCCACTTCCTGGGCGAACGAATCCATCCGCGCGCGGGCGGCCTGATCCAGCACGTCATTGATCACGGCGAGGTCGGGCCGCGCAAACACATCGACGGCGGGACTGCCGACCACGCTGGCGTCGACTTCGAGCAAGCGCAGCGCGGAAGGATTAATCGTGCCGATGCATCCGGATCGATCGATCGAGACGACGCCGGTGGCAATGCGCTCAAGAATCGCCTCAATGTAGCGGCGGCGGCCCTCGCCCTCGTCGTGCTTGCGCTCGAGGTCGAAGCCCGCTCGCTCGAGCCGGCGCCGGCTTGCGGCAACTTCCGCAGCCATGGCGTTGAACGCTTCGACCATGGCACCAAACTCGTCGGAGCCCTCGTATTCGATGCGGCGATCGTAGTGACCGGCGCCAATTGCCTTCGCCGCTTCCGACAGCATCTGGACCGGTCGAGTGATACGCTTGGCCAAATACAACCCCATCCAGGTGGAGCCGACCAAGATCAGCAACGTGACCATGACGAAGAACGAGACGTAGACGCCGGCCAACGGTTGCTTCAGGACCTGCAACTGGGTGTAGTCTTCGTACGCCTTCGTCATGCGGCGCGAACGTTCCGCACGCTCGCCGGAGAGATACTCACTGACGACCACCACGCCGGTGACCTGCCCCCCGGCGTTCTTGACTGCTTCGCCGACGTGCAGGAGGTCACCTCCAGCCGCCAATTGCTCCAGGACGCTCGTCGTCTCCCTCCCGGTCGCGGCGCCGCCGGCCAGGCGCTCGGCTGAGCCACGCGCCCAACCCTGGGGCATCGACGGTGACGCGACATCAACCAGCGAGACGACCGCGAGGGGCTGGCCGGGCAGGCGGTCGACACGATAGATCTGCACCACCGCCACACGCGGCCCGGTCACCTCGGGAGTCACCATGCTCTGCACGCGTGTCATGTCGGCGGTGCTGAGATCCACGCGCCCCAGTTCCCTGGCGAGGCGCGACGCTTGTTCGGTGACCAGCCGTTCGCGTTCCTGGTAGTAGTCGGCGGCAATACTGTTGGCGCCCGCCAGGATTTCTTCCATCGGCGTATTGAACCAGCGGTCCACCGCGGTGAGTACGACGCGACTGCCGACGATCAGCACCAGCACCGCCGGGATCACGGTGAGGCCGAGGAACGCGAGCACCAGTTTGGCGCGGAAGCGGCCGAGCGGCAGGCCGCTCCGGCCATCGAACACCGACTTAACGACGTTGCGCGCCAGCACGAAGCCGAGCGCCACCAGCATGGTGATGTTGGTGGCGTAGAGCGCGTAGAGGACCACTTCAGTGAGAAAGTCCGGAGAGAGCCTCGCGGTGCGATCGGCCAGCCAGACAATGCCGCCGAGAGCGGCGAGCAGGATCACGATGCCGGCGAGAATCAGCGGCGGGTTATCGCGGAAGGGACGGCGCGAACGCACCGGCGCGCGCGGCTTGGCGGGCGGCACTTCCCTTATTCCTTGCTGCCTCGTAAGGCGCGCGCTTCCTGGACAAAGTCGTCGACGTCGCGAAAGTCGCGATAGGCCGACGCGAACCGCACGTAGGCGACCTGATCGAGCCGCTTGAGTTCCTGCATGACCAGCGCGCCGAGATCCTTCCCGGGGATTTCGCGCTCGGGCTTTTCGAGCAGGAGTTGCTCGGCCAGGTCGGCAATCTCCTCGATATCCGCGACCTTGACGGGCCGCTTCTCGCACGCCTTGAGCAAGCCGCCAATCAGCTTCTGGCGCTCGAACCGCTCGCGCGTGCCGTCCTTCTTCACCACCATGTAAGGAATCTCGTCGATTCGTTCATAGCTCGTGAAGCGCTTTCGGCAGGTGTCGTTCAGGCACTGGCGCCGGCGGCGAATCACGTCGCCTTCGCGGCTCTCGCGCGAATCGACCACCTTGTCGCCCAGTTCACCGCAGAACGGACATTTCACCCGAGGTCTCCTCTCGCCAAGCCGCCGATCTTCAGTCCATCCTGGATGATGAAGATCAGCCCCACCACCACCACCGGCACCACCGAGATGGCATGAAGCACAATCGCTGCGCCCACCGCGGTGTCGTTGTCGGCACCGAAGAACGAGGTCGCGCCCAGCCGAAAGGCTTCGTGAAACCCGCCCACGCCGCCCGGGGTCGGCACGGCCACCCCCACCACCAGCGGTGCCAGCATCAGCCAGCCGCCGGTGAACGGAATGGCGATGCCAAACGCCAGCGCCACCGTCCAGATGCCGGCCGCGATCATCAGCCACAGCACGAGCGACCAGCCGAGCGCTGCCAGCACCCTCAGGGGGCTGCGGACCACGGCGAACCCTTCCGCAAAGGTCCGGGCGAACCCGGCAATCAATCCGGCGATGCGCGCTGGCAGCACATGCTCGACCTTGAGGACCCACCGGTGCAGACGCTCCGGATGGCCGGCCATCAAAAACATCACCACGAGGATGCCAACCGCGACCGGTGCCATGACGAGGCCGCCGAATCGAATAGCGGTGAACACGGCCGAGTCGCGCGCCTCGAGGCCCGGGTCAAACCACAACAGAAACACCGCCAGCAGCAGCAACACCGCGAGCAGGTCGAGAATGCGTTCGACGATAATCGTCGCGAAGGCGGCGGTGGCGCTCAAGCCCTCGCGCCGCGCCAGCAAATACGGGCGGATCACCTCGCCGGCCCGTGCCGGCAACAGCGCCGAGGCCGCAAACCCGATGACCGTCGTCCGCAGCACCACCTTGAATCGCGTCGGCCCGAGCGGCGACAGCAGGTACTGCCACCGTTCGGCTCGAATCAGGAACGTGACGCAGGTCAACGTCAGCGATGCCAACAGGTAATCGATGCGCGCCACCTTGACCGAGGTCACCACTTTGTCCAAGTCCGCATTTCGCAGAAACAGGAACAGGAGTCCGACCGCCAGGCCCAGAACGACAAGAGTTCGAAGAACGATGCGCAAACCGCCGTCCATACTACATGAGGTATCGACCGCCCGACTGACCCCAGCACGTTGGCGTCTTGCGCCCGGCGCGTCTGGCCGTTACCATATTGGTGGCCTTTCACAAGAGCGCCCGTGCCTTCACAACCTCTCTTAGATACGCAGCTGGACGGTTTGTCCCTGGTTCGCCGAGGCAAGGTCCGCGACGTGTACGCCATAGACGAGGCCCTGATTCTGGTCGCAACCGACCGGATCTCGGCCTTCGACTACGTGCTGGGCTCGGGCATTCCCGACAAAGGCCGCGTGCTCAACCAGCTCTCGGCCTTCTGGTTCGCTCGCACGGGTTACCTCGTTCCGAACCACATGCTGTCGATCGACGTCTCGACCTACCCCGCGGCGGCGCAGGCCGACCGCGTCCAACTCGAGGGGCGCTCGATGCTGTCGCGACGCACCACTCCCCTGCCAGTGGAATGCGTGGCGCGTGGCTATCTTTCGGGGTCGGGCTGGAAGGACTACCAGGCAACCGGCGAAGTGTGTGGCATTAAGCTGCCGGCCGGCATGCGCGAGTCTGATCGCCTGCCTGAGATTCTCTTCACGCCCGCCACCAAGGCTGACTCGGGCCACGACGAGAACATCAGCGAAGAGGACGCCGCAAAGGTGGTCGGCGCCGAATTGCTAGCGCGATTGAAAAAGCTGACCCTCGAGCTATACGCCCATGGTGTGGCTCACGCTGAATCCAAGGGCATCATCCTGGCCGACACCAAGTTCGAGTTCGGCCTCACCGACGACGGAGAGCTGCTGCTGATCGACGAGATGATGACGCCGGATTCATCTCGTTACTGGCCAAAAGATCTGTACGCGCCGGGCGGGCCGCAGCCCAGCTTCGACAAGCAGTACGTCCGCGACTCCCTGGAGTCGATCAAGTGGAACAAGCAGCCGCCGGTCCCGTCGCTGCCGGTGGAAGTCGTCGAGGGCACGCGGAACAAGTACTTGGACGCATATCGCCGACTCACCGGGAAGGACCTGGCAACCTCCCCCTCCGCCAAGGCTACGGGGGACACGGGTGAATAAGCTGCTCGATCAGTTGGTCGTCGAGATGGTCACCCGGGGCGTTCACTACACCGACGCACAGCGCGAGTTCGACAAGCGCTTCATCAGCTGTGTCATCGAGAAACACGACGGCAACCTGTGCAAGGCCGCCGACACCCTGGGCGTGCACCGCAACACCCTGACACGCAAGACCAAGCAGTTGCAGATTCGGGTCAGGGCGCTGTAGGCGCGACGCTGCGCGTCGGGTCGGACGCCGGCTTTCGGCCGACGTGGGCCTCGCTTGCTTTGCTCGCAGCGGTGGGCGCCCGCGAAGGCAACTTGTCCGCCGTAACGGTCACGCACGGTACGAACTTTCTTCACAACTGCGCCGCGCGGCGTACTAGTTCCTGCGAACATCGTCGAGGGAATCCAACGCAAGTTTCCGAAGGAGTCAGGTCGCTTCTGCAGCATCGCATCGGCCTCGCTGGCAGAGGTCGGGGATGGCCTACACGCTGCCCGCCGACTCGGATATCTGACGGCCTGCCGCCCGGCACGGTCCGCCTAAAGGCGGACGCCACATCTGGGTCGAGGCCCCTGCCAGCCCGACCTCAAGCGAGGGCGGGTTGACGCCTTCGGGCCCCCTCCGCTATCATTAGCAGTCGTGCACCTCGACTGCTAGCTGACAGAGCGGTCGACTGCCAACATTCGCGAGTGAAGCAACTAAGAATGCGGCACGCAGGTGCCGCCCCGGCCGGATGGCCGGCCAACAACTAACAGACGGAGAGCAACACCTATGGCTTTAAGACCGCTCCACGACCGCATCCTCGTGCAGCGCACTGAGGAAGAAGAACAGAAAGTTGGCGGCATCATCATCCCCGACTCGGCGAAAGAGAAGCCGCAGCAGGGCAAAGTGACGGCTGTCGGCGCTGGTAAGGCTGACAAAGACGGCAAGCGCATTGCGCTCGACGTCAAGGAAGGCGACACCATCCTGTTTGGTAAGTACTCGGGGCAGGAAGTGCGTGTCGACGGCGAGGATTACCTCATCATGCGCGAGGACGAAGTCCTGGCAGTGATCGAGGGCGGGAAAAAGAAGTAAGGACGGAGATTCATTCACATGGCTAAGCAGATTATTTACGGCGAACAGTCCCGCCAAGCGATCCTCCGCGGCGTGAACCAGCTGGCCGACGCGGTCAAGGTCACCC